>Ga0194127_10000011_pt1 | contig 309733 bp, 283 predicted proteins | sample TA2KigC100mmetaG_FD_148624 | JGI IMG/M metagenome (GOLD analysis project Ga0194127, IMG submission 148624) | Freshwater microbial communities from Lake Tanganyika, Tanzania - TA2015036 Kigoma Deep Cast 100m | ecosystem: Environmental > Aquatic > Freshwater > Lake | place: Tanzania: Lake...
TGCGCTGGAACACGCCGTGCTTACCTCCCTCGCCCACACGCGGGGGCAGCGGCACGTCCTCGCGGCGTTCTTCCGGGCGGCTGGGCTGGAGCTTTAAGGTGTACCATTACTTAGGCAAGGATCAATAATCACTGGCTCGTCCTCCAGACTAGGGCTTCACTGCCGGCAAGTAGACCCCGAACGTGGCGCTGCCCGTGCTCACCCACCGGTCGTCCCGCGTCGTGACATACACGTAGACACGATACAGATCCGGCGTCCCAGGAGCCTGGACGGATACTCGGGGGAGTTCGGTCGTGAACTGCGCCGCCACGTGGGTCATGGCTGCCGATCCCACAACGTACGTGTAGCGGAAGCTCTCCGGGTTCAGGTGCGGCAGCAGGCGCGTTCGAACGACAAAGGACTCCTCCGGGCGCATCCACCGCTTGTTTATCTCCAGCCCGACGACCACGGGTCGAGTTGGAGGCTGACGCTGTCCTGTCCACGCCTCCCTGAGCGACCAGTAGGCGGGCTTCAGGCGGTCCTTTGAGTCGGTCAGCCCAAACCATGTGTAGGAGCCCTCGTTCTTATCCTTCCAGACGAAGGCGTTGCCGCCGAGGTTCCAGCCCCTGTGCGCCTCGATGTGGTGCTTCCAGTTCGCGACGTATGAGAGGGACTTCACCAAATCCGTCGGCTCCACGGGAAGGCCCATGTCGTCCCAGGTCCAGTGCACGCCCCAGTACGCCGGCGGCCCGAACTCGGACACGAGGTAGGGCCGGCCGATCCGCGCACGCACGACCAGCCGCTGTAGGATGGAGATATCCTGCGGGAAGTAGCTGTTGACGCCGAGCACGTCCACTGCCGGAACCAGATCGCGAAACATGGCCATGGAGGTTTCGATGCCCAGAAAGCCACGCGGGTGGGTCTCGAACAGGTCTGGTGCGTGCTCATCCACAGTCATGATGGGATGGTTCGGGTCAAGCGACTTCACAAGGCGAGCCAGCTCGTTGACGAACCGGTAGTACGCGATCCGCCTTGGCAACAGCTCTCGGGGGTCCTGGAACTCCTTCTTCAGCAGCCCCCAAGTCTCATTGCCCAGAACCCACATTAGGAGGGCAGGGTGCCCGCGGTATCGCAATACCCAGTCGCGCACGCGATCGCGGTACACCTGCAGTCTTTGCGCATCGCGCAGGTAGTCCACGTCTTGGTCCAGCCAGATACCCAGCATGACCATGAGGTTGGCACGCGAGGCCTCGTCCAGTACCAGCTGCGTGTCCGGGTTATCGTGGTAGCGGCGGATTGTGTTAGCCCCCATCTGCCGGATACGTCTGAAGTGGTAGTGGAGGCGGGCCGGCGTGAGGTGCTCATCGAATCGCAGCGGATCCTCGTTGAGAGAAAAAGAGACCCCCTTCACATAGAACGATCGGTAGTTGACCCGCAACTCGTACTGACCCGGCTCCCCTACAATGGTCACGCGGACCGGTTCAACCCACGCTGCAGAGAAGACTGCGAGAATCACCAGCGCTCCGAGGCCAAGCCGACCCAGGGCAAATCGTCCGGCCAGCGAGCGCAGAATATGCTCCCTCTCGGGAGCCCGCTGCGCGGCATCAGGCGAGGTTTCGACCTCGACGCCGGCCCGCCGGCCCAGCTCTACCGCGGCCTCCATGAAGGTGAGGTTGGCGGAGCGCATCGCGAAGTCGAAGACGTCGCCGCCCGCGCCGCAGCCAAAGCAGCGAAACAACCCCCGCTCCGGGTCCACGTGGAATGACGGCGTCTTCTCCTGGTGGAATGGACAGAGCCCTTTGTAACAACGGCCGGACTTCTTCAGCGAGGCATGGGCCGAGACCATGGCGACGATGTCGGTCCGCCGCCTGATCTCCTCTTCGATCTCACCTGCAATCCACCCGCGACTCATTGCCCTGTGCGGCGGGCCTCGGCCGCCAACCGGTCGGCCATGTGCCCGGGAACCGGATCGTGCGGGATCAGGCACACTACTGCGGCTTCCTTCTGCTACTGCCGCGCCAACTGCTGCTTGGCGAAGTAGGCGGGTTTGGGCTGGAAGTCATGCCGGACCAGCCCCCAGTTGTGCTCCACGTATGTGGCATCCAGACCGCTGTCGCGAAGCTTGTACCAGGTTGCCACGGGGATGAACGGATACTCGGCCTGGATCTTCTGGTAGGCCCTCACCAGGTAGGCCGCCTGGGTCTCCAGCCCCACCCCTTCCGCCCAATCCCCTGTCGCCCCATCTGCCCGCCGGTGTGTTGGCCATGACATCTCCGTGATCCAGATCGGCTTCCCACTACCCCCGTTGGCCACCAATAGCTTGCGCAGCTCTCCGAGGCCGTGGAACGAGTGGCGCGTGTTCGGATGAACCTGGTCTGGGCTTCGCTGAAAAACGTACGGATGTACGCCAAGCGCGTCGAAGTACTGCCCGGCGCCCCGAGCATACATCTGCCGCAGATACTCCACGTTGTTTCCTGCCAGCCCCCCTGAGATGAACACCGCCTGCGGGTCGGCCGCCTTGCCCTGCACGTACGCCTCCCTCAGCATCTTCGCGAACGCGGCCGCATCCGGTGCCGGCTTCCAGAACACGTGCCAGTCGGGTTCGTTCCATATTTCCCAGTGCTTGACGCGGGAGGAGAAGCGGCGGACCGCATAGCCTACGAAGTCACCCATGTCTCGCATCCGCAGCGGCGGGTAGTCAGGTCCGGCGGGATTTGCCCATTCGGGCGTCACCAACACCAGCAGGAACACACGCATCCCCGCCGCCCGGATTTCGTCAATGGCCGCCTCCAGGCCCGAGAGATAGTACTCGTCGTACCTTCCCCGAACGGGCTCGGCCGCTTTCCAGCTCATTCCCAGGCGCACCCAGGTCACGCCGGCGTCCCGCATCAGGCGGATCTCCCGCTGCCGAAAGGCAGGGGGTGTGAACGGCTCGATGTCGCTGTGGACGCCGTAGATGGGAATTGCGGGCGCGGCGTACCCTGGGCTTCCGGCTTGCACGGCCAGTGCCATGACGGCGGCGATGAGCGGGATGACCACGCTGCCCGCAGCCGGGCGGCTGATCGCTGCCCGCCGCTGAGCCGCGGCTGGCACGCGCGTAGAGCCATCTCTGTTGGGGTGCGGCACGAGCATGCCGGTTGTCGTCGTCTCCCCTCACGAACCTTGCCAGGCCGATTCCACGTGCGCGGGGCGAGGTCCTTCTCCCGGGGGGAGGGCCGGCCGAGCGTGTGGCTGTCTAGGGCCTGGGAGCTACCGGGGCGGCCGCGGTCCGGGCCTGCCGTTGCAGCGCGAAGAAGGCGGGTTTGGGCTCGAAGTTGTGGTGGACGAGGCCGTAGTTGTGGTAGGCGAGGGTGGGGTTGGTGCCCTTGTCGCGGAGGTTGTACCACATGGCGACCTGGACGAAGGGATACTCCGCTGCGATCTTCTCGTATGCGCGCGACAGGTAGGCGGCCTGGGTGGCGTGGCTGACGCCCTCAGCCCAATCGCCGGTGGCGCCAGGAGCGCGGCGGTTGGTGGGCCAGGACATCTCGGTGATCCAGATGGGCTTGGCACCGTCGCCGTTGGCGACCATGATCTTACGCAGCTCTCCCAGCCCGTGGAAGGAGTTGCGGACGTTGGGGTGGACCTCGTCGGGGCTGCGCTGGAAGACGTATGGGTGGACGCCGAGGACGTCGAAGAAGGGTTGGGCGCCCAGGGCATACATCTGTCGTAGGTAGCCGGTATTGTTGCCTGCGAGGCCGCCCGAGATGAAGGTGGCCTGGGGGTCGGCGGCCTTACCCTTGGTGTATGCCTCCCGGAGCATCTCGACGAAGCCGCGGACGTCTGGGACGGGCTTCCAGAACTCGTGCCAGTCGGGCTCGTTCCAGATCTCCCAGTGCTTGACGCGCGAAGAGAAGCGGCGAACGGCGTAGCCTACGAAGTCGCCCAGGTCGCGCATGCGCAGGGGCGGGGCGTCCCATCCGCGGGGGTTGGCCCAGGGAGGCGTGGCGAGGACGAGTAGCATCACGCGCATCCCGGCGCCGCGGATCTCGTCAACCAGTGACTCCAGACCCTTCAGGTACTCCTCGTTGTACTCGCCCTTGCTGGGTTCGGCCGCGTACCAGTTGAGTACGATGCGGACCCATGCGATCCCGGCATTCTGCATCAGCGCGATTTCGCGCCGCCGGATCGCAGGTTCCGTGTCCGGCTGGATGTCGCTCTGGACGCCGATCAGGAGGGAGGTGGCTGCAGGGGTTGGTTGCTGTCTTGCAGGCTCACGCCTGTGAGGAGGCCCAACGTCGTCTTCCCCGGTGTCTGCAGGCTGGATCACGACGGCTCCTGGGTCCTGCTCCTGGGGATCCGGTTCGTCATCGTCCGGGAGTATGGCGATCGGCGTGATTGGCTCGGTCGCTCCGGAGATCTCTGACGGGATTGTGGTGGCAAGCAGGGCGGCTATCAACAGCGTGCGCGCGATCAGTGAGCCGGGGCCGCGCTGTCCGGTTCGGTTCATGCTCCCGCCCCTTTCGGTAGCCCGGCTGACCGGTTTGGGCCGGTCCCGCGGCTTTGCGTCCCCGCCTCACGACGGGTTTGCCCTTATCGAGGGGCCAGGCGGCTATCGGCTTGGCCCGTGGATGGGAAGAACCCCGTTCCCTTGTGTTCTTCCCAAGAGGTGGGCTCCATAGTCCCCGCGCCGTGCGGGATGCGGGTTTCGGTTCCCGGGGCGGCTGGAAGCAGGAATACGGTAGGGTCTGCGAGAATCGGAATCGCGGCGCACCGCGCCGGTGCGACATCTGGGGTTCGTGAGGAGGGGACGAATGAACAAGGAACAGCTCATCGATAAGGTCGCCGACAAGACGGGCGCCACCAAGAAGAACGCGCTCGAGGTGTTCAACATGGCGCTGGATCTGATCACCGGCGCCTTGCGCAAGGGTGAGAAGGTGACCCTGGTCGGCTTTGGCACCTTCCTGGTGCGCAAGCGGAAGGCGCGCGAGGGCCGCAACCCGCAGACCGGCGCCAAGATCAAGATCCCGGCCAAGAAGGTGCCGGCGTTCACCGCTGGGAAGGATCTCAAGGCCGCGGTCAAGTAGCTCCGGACCCTAGATGACGGCGGGCAGGCCGCCGTAGGCGGCCTGCCCGTTCCGTCCCTGTCTGGATGGCTGTTCGGAGGAAGTCCCCGGCCCCGGCGCGAAGATAACCATGACGTCCAGCGCATCGCCAGTACCAGTCATTTCCCCTGTTAGGTTGCTGGTGCGTTCGATGCCCGGCTGTGCGCCGGAGGAGGAAGTGGCCTGCCGTGTGGGTTGATCTTCTGGCCGAGGAGATCCTGGCGGCTCGTGCTGAGCCGCGCCACGTTGTCAACGACGCCAAGAGCCCGTCGGGCCGCGTCCACGTGGGCTCCCTGCGCGGCGTGATCCTGCATGATTGCGTGACCCGCGCGCTGCGGGACCGAGGCGTGTCCGTTGAGTTCCGCTACGGCTACGACGACCTCGATCCCATGGACGGCCTGCCTGCCGGCCACGAGGACCTTGCGCCCTACCTGGGCGTGCCCCTGTGCAACGTGCCTTCTCCTGATCCAGCCGAGGCGCCCAGCTTCGCGCGATACTACGCGGACGAGTTCACACGCGTCTTCACCCGGCTCGGTGCAACCCCCCGGATCTACTGGACGAGCGAGCTGTACGGCTCAGGGGTGCTCGACGCTGCGATCCGGATCGCGCTGGACCGGGCGGAGGAGATCATCGAGATTGACCGCGCGATCAGCGGGAGCCGGAAGGCCGAGCGCCATCCGTTCCAGGTCATATGCAAGTCCTGCGGCAAGATCGGCACCACCGTGGTTACCGGCTGGGACGGCGACCAGGTTTCCTACGCGTGCCGTCCGGACAAGGTGGCCTGGGCGCAGGGGTGCGGGCACGAGGGCCGGCGCTCGCCTTTCGGCGGGGGCGGCAAGCTTCAGTACGTCACCGAATGGGCGGCCAAGTGGCACGTCTTAGGCGTGACCGTGGAGGGCGCCGGAAAGGACCACATGACCCGGGGAGGCAGCTTCGATCGGGCGGGCGCGATCGTTGAAGCCGTCTACGGATCCCCGCGCCCGTTCTCGATACCCTACGAGTGGTTCCTGGTGGGCGGCCGGAAGATGGCCTCCAGCAAGGGGGTGGGAATGGCCGCGGTCGAGTTCGCAGAGGTCCTGCGGCCCGAGCTGGCCCGGTTCACCATGGTCCGGCCTCACTACCGTCAGCACGTGGATTTCGACCCATCGGGGGAGACGATACCCCTGCTGTACGATGAGTTCGATCGGGCGGCGCGTGCGCACGCAGGCCGTGAAGATGACCCTGACCTCGCGCGGACCTTCTACTACGCGCACGCCTGTGAGCCGCAGGCAGGCGTCTTCCGCCTCCGCTTCACCCGGGTGGCCCACCTGAGCCAGATCCCGAGCGCGGATTTGGAGAGGGAAGCCGAGCGCGGGAAGGACGCCCCCCTGACCGAGGAGGACCGGCGCGAACTGGCCGCACGGCTTGCCGATGTGCGCCGGTGGCTGAAGTCCTACGCTCCCGAGGATTACAGGTTCGAGGTTCAGACGACCTTGCCTCAGGCCGCTTCTGGGCTTTCGCCCGAGCAGCGCGCGTTCCTGGCCGCCCTGGTCCCTCTGGTCAGGGAGGCGGTGGACGGTGACTCGCTGCACGGGGCCATACACGCGATGAAGGGGGAGCTCGGGCTCGCGCCGAAGGCGGCGTTCGGAGCTATCTATCTGGCGTTTCTGGGCAAGGAGTCGGGTCCCCAGGCCGGATGGTTCCTGGCGGCGCTCGACAGGCAGTTTGTGATCTGCCGCCTGCTGGAGGCCTCCGCCCCGGCAGGCGAGGCCCCGGTTGCCTGAGGAGAGGTACGCGATCGTGAGCACCGACGCGCTGACGGTGCTGGTGCTGTCCAGGGTGGAGGAACGTCACCTTGACGCGATCCGCGCCGTGGATCCACGCGTCCGCGTGATGGCCGCGACCGGCCCCGAGCACGCCCAAACCCTGGCCGCGGAGGCCGACGTTATCGTCGCCTGGCAGATCCCCCAACCGGTGCTGGACCGGGCCGAGCGGCTACGCTGGATCCACGCCACCGCCGCCGGAGTGGACGGGCTGCTGGTCCCGGCCGTGGTTGAAGGACGCGTCATTCTAACGAGCAGCGTTGGGATTCACTCCACGGTGCTGCCCGAGCACGTGATGGCCCTGGTGCTGGCGTTCTCCAGGCGTCTGCACGTGGCCGTCCGACTCCAGTCGGTTCGCCGGTGGGATAGGGCGGCCTGCGTGGGCGGAGAGGTCGAGGGCCAGGTCCTGGGCGTGCTGGGGCTGGGCGCCATCGGGCGCGCCCTGTCGCGCCGGGCCTCGGCGTTCGGCATGCGGGTGATCGGAACCAAGCGGATACCGGAGGCGATGCCCTACGTGGAGCGCGTCCTGCCGCCGGAGGGTACGGACCAGGTCCTGAGAGATGCAGACTACGTGGTGGTGCTGCTTCCGCTCACGCGCCAGACCCGAGGTCTGATCGACGCCCGGGCCCTCTCGCTGATGAAGCGGTCGGCCGTGCTGATCAACGTGGGACGCGGTCCCGTGGTGGTGGAGGAGGCGCTGATCGCGGCCCTGCGTGGCGGAGTGATCGCCGGCGCCGGCCTCGATGTCTTTGAACGCGAGCCTCTGTCCCCGGAAAGCCCGTTGTACGACATGGAGAACGTTATCATAACGCCGCACGTCTCAGGCGCCTCTCCGGCCTACTTCGACCGGGCGATTCCCCTGTTCTGCGAGAATCTCCGCAGGTACCTGATCGGGGCGCCGATGCTCAACGTCGTGGATGCCGAGCGGGGCTACTAGCGGCTCGCACGGCGATCATTGGAGGAGGATGACCTTGAAGCGCTACAGTCCGGACCAGATAAGGAACATCGCCGTCGTCGGGCACGGGGGAACGGGCAAGACTACCCTGGTGGAGGCGATGCTCTTTCGCACGGGGGCCATAGATCGCCAGGGCCGTGTGGACGACGGCACGACCACAACGGACTTCGATCCGGAGGAGATCAGGCGCAAGCACACCATCAACGCATCGCTGGCCCCACTGGAGTGGGAGGGCGCCAAGGTCAACCTGATTGACACACCTGGATACCCGGACTTCGCGGGCGAGATGGTCGGCGCGCTGCGCGTCTGCGAGGGCGCGCTGGTGGTCGTGGACGCAAGGGCCGGCGTGGAGGTGCAGACCGAGCAGGCATGGGCGCGTGCGAATGAGCAGGGCCTGGCCCGGATGGTTGTCGTGAACCGTCTCGACCGCGAGCACGCCAGCTTCTCCCAGACCATGGAAGGGTTGAATGCCAGGTTTGGGAGGCAGATCATCCCGCTGCTCCTGCCGATCGGTGCGGAGGCAGGGCTCTGCGGGGTAGCGGATGTGCTCTCGATGAAGGCGTACACCGTGCGCGACGGGCAAGAATCCGTCCGGGAGCTGCCCGCCGAACTGAAAGAGGAGGCGGCGGCCGCTCGCGAGCGGCTGATGGAGCTGGCCGCCGAGAGCGACGATGCGCTTCTCGAGAAGTACCTGGAAGCAGGCGCGTTGAGCGACGAGGAGATCCGGCGTGGTCTGATCGCCGGGGTCCGTGCCGGCAAGATCGTGCCTGCCATGCCCGCCTCCGCCACCAGGCGGATTGGCGTGGGCCAGGTGTTGTCGGCGATCGTTGACCTCCTGCCCTCCCCGGCCCACCGCGGCCCGGCCTCCGGCACCCACCCGCGAAACGGATCAGAGGTTCCTGTTGAGCCGTCCGAGGCAGGTCCGTTTGCCGCCCTGGTGTTCAAGACCATGGCCGATCCCTACGTGGGCAGGCTGTCGTACTTCCGCGTCTACGGCGGGACCTTCGCGTCGGACTCCCAGGTGTTCAACGCGTCCCGCGACAAGACTGAACGGGTGGGCCAGCTCTATCATCTGCGCGGCAAGCAACAGGAAGCCACCCCGGGGGTATGCCCGGGAGACATCGGCGCCGTGGCCAAGCTGGCCGACACCGCCACCGGGGACACGCTGTGCTCCAAGGATGCGCCGGTCCGCCTGGCGCCGGTGGTGTTTCCACAGCCCGCGATCTCGATGGCGATCGAGCCCAAGAGCAAGGCCGACGAGGACAAGATGGGCAGCGCCCTGCACCGCCTGGCAGAAGAGGACCCAACGTTCAGCGTCCGCCGCGATCCGGAGCTCAAGCAGACCGTGATCTCGGGCATGGGCGAGTCCCACCTGGAGATCATGGCCGACCGGCTGCGGCGCAAGTTTGGCGTGGACGTGGTGCTCGCGCCCCCGCGTGTGCCCTACCGGGAGACCGTCAAGGGCCGAGGCAAGGCACAGGGCCGGCACGTCAAGCAGAGCGGCGGACGCGGGCAGTACGGGGTGTGCTTCGTGGAGATGGAGCCGCTTCCGCGCGGCAGCGGGTTTGAGTTCGTGGACAAGATCTTCGGCGGAGCGATACCCAACCAGTACATCCCCTCGGTCGAGAAGGGTGCCCGCAAGGCACTCGAGGAGGGCATCCTGGCCGGGTACCAGGTAGTGGATGTCAGGGTCACGCTCGTGGATGGGAAGTACCACGATGTGGACTCATCGGACATCGCCTTCCAGCTCGCTGGCGCGCTGGCGGTCAAGGAGGCGGCGGCGCAGGCCGGGTTGACCCTGCTGGAGCCGATCCTGGACCTGGCCGTCCACGTCCCTGAGGCGTTGATGGGCGACATCATCGGCGATCTGAACTCCAAGCGCGCCCGCATCAGCGGCATGGAATCGCAGGGAGACGGCACGACGATCGTGAAAGCCCAGGTTCCCCAGGGAGAGGTCCTGCGGTATGCCTCGGATCTGCGATCTATTACCGGAGGGCGCGGCTCGTTTACTGCCACGTTCTCCCACTACGATCCGGTTCCCGGTCACGTGGCTGAACGGCTCGTGGCCGAGGCCCGCCGCCAGAAGGAGGAGGCGGAGGGCCCCCGGGCATAACGACAGGTACTTGAGGGTTGAGCGGATGAGGACCCAGGAGGGCAATGAGTCGCGGGTGGATTGCGGGTGAGACCAAGGAGGAGATCAGGCGGCGGACCGACATCGTCGCCCTGATCTCGAGCCATGCCTCGCTGAAGAAGTCCGGCCGTTACTACAAGGGGCTCTGCCCGTTCCACCAGGAGAAGACGCCGTCATTCCACGTAGACCCTGAGCGGGGGCTGTTTCACTGCTTCGGCTGCGGCGCAGGCGGCGACATCTTCGACTTCTTGATGCGCTCCGCCAACCTCAACTTCATGGAGGCCGCGGCGGAGCTAGGCCGGCGGGCAGGCATTGAGGTCGAAACCTCGCCTGATGCCGCGCAGCGGGCGTCGGAGCGGGAGCAGATCCTGCGCGCGCTGGACGCCGCCCGCGACCACTTCCAGGCAATGCTTGCCTCGGCAGGGCGAAAGGCGCGGGCATACCTGGCGCGGCGAGGGGTGAGCGAGGAAATCGCCAGTGCGTTTCACCTCGGCTACGCGGCGCCGGGATGGGATGGCATGCTGGTCGCGCTCCAGGCCCGGGGCTATCCGGCAGCGCTGCTGGAGCAGGCCGGTCTCGCAGCACCGCGGGCCAGCGGGGGGTACTACGATGTGTTTCGCGACCGCCTAATGTTCCCGATCCTGGACCTTCAGGACCGTGTGGTGGCCTTCGGCGGCCGCGCGCTTGACGACGCCGAACCCAAGTACCTGAACTCGAAGGAGACCCCTGCGTTCTCCAAGGGCAGGTTGCTCTATGCGCTCGGTCCTGCCCGCGACGCGATTCGGGAGCGAGGAGAGGTCCTCGTGGTGGAAGGCTACATGGATGTCCTGGCCTGCCACCAGTTTGGGTTCTGCAATGCGGTGGCTTCTCTAGGAACCGCACTTACCGCCGATCAGGTTGGCCTGCTCAGGCGGTTCGCGCAGCGCGCCGTGCTCATGTACGATCCGGACCAGGCCGGAGCAGCGGCGGCCGAGCGCGGCCTGGCGCTGTGTGAGGAAGCGGAGGTATCGGTTCGCGTCGCCGTCCTGCCGTCGGGCGAGGATCCCGACGCCTACTTGCGGCGCCATGGCGCCGAGGCATTCGGCCATCTGCTGGCCGGTGCGCTCCCCATGTTCGAGTACCGCCTCGAGGCCGCCGCTCTCCGCCATGATCCCGATACGAGGGAAGGGAAACTCGCGCTTGTTGACGAAATGTTGGATGTTATTCAGATGGTCGCGAATCCGGTTCGTGCGGCAGAGTACCTGCGCGCGCTGGCCGGACGGTTTGCGGTGCCCGAGGATGCCCTGCGCCAGCGCTTGCGCTCGCGCAAGCGGTCAGGGCGCTCTCCCACACAGCAACGGGGCGCGATGACGCCGAGCGGCGACCGGGCCCGGGAGGAAGCGGAGCGGTTGCTGCTGCACCTGATGGTGGCGGAACCGGGCCGCAGGACGGAGATCGCCCGGGTGCTGGACGCCGACGCGTTTTCCGTTCCGGCGCACCGGGCTCTGGCGACGGCACTGCTGGTGTCGCCGGATGCGGACGCAGGCACGCTGCGCGAGGGGCTGGATGACGCGGCTTCGGTTCTGCTGGTGCGGCTGGCGTTTGAACCGCCGCCGGTGACCGAGAGGGACAAGGACCGGGCCGCTGCCGAGGCAGTGCGCTACCTGGTGCACACCAGCCCCGCGGCGGCTGAGCGAGAGCGACTGTGGGTGGCCCTTCAGGCGGCCCAGGCGTGCGGGGATGAGACAGAGCTTCGACGGCTCCAGGCTGCCTACGCGGAGCTGATCACGGCGGGGCGGCGGCGAAACTAGACGCCGTGCCAGGAACGAGTCAGGTTGGGGGATGGCGAAGAAGAAGCCGCAAGTCCAGGTGAGCACCGAGGAGCTAACGCCCGAGCTGCGGGCGCTCGTTGAGCTCGGGCGCAAGCGTGGGTTCTTGACGCACGACGACATCCTCGAGCAGTTCCCCGAGATAGAGCAGAACGTGGACCAGGTAGACCGGCTCTACGCGATCCTGGCAGAGCAGGGGATCGAGATAGTGGAGGACGCCAAGGAGGCCGAGGCCAGGCCGAAGCGCGAGGTCGAGGAGGAGGCCGAGTCCGCTATCAAGCCCCCGGAGGGGATCTCGATTGACGATCCCGTCCGTATGTACCTCAAGGAGATCGGCAAGGTATCGCTGCTCACCCAGCCGCAAGAGGTTTCGCTGGCGCAGCGGATGGAGAAAGGCGATGAGGAGGCCAAGCGGCGACTGATCGAGGCCAACCTTCGGCTAGTTGTCTCGATTGCCAAGAAATACGTGGGCCGGGGGATGCTGTTCCTGGACCTCATCCAGGAGGGCAACCTGGGGCTGATCCGCGCCGTCGAGAAGTTCGACTGGCGCAAGGGGTACAAGTTCAGCACATATGCCACCTGGTGGATCAGGCAGGCGATCACACGCGCGCTGGCCGACCAGGCGCGGACGATCCGTATCCCGGTTCATATGGTCGAGACCATCAACAAGCTGGTGCGCATCTCGCGGCAGCTGTTGCAGGAACTGGGGCGCGAGCCTAGCCCCGAGGAGATCTCCGCGGCGATGGGCCTGTCGGTGGAGCGGGTGCGCGAGATCAACAAGATCGCCCAGGAGCCGATCTCGCTAGAAACGCCCATCGGCGAGGAGGAAGACAGCCACCTGGGCGACTTCATCGAGGACCACGACGCGCTGGCGCCGGCAGAGGCCGCCTCGTTCACGATGCTCAAGGAGCAGCTAGAGGGCGTGCTTGAAACCCTGACCCCGCGCGAGCGTAAGGTGCTGAGACTGAGGTTCGGCCTGGACGACGGCCGGCCGCGCACGCTGGAAGAGGTGGGGCGGGAGTTCGGGGTCACCCGTGAGCGCATCCGGCAGATTGAGGCAAAGGCGCTACGCAAGCTGCGACACCCCAGCCGCAGCAAGCGGCTGAAGGACTTCATCGAGTAGTCACCCTACAACGAGCCCTCAGGAGGACGGCATGAGTCACGACGTGCGCGACCTTACCATGGCAGAGGAGGGTCTGCGCCGCATCGCCTGGGCGGAGCGCGAAATGCCGGTCATGAGGCGCATCGCCGGACGCTTCGTTGCCGAGCAGCCGCTGCGCGACCGGCGCATCGCGGCCTGTCTCCATGTGACCACTGAGACCGCGGTGCTGGTCCTGGCGCTTCGCGCAGGCGGCGCGCGGGTGACGCTGTGCGCCAGCAATCCGCTCTCGACGCAGGACGATGTGGCGGCTGCGCTCGCAGCCGAGTACGGCATCGGTGTCTTCGCCATACGGGGCGTGGACCGCGACACGTACTACCGCCACATTCACGAGGCCCTGGCCCAGCGGCCGCACATCACCATGGACGACGGTGCCGACCTGGTCTCGACCCTGCACAGCGAACGCACCGAGCTGCTCGGAGATGTCATCGGCGGCACCGAGGAGACGACCACCGGCGTGATTCGCCTGCGGGCCATGGCGCGCGACGGCGCGCTGAAGTATCCCATCATCGCCGTGAACGACGCGAAGACGAAGCACCTGTTTGACAACCGGTACGGCACCGGCCAGTCCACGATTGACGGCCTGCTGAGGGCCACCAACATCCTGGTGGCCGGCCGGACCGTGGTCGTTTGCGGGTACGGCTCGTGCGGTCGCGGCGTGGCGATGCGGGCGCGGGGAATGGGCGCGCACGTGATCGTGACCGAGGTTTCGCCCCTGTGTGCTCTGGAGGCCCTGATGGACGGCTACCAGGTAATGCCGGCCGCCCAGGCAGCCCCAGTGGGCGACGTGTTCATTACGGTGACCGGCAACACCGGCGTGCTGCGCGGCGAGCACTTCGCGTTGATGCGCGACGGGGCGATACTCGGGAACAGCGGGCACTTCAACGTGGAGATAGACATCGCGGCGCTGGAGGCGATGGCCACGAGTCGGCGGCCCGCGCGGGAGCATGTCGAGGAGTTCACACTTGCCGACGGCCGCCGGATCTATCTGCTGGCCGAGGGGCGGTTGCTCAATCTGGCCGCGGCCGAGGGGCACCCGGCCGCTGTGATGGACATGTCGTTCGCCAACCAGGCACTTTCTGCCGCCCACCTGGCGTCGCAGGGCGCCAGGATGGAGAAGACCGTGCACGGGGTGCCGCGGGCCATAGACGAGGCGGTGGCGCAGCTCAAGCTTGAGGGGATGGGCATTGGGATCGACGCGCTGACCGAGGCACAGCGCCTCTACTTGGAGAGCTGGCAGGAAGGCACCTAGAGCGTCACTCAAGCAGGACCTGCAATCCCCACCGGCGCCCGCCGATGTGACGGGTGTGGGCTGGTCTGCTGGACCTACTGATCCCGTCCAGATGCGAGGGCTGCGGCGCTCTGGGTACGGCCTTCTGCGCCGCGTGCTGCGAGCAGATTGAACGTATCCTGCCGCCCACCTGCGAGCAGTGTGGCGCTCCGCTGCGCGCGGCGGAAGGCAGCCCGGCAGGCGCCGTCCCCGTGTCTTCCGTCCGGTGCTCCGCCTGCAACCGCTCGCCGCCCCCGTTTGATGCCGCCCGCTCGCTGGCCGTCTACGACGGCAGGCTTCGCCGTGCCATCTGCGGCCTGAAGTTCCACGGCCGGAAGGCAGCGGCCAGCGCGCTGGGCAGGCTCCTGGCTGCTCTGGCTCCACTTGAGATCACCCGCGGCGTTGGTGTGGTCGTTCCCGTGCCCCTTCATCCCGCCCGGCTCAAGGCCCGCGGCTTCAATCAGTCCGACCTGCTGGCCGGGCCGGTTGCCTCCATACTCGGCGTGCCCTGCACCGCCCGGGCGCTGCGTCGGATGCACCAGGATCGCCCCCAGGTCGAGTTGGGCGCCTGCGACAGAACGGGCAACGTGCGGAACGCCTTTGCGCCGGGAGAGGAAACGGTGGCCGGGACTGTGCTGCTTGTTGACGATGTCTACTCAACCGGCTCCACTGCAGCGGCCTGCGCCCTCGCCCTGAAGAACGCTGGCGCAGATCGGGTTGTCGTGCTGACACTGGCGCGGGCCTTGAAGCGGACCGGGCCCGCAACGGCGACAGGTTCACGCCGATAGAATGGGCGGACCACGGGCCGGGCGCACCGGGGTTGCTATGGCACACATCCTGGCGCATGAGGAGGTGACCCGACATGGAACTGCAGATTGTTGAGCTCGAAAGCGTCACCCTGTTCGATCGCGGAGGAGACATCATCATCGCGTGTTGCTGCTGCTGTTGTTGCAGCGGCGGTGGCGGCGGTGGCGGCGGAGACATGATGTAGGTCGGGCAGCCCGTGGGGGCTGAGGCGATGCACGGGCGTCTTTAGCGGCCACAGCCCCCACAGCCGGTGATCGGGCGCACCGTGTGAGAGCGTTGTGAGAGGCCTGCCCGGCACCATCAAGGAGGCGCGAGTGGACGCACGTGTACCCTATAGGCCGCTCCTGCCGGACTTCTGGTCGGTGTACGCTGTCGGGGAGAGCGACGTGGAGCTCAGGTCGCCTGGAAGATCCGTTCGCCTCTCCGGTTCGGGGGTCGGGGTGCTCCTTCCCGACCTGCTCCCGGTTCTAGACGGCGAGCACACCGTGGACGAGATATGCGCTGAGCTTGCCGGGTGTTCCGCAGAGGTGATTGAGCGTCTCGTCGCCCAGCTTTCCGCCGGTGGCCTCCTGGTTGCCGGTTGCCTGCTGGTTGCCGGTGCGCGCCCAGGACTGCCCCAGGCGCCCGGCTCAGAGGTCACCGAGTTCCTCCGGGCACTAGCCCCCCCGGGCGATTCCGGCCATCTGAGCGCTCGACTGGAGAGCGCCTCGGTCTGCCTGTGGGGAGATGATCGAATCTCACGGTCAATCGAGGGGCTTCTGCTGGACTGCCAGGTCAATACCCAGAGGATTCCGCGCAACGGGGAGCAGCCGGCTGCCGAAGCCGCGGCAGATCTCATCGGTAACTCCTCCCTCCTTGTCGGCTGCGGTACGAACCTGCGCGACGCGTCGCTCCTGCAGCTCAACGCCTTCAGTCTTGCCACCGGGACGCCCTGGCTGCCGATTATCAGCGACGCGGCCGAGATAACCCTGGGCCCGCTCATCGTGCCGGGTCGCTCCCCCTGCCTGGTGTGCCTGCGGGTCAGGGCCGAGGCCCTGGCGCCGGGCCCTGTTCGGCTTCTCAGAGTGGGCAGCCGTCCCATGCTTCCCGCTGCGGTTCAGGCCGCGGCCGGCGTCGCCGTAGTGGAGGTGCTCAAGTCACTGCTCGGCGCCGACAGGCCCGCGATCGAGGAGAGGCTGATCAGGATTCACCTGCGCACACTGGCCTGGACCCGGGCCGACGTCCTCCGGCTCCCGCGATGTCCGGCCTGCGCATCTGTCCGGCCCGGCCGCCGGCAGGTGTCAGTTCCATGCTCAGTGCAGTTGTAGCAGAGCTCGATCAGGCCGAGGCGGCCAACACCCTGGACGGTGCCGGCCGCCTGACGACCCCGCTGGCAGGCGTTCTCGGAGCGCTGGCCACAATTCCCATGCCGCCTGACGAGCCGGACGTGGCCTGCGTGGCTGCGGCCGGTACCGACGCAGCCCGCACAGCGCTGCCCGACGGCCGCCGGTCGTTCGTCATCTCCGCCAGCGGCGTGGGGCTCGGACACGACCAGGCCGCGGCCAGGGCCGTTGGCGAGGTGCTCGAGAGGTACTCTGCGTCGTTTCCGGATCGGGCTGATCTCGTTGAAGCCACCTGGAGCGAAGTAGGTGGTCCTCACCCTGATGCCTACGCACTGTTCTCGGCCGAGCAGTGGCAGGCCGGGCTGCCATACGTCAGGTTCGAGGAGAACACCGTCCTGGAGTGGGTGGCCGCACATAGTTTGATGGGAGGCGGAATGGCATGGGTGCCGGCAAAGCGTGTGTTCCTTGTGGAGCGGCAGGAGCCGTGGCTTGCCAACATCGGCCCCGCGATCTCAACCGGACTGGCATGCGCTCGCACCCGGAGCGCGGCCCTGCTGGCCGCTCTCCTCGAGGTCGTGGAACGGGACGCCTTCGCCCTCACCTGGTGGCGGCAACTTCCGGCGACCCCGCTGCTCCTGCCGCGCTCGGGGCCCCTGGCCTCCATAGTGCGCGAACGGTTTGGGCGCAGCGGGCTCACGTTTCTCTACAGGCTGCTGCCCACCGACCTCGGGATCAGCGTCGTTCTGGTAGTCGTGCTCGATCCCAAGGCCGGCTCCAGCGTTGCGGCCGTCGGTGCGGCCGCGCGCCTGGACCCGGCGGCCGCGCTGCTCAAGGCCCTCCTGGAGGCGGTCCAGACCCGCACCTGGCTCCGCCAGATGGGCGGAGGAGCGGGCTTTGATCCTGGAGTCGGCTTCGCGAACGTGAGACGGTTCTCCGATCACGTGCGTCTGTACGGCCAGCCGCAGTCGCTGACCTACCTGGGTTTCCTGGTGGACTCCGCCGCGAATCCTGTCTGCCTGGAGGATCTCCATGACGCGAGCCGCTCCCCCGAGGCAGATCTGGGGTACTGCCTTGAACGCCTCGAACGCCGAGGCCTGCAGGCGCTCGCGGTTGACCTGACAACGCCAGACCTGGCGGCCTGCGGGTTCGTGGCGGTCAGGGTTCTCGTGCCCGGCCTGTTGGACATAGCACCCTCGCACGCCCAGCGGTTCCTGGGATACTCGCGCCTATGGGAGGTGCCGGAGCGCCTGGGCCTGGCAGGAGGGTGTGGGCTCAACCCCTACCCGCACCCGTTTCCGTGAGGCGCGCAGATGGCGCTTGAACCCTGCATGCTACCTGGCCATCCACTGTGGGAGGTCTTTCACGAGAGCAGCAAGTGGAAGCCGTCGGACTGGGCCGAGATCTCACGGCGCGCCGCGGCCCACGCCAGGGTAGGAGGCCCTGCGCCTGCGCGGCCGCGACGAGGCCCGCTGCTGGCTCTGCCGGCGCCGTCGCCCGGGACCTGCCTGGGCGTCGGGCTGGATGCTGCTCTACAACGCCGGAGATCCGCCCGCGAGTTTGCCGGGCTCCCATTGCGGCTGGAGGAGGCAGGGACACTTCTCTGGACAACAGCCGGCATGATCAGTGCCGGCGGGGCCGGTGCCAGTGGGATCGAGGCGGGCGGGGGCGGCGCCGGCGGGAACGGTCTCCACGCGCGGCGGACCGTTCCGTCGGCAGGTGCGTGCTATCCGATTGACGCGTACTTCTGGTTCCCCGTCCCCCTGGGAGGAGTCCATCCTGGCCCCTACCACTACGATGCCGCCGCTCACAGCGGGGCGCTGGTGACCCTCGACCCCCCGGAGACCAGTTTGAGCGATCTCCTGACTGTCACCGCCTTCCCGGCCCTTATCGAGCGCGCCGGCCTGCTGATCGTTCTGGCAGGCGTCTTCGCGCGGACCACGGACAAGTACGGCGCCCGGGGCTACCGGTTTGTGCTCCTGGAGGCCGGACACGCCGCCCAGAACATCTACCTGGCGGCCGCGGCACTGGACCTCGGTGCGGTCGCTCTGGGCGGGCTGGACGACGCAATGCTGGATGCGCTGCTGGGGCTCGACGGAGCGCGCGCCAGCGTCCTCTACGCCGTCGCCGTAGGGCACAACACAGGGGACTGCCTGAAGGAGCATGGAGACAGTGCAGGTGGCTAGCGCGGCGATTCAGGTCGAAGGTCTTGTCAGACGGTACGGCCGTGTCGTGGCCCTGGACCGGCTCGACCTGGAGGTTGGAACGGGTGAGGTATTCGGGCTCCTCGGACGCAACGGTGCGGGCAAGACCACCACCATCGAGACCCTGGTTGGGCTGCAGCAACCCGATGCCGGTCGGACTCGCGTGCTTGGGCTCGATCCCCTCGAGGAAGGGCTGCTCCTGAAGCAGCGCATCGGGGTGCAGTTGCAGGAGGCGGTCTTCCACCCGTATCTGAAATTGGGCGAGGCGCTTGAGTTCCTCGGCACCTTCTACCCTCGGCGGGTCGAGACGTCGCGGTTGCTGGCAAGAACCGGGCTGACCAGCCAGGCCGGTATGATGTACGGTCAACTCTCCGGCGGCCTGCGGCGGCGGTTTTTGCTGGCGCTCGCCCTGGTCGGCGAGCCCGAGCTCCTGGTTCTGGACGAACCCACGGCCGGACTCGATGCCCACGCGCGCCAGGATCTGTGGGCGCTCATTCGGGAAGCCCGGGCCGAAGGCCGCACGGTGCTCCTGGCCACGCACCACCTGGACGAGGCCGAGAGCCTGTGCGATCGGGTGGCCATCATCCACCAAGGCAGGCTGCTGGCGCAGGGCACTCCGTCGGAGGTGGCAGGGCAGGACCACACATGCCTCGAAGCCGCTTTTCTGGCGCTGACCTGCGATGCCGCACAGCCGGAGGGCCTGCGGTGAGCGGCCTGTGGCGTCTTGCGCTGATGGAGGCACGGCTGTTCTGGCGTACGCCGCAGGCCGTGTTCTGGACGTTCTTCTTTCCGGCATTTCTGCTCGTGCTGCTGGGCAGCGTGTTCGCGCGGCAGCCCGGCCAGATGGCCTTTCTCATCCCCGGAATCCTCGGAATGGTACTGGCATCCACCGCGTACTACAGCATTGGCGTGGTCTTGACTCATTACCGCAGCACCGGTTTCCTCAAGCGGCTGGTCCTGATTCCCATCCCGACATGGCAGTTCGTCCTGGCGCAGATGCTCGTGCGCTGCGCGGTCGTGCTCGCGGTGGGCGCCGAGCTTCTGGCGATAGGTGCCGGGCTCTTCCATGTCCGTCCCTCCGCGCAGCCGCTCACACTTGCCGCGGTGATGGCCGTAGGCACGCCTGCGTTCCTGGCCACCGGGTTCGCGGCAGGGGTCCTGGCCCGCTCTGTCGAGAGCGCCAACTCCATTGCAGCATTCTTGTTCTTCCCCATGACCTTCCTGAGCGGCGCGTACTTCCCTGTGGAGATGCTGCCAGGTGCGCTGCGACACCTCTCCGGAGCCCTGCCACTCACGTACTTCCTGCGTGGGCTCAGAACGGCTGCTCGGGGAGGGGGGCCAGCAGAGGTGGCCACGGAGCTGGCTGTGCTTGCGTTCTGGGGAGCAGTTGGGGCGGCCGTGTCTGTGCGGCGGTTCAGGTGGACGACCTGATCCACGCTCGGCCCTGCCTGCGCCCAGGGGTCATCCTGCGCAGGGAGGAGGCGGAGCACGGCAGCGGCCGGTGGATCATCCATGCCCCTGGGGGTCGCTGTTTCGTGACCGGCGAACCGGAGGCAGCGTTCCTGGTGCTGTTGGATGGCACCCGGACGTGGGAAGAGCTGCTGAGGACCGCGATCCTGAAGGTACCGGGCCTGGACGGCGCCGGCGCCGCCGAGTTCGTGCGTCATCTAACCAGCGCGGGATTGATGGCAGGAGATGAGGCGCTTCTGAGGCCGCGGCCATTCCTCTCGGCGCGTCTGGTGATCGCCGACACCGGCCCCATGCTTCTTCCCTTGGGCCGGCTGCTGCGCGGGGTGCCGGAGTGGGCAGGCATGGTCGGGCTCGGGGTGCTGCTCATCGCCGGGGCGGCCGCAATCGCTGTGCGCGGCGATCGCCTCGTCGCCGCATACGCCGCACTGCCGCTCGCCGCCCTGTTGGGCCCGGAGCACCTCGTCACGATGGTGATACTGGTCTGGCTCCTCGGATTGGGGCACGAGGCGGCTCACGCGGTGACTGCGCTGATGGCGGGCTGCCGGGCGGCCGCGCTGGGCATGGCTGTTTCCCCGTGGCGCGGCGTGACCTTCTTCGCAGAACTCCCTGGTCTGGCTCTTCTCCCGAGGAGTGCGCGGGTCTGGGTCGCTGCCTCCGGGCCGCTCTGGGATGCCACCGCGGGCATGGGAGCCCTGCTGTTGGGGTGGATATGGCCGGCAAGCAGGGAGGCCGCGGCATTGATTGCAGCCGCAGCGCTCCTCCGCGCCGTCTGGAACCTTCTACCGATGCCCCGGACCGATGGGGCCTACCTGCTCACCCAGCTCTTCCGCGCGCCCGGGCGCGCGGGGGGATCAGCGGTGCAGCGCCGGTAGCCGGTGGACCGCGGTCAGGCCTGGAGGCGCTGCCAGCACGATTGGGATCGCGTTCACGGTGACCGCGCACGTTGCGATGTCTCCGTGGATGCCGCCTGCCACGGTCATGGCTATTGGGGGCTCGCCCTCGATCGTGACGGAGTCCCGCGGATTCTGGGCGCCCACGGCCATCGTCAGATCCAGCGATATGACCGCCTCCTGACCGCGCAGCCCGTTCGCCACCTGGTGCAGGCCGCGTACCGTGGCCCCTTCCATGACCGGCTCGATTGTCTCGTGGATCGAGTTGAGCGACCACCCAATGGCTTCGGCGATCATGGCCACGGACTCGGCCAGGCCCACGTGCCCGATCCGGCCTTCTGCGACTCCCTGCTCGAAGGAGGCCCGGTCCAGGCCGTCGCCCACCTTGCGCTGGAGAGGCTTGCGGCGGAGCCCGGCGTCCACCACCCGCGTAACGCGGACGGAGCGGACCGTCCGGCAGGGCGCGGTCAGCACGACGGGCAGGAGGTCCATCACGAAACCAGGGTTGACGCCCACGCCTACCACGGTGACGCCGTGGGTCTTTGCGGCCTCGTCGAGCCGCGTGGCCTCGGCCGGATGCCGATACCAGGGAAACGCCAGCTCCTCACAGGTGGAGACCACGCAGGCGCCCGCCTCGACGCACGCCAGCAGTTGGGGCATGACCTGGGGTATGTGCGACTGGGTTGAGTGCAGGACCACCTGGGGCCTGCGCTCAAGGGCCGCGGTGATGTCCGCCGTGACCGTTACCCCGAGTTCCGCGCGGCCCAGCAGGATGCCCAGGTCGCTCCCTGCCTTGTCCGGGGAGATGTCACACGCCGATACCATCCGATACCCGCGGTCCAAAGCCAGGCCCGCGATGCCGGCTCCTATTGGTCCGAGCCCGTACGAGACAACCGTGGCTTGCGTCGCTGCTGTGGTAGTCACCCTCGAGAACCACCTTTCGTAGAATGTGGCGTGCGCGAGCGGCCCCAATTGTAGCAGAGGTACCGCCACCGGCCAATCAGGGCAGGAGTGCATTCCGTTTCGCAGAAGGTATTCACGTACGGACCTTGCTCCACAGTCCAAAGGAGGCAGCCCGTGAACCTGGATTTCGCATCCCGCATGAGTACCCTGGGTACCGAGACGGCGTTTGAGATGCTGGCAAGGGCCCGGCAGCTCGAGGCGAAGGGGCGCCACATCGTCCACCTGGAGATCGGCGAACCCGACTTCGACACCCCTGCCCACATCACCGACGCAGCCGTACGAGCCCTCCACGACGGATACACGCACTACACGCCGGCCGCGGGCATATTGGAGGCCCGGCAGGCGGTGGCTGACCACGTGGCCCGCGAGCGCGGTATCGCCGTGGACGCGTCCCAGGTCGTCATCGTGCCGGGTTCCAAGAACGTGCTGCTATTCGCCATGCTCGCCCTGGTGGACCCCGGCGACGAGGTGATCTACCCGGACCCCGGGTATCCCATCTACCAGTCCGCGGCCCAGTTCGCGGGGGCGACGCTTCGGCCCATCCGCCTTCGCGAGGAATCCGACTTCCGGTTCGACCTCGACGAGTTCCGCGCGCTGATCTCTCCACGCACTCGTCTGGTGGTGCTCAACTCGCCGCACAATCCTTGCGGCTCGATGCTGACGCGCGCAGACCTGGAGGCCGTGGCCGAGGCCGTTCTGCCGACGCGCGCTTTTGTCCTTACGGACGAGATCTACGGCAGGATAGTGTACGAGGGAGAGCAGGCAAGCATCGCGAGCCTTCCGGGCATGCAGGACCGGACCATAATCATGGACGGTCTGTCCAAGGCCTATGCCATGACCGGGTGGCGGATCGGCTACGGCGTAATGCGGGCAGACCTGATCGAGCGGATGGCGCAGTTGATGATCAACTCCAGCTCGTGCGCGGCCGCCTTTGCGCAGATGGCTACCATCGCCGCGCTGACCGGCCCGCAGGACTCGGTGGTAGACATGGTGGCCGAGTTTCGCCGCCGCCGTGACATCATCGTGGGTGAGTTGAACGCGATGGAAGGTGTGGGATGCCGGACTCCGGGTGGCGCCTTCTACGTCTTCCCCAACGTGTCCGCGATCGACACCGACGTCAAGCGCCTGGCCAGTTACCTGCTAGAGGAGGCAGGCGTCGCGTGCCTGGCAGGGACCTCGTTTGGTGGGTGGGGCAAGGGGTACCTGCGGTTCTCCTATGCCAACAGCCAGGAGAACATCCGTGAGGGGATGCGGAGGATGCGCGAGGCGCTGCCGCGATACAGGCCTGGTGCGCGGGGCCGTTCGGCGCGGGCCTAGCCGACCGGCGTGCTGTCCAGCCACGCTGCCATGACCCGGCGGTTCTCGGCCAGCACCTCCCGGGTCCTGTCGCGAACGAAGCTCTCGATCGCCACGGTCCCGTTGTAGAACCGCCGCAGGGCTTCCAGCGCCGCCCGTGCATCGAAGATGCCCTGAGCCAGGGGAACGTGGGCCTTCTCGTGCGTGGATCCGGAGATGTGAACGTGATAGATGTACTGCTCCAATCCGTCGAACGCGACCAAGTCACCGTTGTAGAGAAGGTGTGCGACGTCCAGCGTCAACCCGAGTGAAGCCGCGCCGACTCGGCGCACGAGCCCCGCGGCCAGATGGATGTCTGTTACGATCTCCAGGCGTTTGTGCTCCATGTTTTCGATTCCCACCCGCAGCCCGAGCTGCGCGGTCCTCTCGGCCACCCGGCCGAAGAACGCTTCCATTGGGGGCCAGAACGCGGCCGGGTCATCGTCGTTGGAGGAAAGCGCGCCTGGATGCAGGACCACCACCTCGGCCCCCATCTCGGCGGCGTCCTCCAGGGCGGCCAGGTACTGTCGCTGGGACTCGGAGCGGATCCCGGAATTGGTCGAGGTTACGTTGAGGTCGCGTGTGGGGCCGTGCAGCGTCAGGGCAAGGCCTCGGGCGGCCGCCTCACTCCTCAGGCGCAACGGCGCGAAACCCTGGTCCCAGAGGTGCTCGGCCCAGACCTCCAGCGCCGCGTATCCCAGGTCGCGCACGAGGTCCAAGACCTCAATCAGGGGAAGCTCACGCGTCGTCGTCGTGGACGCCGCGATCCTCATCGTTCGAAGAGCATCGCACGGCGGATACCGACCACAACCTCCGCGCCTTCCTCGTAGGACTGCCCGGGCGGGGCCTGCACGCGAACCGTCAGGCCTCCCTCCAGCAGGACCTTGTACTCCACCAGGTTGCCCAGGAAGTTCTGAACCTGCACGCGACCGGGCAGTCCTTCGTCCGCGGCGAGGACCAGATCCTCCGGCCGTACCGCTATTGCGGCCGAGCCCGAGATGCCGGAGGGGTTCTCGGCGCGGCACTCGTAGCCGTTCACCCTTACGTTGGCGATGCCGGGCCCGCCGGCTGTGATCTGCGCCGGGAGGAAGTTCATCTGTCCTATGAAGTCGGCGACAAACCGCGTGGCCGGGTGGTTGTAGATCTCGGCCGGCCGGCCGACCTGGACAATCTGTCCGTCCGCCATGACCGCCAGGCGGTCCGACAGCGCCATGGCCTCGGCCTGGTCGTGTGTGACGTAGAGCACGGGTATGCGCATCCGGCGCTGGAGCTCCTTGAGTTCAAAGCGCATCTGCTCGCGCAACTTGGCGTCCAGGTTCGACAGCGGCTCATCGAGCAGCAGGATCTCCGGACGTCCGGCCAACGCGCGCCCCAGTGCTACGCGCTGCTGCTGACCTCCTGAGAGCTGGTGGGGAAAGCGTCGGCCCAGATCCCGCAGCTCCACCAGGTTGAGCACCTCGGCTACGCGCGCAGCGATCGCCCGCCTCGGCTCGCCGGCCACGCGCAGTGGATAGGCCACGTTGTCGAACACGCTCATGTGAGGCCAGACGGCGTAGTTCTGGAACACCATCCCCAGGCGGCGGCCCTCCGGGGGGACGAACTGCCCGGCCTCCGGGTTGCTGACGATCCGCCCCCCGATCCTGATCTGGCCGCGCGTCGGAATCTCCAGGCCGGCCACGCAGCGCAGCGTCGTGGTCTTGCCGCACCCGCTCGGTCCCAGCAGAGTGAAGAACTCCTCCGGCCCGATGGAGAACGAGACCGCTCGTGCCGCCACAACGCCGTCGAACGCCTTCCAGAGATCCGAAACCAGTACAGCGTCCATGGCAACCCCCTCGATCCCGATCTGCTAGAACCCTACCTGGCCCCGCGTGGCCTTGCGCACGATCAGGTTGCTTCCCAGGATCAGCACCAACACGAGCACCGAGAGTGCCGCGGCGATCTGCGTGTAGCCCGAATTCTGCATGTTGAAGATGATCACGCCTATCGTTTCGGTGCGAAGCCCGAAGAGCAGGATTGACATGGTCAGTTCGCGGAACGCGGGCATGAAAACCAGGATCCAGCCCGCCACCATGCCGGGCCGCACCAGCGGGATTATGATGTCGCGCATGGCCCGAAGAGGCCCTGCGCCCGAGACGCGGGCCGCTTCCTCCAGCGACTCGTGTACCTGCTGCAGCGTAGCCGAGGTCGTGCGCAGCGAGAGCGGCATGTATGCCACGATGTACGCCAGCAAGATTATCCAGATGGTGCCGTAGAGCGCCACAGGCGGCTGGGCCCACGCCAGGATCATCGCTATGGCGATGACGGTGTGGGGGATGGCGTAGGGAAGCATGCCGAGCGTGTCGAGCGCGGCGGCCCCACGCAGTTTGGCGCGTATGCGGGCGTAGGCCACGAATGTCCCCAGCACCATTGTGATGGTGGCCGCGGACACGCCCAGCAACGCGCTGTTTGCGAGCGCACGGCGGATGACTTCCTGGTTCGTAACGTACGCGTAGTGCTTCAGCGTGAGACTCGCCACGGCCAGGGGCGCGCCGTAGTACTTCAACAGAGAGGTCAGCAGCAGGGAGAAGAGGGGGAGGACCGCGATTACGACTGCAAACAGGACCGCCAGGGCGAACGCCACGCGGCGCAGCGGTCCGAGACGGATGATCTGCGGATGGATCGACTTGCCCGCTATGACCGTGTAGCGCTGCTGACCGCGCTGAAGCCGCCACTGGAGTGCCAGCGCTGCGGCGCCGACCGCCACGAGCAGCATTGACTTGGCCGTGGCCAGCGGGAAGTCCGGGATGTTCAGCGAGGCGTATATGCTGGTCGTGAGTACGTAGAACCGCACGCGGATTCCCAGCAGCGCAGGGATGCCGAAGTTGGCGATCGAGTGGATGAAGGCCAGGAGACCCCCGGCCAACAGCGCTGGGAGCACCAGCGGTATGGTAACGTCGCGCATCACGCGCAGGCTGCCTGCACCGCTGGTGCGGGCGGCCTCCTCCAGGCTGGCGTCCATCCGCTCAAGCGCGCCGCATACGGTGAGGAAGACCAGCGGGAAGGCATGGATTGCCATCACGAAGACGATCCCCCAGGCGCTGTAGATTGAGAAGGGAGCCTGCTCCAGACCCAGCAGGGCAATGAGAGGGCGCATGAGGTAGCCCTGCGGCCCCAGCAGTTGGGCCCAGGCGATGGCGCCAAAGAACGGCGGGACCGCGTAGGGCATGATTAGCAGTGTACGCAGCCTGCCCTTGCCGGGTATGTCGGTGCGCATGACCAAGAATGCCAGCACCGCGCCTGCGACCATGGCTCCGGCAGCGGAGGCAACTCCTACCCACACAGTGTTGGTCAGGGCCCGGAGATTGCCCGGGCCTACGATGGCCCGCCGGTAGTGGTCCAGTCCCAACCCGCCGTCCACGAGCAGACTGCGGTAGACCACCTGCGCCACGGGCCAGACAACGAGCACCACCATCGCCGCCGCAACCAGGACCAGCAGGGGCACGCGCGGGTCCAGCATGCGGCTGGGCGCTCGGGCCTGCGCCGGTGGGGGGTGGGGAGCGTCTGATGGCACCCGCGGCACCACAGGTCAGCGCATCATGATCTGCTCGAACCGCGTGCGGATATCGACCGCGTTCTTCGCCGCCCACTCGAACGGGATCGGCAGCGTCTTGATCTCCGAGGCCCGGGGTTGGCCCTTGGGGGGATCCACGTCCTCGCGCACCGGCACCACGCCCTTGGAGGCCAGGAACTTCTGGCCTTCCACGCTGATCGCGTAGTCCACGAAGCGCCGCGCGGCCTCGGGGTTCTTGCTCGACTTGATAATGGCAACCGGGCTCGGAACCGAGACCGCGCCCTCCTCGGGCCAGATGATCGCCAGTGGTGCGCCGTCCTGGATCATGCCGTATACCATGAAGTCCAGCGTCATGCCCACGCCGAACTCGCGCGCGGCCAGCGCGCGCGCCACCTCCGTGTTCCCCCGCAGCACCTGGATGTTCTCCTTGCGCGCGCGCTCAAACCATGCCCAGCCGTACTTCTGCACGAAGGTCGCCACGGTCACGAAGACCGATCCGGAGTAGAGAGGATTGGGCATGGCCGCGGTCTTGCCGAACTTGGGGAAGTCGCTCCAGGATTTCGGCGCCGCGCGCATCGGGATCAGCGTGGTGTTCACCGCGATGACCATGTTGATCAACCGGCCAGCAATGAAGTTGTTGCCGCGATCGCGGAACTGCTCGGGCACATGCCGCGCCTCAGGGGAGCGGTAGGCCAGCAGCAGCCCCCTGTCGCGCAGGGTGATGAAGATCGGCGCGTCCGCGAGCCACAGCAGGTCGGCCCGGATGCCGCCGGTCTCAATCTCGGCGAAGATCCGCATCTCGATCTCGGTGCTGCCCGACCGCAGCACCTCCAGCTTGATCTGCGGGTGCTTCCGCATGAACGCCCCGGCGAACTCGGTGGCCATCTCCTGCGGAACCGACGTGTACAGCACGATGGTTCCCGAGGCCGGCTGAGCACCGGCGGGCGGGACCATCGTCGTGCCCAAGCAGACGACAAGCAGGGCAATTGTCACCCAGGTGAACCTGCGCATCTGACCCACCTCCTGCGATATCGTGCGCCTGTCATTCGTTCCCCTGACTTCCCTCCTGAGCCCGCGGCGGGGAGTCCTCAAAAACCGCCCGCAGGCGGTCCCAGGCCTGGAGCTTGCCCACGGCGTCGCCGGGCATCTGTAGTGCCATCGCCACGGTCAGAAGGTTCAGTACGGCCATGGGCACCACCAGCGAATTGACGACGGCCAGATCCCCGCGACGGGCCACCACGAGACGCGTCGCATGTGCGGCCAGCGGCGAATCGGGCGTATCGGTGAAGACGATGGTGTGCACTCCCTTGCCCTGCGCGTAGCGCAGGGCCCGTACGATGTCCTGGTAGCCCCGAAAGAAACCTACTGCCAGCATCACATCCCTGCGTGAGATGCGGAACAGCACCTCCCAGGCCTCGGTTCCGCCGTGTGTGATCGTCTCGACGTGCATTCCCGTGCGGCGCAGCCTGAAGGCGACGAAGTGCGCCAGCGATCGCGAGATCCCCAGGCCGAGTACGTACACCGTGCGGGCAGCGCGCAGGCGGCGGGCGATCTCGGTGATGAGGTTGGGCGACAGCGTGCGGCGCAACTCGCCCAGCGCGGCCAGGTCCTGATCCAGCAGCCGGGCCAGAGGGGAGGCATCCGTGCGCAGGCGCTGCAGGGCTGAGGCCATGCGCCCGCTGTGTGTGGTCCTGCCGGCACGGATCAGGTCGGCCAGCGCTGCGCGCAGGTCCGGATAGCCCTGGTAGCCCAGGGCCCGGGCGAATCGCACCACCGTGGAGTCGCTGGTCTCGAGGCGCCGCGCGAGTTCGGTGGAGGTCAGGAAGGCCGCATCATCGTAGCTTGCGAGCAGGTACTCGGCCAGCCTGCGCTGGGATGGCGAGAGGCGCGCGTAGGCCGCGTCAATCGCCTCGGGGAGCGGGCGGGTATGCAGCGCCTTCTGCACATTCCACGGATTCGATATGGAATGCAGTAATTCCTTCAGGAGTCACCTGGTGCGCCTGCCCCCTGAAGGATGGCCGGTTGCTGTGAAGAAGAGAGCGCCGGTGCGCATGACTGATCAGGAGGGCGGACGATGGTGGCTCCGCTTGATCGTGATCGTTCCCGCGCGGCACTCGTGCAGAACTGCCGGTTCGTACGTGGATGGTGTCTGGCCGAGCTCGCCATGGTGGTCGCCATCTGGGTTATGGTGCCGCTAGTCCTGCGTGGCCCGCGCGAGCCCGGCACGGACGGCAGGCTTCTCGCGCTCATCTTCTACGCGGTGGGGCTGGGCGATGTTGCGTTTGGCTTGTGGCTGAAGAGGCTGGCGCTGGCGCGGGGCCGGTACACCGGAGCCCGTTCGTACGAGGAGATCGTGGGAGGATTGACGGGACAGTCGCTGATAGCAGTGGTGACGGCCGTTACCCCCGCGGTTCTTGGGATAGCCCATTTTGCCATGTACGTCGATCGTGGCGTTCTGAGCGTTCTGAGCGTGCTGTGCCTGATAGGCCTGGCGCTGTCGTGGCCGAGCCTCGACCGATGGCAGGAGATCCTCGAAGAGACGCGCATAGAGCGATCGGCTATGTGAGGTAGTCCAGGTGAGGGGAATGCCGCCGCCGGAACTCCTCGGCGATTCCCGAGGCCACCTCGGACGACGGGACCAGCGGGTGCATGGCCAGCGCCTCCACTGCATCGTGCCACGACCGTCGCGCTGCCGCCGCCACCGTGGCACGCTCGTAGGCCTTGACGCGGAGGACGAGTTCGCGCACGGATGCCGGCAGTGGGCCCATCGGTCGCGGTGTGGGGCCTGAGGCGCTGATGCGACACGGGACCTCGACCACGTCCTCGGGCCCCAGGTCTTCGATCGCTCCCCGGTTGGCAGTGTTGACGATCACATCACGGGGCGATGGGTCGAGCATCGCAGCGATGACCCCAAGCGCTGCGCGCGCGTACCCACCCTCCACGTGCCCGCCCATCATGGCCAGGTCGCGATGCGCTCCCGTCTCGGCGGCCATGTACGATGACCGTCGCGCGAAGATGGCAGCCTGGTAGTGGGGCACGGGGTCCTGCCCGTGCTCGACGGCCTCCTTGAGCGACCTGCGCAGTTCGGCCGCAACGCGCCCGATCGCCTCCCCCCGCGTTTGGCGAGAGGCGCGCAGGCGTCTGACCAGCGCATCGTGGTGGTAGTAGTAGTGCAGGTACTCATTGGGCAGCAGCCCCAGGCGCCTGATCTCTTCGGGATCGAACAAGGGCCTCCCATAGATCGCCCGGATCAGATCGTTGCTGGCGAGGATCTCGGGTAGGCACTCGGCACCGCTGATCTGGACGCCGCGCACCCATCCCAGGTGGTTGAGGCCCAGGTAGTCTAGCCGCATATCGGCCGCCCGCGCGCCCAGCGCAGCGGCGATCCGGTCTCCCAGGGCAGGCGGGCCGTCGCAGATGCCTATGACGCGGTGCCCTTCGGCGGTCAGGGCCTGCGTGATCAGGCCTGCCGGGTTCGTGAAGTTGATGATCCAGGCGAACTGCCGCAGGCCCTGAATGCGCACGGCCAGATCCGCCAGCACAGGGATCGTGCGCAGCGCCATCGCCCATCCGCCTGGGCCTGTTGTCTCCTGGCCCACGACGCCCCACGCCAGCGGCACCTGCTCGTCAACCACGCGGCCTGCAAGGCCGCCCACGCGGATGCTGGTGATGACCCATGAGGGTGCCTCCAGCGCCTCCTCCAGCGAGGTGGTTGTCCGGACCTCGAACGGGTGCCTGGCCCTGCTCAGCATCGCGCCCGAGACGGCCGCCACCAGTTCCAGGGCCTCGGGGTCCACGTCGTGGAGGACCACGCGCTCCACCGGAAGCCGCGCATGGCGTTCGATCAGCCCGCCGATTAGGAGCGGCGTGCGCATGCCCCCACCGCCAATCACCGTGAGGGTCATAGAGTCCCTTCCGTCACCGCGCTCCTCCTAGCATCGCGTTGCCATCGCGGCACGCAGTTCCCGAAGTGTCGGAAAGGCCGCGGTTCCGCCCGGCGCCCGGGTCGAGAGCGCGCCGCAGATGTTCCCGGCCAGCAGGCAGCGGTCCACCGCATCACCGCGCAGGTAGGCCCAGAGGAAGCCGGCGTCGAAGGCGTCGCCCGCACCGGTGGTTTCCATCGCGGCCACCGCGGGCGGGCTGACCCGCAACGGGCGCCCCTCGTGCACCCCGACAGCGCCTTCGGGTCCCAGCTTGATCACCGGCACGTTCACGAAGCCGGCCAGCACCTCCAGCGCGGCGTCCGGCTCCTCGCACCCCGTGAACCACCGGGCATCGCTCCAGGAGGGCATGAAGATCGTCACACGCCGCACCACATCGCAAAACTCCACCGAATCATATTGCGCCGGGTTCCAGCCGATGTCCAGCGAGGTGGTGATTCCCTCGGATCGCAACCGGTCGAGCAGCGGTAGCCGCGCAGCGAACGGCTCTGGCATGCCGGCGAAGTGCACGTGCCTGATCCGCTTGCTGCCGGTCCACGGCCAGGCGTCCAGCAACTCCCCGGTCTTGGCCGCGCATCCGGGGTGTGTCAGGAAGCCGCGGTCGGTCGCGGTGGAGAAGGCCACGGACAGGCCGGCACCCAGCTCCGCGTGCCGCGTGACCCACGATGTGTCCACGCCTGCCCGGCGCAGGTGCTGCAACTGAAAGCGGCCCAGCAGGTCTGCGCCGACGTAGGCGACGAGACCGGTGCGCACGCGCAGGCGCGCCAGTCCTGCCGCGGTGATGAAGGCGCCGCCGCCGACGGTCATGGTGAACTGCTGCGTGCGTACCTCCTCGCCCAGCCCCGGCATCGCGCCCAGCCCTGAGAAGATCAGGTCGCAGTAGATGCCGCCCGCGACAAGGACCTCGGGCGGCGTGGCCTTGATTGACCGTCGCATGCCTGGTGGCGCCCCTTATGCTTTGCGGCGCAGCAGGTGCCTGGCCATTTGCAGCAGCGCCGCGCGGTCGCTCTCGGCGAGGCGCCGGGCTATGACCAGCAGCTCGTTGAGCGAGAGGTCTCCCTGGTCCTCGGCGACCGCAGGCCCGCGTCGCCGGCGCCCAGGCCTGGCAGCGGCGGCCTGGTCGTTGGAGAAGAGAGCCAGGGGCCGTCCCCGCTTCAAGGGAAGCTGCACCGCCCGGGCCTGGGGCTCTTCTTCCGGCAGGGGAGCGGAGAGCTCCTCGACGTACTGGAGCAAGGCGCTGCCCTTCATCCCGAAGGCACGCGCGATCTTGGTGACGATGTCGGTGGACGGACGCTTGAGCCCCCGCTCGATCTCCGACAGGTACGAGTGGGAGATCCGGGCCAGCGTGGCGGCCTCCTCGCGCGAGAGGTTCCTGGATGCCCGCAGGGTCTCGATGGCCCGACCGAACTCCAGCCGTGACCGCATGCCATGCCTCCTTACGCCGCCTGTCGGCGCTATGGTGGCGGCGGTTTCGCTATCGCAGAGTTAGCCGGCTGCCCCCGGGCTTCCTTCCTGGCTCCCCTGGAAGCAGGGCACGAGGTCCAGCAGCCGCGCGGCGTTGCCGAAGAAGATCAGCCGCAGGTCATCTTCCGAGACCCCGAGTTCGCAGCACGCTTTGTACTGCTCGTCCAGGTAGCGGCGCGCGAACCCCCTTGGGAACCAGGAGGAGTCAGAGCCGAAGATGACTCGCTCCGCGCCCGCGGTGTCGAGGAACCGTCGGAGCAGTGATTTGAGATCCAGGTCGTAGGGCATCCAGCGCATCCACTCGTTGCTGCCCGAGGTGTCCACGCTGACGTTCCCGCACACCCACATCAGGTGGAGGAGCTCGCGCGGGTAGCCGCATCCCAGGTGCGGGACCACAAAGGGGACGCCCGGGAACCCCCGCGCCACGTCCTGCAGCACGAGCGGGCTGATGTTGGGCCCGGCTACGATGCCCTGGTACCGGAGCGGGCCAAAGTGCACCAGCACCGGTATCCCCAGACGCTCCGCTGCTTCCCACAGGGGCGCGAGCCGGCCGTCGTCGAGCCGCTGCTCGTGCAGCGGGGCGATGATCTTGTATCCGCGCAGCCCCAGGTGGACGACCGCCCGCTCCAGCTCGGCGGCCGCGTTCGGGGCAAACGGATCGTGGTGCGCGAATCCCATGAAACGGTCGGGGTGGCTTCCGACCACGGTGGCCAGTCGGTCGTTGCCTCCGCCGGTCACGAAGACAACGCGCGCCAGGCCGTGGCGTTCCACCTCTTCTGCCCACCGTGCCGCCGTCCCCGCGTCACCGTCTCTGGGTTCTGGTTCTGGTTCCGGGAACCCCCAGGCCGCGCGCCATGCCGCGAGGTCCGCATCGAGCCGCTCTTGGACCACGGCCCACCTGGCCTCGCCGTGGCGCCGAACGTACTCGGCCCGCACGGGATCGGCATGGCCTTCTGGCGGCCTGGCCGGGAAATGGGCGTGGAAGTCGAGCACCGGAATCGGGAGTCCGGTGGCTGGGCCAGGCATGGGCTTTCCTCCTCCGCTCAATTTCGGAGCCCGGTCAGGACGATCCCCTCAATGATCTGCCGCTGGAGCACCAGGAAGACCAGCAGGACAGGAATGATCGCCAGGGCCGATCCAGCCATGATCAGGTTCCACGAGGAGCCGGCCTCGCCGGAGAAGAGCGCTAGCCCGACAGGCAAGGTGCGCATGTTCGGGGTTTGAATCACGATCATCGGCCAGAGGAACGCGTTCCAGTTCCCCAGGAAGGTGAAGATGCACAGCGCAGCCATCGCCGGCTTGACCTGGGGAAGGGCGATCCGCCAGAACAGCCCGAACTCGCCCACGCCGTCTATGCGCCCGGCGTCCAGCAGCTCGTCGGGCACGCCCGACATGAACTGACGGATCAAGAAGATGCCGAAGGCGGTGATCAGTCCAGGGAACATGATGCCCCAGTAGGTGTTGATCCACCCGTTGGCGCTGGACATGATGTACCACGGAATTACCAGCATCTCGGTGGGGATCATCAATGTGGCCAGTATGAGCACGAAGATGAGGCCCCTGCCGGGGAACTGGAGCTTTGCCAGCGCATAGCCGACCAGCGCGTCGAAGAACGCCACGCTCACTGTTGTGATTGCGGCGATGATCAAGCTGTTGGCAAACCAGCGCGGAAACTGCGTGCGCGTGAGCACCTCCGCGTAGTTCTCAAGCGTGGGCTGCGTCGGCAGGAAGCGCACATCGAAGATCTCCGTGAGCGGCTTCAGTGAACTGGCCACCATCCAGATGAAGGGAAAGGCCACGACGACGCTGCCCGCGGCCAGGATCAGGTAGCTGAGCACGACCCGCGGGTCACCCCGCGCCCGCCCGGCCATCAGTACTCCACCGGTTTGGACAGGATCTTCATCTGCAGCAGCGTGATCGTGAGGATGACCACGAACAGGATGGCGGTCGCGGCCGCGGCCTCCCCCATCCTGAACCGCTGGAATCCAAGCTGATAGACATAGAGCACGAGCGTGAGCGTGGTGGCCAGCGGGCCGCCCTGGTCCTGAAACGTCATGTTGAGCACCTGCGTGAACAGCTGCAGGTACACGATCGTGCTGTACACCACGGAGAAGACGATGGTTGGGTTCAGAAGCGGCAGCGTGATCCGCCAGAACAACCGCCAGCCGGTGGCGCCATCCACCTGGGCGGCTTCGTAGTAGACGCGCGGTATCGCTTCCAAGCCGGCGAGGAAGATGACCACCTGGAACCCCAGGTACTGCCAGACCACCATCGCGGCGACGGCGTAGAGGGCCTGGTCTGGATCGCGCAGGAACCCCTGAGCCGGCAGCCCCACCCCCAGCAGGATCTTGTTTAGAGGGCCGAGGTGCTGGGAGTACATCCACTGCCACACCCAACTTGCCGCCACGATGGGCGTTATGAACGGCATGAAGTACAGGGCCCGGAAGAGGCCGCGGAACCTGACGATACGTTGCAGCAGGAGCGCCAGCCCAAGACCCAGGACCATCTGCGCCGGGATCCCCACAAGCACATAACGCACCGTGTTGATCGCGGCGTGCGCGAATCGCGGATCGCCGGACAGGGTCTGGAAGTTAGCCAGGCCGACGTAGGGACGGACCGGCGAGATTATGTTCCACTCGTGGACGCTGATGTACAGCGAGGAGATGGCCGGCAGGATCCTGATTCCCGCGAAGAACAGCAGCGGGACTGCCAGGAAAAGGTAGGCCCACAGCGCCCGCTGCTGCCCTATGCGCAGCCCTCGCCGCAGCGGACGCGCCGCGGCCACCTGAGTAACCATCCCGCCTGTCCGGCGACCGGGCTACGGCCGCTTGCGCTTGGCCCAGAACTCGTCGAGGACCTTCTGCTCCTTGGCCGCGGCTTCCTCGAGCGCCTGCCTGGGCGGCTTGTTGTTCAGCACCACCTCGTTGACCGCGTCCACCAGCACCTGCCGCTGCGCCGCCTCGTCCACGAAGAAGGTGGCGCGCGCGTGGGGCAGCGCCGAGACGAACGGGCCCATCACCGGGTCGGCGCCCAGGCGCGGATCCTCCACAAGCCGTTTGTAGGCCGGGAGCTCGCCCACAGCGTCCAGCCACAGGCGCTGCGTTTGCTCTGAAACAAGGAACTTCAGGAACTGGATGGCCGCCTCCCGGCGCGGTCCCTGCGCGCGCGCGGTAAGGCCGTGGACCCAGTACGATCCGAAGTTGGAAGGCGCCCCGCCTATCGTGCGCCCGGGCAGCGGCGCGACGCCCCAGGAGGCCCGTGTCCCGCGCCGGATGGCGCCGATCGCAAAAGAGCCGTCAACGATCATCCCTGCCCGGCCGGCCATGAACGCGTTGCGATACCCACCGGCGCCTGGGAAGAAGTCAATGGCGCCCACCTTGGACTTGGTGATCAGCTCTGTGTACCAGCGCAGGGCCTCGGCTCCGGCAGGCGTCGCGTAGGTCACGCGCCGGTTGTCGGCGCTGTACGGGGAGGCGCCCCACTGCCGGAACAGAACCTCGCGCAGCAGGTGATGGTCCTGCCCGGAAGGCGCCACGCCGAAGCCCATCGTGGTAATCCGGCCGCGGTCGTCACGCGCGGTCAGCCGCTCGGCGGCGGCCTGGAACTCCTCCCAGGTGACCGGCGGCCGCACTACCGCGGCCGCCCTGAACAGATCGGCGTTGTAGAACATGGCCAGACTGCGCACAGCCGTCGGGATCGCCCAATACTTCCCGTCGAGCCTTGATGCCTTGATCATGGGGACGTAGTCGCGTTCGATCTGCACGGGCGGGAACGCATCGGGTGGCAGCGGCTGCAGGTAGCCGCTGTCCACGTAGAGCGGTACCCAGCCGTAGAAAAGGTTGATCACGTCCGGGCCCTGTCCTGCCGGAACGGCGCTGGCCACTTTCTGGTTGTATGCGTCGTAGGGGAAGTGCTCGTGGGCAACCTTGACGCCGGGGTGCTGGGCCTCGAACTGGGCTATGAGCTGGTCCACGAGCTTGACCTTGCTTTCGAAGAAGTACTGCCAGTAGGTAATCGTCACCCGCGGCTGGCTGAGGCCCGTAGCCGGTATTGCCAGGACCACAGCGCCCACGATGATCGCAGCCCAAATCCTCTTCAACGTCGGACCCTCCTCAGAAGGAACTGGTCGCGACGACGCCGGCTCCCTGCCTGCAGAAGCGCCGCCGCCCCCTAGCCGGTATTCTTCATGCCGGCGGGACACGTTTCCTCTACGCGGCTTCGTTGCAGCGGCCCGCCGCGCGGCTGGATGCTATCGCGCAAGGGCGAAGTGGGCCCTTTCCGCGACGCGGTCCTGGTGGTCCCCGTTCGAGATCGCGTGTGCCAGCGCTGCCCGGACAGTCGTCCAGGTATCACGCGCCCGCTGCAGGGCCTGGCGAATCCACTCCCTGTCGCCTTCGTTCAGGGGAACGCCTGCCCCGATCTTCGCCCAGACGAGCGTGTGGTAGAACCGCAGCGCCGAGGCCGCCACCCACACCTCGCTGCGCACGCTGCCGTCGCCGTTGGGGATGAAGATGTCGCAGATGTTGTCGGTACCGATGCGCACCGGCACGCCGGCGGCCATCATGTCCAGCAGCCGGGCGATGGAGTTGTGCAGGGGCGCCGCCATGGGCCGCAACTGGAACATGGAAAGCGCCGCCGTCGGGCACGAGATGACACCCACGCGATAGGCCAGCAGGTCCTCTATCAGGCGTTGGAAGCGGCTTTCCTCGTAGCAGGACGGCGAGATGGCGTGCACTGCCCACACCGTGGGGCCGTCTTCCCCGTCCGCCACAGGCGATCCCAGCCACCTGACCGCCTGAACGAGCTGCTCGGTCTCGGCTTCCCTGGGATCGTTGTCCTGATCCACCTGGAAGTGCACGGGTTTGCGCAGCGCCTTCCCCAGTTCCAGGACCATTCGGACGTGTCCATCGAAGCCCACGCGGCCTTCTCCGCGGTCCCTGGAAGGCAGGCCGCCCAGCACGTCGGCGATCTCTGCCGCCTGGCTGTATACCTCCCAACGGTCGGGATTGATCTTAGGGTTCTTGAAGCCGAAGATGGGCGAAACCGCGATCTTGAGGACCAGTCGGTCACTGAACTCCTCGCGCAGCCGCACGGCCTGCTCGATCGCGACCAGGCCGATGTCAGGAGTGGCGTCCACGAACGAGATCGCCTCCCGTACGTGCATCGCCACCATCCGCTCCAGTTCCTCCCGCATGCGGTCATAGAGGCTGTGGGGCTGGTAGGCCAGGCCCTTGTGGAGCTCACCTACCAGGATCTGCTTGACGGGGAGCGACAGGCCTGCCGCGCCCATCGGGTCTATGTTGGCGTGCTGCAAGAACTCGGGGGCGAAGGTGTTGGCCCGGTCCAGGTGCGTGTGGGCGTTCAGCCAGCCGCCAAATGAGAGGGCGGCCTGTTCGAGCGTTCGGTCCCAGTTGCCGTGCTCAATCGTGTCCACTCGGACGTCCATGGTCATCGCCACGCTCCTGTGTTGTTCTCTGGTGTGGGAACTATCGCTGGAAGGTGTCGGGCTGGCGCCGCCGCGCCGCGGCAGCAAAACGCCCGCCATCGCGGCGGGCGGAGCATGCGGTCGTCGGCCATCGCTTCCTCCTTGTCCGTCTCGCGGGACGGCTCCTTAAAGGAGTGGTTCGAGGGGCAAGATAGCACGCCGCGGCGCGTCCGTCAACCTCCGTAACGGCCGCACTTCCGCAACGGCCCCGCGCGATGCCGGGCAGGCAGGAACCCAGGTATGCGCTGTCGAAGACGACGCACTAAATCGGTCCGCGACCCGATGCGCGGATTCCGGCCACTGGCGAGGATTGTGCCGATACCAACCATGACACCGGTAGAGAGTTCCATGGACTTCCTGGATCTTCTGGATCAGCCAATTCTCCACCGGCAGGTTGTTCTTCCCAATCCCGTCTATCCTGAATCGCACACATCGTCAGCAGGTCCGCACCGGTTCACAATAAGCACCCACCTTGCGCACTACGGCTCCACCTCCTTTGCCAGGCCCTTGCAGCACAGCCTGGCCTGCGGGCCTCCGTAGAGATCCAAACCCCTTTACGGCAATACAATCTAAGCGTCATACTGCCTGACCAGGGGAGCAAGTCGTCTATGGGGAGGGGTTAGGTCATGGCCTTCAATCTCAGGAACAGGAGTTTCCTCAAGGAACTCGATTTCACACCGCAGGAGATCAGGTTTCTACTGGATCTCTCGCTGGATCTCAAGAAGGCCCGCTATGCGGGGACGGAGCAACAGCGCCTCAAGGGTAAGAACATAGTTCTGATCTTCGAGAAGGCCTCCACGCGAACCCGCTGTGCTTTCGAGACCGCGGCATTTGACCAGGGTGCCCACGTGACCTACCTCGAGCCCACGGGCTCTCAGATGGGGTCCAAGGAGTCCATTCGGGATACGGCTCGGGTCCTTGGGAGGATGTATGACGGGATCGAGTACAGGGGGTTTGGCCAGCAGATAGTGGAGGACCTGGCCAAGTACGCGGGCGTGCCCGTTTGGAACGGCCTGACCAACGAGTTCCATCCGACCCAGATCCTGGCCGACCTGCTCACCATGATGGAGCACTGCGACAAGCCCCTGAGCCAGATCAAGTTCGCGTACCTCGGGGATGCGCGGTTCAACATGGGCAATTCCTATCTCGTTGGAGCCGCAAAGACGGGTATGGACTTCCGGTCCGTTGCTCCCCGGAGTCTCCAGCAGAATCCTCAACTGGTGGAACAGGCAAGGGACATCGCCAAAGAGACGGGGGCAAGGATCTCCCTCACCGAGGATGTGGACGAGGGCGTAAGGGGATGCGATTTCATCGCCACGGACGTCTGGGTCTCCATGGGAGAGCCGGCGGACGTCTGGAGGGACCGGATCAGCCTCCTGAAGCCCTACCAGGTCAACCGGGCGGTCATGGAGAAGAGCGGCAACCCGAACGTGAAGTTCCTTCACTGCCTGCCGTCTTTCCACAACCGGGAGACCAAGATCGGCGAGGAGATCTACCAGAAGTTCGGGCTGGAGGCCATGGAGGTAACCGATGAGGTCTTTGAGTCCGGCGCGTCGGTCGTGTTCGATGAGGCCGAGAACAGGGTGCACACCATAAAGGCCGTGATGGTCGCCACCCTTGGAAGCTAGCTCTCACCATACCTGGGATGTGAGGAAGATCATGAGCAGGAAGCCGGTCGTGCTGATTGCCTTTGGCGGCAATGCCTTGATACAGGAGGGGCAGAAGGGCACAGCAGAGGAGCAACTGGAGAACCTCAGGATGCCCGTGAGGGAGATCGTCAAGCTCTCCAGAGACCACAGGGTTGTGATCAGCCACGGCAACGGGCCGCAGGCTGGCAATCTCCTGCTGCAGCAGGAGAGCTGCAGGGAGGTTCCGGCCATGCCGCTTGACGTCGTCGGCGCCATGACCCAGGGCCAGATTGGCTACCTGATCGAGTCATCCCTCGAGGCCGCACTGGCGGAGGCGGGCGAGGACCGCCTCTTCATTACGGTTCTCACCTTCACGGAGGTGGACCCGAACGATCCGCTGTTCAAGAACCCGACCAAGCCGGTTGGCCCCTTCTACACGGAGGCAGAGGCAGCAACCCGGCCGTACACGATGGTCAAGACCGACAAGGGGCACAGGCGCGTTGTCGCTTCGCCCAAGCCGATGGCCATCACGCAGCACCGCGAGATCAAGCAGCTCGTGGACAACGATTACATCGTTATCTGCTGCGGCGGCGGCGGAATCCCGGTCATCAGGGAGGGCGCAGGCCTCCGCGGGGTAGAGGCGGTAATAGACAAGGACCTAGCCAGCTCCACGCTTGCCCGGGAGATCAAAGCGGACCTGTTCATCATAGCCACGGATGTCCGGGGTGCGGCCGTCCACTGGGGAAAGCCCGAGCAGCGGTTGCTCGGCAAGGTCTCTCTTGAGGAGATGAAGGGATACGTTCAGGAAGGCCATTTCCCCGCTGGCTCGATGGGGCCCAAAGTAGAGGCGCTCCTGGGCTTCGTGGAGAGCACCGGAGGGAGGGCCGTCATCTGCCACCTTCAGGACATCGGCAAGGCGGTTGCCGGACAGGCGGGGACCGAAGTCGGAAGATAGGTCACACTCATGTGATTTGGGAAACGGAGGCAAGAGATGGCGAGAAAGAACGTGATCATCATAGGCGCCGCAGGAAGGGACTTCCACAACTTCAACACGTACTACCGGGGAAACAAGAGCTACAACGTCGTGGCTTTCACCGCCGCCCAGATTCCTGACATCGAAGGCAGGAAATACCCCAGGGAACTGGCCGGCGAGCTCTATCCTGACGGCATTCCAATCTACTCGGAAGCCGACCTCCCCTCGTTGATCAAGGACCTGAAGGTTGGCGACTGCGTCTTTTCCTACAGCGACGTGTCCTTCCAGCACGTCTTGACCGTCGGAGCCATCGTGCAGGCGGCCGGCGCCAACTTCGTGTTGTTGGGCCCCAAGGACACCCAGATCAAGAGCACGAAGCCGGTGGTCTCGGTCGGCGCTGTGCGCACAGGAGCCGGCAAGAGCCAGACGTCGCGCAGGATCATCGAGCTGTTGATGGCCAAAGGCCTCAAGGTGGTGGCAGTTCGCCACCCCATGCCGTACGGCAATCTCGTTGCCCAGAAGGTGCAGCGGTTCGCGGATCTCTCCGATCTCGAGAAGCACAACTGCACCGTGGAAGAAATGGAGGAATACGAACCCCACGTGGTTCGCGGCAACGTCGTCTATGCCGGGGTGGACTACGAGGCCATCCTCCGGGCCGCAGAGAAGGATCCCAGGGGCTGCGACGTGATTCTATGGGACGGCGGCAACAACGACTTCTCGTTCTACAAGTCCGACCTGCACGTGACAATCGTTGATCCCCTCCGACCGGGACACGAGATGAGTTTCTGGCCTGGCGCGGTCACGCTGAGGCTTGCCGACGTGGTCGTGATCAACAAGGTGGACAGCGCCGGTCCCGAGGGCCTGGCGACGGTCCGGAGAAACATTGCCGCCGCAAACCCAAGTGCTGTCGTCATAGATGCCGCCTCGCCGATCGATGTGGATGATCCCTCGATGATCAGGGGCAAGAGGGTGCTGGTGGTAGAGGATGGTCCGACCCTGACGCACGGGCACATGAGGATCGGAGCAGGCGTGGTTGCCGCCCAGAAGTTCGGAGCGGCCGAACTAGTGGACCCGCGGCCATACATCACGGGCAGGCTCGTCGAGACCTTCAAGACCTATCCGGACATCGGAACCCTCCTTCCCGCAATGGGGTATGGGCAGGAGATGCTGAAGGACCTGGAGGCCACCATAGACCGGACGGACTGCGACTCGGTGGTGGTGGGGACACCGATCGACCTCAGCCGCATCATCAAGATCAGGAAGCCCGCGACGCGCGTGTACTACAACCTGCAGGAGATCGGTCGCCCCGACCTTGCGGGCGTCCTGGACGATTTCGCAAGGAAGCACGGACTGGCTTAGAGGATGACAGGTGTTGCACTGAAACCACAACAACGGGAGGAGAGAAGCAATGCCGAAGATCGTGAATTCCTGGAACGAGTGGGACCCGCTGAAGAGGGTGATCATTGGAAGGCCGGAGGGCACGAATGTTCCTGCTCCGGAGCCGGCCTGGTGGTACGACCTCCCGCACGGTGGGTATCCGCTGGGGGCGTGGGGACCGTTCCCGCAGGAGATGGTGGATGCGGCCAACGAGCAGATGAACTACTTCGTGGGCCAGCTCGAGAAGCGGGGCGTCATCGTCGAGCGGGTGGACATTCAGCCCTTCATGATGAACAAGCCGCTTCCGTCACCGCTGGGCTGGGTGCAGTTGAACGCGCACGGCGTCAACAACGTTCGCGACGTCACCGTGATTCACGGCAACTACATCATTGAGGCCACCACCGTCCGCCGTTCCCGCATCTACGAGCGCTTCAACCTTCGGCCGATCTTCGAGCGGTACTTCAAAGAGGATCCCGGGGTCGTTCACTTCGCGGCGCCCATGCCCATGCTGACCGACGAGTCCTATGTCCGGAACTACTACTACGACTTCGAGAATGTCTGGACGGACGAGCAGAAGAGGCAGAGGCTGCACAACTGGGAGTTCCAGCTGACCGAGAAAGAGCCCCTTTGGGACGCCGCCGACGCCATGCGGTTCGGCAAGGACGTCTTCCACCAGGGCTCGTGCGTAACCAACAAGGGAGGCATGGACTGGCTGAAGCGGATGTTCGCTGCGCTCGGCCTGCGGCTGCATCACGTGCTGTTCGATACCCCTAAGGAGGCCGACAAGCCGAACAACTACCATCCGTGGCACATTGACGTGAACCTTGTGCCGCTGCGGCCCGGTCTGTGCATGTACAATCCCGATTGGGATCCGCGCACGCCCGAGTTGTGGGAGCTGTTCAAGAAGAACGATTGGGAGATGGTCCCGGCGGCCAGGCCGACCTACGTGCACAGGAACAAGGTCTACCTGACAGGGCTATACGAGGGCAAGTCATGGATCTCGATGAACACGTTCTCGATTGACCCGAAGACGGTCTGCGTCGAGGCGCACGAGACCGCGTACTGCGACCAGCTCAGCAAGCTGGGGTTTGAGGTGGTCCCGATTCCCTACGAGAAGGTAATCCCGTTTGGCGGCGCCCTGCACTGCACGACGCTGGATGTCTACCGAGAGGGTGGTTGCGAGGACTACTTCCCAAAGCAGGTCAAGGGCTACTGATGGGGTGTCTGTGACGAAAAGCAGTCCCGCAGTTCAAAGGAACAGTGCACACTCCGGCAGAGTGGGCTTCTCCATCGAGGCTCATTCTTCCGGCCATCGCTCGTGGAAGTTGGGGAACAGGCCGTCAGTGAATCCCGCACCGCGGACCCGGCAGAACACGTTGAGGAGGTGCACTCGTGGGACAGTACGAGATCGGAATATCTGTCTATCTGGGCGTCTTCTTCTTCCTGGGCTTGGCGATGTACTATCTGGTCAAGGGGAGCGGCAGGCAGTACATCATCGCAGGCAAGCGGCTGCCGTTCTTCCTGGTCGGCACCACCCTCCTGGCCCAGGCGCTGGACGCCAACGCGACCCTGGGTAACGGCGGCGCCGTGTACGGCGGCGGGTGGTGGGCGGGATTCCAGTTTCCGCTCGGACTGGCGCTCTGCCTCGTTGTGACCGGGCTGTTCTACGCGAAACCCCTGAACAAGCTGAACCTGCTCACGTTGCCCGACTTCTACTACCGGCGGTACAACCGCACGGTCGAGGTGCTCTCAGGGCTCCTGATGGGGTTCAGCTTCATCATCCTGGTGGCCGGGAACCTGGCGGGATCCGCGTGGATCCTGAAGGTGATCTTCGGGTGGGAGTATCTCCGGGCGCTGCTAGTCATCTCGCTCATCGTGTTCTTCTATACCATCGCGGGCGGGCTGTGGTCGGTGGTATCGACCGACATCGCGCAGATCTACCCTGCGGTCATCGGGTTCTTCGTCGCGGTGATGTTCTTCTTCGTGACGTACGGATGGGAGTTCTTCAGGGACGCCATTCCAGCCGGATACATGGATCTCAGCGGGCTGACGTCGGTCAAGAACGGCGCCCTCCTGAACTGGGCCGGCATCCTGGCTCTAGGCCTTGGGGACGTGGTCGCCCTTGATTTCATGGAACGGGTCTTCGCAGCAAAGAGCCCGCAAACGGCCCAGAGGGCTTGCTACTATGGGGCTGTGTTCACTCTGCTGGTAGGCATCGCCGCCTCATTCATGGGGCTCATGGCCCTGAAACTCGCGCCGGGCATCACCGATGCCAGGATGGTTATTCCGACGCTGGCGCTGCAGCACGCGCCGTTCTTCGTGGGTCTGCTGATCATGGGTGGCGTGGTGGCAGCGGGGCTCTCTACGGCGGACGGCGGGCTGCTCGGCGTGTCGTCGGTTCTGGGCCGGAACATCATGCAGCGCAACGTCTTCAAGATCTGGCAGGGGCGCTACACGCCCGAGGACCGCAATGTACTCGATGCCCGCCTCCTGTGGATCACCCGCCTGGCAGCCATTCCGATCATGGCGCTGGCGATGTACATCGCGGTGGTCAGGCCCGAGCCGGGCATTCTGCTGGTCCTGGCGTTCGACGTTGTCTTCGCCGGGTGCTTCGTCCCGCTCACGCTCGGGCTGTTCTGGAAGAAGGCCAACTCCTCCGGAGCCCTGGCCGCGGTCGTCGTTGGTTCGCTGCTTCGGCTGGTGCTGTACTACAAGATCCCAGAGCACCTGGCGGGGCTGGATACCCTGATCCCGCCGGTCGTCTCGTTGCTTGTCATGGTGCCGGTCAGCCTGCTCACCCAGAAGCAGGATCCGCCCAAGCACCAGGCGACGACCTACGTGCCGACAGACGAAGAGGTGCTGTCAACGCAGTACTAGGCCGGTGGGTTTGGCGGGGGAGGGCGTCCGCCGGGAGGGTGTGTCATGAGCATGATCGAGTGGGTTCGCGCCAACTGTCGACTCTTGGTAGTGGGGCTGGGCGGGCTGGTGCTGCTGGCCGCCGGATGCGGCGGCGGGGGCGCCGTCCGTGAGTCCGGACCGATACACATCGGCGTGCTCAGCACCATGACCGGGGCAGACACCGTGGTTGGCGAGGAGACGGTACGCGGTGTGCAGCTCGCCAGCGACTCGGTCAATACCGCGGGCGGCATCAGGACTCGCAAACTCAACGTTGTAGTGGAGGACAGCAAGTATAGTCCCGAGAACGCGCTGCTGGCGGCGCGCAAACTCATTGATTCCGACAAGGCGTCGGTCATCGTCAACGGCACCCGAAGCGGCGTCCTCAGGGCGTGGGTCGGTTACGCCGCCTCGAAGGGGGTGGTCGTCATAGACGCGTCGGGAAGCACGGGCGAGACCAGGGGGCTGGGCAAGACGGTCTTCTCGGTTGCCGCAGACGCGGTCGTGCTCGGGCGCGAGCTGGCCCGGTGGGCGTTCCAGAATGGCCATCGTCGGGTTGCCATCGCCGTGCCGAGCAACCCCGCCGGCGGCGAGTTGCGCAAGGCGGCCGAGGACGAGTTCCGCCGGCTGGGTGGCCAAGTAGTGGCGGCCGTCGAGTACGCCGTCGGGGACCTGGACCATGGCCCCACGGTGCGACAGGTCGCGTCGCAACGCCCCGACGCGATCATCGCGAGCCCCTATGGGAGCGACGGGAGGATCTTGTTCCGGCATGCCGATCAACTGGGACTCAAGGCTCCATGGTACGTGGCGTACCCCAGCCAGGTAGTTCTAGACAACCCCGGAAGGCTCGCTGGCCGCCTGTACGGGCTCGAGGTCGGCTACATGACGAAGAACGCGCAGCAGTTCCGGAAGGCGTACAGCGCCAAGCACTCCGGGCAAGCGGCCACGACGTGGGCCGCGTACAGCTACGACGGGGTGTGGGTTATGGCCAACGCCATGCGGCGCGCCGGGGTCGATCCGGCCGAGATCGCCCGCGTGTTCATCCGCAGCGCGGCCGGATTCGGAGGTGCTACGGGGCGGATCGAGTTCGACGATGACGGTCACCGGATCAACGCGCCCCTGGAGCGGCTCATGGTGACCACGCGCGGCGAGCTAGAGCCGGCGCCTTGACGGTACCGGCTTTCGAAGGATCGCGTTAGCCATGGACGGCGTGCCGACCCCGGCCCGAGTGACGGTTCGCGAGGCTCGCGATACCGACGAGGCTAGGATCCTGGAGATCGGCAACGCCCTCTTCCCGGACTACCCGGAGACGCTGGACGAGTTCCGGGAGTTCCGGGCGCGGCTGGAGGAGGGAGGGTACGCGTCCATCCTGGCGGTGGCCGAGACCCAGACCGGAGAGGTGATCGGGTACTCCCATGCGCACGACATGCCAGGGCAGTTCGATCCTGCCCGGTATCGCATGGGCATCTTCACCGACCTTGCCTGGCGGGGTCGGGGCACAGGATCCGCGCTGTACTCTCACATGCGTGGGGTGCTTGCAGCCCGGGGCGCGCTGGTTCTCGAGTCGTTCGCCCGGGAGACGATGCCCGAGGCAATCCGGTTCCTGGCCCACCGGGGATTTCGGGAGACGATGCGGACCTGGGAGGTCCGGCTGGACCTTGGATGGTTCGACCCATCGCCGTTTGCGTACTACCTCGATCACGCGCGAGGGGAGGGCGTCACAATAGTGACGCTGGAGGATGAGCTCCGGCGCGACCCCGGAGCGCTGCGCCGCGCCTACGAGTTGCACAACGCCGTGGTCGCGGGCATTCCTATGCCGATCCCGTATACGCCTGTCCCGTTTGAAGTGTACGTGCGCAGCACCATCGAGTCACCGCGGGCGCTTCCCGGCGCCTACTTCCTGGCACTGGCGGGCGGTGACTACGTGGGTGAGGCCAACCTGCACCGGCCTGCGCAAGGAACGCACCTGTACCATGGCGTCACCGGTGTACTGCCCGCGTACCGCGGACGGGGCATCGCCTGGGCGCTCAAGCTGGCAACCATCGCCTATGGGCGGCAGCACGGCTACTCCGAGATCCGCACCTGGAACGAGACGAACAACACCGGCATGCTGGCGATCAACGAGCGGCTGGGGTTCACGCGGCAGCCTGCCTGGATCACGTTCGAGGCGGCCCTGGATCCGGGAGAGGCGCGGTGAGCGGCACCTCGCTGCCATTCCTGCGCCTGACGGGTGGTCCGGGTGAGATCGGGGAAGGGCACGGCCGGGCCGCGCCCGACCTCGTCGCCCACAACCTCGACCTCTACTTCCGCCGGTTCGCCGGCGAGGTCTCCTTGTCGCGCGACGAGGTGCTCAGGCGGACGGAGCGATACTGGCCGGCTGTTTGTGCGCGAGCCCCCGCCTTCGCCGAGATGGTGGAAGGCGTGGCGCACGGGGCCGGCCAGCCCACCATGGAGGTGGCCGCGCTCAATCTACGGTTTGAGCTGTTCTATGGCGAGTTCTCGCGACTCGGGACGCTCGAACTGGGTGGGATGCCCGCGCCCACACGGGAGTGCACGATATTCGCGCTCACGCCAGAGGCGTCGGACGATGGCCACCTCTGGGTCGGCGAGAACTGGGACTGGATCCCCGGCGTGGCAGGAGTGCTCCAGCACATCACGCATCCCGACGGACTCCAGGTGCTGTGCTTCACCGAAGCGGGCATCGCCGGTGGTAAGATCGGCCTGAACAGCGCAGGGATCGGCCTCGCCGTAAGCGGCTTGATCTCCGCCGACGACGACTGGACACGCATGGGCACTCCGTTTCACGCGCGCACCTGGGAGGTTCTGTGTAGCAAGGCGATGGACGCCGCGGTTGGTGCTGTGACGCGGGGGGTCCGCGCGTGCTCCGCCAACTACCTGGTGGCCAGGGCAGGCCAGCAGGGAGAAGGGATCGCCGTGGACATCGAGACCGCGCCGCGCGGCACATGCACCCTCGAGCCCGTCAACGGGATCCTGGTTCACGCCAACCACTTCCGCGATCCCGAGCGCCTCGGGATCTGGCAGCCGATTACCGAGGAATGGCGTTCGACCTTCCACCGGTGCGCCCGGGCAGAGCGACTCCTTTCCGGGGCTGCTGCCCGCGGCCAGATCTCCGCCGGAACCATGATGACAATCCTGCAAGACCACGAGGGTCACCCTGAGTCGGTCTGCCGGCACCCCAACCCGGCGTTGCCGGAGGCCGAGCGCTACCAGACCGGGGTCTCCATCCTGATGGATCTCCACACCGGCTGCATGCAGGTGGCGGCAGGTCCTCCGTGCACGTTTCCGTACAGCAGTTACTGCGTGTAGCCTGCGTCCGTGTGCGCCCGCGGTGGGCTAGCGCGCTTCTCCTGGACCGGGCGGGCCCGGCGGCAGAACTGGAGGAGATGGGGCCGGTTCTTCATATCCTCTGGGAGAAGGCCTCCAGGCCGGCACGAGTGGGGGAGCGACGTACAGGGTCAGTCGGTTTCGGAGAGAGACCGTGCTCTCAACGTAGACCGGACGGCTGGTGCGGGCCTTGGCTACGAGCGCGATCCGAATGCGCGCCACCTCCGACGGGATAAGCGTCGGGGCACCCTCCGCGTTGTGGTAGGTCATCTCGAGCGCGTCTATCCGCGAGGCCAGATTGTTGACCCCGCGCCCCAGCCGGCGCTCGATCTCGCGCTGTCTGGGGTTGTACTGGAAGACGACCTCGTAGGACTCGGCCCGGCGGTAGGGGTTGCCCGGCGGAATCAACACCCTCACGCGGCTCGGGCACAGGCCAGAGGGCGCGCACGCGGCATCGGCCACCACGGTCTCTGCCCAGCGGAGTTCCTCGGTGATCCGTTCCATGGCACGCCGGGCGCCCTGCTGCCCGTCGAGCCCGTCTCCGGCGAGGATCACGGCCTGCGAGGATATGCGCACGAGGCCCATCAGCCCGGCTGCGGCCATCGCCGTCAGGCTCAACGCCAGCGCCAGCTCGGTGAGCGACAGACCCCTGCTTGCGGCTGGCGGACCGCAGGCAGCATGCCCGGGCGTGGTGGCGTCCACGCGAGACCCCCTTCGCAACTGCGACGTACACTGCTGCTATCGGCCGGCAGAGTCGGGTTCTTCGGGGGGATGGACATGGGGTTCCAGATCCGATGACCGGGGAACTCGCGGCGCTGGCCGCGGCGATGTCGTTCGGGATCAGCACGGTCCTGGCGAGGCGCTTCATGGTGGCGGTTGCCCCGGAAGCCGGAGTCCTGGTGAGCATAGCCACGAACGTCGTGATCTTCTCGACCATCCTGGCTACTTCGGCTCTTGGTGGGCTGCTGCCGGCGATCCACCCTGTCTCAATCCTCATGTTCGCCGCCGGAGGGATAGCGGGCACGCTGCTGGGCCGGAACCTGGCGTACCAAACCATCCGGCGCCTGGGACCTGCGCTCTCCACTGCCATCCGGCTAAGCAACAGCATCTTCACGCTGATGTTCGGCTACCTTTTTCTTGGTGAGCTGCCCCGTCCTTGGCAGGTCGTCGGGCTGGCCGCCGTCACCGTCGGCCTGTGGGTCAGCCTCTGGACAGGGCGCCAGGCCGGCCCCGCGGGCCCACGCGCCCTGGACCTGGTGGGAATAGCGATGGCGCTGGCAGGGGCAGCTTCATTCGCCCTTGGCGACACCGCGCGACGGTTCGGACTGATCCTGACGCCGGCGCCGATTCTGGGCGCCACGGTGGGCGCGGTCACCGCGCTGCTCGCCCATCTGCTCTGGTCGGCTTTCTACCGCTCGGCGCGATGGCCAGCCGGCCGGGCCTGGCTCAGCGGCGACCTGCTGGGCAGCGCTCTATTCAACACCATGGCGATCCTGCTGCTCTTCACGGCGCTCCGGCACGCGCCCGTGGCCATCGCGTCGGTGCTGTACAATCTGCAGGCGCTCGTGGTTCTGATCGCCAGCCCGGTTCTCCTGCGCGGTCAGGAGACGATCACCGTCTGGATAGTGCTCGGGACCATCATCGCACTGACAGGGACGGCCCTGATCCTGCTGGGATGAGGGCCTACGGTGCTCCTGGCGGATAGGCCAGTGCCGCGGGATCGAAACGCAGCACGAACTCCGGGAGCGTTCCCACCTGCCCGACGCCACGCGCGAAAGCCCAAAGCGGCCGGATGATCAGGCGCACGTCGCGTGTGCCCAGGGCGATGCGGGGGAACGGGTAGAGCCCTACCAGCACCGTGCGCGGCTCCAGTACCTGTCGGCCGAGGTCCGGAACCAGGCGGCGGTAGGGCGCCAGCGCGGCCGCATCCCTAACGACGGGGTGGAGGACGCCGTCGGCGTTGAGGCGCAGGTTCAGCGAGAGGTAGCCCTCCAGGGCCAGGCCAGAGCCGTTCTCCACCTCCAGCCGGATGAGCGTGAACGCCCGGGCGGCCGCGCGATGCCAGGCTTGGTGCTCTTCTAGGACGAGCGCGCGATAGTACGCGTGATCCACCAGGCGTGGGGTCACCCACAGCGCGGTCGCGGTCACAAAGCCGCCGCCGGCGACGGCCACGCCGCTGCTGGCCAGGTGGCCTGCGGGCGCCTGCGGCGCGAGGAGCAACGCGAGCAGGACCACCAACCGGACCAGGGCCATGCTGGGCTTCTACGCCGCGCGGCGCCCGGACGCCTGCACTGACTTGCCGCGATCCTGCCGCCGGTGCATGATGGCGTCGGAGAGGATGCGCTTGGCAACAACCCCCGATCGCTTTCAGGCGTCGTCTCTGGGGTTCTTACCCGCCTATCGCCGTCTGAGTGCCGGTGAACTGCGCCGACGCGCGGAAGAAGCGCTGGACCTCCTGCGGGAATGCCGGGCCTGCCCGCGCGAGTGTGGGGTGGACCGGCTGGAAGATCGGTGGGCGGTCTGCAAGACGGGCAGGTTCGCCATTGTCAACTCGTTCTCCCCTCACCTCGGCGAGGAGGACTGCCTGAGGGGCTGGCGGGGAAGCGGCACGATCTTCTTCTCGATGTGCAACCTGAAGTGCGTCTTCTGCCAGAACTACGCGATCAGCCACCTCGGCGAAGGCCAGCCGGTGCCGCCTCATGCGCTGGCCGCCATGATGCTGCATCTTCAGGATGCGGGTTGCCACAACATCAATCTTGTCACGCCAGAGCACGTCGCGCCGCAGATCCTGGAGGCGCTGCCCGTGGCTGTTGAGGCAGGATTGAACCTGCCCATCGTGTACAACACCAGCGCGTACGACGCGATGGACTGCCTGCGCCTGCTCGACGGCATCGTGGACATGTACATGCCCGATTTCAAGTGCTGGGACCGCGAGGTCGCCCGCCGCTACCTGCTGGCTCCGGACTACCCGGAAGCGGCGCGGGCGTCCATCGCCGAGATGCACCGCCAGAGCGGCGACCTGGTCTTCGATGAGCGCGGGCTGGCGCTGCGGGGATTGCTCGTCCGTCACCTTGTGATGCCCGAGGGCCTGGCAGGGACGGCTGAGGTCATGCGCTGGCTGGCCGCGTCCGTGTCCCCGGACACCTACGTCAACCTGATGGACCAGTACGCGCCTGCGGGCAAGGTGGGAGCGGGGCGCTTTCCTGAACTGAACCGCAGGATAACCCGTGATGAGTACCGTGACGCGGTTGCCGCGGCGCGTGGCGCAGGGCTCTGGAGGTTTGACCAGCGAAGCAGGAGGGGATGGATATGACCGAGGTGCGGGTGGAGCCCTCAGTCGCGGCGCACGTGCGGGTCGCCGTGGTCGAGGCAGCCGGGGTGACGGTGGCGGACAATGATCCGGCGCTCTGGGAGGAGATCGAGGCGACCGGCGCGCGTCTTCGGGCCTCGTACGCCGGGCGCGAGCCCGCGCAGATCGAGGGGCTCCAGCCGGCCAGGGAGCTCTACCGCCGGATAGGAGTGGATCCGACGAAGCTGCGACCGTCCTCGGAGGCGCTGCTGCGGCGCGTGCTGCGGGGCGATGGGCTGCCCAGGATCAACACGCTCGTGGACATAAACAACCTCTGCTCTCTCGAGTTCCTGCTGCCCATAGGGCTGCACGATCTCGATCGCGTCCGCGGATCCCTCGTCATACGCCGCGGAGGACCGGGCGAGGGATACGAGGCGATCGGCAAGGGGCCTTACAGCGTCGAGGGCCGCCTCACCGTTGCGGACGACGACGGTCCGTGCGGCAGCCCGACCAGCGACTCGCAACGGACCATGATCCGACCTGAGACTAGGCGGTGCCTCATGATCATCTACGCGCCGGCCAGCTACGATCCCGCGCGGCTCGAGGCTCACGCGGGTCTGGCCGCCTCGCGTCTCAAGGGGTTTGCCGGCGGCACGATCGCGCAGTCTGGGCTTCGCTAGGCGTCGGTCGTGCGCACCGTCTCGCTGTTTGCTCCAGCACCCATCGAGACCGCGCCGCTGGTGCTCGCCGAGAGGGAGGAACTGACCCCCGGCCCGGGTGAGGTGGCTATCCGAGTGCGCGCGTGTGGGGTCTGCCACACCGACCTGCACATCGTTGAGGGCGACCTGCCCCCCCGCCGGTCACCGGTGGTTCTGGGCCACCAGATCGTTGGCACCATTCACCGCCTCGGTCCGGGTGTCACGCCTGATCTGGAGGGCACGCGCGTGGGCGTGACCTGGCTGGCCTTTGCCTGTGGCACGTGTGCCTTCTGCGACAGGGGTGAGGAGAACCTCTGCCCGCGGGCGCGGTTTACCGGCTACGACGTTGACGGCGGCTTCACCGACTACACGGTGGCCCGCGCAGCGTTCGTGGTTCCGGTTCCGCCGGTGTTCGACGATACCGCCGCGGCACCGCTCCTGTGCGCCGGCGTGATCGGCTACCGGGCGCTGCACGTCGCGGGGCTGCGACCCGGGGAGCATCTGGCCCTCTTCGGGTTCGGTGCATCGGCGCACCTGGCGATCCAGGTCGCCCGGCACTGGGGATGCACGGTCGGGGTCGTGACGCGCGGGGCGGAACACCGGGCGCTGGCAGAGGAGCTGGGTGCGCGCTGGGCGGTCGAGCCCGGCACCACGCCTCCGGTGCCGTGCGATCGGGCGGTCGTCTTCGCGCCCTCAGGCGAGGCGGTTGTAGCCGCCCTGCGGGCCGTGCGCCCCGGCGGCACGGTGGCGGTCAATGCCGTGACGCTGGATGGCATCCCTGCGATGCCCTATGCAACGCTCTACGGGGAGCGAGTCCTGCGCACGGTCAGCCATCTGACCCGTGCGGACGCGCATGCCTTCCTGCGGCTTGCCGCGGAGATCCCCGTGCGGGTCGAGGCGGAGTCACAACCCCTCGAGGCCGCCAACGAGGTGCTACTGCGCCTGAAGCGGCGGGAACTACGCGCCGCCGCGGTGTTGCGCCCCTAGCACGGCGGACCGGCCAGTACCTCTATGGCCGCCACTTGATGGTGCAGCCCTTGGGTGGAGTCGTCGCCTCCGCCGGGGTCCCGCCAGCCAGGAGCGCATCCAGCGCATCCCGGAGGTAGCGGCTGGTCACCTCTTCAGGACGCTCGAAGTTGTCATCGGGCGCGCCGTGGTAGCGCAATACACGCTCGCGGTCGAACAGGAAGACCTCTGGCGTGCGCGTCGCGCCGTAACTTCGGGCGACCTGCTGCGACTCATCGAACAGGTATGGGAACGGATACGCCTTCTCTCGAGCGTGCGATCGCATCGCATCGAATGAGTCGTCGGGGTAGGCCACCGGGTCGTTGCTGCTGATCATGACCATCTGGACACCCTTTTCGGCATACTCGCGCTGAATGGCAATCAGCCGGTCTTCCCAGGCCTTGACATAGGGACAGTGGTTGCACCAGAAGATCACGCCCAGCACCGCCCGGTCCGCGAACTGATCTGCCGAGACCGTGGAGCCATCGGTCGCGGGGAGCGAGAAGGGTACGATCCGATCACCTATTGCCAGGGGCATGGTCATCCTCCTCCGTCTTCCCGGCGGGCTGCCTGAAGCGCCCTCCGGATCATTGCGGCCGTCGGCAGCGGCGAGAGCCGGCCGGTCTCCGTGTGGTAGGTGCGGCAGGTCAGCATTGCCTGTCCCTGGGCACCTTCGGGCTGCAGGTCCTCGCCGTTGATGCGCACCGTGGGCGATCCGGGAAAGCGGTGGTGGACCGCGTCTTCCGCAGTGGCGATGAGGACCACCTCCACCGGGTCGGCTAGGCCTTCTTCGCGCATGACCTGCAGGAGCCGGTCCAGGGCCTCTGGGTGCGAGGGGCAGTCCTCCCAGTAGAAGAACTCGATCCGCACGAAGGCGCCTACCGCGGCGGGCAGTTCAGGCAGTGGTTTGATATCTGCAGAGCGATCGTGGCGTCCACGCGGCCTAACCCCATGAACTCCGACGACGTGTCCGTGATGACCTCGCGCCAGAACGGCCTGCCGCCTACGCTTGCGAACGCGAACCTGTTCGACAGCTCGCCCCAGTCGTAGAACAACGAGAGCTGGTAAAGAAGGCCGGCCTCATCCACGAGGGCAGAGAGCATGTACGGACCAGGTCCCCCGCGAACGATCGAGGCACGCTGTGTCGGCGACCACAGCCACCGGGCGATCGCCCTTCTCGACGCGGGATCCCTCAGGTTCGCGGTTTGGCCGTATCGGGTCATCGTGTCGGTGACGATGTCCTGACGGACGCCTCCCACCAGGGTTCGACCGCCGGCACGCTCCTCAACGATGAACACGTCCTGGGTCGGCAGGAACTCGCCGGGCCTTGGTTCGGCCTCGACCAGATCGGTGACCGTGCGCCGGATTGAGCTCGAGAACGGCCTCAGCAGCAACGGGATATCGAGCCTGGTTAGCGTTGCCTTGCGCCGGCGCGGCTCGCCGAGCGCGGCACGGGATTCAAGAAGGGTGCCGGCGGCGTAGACGCTAATCCGTCCCGTTGTCATGTTGAAGACCATGCGGGCGGTGAAGTCCGCGGCCATCGTGTACGGCTGAGGGTTGGGGTCGGCAAGGATTCGCGACACAAGGGCGTCAATCGAGAGGCCCTGCGCAAGAGCCGGAACTGCCAGCAACAGGAACGCGAACGCGGCGAGAACCGTGCGTAGGGGGCTGCATCTCATGCCGGCAGCATTATAGCAGACGCCGGCCATACTGGTTCCAATGCACGAGGTCCACGAGTGGCTTGCGACCCCTTCCGGCGATCGCGCGCAACGCGAGGCGCTCCAGGCGTCCCCGTCCGCGCGGATCAGGATAGCCCAGTGCGATAGCAGTGGCCACCACCGGACCTTTGGGCAAGCCCAGCGCTGCCCGGGTCTGCGCGTCGTGGTGCAGGGTGACCGGACACGAGGCTATTCCCATACCCCAGGCAGCCAGCATCATGGACTGGGCGCAGCGTCCGGCGTCGAAGAGATGCCCCCGCTCCTCGACGAGAATGACCACCGCGGCCGCAGCGGTCGCCAGGTGTCCTGCGAAGCGGCCGCACCGCGCAAGGCGCCGCAGCACATCGCGGTCGGTGACCGCTACAAACTGCCAGGGCTGCCGGTTGCGCGCGCTGCCGCTGTGACGACCAGCGTTGAGCACCCGCCGCAGCGGTCCCGGCTCGATGGTCTGGCCGGTGAACGTCCGCAGGTCGCGCTTCGTGACCACGCAGCGGTAGAGGTCCACGCGGGTCCACTTCGCCGGCAGGACTGGGTGTGCCTGCATTGGACTCTCCCGCAGATGGGCACGGCGTCACGGGAGTGGTACGATTGCGGCCGGAGGTCAGGATGCTGAAGCACGGAGATGAAGTCAGGGTGACGGTGGACCGTCTCGCATATGGCGGAAGGGGGGTCGGCCGCCTTGACGGGTTTGTCGTGTTTGTGGCCGGGGCTGCGCCCGGTGATGTTGTGCGCGCGCGCATCGTCCGGGCGCGGAGAAGGTACGCGGAGGCCGAGGTGGTGGCGGTCGAGGTTGCCTCTGCGGATCGCGTCGAGCCACGCTGTCCCCACTTTGGTCCCTGTGGAGGGTGCGTGTGGCAGCACGTGGCCTACGCGGCGCAGGCCGATGCAAAAGGGGCGATCGTCCGCGAGAGTCTCGCCCACCTGGGCGGCATCGCCGAGGCGGTGGTCCACCCGATTGTTCCTGCGCCGGATCCCTGGTACTACCGCAACAAGATGGAGTTCTCGTTCCATCCGGACGGGGTGCTGGGGCTTCACAGTCGTGGCGAGTGGAACCGGATCGTTCCCATAGAGGCCTGCCTTCTGCAATCCCCTGAATCGGTCGCACTGGTGGGGGCGGTGCGCGCGTTTGCCCGCCGCCACGGCCTGACGGCGTACGACCCCAAGACCCATGCCGGGTTCCTGCGCTCGCTTGTGATCCGGGAGGCCCGGGGAACCGGCGACCGTCTGGTTGGGCTCGTGACCTCTCCGGGGCCGTTCGCCTTCTCCTCCGCGTTTGTCGAGGAGGTGGTGGGGGTAGTCCCCGGGGCTACGGGCATCGTGCGTGGAATCGTGACGGCAGCGTCCGAGGGGGCTCCACCCTCATTGGTCGAGACCCTGCACGGCAGTTGCACCCTTGAAGAACGGGTGGCGGGACTGCGCTTCCGGATAGGGCTCGACACTTTCTTCCAGACTAGCACCGCACAGGCCGCCCGCATGGTCGAGTACGTGGTTGCGCGCGCGCAACCGCTCGCCTCGGCGCGCGTGGTGGACCTCTACTGCGGGGTCGGGACCTTCGCGCTGCCGCTGTCCCGCGCCGGTGGCCGTGTGGTCGGCATCGAACTGGTGCCTGCCTCGGTTGACGCGGCCAGCGCGAACGCCGCGCTCAACGGTCTGGATGGTGTGGAGTTCACTGCCGGTGATGCCAGATTGATGCTGCCCGCGGTGGTCGCGGCACACGGCACGCCGGATGTGCTCGTGCTGGACCCACCCCGTGCCGGCGCCGGCGGAAAGGTCATGCGCAAGATAGGCCGGAGTGGCGCCCGCAGAATTATCTATGTGTCGTGCAACCCCACAACCCTCGCGCCGGACCTCAAGGAGGTCCTGCCATTCGGCTACAGTTTGGTGGACGTGCAACCGTTCGATCTGTTTCCGCAAACGCATCACGTGGAGGCGATCGCGGTCCTCGAACGCCAGGCCTAGCGTCAACTCCGGCGCACGATCCACCGCCCGAAGAACTCGTCGTCGCTGATCTGGGCCTTCAGCCAGCGGTCTATCACGGCCACCTGGATTGTGATCGCGGCCGCTACCGAGCCATCGCGCCGAGCAGCCCTGACGACGACAAGGTCGAGCGCAAGTTTGGGATTGGCGGAAGGGGCAATCACGCGCACCACCTCCGGCTTCAGGGCGGAGAGCGTGCCGGCCGTCCGCGTGCGATACGCTATCTCCGCGCGACGGACCCCTCCGGCAGCCCGGCGGTCGGTTATCACCAGGGAGATCACCTGGAAGCCCTGGGTCACCAGTGCCCGGCGGTAATCGTCTGCCAGCGCCCTGTCCAGCCCTGGAGGGGGCGTGGGGATCTCCAGCAGCACCGCCCCAGCGAGCATCCAGATCAGGTGCGTTCTCCATCTAGCCATGCCGGATTGTTCGCCGCAGGATGGGCTGACTCCTCACAGCGGGTGGCGGGCCAGGTGGGTGATCCCCGCGGGTGAGCAGGAGGCGTGCCGGTGGCCGCGAACGGTTAGGCGTGCCGCTGCCCCGAGTCTACGTTGCCCGCCGCCTGCCCGAGGAGGCCAGCGTGAACCCCGAAGTGTGGGAGCGACGACGCCAGTCCTGACAGGAGGGAAGCAAATGAGAGGACGTTCGGTTGGCTACATTGTTGTTATCTTGATCGTGATCGCAGCGCTTCTCTACGTCATGCGCGGCCGCCAGGCGGCCCAGCCGCCCGCGACGCCGCAGCCGCCCGCAGCCGTCATGGACCTGGGCGGACGGGAGGTCAAGGTCGGCAGTGACACCACCTATCCGCCCTTTGAGTACGTGGACGAGAACAAGCAGATCGTCGGCTTCGACCCCGACCTGCTGGCCGAGATCTGCCGCCGCGCGAACTGCAAGGCGGCTTTCACCACCACAGCGTGGGACGGCATCTTTGTTGCCCTGGCCCAGGGCCAGTTCGACGCCGTGGCATCGGGCGTGACGATCACTGAAGAGCGTCTCAAGAGCATTGACTTCAGCGAGCCCTACCTGCGCTACGGCCAGGTCGTTCTGGTACGGACGGACGAGGCCGCCGTTACAGGAGTTGACGCCCTGACAGGCAAGAAGGTCGCGGTGCAGACCGGGACCACCAACGACGAGAAGGCCAGCGCCCTCCAGAAGGAGGGAAAGGTCGGAGATGTGCGGCGCTACGAGACATTCGCCCTGGCAGTCAAGGCGCTCATCAACAGGGATGTGGACGCCGTCATCATTGACAGCTACGCTGCCGACGGGTTCATCAACCTGACCCCGGACAAGATCAAGAAGGTGGGCGAGCCGTTCACGAGCGAGGCCCTGGGGATCGCGCTCAAGAAGGGCGATGCGGCTCTCAAGCAGGCGTTCGACGCGGCCCTGGAACAGATGAAGGCCGACGGTACGCTCGACGGCCTCTACAAGAAGTGGTTCGTGGAGCGGGCCCCGGGCCAGTAGGTCTCGCGTGAGCACCAGAGGCCCGTCCTCCGCCAGCGGACGCGACGGCGGCCGGAGCCGGCTGGCTCCGGCCGCCCTGGAGCGGATTCCCTGGTGGGTGCTCGTGTTGCTGACCGCGGGGGCCGGCATCGCGTTCGTGGTGGCCGGCTCCCGGGTCTACAGGGACACCCTGGCGTTTCTCTGGGATGGGGTGCTCCTGACCCTGCACCTGACGTTCGCCGCATACTCGCTGGCGCTGGTCATCGGCCTGGTGGCCGGCCTGATGCGGCTGTCCCGGCGGCCAGTGGTCTACACCGTGGCCACGCTCTACGTAGAGGTGGTTCGGGGCATTCCGCTGCTGGTGCTGCTGATCTACATTGCCTTCGTGGCCGCGCCCCTGGTTTCGGCGGCGCTGGCCGGCGCTGCCCGGGCGGCCGGCTTCCACGGCGCGGCCGAGGTCATCACCCGGCTCATACGCAGCGACCTAAACCGGGCCATCCTGGGCCTGGCGATCGGATACGGCGCCTACCTGGCCGAGATCTACCGCGCCGGGATAGAGTCCATTCCCAGGGGGCAGATGGAGGCCGCGCGTTCGCTGGGCCTGAGCTACGGGCAGGCGATGCGGTTCGTCATACTCCCGCAGGCACTGCGCGTCGTGCTGCCGCCGCTGGGCAACGACTTCATTGCGCTGCTGAAGGATTCGGCCCTGGCCTCGGCGATCGCGGTCCCGGAACTGACGCAGGCGGGCCGGTTGCTCTCGGCCAGGACCTTCCGCGCTTTTGAAACCTACAACATGGTGGCGCTGCTGTACCTGATCATGACGCTGGTGGGCTCGATGGGCGTGCGGGCTCTCGAGCGCTGGGCCAAGGCCGGCCGGTAGGCGCGTCCTCCTGGGCTGATCCCGGGGACGGTCCGCGATTCCTCTCTCAGCCCGCACGGCTGCTGCCGCCGCCGCCGCCCCCGCCGCCGCCGCTGAATCCACCGCCGCTGCCAGACGAGCTGGACAGCGCACGCGACAGCCCCTGGAAGTTCTGGAACGACCTGGAGAGGGCCTCAAGTGAACCGAGCCCGGCAGGCGTCAGACCTGCCCGACCGCCGCCTGAGGCGCTGTGGAACCATGCCACGCGCGGAACCGTCTGTCCTGTTTCGGCCGCCACCAGCTTCAGGTTATCGATCAGCCGGTCGGCCACGCCGAGGGCGGTGGCATACACCAGGTAGCTCTCCCACAGCGCCAGCACGTTCGGGCCCGCGTCCTTCATGGCAGAGAAATCAACCATGAACCGCCGGAACGCCTCCCACCGCTTCACCTCGAGGGCGGCTTCAGGGGTCCGGCGCGAGAGCCCTTTCAGAGAGAGGCCGATCAAGACGATCCCTATTGGGACGGCCGCAAACGCTGTCAGGCCCATGCCCACCGCCGAGGCCACGAAAATGGTGATCACCGCGCCCCCGATGAACCACCCCTTGGCCCGCTCGCTGGCCGCATCATCGAGGCGGAAGTGCCGGTCTTCGAACCAACGGCGCAGGTCCGGGCCCCACCCCTCCGTGAAGAGCAGGAAGTTGCTTTTCCTTCCGACGATCTGTTTGCCCCAGGCCTCTATCTCGTCGCCGGTCACCTCATCGCCTTTGCGGGCCTTGCGGAAGACTGCATCGAGCACCTTCACCTCGAGCGCATCCAGTGAACGCTCCCGCCTCGTCTCCTCGGGCAGCCGACCCGACAGGAGGGCGCGACCGTTGTCGGTGAGCCGGTAGACCAGATCGGTGCCGCGGAAGAGCCCGGTTCCCAACAACCCCTGGTCCTGCCGCTCCTCGATCTCCAGGTATCCCAACCGCGCCGCCTCAACCAGCGTGGCCGCGAAGGCCCAGGCGAGATCTGCGCGCCGCACGCCGCCCTGGGGGAGGATTGCCGGAACAACCGCCGGGGGGAGCGGCCGGGGCGGCTCGCGCTCGTAGATGGCTTCGTAGGCCACTGAGGGCTCCCGTCCGTACCGCGCGTAGGTCCACGCGTAGGCGGCGATCAGCCCCACCAGGAGCAGCGTTCCGGCCAGTAACCCTACCAGGAATACCGACGTCCACCGCCGCTCTGCCTCGGAGTGGCGGCGCTCGTCGGCCAGGAGACTCTCGTGGTTCTCGCCCTGGCGCACCACCGTTTTGGGAAACAGGGCCGGGTCCAGCAGGACTCGCACTTCCACGAACGAGGTTTCTGGGATGTCGGATTGCGTGATCTCGGCGCTCCTGAAGTCAGGGGCGATCCGGAGTTCGCCCGGAGTGGCCTTGCTGTGGACGAAGACCTTGAAGAGCCCTGGGCTGGCGCCAGGCGCCTGCACGATGACCCGGACCCGGCCAATGGGCGCGTGGTCTCCCTCGATCGCCTGCCAGTAGAACTGCGCGGCATCAGCGTAACGCTGCACCGCCCCAGTGATGCGGTACCTTATACGGAACCTCTTTGTCGTGTCGGCGGCCGAGTAGTTCCACCGGAGGACCTCCTCGGAGCCATCCCGCGACTGCTTGAACTGCATTGCCTGGCCGCTGCCGGCGTCCCAAATCCCGCGGTAGCGCAGGCCGTAGGTCCCGTACTGCCCGGTTGTGCGGCGCCGGATCTCCGCCCACGAGAACGAGCCCTGAAACCGGAACGCACGGACCTCGTCAACCTCCGCGTCCCCCTCGGGCAGTAAGCGGAATGTGACATCAATCGTCGGGTGGTCGTAGGATTTCGCCCAGACGCCGACGGCGGGCGCGGTCACGGCCGCCAGCACAACAAGGAACGTCAGGAGTGTCCTTGCGGGTCTTCCACGGTAGGGTGTGCGCTCCATGAAGCCCATGTTCGCACAAAGCCGCCCGCCCTCCTTCGTGCTTTGGGAGGCGACGTCGCGTCTCCTGAGGATCCTGGTTCAGAAAGAGGCGAAACACCGTGTTGCGGCGTGTGGGGCTTGTCCCTATAATGAGTGAGCACCCGAGGGTGTTTTGATTCGCCGGGCGCTTAGCTCAGAGGAAGAGCGCCTCTCTGACGCAGAGGAGGTCGCAGGTTCAAGTCCTGCAGCGCCCACCACGCACCGGCGAGCACCATCAACGCGAGATATGGTTCGAGGAATACCTCCCTGCCGGCCCAAGCGGCTGCGCCGACCGTGGCCAACACTCTGCTCGTACCGACAAGGCGAGGAGGAAGCTTGCCGTTCAGGCCCGGCGGCAACGCATCGGCGACGGACGCCTGAGCTACCCGCCCAGATCGCGGGCGTAGGTGATGGTCATGGGCTGGACGCGTCGGGCGGCCCCTGTGGCCAGCGACCTCTTGCCCAGCACGATCTCGAACTGCACGTCCTGCACCGAGGTCAGCACCCGGAAGATCCCTTCGGTCACCAGATGCACTTCGACCCGGAGCATGTCCCGCGTCCTGGCGAGCGAGTTCGCGGGCTTGTAGGTGGCCGATTCCCAAACCATCACTACTGCCCGCTCGCCGTTTGCCATCCTGCTGGTGCGTACCATTCCCTTGCCCAGGACGTTCTCGGCCAGGTTCCTGGCGATCGTTGCGTGGTCCTCTGTTGCGTGGGCAGGGACGGCCGCTGCGATGAGGATGGCGGAGGCCAGGGCGAGGGCAGTGGTGCGCATGCCGGGCTGTTCGGTACCCGCACTCGGACTCCTGCGTGGCCAGGCGCCCGGCAGGAGAGGGTAGGCAAGTGTGCGAACCGGCCCGGTGAAGGGAGACGAAGGAGGGGGCAACATGAGAGGCAGAGTCGTTGTTGCGCTGCTGGTTGTTTCCTCGTTTCTGGTTCCGAGTCATATCTCAGCAGGCCAGCGGAAGCCTGCTGGGGGCGAGATCAAGTTCACTGACATGTACGGCGGGGACGAGGTCACGTGGGACGAACACAAGGAGGTCCTCAGGAAGAACCTGAGGGCCGGCGGCGCGATACTGACCGCGTATCTGCACATCCCGTGCCGTCCAAAGCCTCAGTGGGGCAGGGGGATGATCGGATTCCTCGTTGCGAGGGACGGTGAACTGATGCCATTCCCCCCGGCTCTTCACGGTAAGCGTGGGGCCAGGATAGGCATGACCTCCATACCGGTCAACTTCAAATGCGGAGCGTCTCAGGCGTCGGGAGACGTGTCCGTAGAGATCAGCGGGAAGGTGATTCCCCGCGGCAAGGGAAGAGTCCTTGGGTTCGTGAACAATCCCAGGTGGAACTGCGTCTTCCGCAGCGACTTGCCGCAGCACGACCCCATGCACGGGAAGAAGTGCTACGGCCCTTCAGGAGCCCCCGGCGAGTTCGAGATGCCTTTTGTGAACGGGCATGTCACGAGCTATGCGAACTCCGTGTTCAACTTCGCACTCGAGATAGTGCGCAAGTAGACCCGGTTCTTCGGCTCGCACGGGCCCGGCGAATTGACAGCGCAGGGCGCGGTGTCTAATATGACGCTGAAGATCGGCGACGAAGAGGACGAGTACGCCGGAACCCCGTTCGAGCCGCCGGAGGCACGGCGGATGGAGAGAGGCAGGGCCCGGGCTGCGAGCCCTGCCGGACGGACCGGCGGAAGACCCCCTCTGAGCAGCGGGCGAAGGGCGATCGCGACGGCGATCGCCGCCTAAGCCACCGGGAGCGCCCGATATCGCGTTGCGAGCGTCCGCGTCGGTCTCCCGATCGTGGAATCGGGACCGGCCGGCGGTTGTGAGGGTGGAACCGCGGCAGCCCGCCCCTCTGGGGGCGGGTTCGCGTGTTTCAGGCATGCGCACGCTCCACACCGGAAGGGGGCAACGACGTGACTGGCACAGGTCGAACCGCACGGCTTAGGCTACAGCACCTGGCAGTGGGCGCTCTTCTAGTCGTGGCAGTCGCAACCGCAGCCGCGGGCTGCAGGTCAGGCCAACAGACCGGGGCACCTGGTGCCACACCCGGTCCGGCTCCTGGCGGCGGCGCAGGCATCGCCCGCGTCCAGCAGATCGAGGGCAGCGTCGAGTACCGGGCCGCGGTGGACCGGTTCATTGCCGAGCGAAGGAAGGCAGATCCGGTGCTGCGCGAGCTGGCACTCGACACGCCCTCCATCCTGCGGGCCGTAGTGCCGGACGCCTGGGTGGCACAGCCCGAGGCTGCGCGCGACCAGTGGGCGCTCGACCTGGCCGCCGGGTTTCAGAAGGTGAGGGTGGAGGCGGGGATCCCGCCCGACGAGATGTTCATGCCGGTTGTCAAGGTATTTCTGGTAGGCGGCGGGGTCGTTGCCGAGGTGTGGCGCAAGAGCACACGCCACTACCGCTAGACGAGGGGGAACTGTCATGGGGTTGATTCACGTTACGCTGCCAGGCGGCCAGGACCACGAGGTCTTGGTTGGAACGAGCGCCGGAGCACTCGCCGATCGGCTCGGCCTGGATGGCGTGCTAGCGGCGCTGGTTGACGGACAACTGCGCGATCTCCGGTGGCCGCTGGAGTCCGATGCGCGCGTCGAGTTTGTCACGTTTGACGAACCCGCGGGCCGCGAGGTCTACTGGCACTCGACATCGCACCTGATGGCGCAGGCGGTCAAACAGCTCTTTCCCGAGGCCCGGCTGGCCATCGGGCCGCCGATAGAAGACGGGTTCTACTACGACTTCGACATCGGCCGTCCGTTCAGCCCCGAGGACCTGGAACGCATCGAGGCGCGCATGAAGGATCTCGCCGCGGCGGACCAGCATGTCGAGCGCGTGGAGATTCCCCGCGAGGAGGCGTACAGGCGGTACAAGGAGGAAGGTGAGATCTACAAGCAGGAGCTGCTCGAGGAGATCCCGGACGGGAGCGTGAGCTTCTACCGACAGGACGGATTTGCCGACATGTGCCGCGGCCCCCACGTGCTCCGCACGGGCGCCGTTCGTGCGATTAAGCTGCTCTCCACATCCGGCGCCTACTGGCGTGGCGACGAGCGCCGCCCGATGCTGCAGCGCATCTACGGCGTTTCTTATCCCACGCAGGATCAGCTGGACGCCCATCTGCGCCGTCTGGAGGAGGCCCGGAGGCGGGATCACAGGCGCATCGGCAGGGAGTTGCGCCTGTTCCACCTTACCCCGGAGGTCGGGCAGGGACTGCCGCTGTGGCTGCCCAAGGGCGCGACGATCCGGCGCATCATTGAGCGCTACATCGTGGACCTGGAGCTCGCGTCCGGCTATGACCACGTCTACAGCCAGGAGATCGCGAGCTCTACGCTCTACAAGATGTCCGGCCACTGGGACCACTACCGGGACAACATGTATCCCGCGATGAAGCTCGAGAACGAAGAGCTGGTTCTCCGGCCCATGAACTGTCCCCACCACATCATGGTCTACATGCACGACCAGCGCTCCTACCGGGACCTGCCCGTACGAATCGCCGAGCTCGGCAAGGTTTTCAGGTACGAGCGGTCCGGGGTTCTGACCGGCCTCCATCGTGTCCGGGGCATGACGATGAACGACGCCCACATTTTCTGCCGCGTGGACCAGATCAAGGACGAGATCGTAAGGGTGGTCCGGCTGATTCAGAGGGTGTACGCGGACTTCCAGATCACCAATGGCTGGTACCAGCTCTCACTCCGCGATCCCGCGGACCACGAGAAGTTCATGCAGAACGACGCGCTCTGGGACCAGGCCGAGAGCATGCTGCGCGAGGCGCTCACCGAGATGGGCATCGCGTTCAAGGAGGCCAGGGGCGAGGCCGCGTTCTACGGGCCCAAGATTGACGTGCAGGTTCCGACCGCATCCGGCAAGGACGAGACACTCTCCACGGTTCAGCTCGACTTCCTGCTGCCCGAGCGGTTCACGCTGGAGTACATCGGCGAGGACGGTCGGGCCCACCGGCCGGTGATGATCCACCGTGCGGTCACCAGCACGATGGAGCGGTGGGTCGCGTTCTTGATCGAGACGTACGAAGGCCGGTTCCCCCTGTGGCTGTCTCCGGAGCAAGCCCGGATCCTGCCGATCGCGGACCGGCACGCGGCCTACGCCGGAGCGGTGCTCGCGCAGATGGAAGCCGCCGGGGTGCGCGCGGTCGTGGACGGGACGAACCAGCGCATCAGCTACAAGATCCGGCAGGCCCAGGTGGACCAGATCCCGTACATGCTCGTCGTGGGTGACAAGGAGGCCGCATCCGGGGCCGTGGCCGTGCGCAGCCGCTCGGAAGGGGACCTGGGCCCGATTCCCGTGGCCGAGTTCCTGGAGCGGGTAGTGGCCGAGGTGGCCGCCAAGAGCTAGTCCCCACCGCAATTCGCACCGGCGCACGCCGATCTCCGTTCTGGGAGGTCCGTGCCGGTGCGTTTATTCAGGGTACTGCCGCCAATCGTCTGGGCGGCAACCGCATTTGCATCGGGCATCATGGCCGCGGACCGCTGGCCCCTGTCTCCTGGGCCTGCCTGCGGGCTGGCCGCCGCGGTCGCGGCCCTGTGGATCGCAGCGCTCCTGGCGCGCGCGGCAGGGATCGGTTCGCTGGCGGCTCTGGCCTGCTTCGCCGGGCTGGGGTTCGCGCAGGCGGTGCTGCACACCGACCTGACGCCGTCATGGCCGGCAGCCGCAGATGGGCAGCAGGTGGAGGCACGCGGCATCATCGTTGGTCCGCCTGAGGCCGGAGCTTTGGGCTGGCGCGGGGTGGCTCGTCTCCACTCGCTGGAGGTCCGGCAGTCCCCGCGCGCACCCCCGTTATCCCCGGCCTATGGATTGGTCCGCCTGACCGGCCGCGGTCAGGCCCCTGATGTTGGCGTTGGGGCTGAGGTCCTCGTGCGCGGCCGCTTCCGCCTGGGACGGCCCGCGGGAAACCCGGGTGAGCGCTCCGAACAGGACGCGCTGCGCCGCAGGGGGCTGCTGGGGGTCATCCGCGTTACACCGGGGGGCGGGATCACGGTGCTGCGTCCGGGCGCGCGGTCCGTGCGCGGAGCCGTGGCCTCCATGCGCCAGAGCGTTGTTGCGGGTGTCCTGCGGGCGCTCCCTTCACCCCACGACGGATTGTTGCTCAGTCTGCTCCTGGGGATCGAAACCCACGTGCCGCCTGACCTGTACAGGCAGTTCTCGCGCGCAGGCTTGGTCCACCTCATGGTGGTCTCGGGCGCGCAGGTGGCGATGGTCGCGGGCGCATGCGCGTGGACTGCCCGCCTGGGCAGGCTGCCTCCGCTTCCTTCCACGGTCGCCGGTGTCCTGGGTGTGGGCCTCTTCGCGGTGTTCGTCGGCTGGGCGCCCTCGGTAGGGCGCGCGACGATAATGACGGTCGTGGGCCTGACCGCGGCGGTGCTGGGGCGGGGTCGCGACCGTGCCGCCACCCTTGCCGCGGCCGCGCTCGTGCTACTGGTGAGTCAGCCCCAGGTTCTCTTCGACATAGGGTTCCAGCTCTCGTTCGCGGCCACCTGGGGCCTGCTGTATGTTGCACCTGTGCTGCGCCTGCGGCTCGTCTGCCTGGGGCCCTTTCTGGCGCCGGCGCTGGCTGCCACGCTGGGTGCGCAGCTCGCGGTCGCGCCCCTGCTCGCCGCCCATTTCCAGGTGCTCCTGGGGGCAGGCGTCCTTGCCAATGCCCTGGCGCTGCCGGTGATCGCGGCACTGGTCCCGGCGGGCCTCGCGCTAATCCCGCTGGTCGTCGTCGCACCCGCATCCGGGGATCTCCTGTTGAGCTTGCTGCGCCTGCCGCTGGAGGCGGTGCTGTGGATCGGGTCGCGCTTCGGCTCGCTCGGGTGGGCGGCGGTGCCAACGCCTCCGGTATCCCCTGTTGCGGCAGCGGCCCTGTTCCTGCTCATGGGCACCTGCGTGGCAGTGCTCTCGGGATGCTGGCATATGCGCCGCTCGCAACTGCTGGCCGGCGTTGCGGTGTGGGTTTGTGCGCTTGCGCTCTGGTACGCTGCGGCACTTCGGCCGCCGTCCGCGCTCGTGGTCACGGTTATGGACGTGGGGCAGGGCGATGCCATCCTTGTTCAGAGCCCATCGGGCCAGGCCTTGCTCATAGATGGAGGCGGTAGTGCAGGCGGCGACCGCATCGGCTGGGACGTGGGCCTAATGCGCGTGGTGCCGGCCCTTCGCCGTGCTGGCGTGCGCCGGCTCGACGCGGTGATCCTTTCTCATCCCCATGACGACCATGTGGGAGGACTGCTGGCGGTCTTGGAGAACTTCCCGGTCGGACTCGTGCTGGATTCCGGTGTAGCGCAACCTGCCCCTTTGTACGCCCGCCTCCTCAACGTTGCCGAGGCGCGGCGGGTTCCCCGCCGCGCCGTACGGGAAGGCGTGGGCCTCGACCTGGGAGCAGGGGTCGGGTTGACGGTCCTGCACCCGCCTGATCCATCCCCTCGGATCGAGGGCGAACCAGCGCACGCGGGCGCGATGGTCGCCCGGCTGACCTACGGGGTGACGGCGGCGCTGCTGACCGGCGACATCGAGGCGCCGGTAGAGCAGCACCTTCTGGATCGAGGGACCACCCTGCAAAGCCAGGTGCTGAAGGTGGCGCATCACGGCAGCCGTACCTCGACGACACCGGCGTTCCTGACGATGGTACGGCCAGGTATCGCCGTGATCTCGGTGGGCGCTGACAACTCGTTCGGCCACCCGCATCCGGGCACGCTGGCGGCGCTGGAGAGCGCGGGCGCCGTGATCTACCGCACCGATCGGGATGGCGCGGTGACGCTGAGGAGCGATGGAACCCGATGGCAGGCGACAACCATGAGGAGCCGGACACGTGCGCTCGGGCGTTGACGGACCGACGCTGATCATCGGCGACGAGGAGTATCTGGCCGAGCAGACGCTTGCCCGGCTGCTCGACGAGACGCTCCCACCCGATGACCGGCAGCTCAACCTGGACGTGCTCGACGGCGGCGCGCCCGTGGGTGAGCTGCTGATCCGGCTGGACACGGCGCCGTTCTTCGGTCCGCGCCGCGTGGTGGTCATCCGGCGGCTCGAGGCAATGCGGGAGGCCGATCAAGAGGCGCTCGTTACCTACCTCGAGCGGGGAGACAGCCCCACCACAGGCATCTTCATTGCGCGGGAGATGGACCGGCGCAGGCGGCTGTTCCTGACGTTCAAGCGGGTGGGAACCATCATTGAGTGCCGCCCGATCCCCCCGCGCGACCGGCCGGCGTGGGTGGCGGCCCTGTTCGTGGCCGCGGGCAAGATCCCGGGACGCGGGGTGGCGGAGGGGTTGGTGGCGACATCAGGAGGCAGCCTGCGCGACCTCTACCACGAGGTGGCCAAGCTGGCCGCCTACGTCGGTGAGCGCCCGCAGGTGACCACGGCGGATGTTGAGGCAATCGCCAGCCGGCTGGGCGAGGCCACGATCTTCACGCTGGTGGACGCGGTTGGGGGAGGAAATGCCGGCGGGGCGCTGGGGGCTCTCCACGACAACCTCGCAACGCACGAGCCGTTGCAGGTGCTCTTCATGATTGTCCGGCAGTTCCGCCTGATCGCCCGCGCGCACGCCGCCGCGGCCAAGGGCCGTTCGTCCGAACGGCTGGCCGAGCACCTCGGGGTACACCCGTTCGTCGCGCGCAAGATCGCGGAGCAGGCGCGCGGCTATCGGGCAGACCAGTTCGCGGGGATCTTCGATGCGCTGGAGGCCGCAGACCGTGCTATCAAGTCGGGCAGCGCTCCTCGGCTCGTCCTGGAAACGCTGATCGTCCGCCTCGCCGGCCGCAGGGCTCCGGCCGCGCAGCAGCGGACTGCCTCTCGTGCCTAGCCGGCTCTGCCTGAGGCGCGGCGCATGATGCGTGACTTCCTGCGGGCAGCGGTGTTGGGGTGAATCACCTTGCGCGCCGCGGCCTTGTCCAGGGCGGCCTGAGCCACGCCGATCTCCTCCGGGGTGGTTGCCGTCCGCACCAGCGACTTGACCTTCGACTTCACGGAAAGATTGGCCTGGGCTCGCCTGGCCGACTTCCGAAAGTGCTTGAGTCCGGACTTGATTCGTTTTGCCACGCCGATCCCTCCATCCGCCGCCCATGGGGAGCGGCGGTCCTGCGCGATTCTAGCATGACCGCCCCAGCGCCACAAGTTGCCGCCGGGGTGCGCTCCGAGGAGCACTCCGGGGAGCACGGGCCTTGAGCGTCCATCCGCGGCAGCGTCTTGCGCATGCCGCCACGCTCCTGGCCGGCGCCACCGTGGGCAGCCGCGTCCTGGGTCTGGTCCGGGAGATAGTCGTGGCCGCGATGTTCGGTGCCTCCGACGCCAGGGCGGCGTTCGTCATCGGATACTATGTCCCGTTCTTCGTCCAGCGCCTGCTAATAGGCGGTACCCTCAGCATCGTCCTCATCCCAACCATCTCCGACACGCTCGCACGCGACGACGAGTCGGAGATGCGTCAGGTGACAGCGCGGCTGTTCACGCTTGTCCTGGCGTTCGGCGTGGGGATGGTGGTGGTCGGACAGATTGCCGCACCCGCGCTGGTCCGTCTGGCAGCGCCGGGCTTTGCAGGGGACCCGGTGCAGTTCGTCCGCACGGTCGCCCTGACCAGGGTCAACTTCCTGGCCATGTTCTTCCTGGCCCTCGCGGTTTTCGCCACCGCGTACCTGCAGGCACTTCGCCGGTTCACCGCCCCGGCAGTGGCTCCGCTGGCCTTCAACGTAGCCATCATTGCCGGGACGCTCATGCTGGGGCCGAGGATGGGGATCACCGGGCTGGCCGTGGCCTGGGTGGCCGGGACCGCCGTCCAGTTCCTCGTTCAGGTGCCCGCGATGCACGCCGCCGGGTTCCGCTACCGCCCGCAGTTCGACTTGTCCCATCCGGCCATCCGTACTGCGATGCGGCTGGCGCTGCCAGCTATGCTCGGCCTGGCCATCGTGGAGATCAACGCCTACGTAGGGCGGTTCTTCGCGTCGCTCCTCCCGGTCGCAACCGGCGTGAACGCGGTTGCCGCGCTGGACTATGCCTACGAGATGGTCCAGGCGCCGGTGGGTATTCTGGCCATATCCGTGGCGACGGTGCTCTTTCCAGGAATGAGCCGGCTTGCCTCCGAGGGCGACCGCGTGGGACTGCGCCAGACCGCAACACTGGGGCTGCGCACACTCCTGTTTCTCACGGTGCCCGTGTCGCTGGGGCTCGCCGTCTTCGCACGCCCCCTGGTCCAACTGGTCTTCGAGCGGGGCGAGTTCGGACCCCCGGCAACCGGGGCGGTGGCCGCGTGCCTTGCGGCCTACGCCACCGGCCTGGTGCCGGTGGCGGCCTACTACGTCGTGACCCGGACGTTCTACTCCCTTAAGAACATGCGCACACCGGTGGCCATCGGTGCCGCGATGGTCTTCTTGAACGCCGCTCTTGCGTTTGCCCTCATGCGGGTGATGGGTGTGGCAGGGATCGCTCTGGCTTCGGCAGTGGTGGCGTTCGTGAACGTGGGGTTGCTGCTGTGGATGCTGGCGCGCTCACTGGGCCCTCTGGACGGCCGGCGGATTATGGGTACGGCCGGCCGCATCCTGGTCTCTGCCGCATCTGCGGTGTGGGCAGGATGGATGGTCGCGCAGCGCGGGCTTCTGGATGGGCGCTTTGTGGAACGCGCGGACCTGCTGTTTCTGGCCTTCGGCGTGGGCGTGGCGGCCCTCGTGTACCTGGCGGCATGCGCCCTGCTGCGCGTGGAGGAACTCGCGCTGGTGCGGGGCCTCCTGCGGCGCAGGTCGGTTCGCACCGTTCCTTGACACCCCAAAATCAGCGGTGCTACGCTGAATCAGGTCGCTGGCACTCTGGGTGGACGAGTGCCAGCCGCAGGTGGATGGATGCTGAAGCTTGATGCCCGCAGGCGCATCCTGCTCCGCACGGTCGTGGAGGAGCACGTCCGCACCGCCGAGCCGGTGGGGTCGGAGCACGCCGCCCTGCGGGGGCGGCTGCAGGTGAGCCCTGCCACAATCCGCAGCGCCCTGGCCAGCATGGAAGAACTGGGACTCCTCACCCATCCGCACACCTCTGCCGGCCGGATCCCCACTGACCGGGGGTACCGCGTCTACGTGGACATGTTGCCCAAGGCCGACTCCCTCAGCAGCTCGGCGCGCCAGAAGATCCGCCGCCGGCTGGGTGATCCGGTCGAGGAGCCCGGTGACGTTGCCAGCGAGGCCGCGCGCGTGCTAGCAGGCATGACAGGGTACGCTTCGGTTGTGGCAGCCCCGGGCCTGCAGGAGCAGATGTTCGCCTCTTTGCACCTTGTGCCGCTGGCCGAGCGGCGCGCGCTCGCGGTGATAGCCACGGAAGCCGGAGCGCTTCAGGGACGTTCAATCGAGCTCCCGGAGGGAGTTGTGCCCGATGATCTCGAGCACCTGTCGCGGGCAATCACCCACCGGCTGCAGGGTTCCAGGGTGGGGGAACTGACCCACCAGCGCCTGGAGCAGGTTCTCGGCGAGGCCTCCCATCACTACCGCTGGTTGGAGGAGGTCAAGGCCTGGCTGTGGCGTGACCTGGCGCGCGGGGTGCGGCCGCGAATCCGGGTCGCGGGAGCCCGCCACCTCCTGGCTGAGCCGGAGTTCAAGATCCCTGATCGGGCTACCAGGTTGTTCGAGGCCCTCGAGGACGAATCGGTGCTGGAGGCCGTGCTTGCCGCGGTGCCCGAGGAAGGGGTTTGGATCCTTATCGGCGGGGAGAACCCGCACGAGGAGCTGCGCGCCTGCAGCCTGGTCATGGCGGCCTACCGAGCGGGCGACAGGCGCGGCGGAACCGTCGGCATCCTCGGGCCTACGCGGATGCGCTACCGCAGCGCGGTCACCGCGGTGCGATACGTTGCCGAGAGTCTCAGCGAGGCAATGAGGTCGTCGGCCTAGGGCTCCGGCCTCGATCCTGCCGACACAATCGCGCACATGAACTCCAGAGACCTCTACGAGATACTCGGCGTTGACCGCCGGGCCAGCCAGGAGGAGATCAAGCAAGTCTACCGCCGGCTCGCGCGCGAGACCCACCCCGATGTCCGGCGCGACGACCCCCACGCCACGGAGCGCTTCAAGGACGTCAACGAGGCCTACGCGGTGCTGAGCGACCCGGTCAAGCGCAGCCAGTACGATCGGTTTGGTCAGGTCGGTGCGGAGACCGGTCCCTTCGGCGGCGCAGCCGGCCCGTTCGAGGATCTCTTTGAGATGTTCTTCGGAGGCCGGGCCAGGCCGGCCAGGGCCGAGAGGGAAGGGCCCCAGCGGGGTTCCGACCTGCGCTACGACCTGGAGGTGGCCCTTGAGGAGGTCGCTTCGGGCGTGGAGCGACGCATCACCGTGGATCGGCTCGAGACCTGCGCTGCCTGCTTCGGCACCGGATCTGAGCAGGGATCGAGCCCGGAGCGCTGTCCGGCATGTCAAGGGACGGGAGAGGTCCGCCATGCGCAGCGCACGGTCTTCGGGCATCTGACGCAGGTCATGACATGCGGCCAGTGTAGAGGGACGGGCACCTACATAGCCCATCCGTGTACGAGCTGTCGCGGCGCCGGCCAATCCGAGGCCAGGAGAGAGATCACGGTTACGATCCCTGCCGGGGTGGAGGATGGCATGCACCTGCGCCTGGCCGGCGAGGGCGAAGCCGGTACACGAGGCGGAGGCCGCGGCGATCTCTTCGTGGTCGTTCACGTTGCGCCGCACCCGGTCTTTGCACGTCGCGGGCGGGACCTCTACCGGGACATCGAACTCACCATGACGCAGGCCGCGCTGGGCGACGAGGTGGAGTTCCCGGGCATTGACGGCACGGTTCCGGTAACCGTGCCGGCCGGCACGCAGCCGGGAGAGACGATCTCGGTACGGGGCAGAGGGCTGCCCGACCTGCGTGGCGGCCGCGGTGGCCTGCACCTGACGGCTCGGGTTGCCATCCCGACTCGGCTGACGCGCGAGCAGCGGGCATTGCTCGAGGAGCTCGCGCGCCTCGGGGGCGAGCGGAGCCGGGGAGACGAGAAGCGGCCGGGCAGGCGGAAGCCGATCCTCAAGAAGATGAAGGACCTGCTCAAGTAGGCCGGACCTGCAGGCCACCGCCATGCGATGGATCGAGGTCTCCGTGGACGTGCCGTCCCAGGATTCAGAGCTGGCAGGTGACTGCCTGCTGCGCCACTGCCCGGCCGGGTTCTCAGAGAGCGCAAGCTCAAGCCGAGGCCGTCGGGTGTTGCGTGCCTACCTGCCATCTACCAGGGTCGGTCGCAGCACCCTCTCTCGCCTCAGGCGAGCACTCGCGCGTGGGGCTGCCTCCGGTACCGTGGGCGTGCGCGTAGTGGGAGACACGGACTGGGTCGGTGTCTGGCGCGCGCACGCGAAGCCCTTTCAGGTTGGCCGCCTCACGGTGCTTCCCGCCTGGATGAGGCCCAGGATACGCCCAGGACAGGTGCTGATCAGACTCGACGCCGGACAGGCCTTCGGCAGCGGCGAGCACCCCTCGACCCAGCTCTGCCTGGGGGCTGTGGAGCGCCACGTGCGGGGCGGCGAGACGGTGCTCGACCTCGGCACGGGTTCTGGAATCCTGGCCATAGCAGCGGCGCGCCTCGGCGCGCGGCGGATCCTTGCGATGGACGATGACGAGACCGCTGTATCGGTTGCCCGGGCCAACGTGCGTGCCAACGGCGTCGAGCGCAGGGTTACGGTTCGGCACGCGTCAGGCCTGGACCGCGTGCGCCTGCGCGCGGACCTGATCGTGGCGAACCTCACGCCGGAGATCCTTGCCGGTATCCTCCCGCACGTTGGGCGGTGCCTGGCTCCAGGGGGCCGGTTCGTGGGGAGCGGTTTCGGCCCTGCGCGCGTCACCGAGGTTGCGCGTCTAGTCCGGGAGAGTGGGCTGCGCGTCGTGGTAGTAGAGGCGCGGCGCGGCTGGCGCACCGTGCACGCCGCGGCAGGATGACCTTGACGCGCCGCCGCTTCTACGCCGCGCCGCAATTACTCGATCAAGAGTTCCTTTCCTTCGCGCCGCGCGAAGGACACCACATCGCGAGGGTGCTGCGGCTGCGGCCCGGCACCAGGATGGTCGTTTTCGACGGCCGCCGCGAGGCCGATGTGGAACTCATCGAGGTCGGCCCCTCCGGCGTGACCGCACGGCGCATGGGACCGCCGTCCGTGTCGCGACGTCCGGTGGAGATCGCGCTGATTCAGGGCATACCGCGCAGCCCCAGGATGGACCTGGTCGTGCGGATGGGCACCGAGATAGGGCTCTCTGCCATACATCCGGCCCTGACCGAGCGTACGGTTATCGAACCGGGTGCGGCGCGCGTGGACCGCTGGCGCAGGGTGGCGCAGGAAGCGGCCAGGCAGTGCGGGAGGGGCGATACCCCGGAGATCCACACGCCCGCGCCGCTGGTCGAAGCGCTGGCGGCCGTGGGTCCGGTGGACCTGTTCGTCGTGCCATGGGAGAGCGAGGCCCGCCCGATCGGCGAGGTAGTGGCGGAACGCCTGTTCCACACGGCCGCGATTCTGATCGGGCCCGAGGGCGGACTTACGGACGGGGACGTTGCCGCTGCCCGCGCAGCCGGAGGGCAGGCGGTTTCGCTGGGCGCGCTGGTCCTGCGAACGGAGACCGCCGGACTGGTCGCGACCGCCATGCTCCTATACGAGCGCCTGCTACGCCCCATGTCTGTACCCTCCGAGGAGACCCGGGATTGAGGGCTTGCACTTTCATGCACCAGGATGTATAAAGACGTCATGAAGACACGAGTCAGCATCATCGGCGCATCCGGATACGGGGGCGGAGAGCTGGTCCGCTTCCTGGTCGGCCACCCCGACGTTACGCTCGTCCACTTGACGGCGGAGAGCCGCAAGCTGGAGGCCTACGGCGATGTCTTTCCCAACCTGCGCGGCTTCGTGGCGCACACCACGGAGGACGCGGACCTCGATGCGATCGGCGCCGATTCCGATGTCGCCTTCATCGCGCTGCCCAACGGGATCGCCATGACGATGGTTCCCAAGCTGGGCCCGCGGGTGAAGGTGGTTGACCTCGGCGCGGATTTCAGGTTCCACGACCCGGCGACGTATGCCAAGTGGTACAAGGCCGCCCACGCGTGCCCGGAGTTGCTCGAGGGTGCGGTCTACGGCCAGCCCGAGTTGCACCGGGCCCGCATCCGTGCTTCGCGCATCGTCGGCAACCCCGGCTGCTACCCGACCGCGGCGCTGATCGCGATAGCGCCTTTCCTGAGGGCCGGCGTGGTGCTCTCCGAGGGGATCGTCGTGGACGCGAAGTCCGGGGTCTCTGGGGCCGGTCGCGGTGCGTCCTTGGGCACGCACTTCTGCGAGGTCAACGAGAACGTCAAGCCCTACAACGTCGTGGGGCACAGGCACACCCCGGAGATCGAGCAGGAGCTGTCGGGGGTCGCAGGCGTTCCCGTGGCGGTGGTCTTCACCCCGCACCTGATCCCCATGACCAGGGGAATCCTTGCCACGGTGTACATGCGTCCCTCCCGCGCCATTACCACTGCCGAGGCCGAGCAGATCCTCGCCGACGCCTATGCTTCCGAGCCGTTCGTGCGGGTGCTGCAGGGTGGGCTCCCGGAGACCAAGGCCACCTACGGGTCGAACTTCTGCGATGTTGCGGTGCGCGTGGACTCACACGCCGGCGCGGTCATCGCGATGGCCGCGCTCGACAATCTGGTCAAGGGCGCGGCCGGCCAGGCGATCCAGAACATGAACCTGATGTGTGGGTTCCCAGAGCACGCCGGGCTGCAGGAGCCGCCGCTCTTTCCCTGATCCTTTCAGCGGAAACACAGGACCGGCTCCAGCGCGGCCGGGGACAGGAGCACAAGGATCATGAAGGCAGACAAGGCAGTGACCCCGATTGATGGAACCGTGACGAGCCCTCGTGGGTATCGGGCGTCAGGGATCCACTGCGGGCTGAAGCCCAGCCAGCCCGACCTGGCGCTGGTGGTCTCGGACCTCCCCGCGACCGCGGCCGGGACGTTCACCACGAACAGGATGCGGTCGGCGCCGGTTATCCTCAGCGAGTCGAGACTCGCGTCAGGCCGCGCGCAGGGGGTGCTCGTGAACAGCGGCAACTCCAACGCCTGCACCGGCGAGCGGGGCGCGGTTGACGCGCGGGCCATGGCCGCTGCCGCGGCCGCAGCCCTGAGTATACCCGAGGACCTTGTGGTGGTTGCCAGCACCGGGGTCATCGGCCGCCCGCTACCGGTCGAGCGCATCACAGCCGGCATACCGGCACTGGTGGCAGCGTTGGGCTCCGACGGCATGGCGGCGGCCCGTGCGATCATGACCACCGACGCGTTCCCCAAGACCGCGGCCGTTCAGGTTGATCTGGGCGACGGCGTGGTGATGATCGGCGGCATCGCAAAGGGCGCGGGGATGATCCATCCCAACATGGCGACGATGATCGCCATCTTGACCACCGACGCCCCGGTCGAGGCGCCCGCATTGCGGGCCGCTCTACGGAACGCCGTGGGCCGCTCCTTCAACTGCATCAGCGTGGACGGCGATACCAGCACGAGCGACAGCGTCTTCCTGCTTGCCAACGGTGCCTCGGGCGTGGCTCGGGTGGATGAGGGCGGCCCGCGCCACGAGGCGTTCCTGGATGGGCTCACCGAGGTGGCCGGCCGGCTCGCCAGGCTGATCGTCAAAGACGGCGAGGGGACGACAAGGGTGGTGGAGGTGGTCGTGCGGGGCGCGACTTCAGACGCCGACGCCCGCCTGGCTGCCGGTGCCGTGATGACGTCGCCTCTGGTCAAGACCGCGTTCCACGGCGCGGAGCTCAATTGGGGTCGGATCTCCGCGGCGCTGGGCCGCAGCGGCGCAGAGGTCGCGCCCGACCGTCTGGCCATAGCCATGGGCGATGTCTGGGTGGTGCGCGGGGGCGTTGGGATTCCGGAGGCCTATCCATCGGCCGGGGTTGTGGTGAAGGCGCCCGAGGTCCGCGTGACGATTGACCTGGGTCTGGGACAGGGCACCTTCACGGGCTGGACCTGCGATCTGTCGGAGACCTACGTGAAGATCAACAGCGGTTACCTATCGTGAACCACAAGGAGGAATAGTAGCCAATGCCAGTTGCCGACCCGGCCGCAGAGGGGAAGATGCTCGCGTCAGGGCTGCGCTACGCCGCTGCCTGGCGCGGCAAGACCGTGGTCGTGAAGTACGGGGGCAGCGTGCTGAACGCCGGCGAAGCCGGCACGGTCATCGAGGACCTGGTGCTCCTCAAGGGCGCCGGCGTCAACCCGGTGCTCGTGCACGGCGGCGGGCCTGAGATCACGCGCTTGCTCGACCGCCTGGGAAAGGAAACGCGGTTCGTCCAGGGGCTGCGTGTCACCGACGCCGAGACCATGGAGGTCGTCGAGATGGTCCTGGCCGGACGCGCCAACAAGGCATTGGTAACGATGATCTCCAGCGCCGGCGGCAGCGCTGTCGGGCTGTCCGGAAAGGATGCCGGATTGCTGCAGGCGCGCCGGCTCCAGGCGCCGGAGGGTCTCGGCCTCGTTGGTGAGGTGGTCGGGGTTCAAGGCGCGATCATTCATACCATCAGCGACGCCGGGCACATCCCGGTGGTTGCCTCGGTAGGGGTCGGCGAGGGTGGGGAGAGCCTCAACTTAAACGCGGACCACGCGGCCGGTGCGCTGGCAGCGGCGCTGGGCGCGAGCAAGCTGGTCATCCTGACCGATGTGCCCGGCGTAATGCGCACCGGTCCTGGCGAGCCGGAGATGCTCTCCACGCTGACCGCGGGCGAGGTCCGGCAGTTGATGGCCGACGGCACTGTCTCGCGCGGCATGATCCCAAAGGTGGAGGCCTGTCTGGACGCGCTGGACCACGGGGTGCCCAGCGCCCACATCATCGGGACCAGCGCACCCCACGCTCTCTTGATAGAGCTGTTCACCGAAGATGGAATCGGCACGATGATCACGACGCAGGCAGGGTGAGGCATGACCACGGAGCAGGCGATCGCCTTGACGCAGCAGTACCTCATGACGACCTACCGACGCGCCCCGGTGGCCTTCTCCCACGGTGAGGGCGTCTGGCTGGTGGACCTCGAGGGCAGGCGCTACCTGGACTTCATTGGCGGGATCGCGGTCAGCGCGTTGGGTCATGGTCATCCGGCCCTGGTAGCGGCGATTCAGGCCCAGGCCGCGAGGATGCTGCACGTGTCGAACCTCTACCACATTGCCGAGCAGGCGATGCTGGCGCAGTGGCTCGTGGAGCACTCGGCCTGCGACCGGGCCTTCTTCTGCAACAGCGGGGCCGAGGCAAACGAGGCGGCGATCAAGCTGTCGCGGAGGTGGGGAAAGCGCGACGGCGCGAACCGCTATGAGATCATCGTCGCCCATCAGTCTTTCCACGGCCGCACCATGGCCACGCTGGCGGCCACGATGCAGCCCAAGTATCAGGAGGCCTTCAACCCGCTCCCGCCGGGATTCGTGCCCGTGCCGTTCAACGACCTGGAGGCGGCCCGGGCGGCCGTCAACGAGCGCACGTGCGCGGTACTGCTCGAGCCGATCCAGGGCGAGAGCGGTATCCAGCCCGCAACCCCCGAGTACCTGACCGGCGTGCGCCGGCTGTGCGACGAGCGTGGGCTGCTGCTTATGCTCGACGAGGTGCAGACAGGGATAGCCCGTACGGGAACACTCTTCGCCTATGAGCAGTACGGCATCGTCCCCGATGTCCTCACCCTGGCCAAGGGACTGGGAGGCGGGTTTCCCATCGGTGCGATGCTGGCCAGGGAGTCCGCGTGCGGGTTCTCTCCGGGTGATCACGGCAGCACGTTCGGCGGAAACCCGCTTGCGTGCGCCGCTGCCCTGGCGGTCCTCGAGGTCGTCGCGCGTGAGCGCCTGGCCGAGGGCGCCGCCGCCATGGGTGCGGTCCTCGCGGCCGGGCTTCAGGTACTGGTGGATGGAGGCCTGGCAAAGGCCGTGCGCGGACGGGGGCTCCTGCTGGCGCTGGAGCTCAACGGCGAGGCCGCGCCGGTGGTGGACGCGTGCCGGCGCGCCGGCCTGCTTGTCAACGCGGTGGCGCCCACGGCGCTGCGGTTCGCCCCGCCGCTCGTGGTGCAACAACCAGAGATAGAACAGGCGCTGGTGATACTGGGCCGCGTGCTGGAGGCATCCCAGGCGCCTGTCGCTACCGCCGCACCGGTCCAGTAGCGCCCGGCTAGAGGTTCGGCCCCAGGGAAGGGGTGTTGCCATGGAGATCAGGAAGGTGGCGCTGTCGTATTCAGGAGGGCTGGACACCTCTATTGCCATCCCATGGCTGCGGGAGACGTACGGTTGCGATGTCATGGCGGTAATCGCCGACGTTGGTCAGGGCGAGGACCTCGATGCTGTCCGAGCCAAGGCGCTGGCCAGCGGCGCGTCGTCCGCGCACGTGGTGGATGTGCGGCAGGCCTTCGTAACCGACCACATCCTCCCCATGGTCCAGGCGGGCGCGGTTTACGAGGGACGGTACCTGCTGGGCACCGCGCTGGCGCGGCCGCTGATCGCGAAGGCGCAGGTCGAGGTCGCGCTCGCGGAAGGCGCCGACGCCCTGGCCCACGGTTGCACGGGCAAGGGCAACGACCAGGTTCGTTTCGAGCTGGCCTACCAGGCGCTCGCCCCGCACCTGCGCGTGATAGCGCCCTGGCGGGAGTGGCAGATCCGTTCGCGCGACCAAGCGATCGAGTACGCCGCGGCCCACGGCGTGCCGGTAACGACCACTCAGGCCAAACCCTACAGCGTGGACCGCAACCTCTGGCACTGCAGCAGCGAGGGAGGAATACTGGAGGACATCTGGGCCGAACCGCCGCACGACCTCTACCAGTACACCGCGGATCCCCGCACCGCGCCCGACGCGCCCGAATACGTGGAGATTGAGATCGAGACCGGCAGGCCCGTGGGCCTGGACGGCGTGCGGCTCGACCCCCTGACCCTCATCGAGCGCCTGAACGCGCTCGCCGGGAGGCACGGCATCGGCCGCGTGGACATCGTGGAGAACCGGCTGGTGGGCATGAAGGTACGGTGCGTCTACGAGACGCCCGGGGGCACGGTGCTCGTGGCCGCCCACCACGATCTCGAGGCGATCACCGTTGAGCGCGACTGCGCCCACCACAAGATCCAGATCGCCCAGCGTTATGCCGAGCTGATCTACTACGGCCAATGGTTCTCTCCACTGCGGCAGGCCTTTGATGCTTTCGTCGCCTCGACCCAGAGGACCGTCACCGGAACTGTGCGCCTGCGCCTGTTCAAGGGCAGCGTCTTGCCCGTGGGCCGTAAGTCCCCATACTCACTCTACGACGTCGAACTGGCGACATTCGGCGAGGACAGAGTCTACGATCAACGCCAGGCCGGGGGCTTCATCACGCTGTGGGGGCTGCCGATCAGGGTCTTTGCCCAGGCCAACCCGCACCTCGCGCAGGGCCGCCGTGAGCAGACCGACTGAGCCGGACACCCCTTACCTGATGTGGGGAGGGCGGTTCAGAGAACCCCCGGACCCCCGCATCGCTCCGCTCCTCACCTCGCTTCCGGTGGACCGTCACCTGCTGGTGTGGGATCTGATGGCCGGCCTGGCGCACCTGACCTCCCTGGCCGAGGCCGGAGTGGTCACGCCGCAGGCAGCCGCGGACCTGGCGCGGGCGCTCCGCCAGATGCTGGAGGAGGCCGAGGCCGGCACTCTGGTTCCCGGGGACGAGTTCGAGGATGTGCACTCGTTCATCGAGGCCACCCTTACGGCCAGGATTGGCCATGCAGCGGGCTGGCTGCCCACGGGCCGAAGCCGCAACGACCAGGTCGTAACCGCCATGCGCCTCGATCTCAAGGATCGGATCACCTGCCTGGTCGAGGCGGTGACTGCGCTTCAGGAGGCACTCCTGGAGCGCGTCCGCGAGGCAGAAGACGTGCTGGTTCCGGGCTACACGCACCTCCAGCGCGCCCAGCCCGTTGTGCTGGCCCACCACCTGCTGGCCTACTTCTGGATGCTGGGCCGGGATGCAGGTCGCCTGCGGGACGCCCACCGACGCCTCGATGCCTCGCCCCTGGGGTCCGGGGCGATCGCCGGCACCGGCTACCCGGTGGATCGTGGGCGACAGGCCGAACTCATGGGGTTTTCCGGAATCAGCGAGAACAGCGTTGATGCCACCGGCGACCGGGACTTCGTGTTCGAGACAGTGGCGGCGGTGACCGGGCTGCTGGTTCACCTGTCGCGCTGGGCCGAGGAGCTGGTGCTGTGGGCCACCCGGGAGTTTGGGTTTATTGATCTGCCCGATGCCCTTGCCACCGGCAGCAGCCTGATGCCCCAGAAGAAGAACCCCGATCTCTTGGAGCTCGTACGGGCCCAGGCCGGTGTGGTCCTGGGCCCATTGGTTACGCTGGCCGCGGTGCAGAAGGGTGTGGCGTTTGGCTACAGCCGTGACCTCCAGGAGGACAAGGCGCCTGTGCTCACCGCCTTTCGATCAGCCGGGATGGCTGTCGCTGCCATGACCCTGGTTGTAGAGGGGATGGTGATCCGTCCGGAACGGATGAGGGAGGCCCTGCGGGGCGGGCACCTCACGGCGACTGAGGTCGCGGATTACCTGGTGCGGCGCCGGGTTCCGTTCCGCGAGGCGCACCGCCTTGCCGGTCAGGTGGTGTGCGCGGCCGAGGCCGCAGGCCGCGAGCTGTGGGAGTTGCCACTGGAAGACTACCGCCGGATCTCCCCGGAGTTCCAGGGCGATGTGCTGGACGCTGCTACCCCCGAGGGCGCAGTTGCCTCCAAGGACGTGCCAGGTGGCACGGCGCCCGCAAGGGTCGCGGGGGCAATGGAGTCCGCTCGCGCCGCGCTGGAGGCGCAGCGTGCCTGGCTCAATCAGGTTCGGGCTGCTCAACAGGCAGCCACCGCCCGCCTGTTGAGCGCCGCCCCAGAATAGGGGGCCTATCTATGCGGAAGAGGGATCGCCTCCTGCTCGAGATCGTCGCCCGCCACCCTATCAGAACCCAGTCGGGTCTGGTGAAGGCGCTGCGTCGTGCCGGCGTCAAGATAACGCAGGCCACGGTTTCACGGGACATTCGGCGCCTCGGCCTGATCAAGGTCCCGACCGGCGTCGGTGGCTACCGGTACCAGGCCCCTGCGCCGGCGCGCCCGCCTGCGGGTGAAGCCGAGGCCAGGCTGCGCCGCGCCTTCGCGGACTATCTGGTGAACGTGGAGGAGGGCAGCGGCCTCGTGCTGGTCAAGACCACGTTCGGCAGCGCCGGCGCGGTGGCAGAGGCCATTGATGTTGCCGCCTGGCCCGAGGTGGCCGGGACCGTGGCCGGCGACAATACCATCCTGGTAGTACCGCGCCGACCAGGTCGGCGCGCCGCCCTCCTGCGCAAGCTCCGCGCGCTCACCTGAGGCGGCTGAGCCGGGAGGAGGGTTCCGGCCGGCTGCCGAAGGTGGTCGCAACAGGAGGCCCGATTGGCGCAGCCTGGCACGAGCGAAGTCACAGTCCCCCTTCCCCCCGGCACCGACATCGTGGCCGTGGTGGGACAGCAAGACGCGCTCCTCCGGGTCATCGAGGAGGAGACCGGAGCATCGGTTGCGGTTCGCGGCGACGCTCTGGTAGTTCGCGGTTCGCCTGCGCAGGTGGATTCGGCCGTCCGGCTTCTCCGGCAGTTGATCGCCACCGCCAGATCCGGGCAGATGGTGGCCCCGTCCGACATGCGCCGCACCCTGCGCCGGAGCCAAGGCCTTGCCGCGGCCGGGGAGGTGACGCTCGGGGGCGAGACCCTCGTCGTCACCGCCAGCGGCAAACAGGTCGTCCCGCGCACGAGCGGGCAACGGGCGTACGTCGAGGCCATGAAGCACCACGATCTCACGTTCGCGGTTGGCCCGGCAGGGACCGGCAAGACCTACCTGGCGGTGGCAATGGCTACGGTGGCGCTGCGCGCCCGGAGCGTGCAGCGGATCGTGCTGACGCGACCGGCGATCGAGGCAGGGGAGAAACTCGGGTTCCTGCCCGGAGACATCGCGGCCAAGGTGGATCCCTACCTGCGCCCGCTCTACGATGCCCTCTACGAGATGGTTGGGCCCGAGCGGTTCGGCCGGCTCAGCGAGCGCGGGGTTATCGAGGTGGCACCCCTGGCGTTCATGCGCGGCCGGACACTCAACGATGCGTTCATAATCCTGGACGAAGCGCAGAACACCACCCGCGAGCAGATGAAGATGTTCCTGACGCGGTTAGGGTTTGGATCCAAGGCGGTCGTCACAGGAGACATCACGCAGATTGACCTCCCGCGCGATCGGGCCTCAGGCATGGTTGAGGCGCGCGAGATCTTCAGGGGGCTGGAGGGGATCGCCTTCGTCGAGCTGACCGAGGGGGACGTCGTGCGCCACGAGCTGGTCCAGACGATCGTGCGGGCCTATGAGCGATTCGAGGCCTCCCGTGGCGAGGGCCCATCCGGGGCATCGCCATCATGAGGGCATCCTCGCTGATCCGCCCGATGTGGGTGAGGCGGGTTCTGCTGGGTCTGGTGACCCTTTTCTGCTTGGTCTTGATCATCGGCCTGGACTATCTTCCTACAGGGATATCCTGGGCCAGCGTGGCCGGCGCGACCTTGGTTGTCGGACTGGTGCTGGCAGTAACCGGGGTCTATCTGTGGCAGCACCAGCGCGAGATCTGGGAAGCCGACCGGCTCCTGGTCCTCTGGAGCCTGGTGGCGATAGGCACGCTGGGCCTTGCGCAGGTCTTCGGTGCGCCGCGTTTCAGCAACTATCTGGCTCCAGCGCCGGCAGGGGCAATGCTGCTGTCCATACTGCTGCGTCCCAGGCCGGCCCTGTTCTCGTCCGCTGCCTTCGCCATCCTGGTTGGCCTAGCCGCCGAGCAGCAGTTCCCGACGGTTGTGGTTGTCTTCATCGGCGGCTTGGTCGGCGTCTTTGCCTGCCGTCAGGTCAACCACCGGTCGGACTTCGGCGCTGCCGGGCTGCTCGTGGGCGCGGCCAGCGCGATCGCGGCGCTGGCCACAGGGCTGCTGGAGGGTCTGCCCATCTACCCTGCCATCGCGACCAACGCCGCCTACGCCTTCGGCAGCGGATTGCTCGCGGCGGTCGTCGCCGTTGGGGTCCTTCCCTTCCTGGAGCAGCTCTTTGGATTGATCACCCCGATCAAGCTCCTGGAGCTGGCCAGCCCGGCGCACCCATTGCTCCGGCGCCTCCAACTGGAGGCACCCGGGACATACCACCACAGCATCATGGTGGCCAACATGGCCGAGGCCGCGGCCGAGGCCGTGGGTGCCGACGCGCTGTTGGCCCGCGTGGGCACCTACTACCACGACATCGGCAAGCTCCGCCGACCCGCGTTCTTCGTGGAGAACCAGGTCGGCATAGATAACCCACACGACAAGATGACGCCGAGCCTGTCGGCGCTCACGGTCAGTGCCCACGTCCGGGACGGGATAGACCTCGCGCGCGAGTACGGGCTTCCCCAGCCGGTGGCCGACTTCATCCCCCAGCACCACGGCACAGCGCTGCTGACGTACTTCTACCACCAGGCCCTGGAACGCGGAGATCCCCTGGACGAGTTCGCGTTTCGGTACGAGGGACCCAAGCCGCAGACTCCAGAGGCGGGTGTCGTGATGCTGGCCGATGCCGCGGAGGCGGCAGTCCGGTCTCTCAACCGGCCCACCCCGGACCGGCTGGAGGACGTGGTGCGCAGGATCATCCGAGACAAGCTGGAGGACGGCCAGCTCGACGAGTGCGGCCTGACCTTTCGCGACCTGGGCCGGACCGCCTCTGCGTTCGCGCGGATTCTGGCAGGGGTGCTGCACCCGCGCCTGGAGTACCCTGATCTCGAGGGGGAACTCGCACGGCGACGCCGCGACCGCCCGGCCAAGGCGCGCTGAGGTGGTTTGATGCGCGTCCACATCGCGGCGGCGGGCGTCCGGCACTCAATTCCCCTAGGCCTGCTCAGGGGGGCGGCCCTGACGGCGATGAGGGCCACCCGGTGCCCCCGCAGGGCAGAGATTGAGATCGCCCTCGTGGACGACGCCACAATCGGCCGGCTCAACCGCCGGTTCCTGGGTCACCGGGGACCTACCGACGTGCTGGCATTCCCGGGTGAGCCGGCCTCCCCGGCGGCGCGGACTCATTCAGCAGAGCCGGGCCTGCGCGGCCCCTTGCTTGGGGAGATAGTGATCTCTGTGGAACGGGCCCGTGCCCAGGCGCGCGACGCCGGCTGGTCGGTTCGCCGTGAGGTGGTGCTGCTGTTGGTGCACGGCCTTCTCCATCTGCGTGGCTACGACGACCACGCGGTGCGAGACGCCGGAGTGATGCGGGCGCTCGAGCGAAAGATCCTGGAGCGGATCTTCGGATCAGGAGGGTAGGGTTGAAACATGCGGCACACACTGTGGCAGAGCTTCGAGTACGCGGGCCGCGGGCTGGTAGCGGCCATGAACTCCCAACGGACCATGCGGATTCACGTTCTCATCGCGTGCGCGGTGTCTGCCGCTGTGATGTGGCTGGAGCTGCCGGCCGCGGAGACCACCGTTCTCATCGTCGCGATGGCCGGCGTGATGGCCGTCGAGCTGTTGAACACCGCGGTGGAGGCGGTGGTGGACATGCACGTCGGCGGCCGGCACGATTCACTGGGCGGGCGGGCGAAGGACATGAGCGCGGCGGCCGTGCTGGTTGCCGCGATAGGCGCCGCGATCGTGGGCGTGGTCACCCTGGGGCCACCCGTGGCGACCGCGGTCGGGATGGGAAGGGCCGACGCCCTATTCGCCGGCCGGGTGGTTGTGCTGCTTGGTGTGCTGACCTGCGCGACCCTGGCCCTCTGGCAGGCCGGTTCGCGGCGGTAGGTCTGTGATATAATCTAGGAGATCCGGCTGCCGCCCGGCCAAAAAGGCAGGCACAACTTCCCTTGGACGCGTCAAGTTATGCGATCGAACTGCTGCTCCTGGGCCTTCTGCTTCTCCTCTCGGCCTTCTTCTCGGGATCCGAGACGGCTCTGTTTGCGGCCAACCGCCTCAAACTGCGTCACCTCAAGGAGGATGGCAACTCCCGGGCCAGGGCCGCGCTGGGCCTGCTGGACAATCCAGCCCGGCTCCTCTCGACCCTTCTGATAGGCAACAACATAGTCAACATGGCAACGGCGGTCGTCGCCACAACCGCCCTGGTCAGGTGGCTGGGGCCGGAACGTGGCCCGGTCTACGCCTTCGCCGCTGTCACGCTGGCGGTGCTGTTGTTCGCAGAGATCACCCCCAAGACTATCGCGGCCCATCACGCCGATCGGTTCTCCCTGCTGGCCGCCCGCCCGGTCGCATGGTTCTCGGCGCTGCTCGCGCCGGTCAACCGCGTCCTGTCGTTCCTGACGAACGTACTGGCACGGCCGCTGGGAGGGCGCGTGCGTCCCGACGCGCCGATGGTGACCGAGGAAGAGATCCAGATCCTGGTCCGCATGGGAGAGGAGCAGGGGGTCCTCGAGCAGGACGAGAGCGAGATGATCCACTCTATCATCGAGCTCGGTGACACCGTCGTGCGTGAGGTGATGGTACCGCGCGTGGACATGGTTTGTGTCGAGGCCGATGACCCGATCGAGGCGATCCTGGACGTCGTCCGCACTCACGCACACTCGCGGGTCCCGGTCTACCACGATACCGTGGATCACATCGTCGGCCTGGTGCACGTGAAGGACCTGCTCTCGGGATTCAAGGACGGTCGCCTGGAAGGAACAGTGCGCGATTTCACGCGGCCGGCCTACTTCGTTCCTGACAGCAAGCGGCTGGATGATCTGTTCCGCGAGATGCGCCGAGAGCAGGTGCACATGGCGATCGCGGTGGACGAGTACGGGGGCACGGCCGGGCTGGTCACCATAGAGGACCTCCTAGAGGAGATCGTGGGGCCGATCCGGGACGAGTACGACAAGGAGGAGGCGCCGATCACCGTGCACAGCGACGGCGTGGCGCTGGTGGACGGTCGCCTGCACATCGAAGAGGTCAACGCCGCGCTCGACTTGGAGTTGCCCGTGGGCGAGGTGGACTCTCTGGGCGGATTCGTGTACAGCCTGCTCGGGCACATGCCTACGCAGGGAGAGCGGGTCACGTTTGACGGCGTGGAACTCAGGGTCGAGCGCGTGGATGGCCACCGCATCGAGCAGGTCAGGATCACAAGGATCGCTCCCAGCGCAGAGCCCGAAGATTGATGCGACACCACTTTCAGAGGCACCTGGTTGCGGGACTCCTGGTGGTTCTGCCCGCGGGCGTCACCGTGTTTGTCCTGCTGGCCCTCTTCCGCTTCCTCGACAGCCTGCTGGGTCCGGTCTTCACCTATCTGTTTGGGACTCGGATCCCGGGGCTGGGCCTGGTGGCAGGGATCCTGCTGATCCTCGTGACGGGCACGCTGGCCAGCAACATCATCGGGAGCCGCATCGTGCGGGTGTTCGATGGGTTCATGATGCGGATACCACTGGCCAGGACCGTCTACTCGGCCACCAAGCAGATCAGTGACGCGCTCCTGCTGCAGAAACGCGGGGCGTTCCGGCAGGCCGTGCTGGTGGAATGGCCGCGTCAAGGCATCTACACGATCGGGTTCGTCACCGGCGAAACGCGAGGCGAGGCGCAGGAGAAGACGGCCCAGCGCGTGATCAACGTCTTCGTGGTCACCACGCCGAACCCCACAACGGGTTTCCTCTGCCTGGTGCCCGAGAACCAGGTCACGCCCCTGGAGATGAGCGTGGAGGACGCGCTGAAGCTTGTTGTCTCAGCGGGCATCGTTACCCCGCCCTATGCCGCGAACGCCAGCCCCCCCGAGGGCAGGTTCGAGTGAGCCGGTCAAAGTCCCGGCCGGGCCCGCGGGGTCCATCGGGGCCCGTGCTCAGGGAGATGGTGCGCGCTGCGCGGGCGGCCCGCCGGCGCGCCTACTCGCCCTACTCTCGCTACGCCGTGGGTGCCTCGGTACTGACCGCGTCCGGGGCGGTGATCTCGGGTTGCAACGTGGAGAACGCGTCGTACGGGCTGTCACTGTGCGCCGAGCGCGTCGCGATCCACCGGGCGATTGCCGAGGGGCACCGCAGGATGCGCGCGGTGGCCGTCGTCACGGACGCCCGGGCTGCCATGCCCTGCGGTGCCTGCCGGCAGGTGATGCACGAGTTTGGGGTCCGGGAGGTTATCGTGGCCGGGCCCAGAGGCGCACCCCGGGTCTTCCACCTGGACGACCTGCTGAGCATCCCCTTCGATTCCTCCCACCTCGGCCCTCGGTAGCCCGCTGTCCGCGTGCGAAGCGCGGTCGCCCTTTCTTGACGATCCTCTACGGCTGCCCGTATATTTAGTCAAAGGCCGAGTGGGGTGTTCCATGAGCGCAGACGAAGCCACGCAGGAGCCTCCCCTTGCACGTCACATCCATGCCCTTCAGCCGCTTGCTGGGCAGGCGGGTGCAGGATGCCGACGGCTTCGTGCTTGGGCGCCTGGCAGACTTGGCCGCAGAGGTACATCCGACACGCCCGCGCATTGTCGGCCTGCTGCTTGATGTAGATCGCCCTCGCGTCGCGCTGATTCCCTGGAGCGCGGTCCGCGGACTGGAACCCACGATCACGTTGGCCGCGGTACGGGCCGCCCTCAGCCCGCGCCCCCTGCAACCCGACGAGATCCCCTTGAGGGAAGCCCTGCTGGACAAGCAGGTTGTGGACACCCACGGCCTACGGATCGTGAAGGTCAACGACCTGTTTCTCACCTCTGGCGATGGTGAGCTCTACCTGACCGGCGTGGACGTGGGGCTGAGCGGTCTTCTGCGCCGCCTGGGCGCCGAGAGCGCTGTCCGCTCCGTGATGCGCCGGCTGGGGCGCCCGCTCGCCGACCAGGCCTTGCCGTGGACCGTCGTGGCCGCGCTGGGCGGGCCGGTTACACCCCTGAAGCTGCACATCTCCAGGGAACGCCTGGAGGCAATCCACCCGGCCGATCTCGCAGAGCTGCTCACAGAGATGGACAGGGAAGAGCGCATGGAGGTCATGTCCGCCCTGAGCCAGGAGGACGCGGCCGAGGTGCTCGAAGCGGCCGAGCCAGAGGTACAGGCCAACATCCTGCGGTCGCTACCGGCGGAGCGGGCCTCGGACATCCTAGAGGAGATGGAGCCCGACGAGGCCGCGGACGTACTGGCCGAGCTTCCGGCGGAGACCGCCTCGGACCTGATCGTCCGTATGGAGCCCGAGGCCGGTGCAGAGGTCACCCGGCTGCTCGCCTACCCGCCGACTTCGGCTGGCGGGCGCATGACGCCCAACTTCATCGCCATACCGGACTCCTTCTCAGCGGGGCAGGCGATTGCCCACCTCCGCGAGGTGGCCCCTGACGCTGAGTCCATCTACTACATGTACGTGGTTGACGCCGCCGGAAGGTTGGCCGGTGTCCTCTCGCTGAGGGGACTACTTATCGCGGACCCGCAGACCCCTGTGGTCGAGATCACCTCACGTGAGGTGATAGCCGTGCGCTCCGACGAGAGCGACGAGGCGGCCGCGGCGCTGCTGATCAAGTACGATCTCCTGGCAGTACCGGTGGTGGACACCGAGGACCGCCTCCTCGGCACCGTTCTGGTGGACGACATCATGGATCTCCTGGCCGAGCGCCTGGGCGGGCGAATGCCGCGACGCCTGGAACGGCTCAGAAGGCTTCGGCGGGGGTAGGCGGGCTTGCTCTGGCTCAGACGGCGCTGGATGGGCCTGGCGCTGTTCCTCACGGTGGCGGGTCCCGGGATCATAACCGCGGCCGTGGACAACGATGCCAACGGCATCGCCACGTACTCGACCGCCGGGGCCCACTTCGGATACGCCCTGCTCTGGTCCCTTCCGGTTGCCCTGATCGCCCTGATAGTGGTCCAGGAGATGGCCGCGCGCATGGGCGCGGTGACCGGCATGGGACTGGCCGACCTGATACGCGAGCAGTTTGGGGTTCGCGCGGCCGCGGCGATCATGGGCTCGCTGTTGCTGGCGAACGCGGCCAACACGATAGGAAACTTCGCGGGCGTGGCTGGCAGCCTTGAGATCTTCCGGCTGCCGCGCATGGTCGGCGTCCCGATCGTGACCGTGGCGGTGGCCGTCCTTGTGCTGCGCGGAGGCTACCGGCTGGTGGAGCGCATATTCCTGGGCGCGTCGGCCATGTACTTGCTGTACGCCGTCTCCGCGGTGCTGGCCCGCCCCGACTGGGGGCGGGCGCTGCGCTCCGCGGTGGTGCCCGCCTGGAGGCCCGAGCCCGACTATGCCTTCTTGCTGGTCGCCTTGATAGGCACGACCATAGCGCCGTGGATGCAGTTCTACCATCAGGCATCGGTGGTGGACAAGGGGTTGACCGCGGACGATCTCCGGCTGGAGCGCGTGGACCTGACGCTGGGTGCGCTAATCACCGTGCTGGTCGCGGGCTCGATAATCGTCGCCACGGCTGCCACGCTCTTCCCCCACGGCATCCAGGTAGAACAGGCCGAGGACGCCGCGCGCGCGCTGGCGCCGCTGGCCGGTGAGTACGCTTCCCTACTGTTTGCCCTGGGTCTTCTCAATGCCGCCGTCTTCTCGGTTGCGATCATTCCGTTGTCCACCGCCTATGCGGTGTGCGAGGCCTTCGGGTGGGAGGCCGGACTGGATCGCTCCTTTTCACAGGCGCCCATATTCTACGGCCTGTTCCTCGCGGTGCTGGCCGGCGGCGCGCTCGTCGTCCTTTGGCCGGGACTGCCCCTCGTTCCGGTAATGATCGCGTCGCAGGCGCTCAACGGCATCCTCTTGCCGGCGGTGCTCGTGATCATCCTGCGCCTCGTAAACGACCGGCGCCTCATGGGGAGCCGGGTAAACGGCGCTGGCGCCAACCTCATCGCCGGCACGACTACCACGCTGCTAGTGCTGTTGACCGTGATACTGCTCGTCAAGAGCTTCTGAGGCATGGGCCTTTACAAGATAGAGGCCGTTGTCCTGCGCCGTCGCAACCTGGGGGAGGCGGACCGGCTCGTCACGGTTCTTTCCCGGGACAGGGGCAAGCTGGTGCTCGCCGCCAGGGGAGCGCGGCGTCCGCGCAGCCGGCTGGGCGGCCGCCTGGAACCTCCGACTCGATTTCGCGCGCTGGTGGCGGAAGGCCGCACGCTCGACGTGGTCTCCCAGGTGGAGGTGCTCGACGCCCATGTCGCTCTTCGGAACGACCTCGAGCGCATGGGATCCGTGGCCGTGGTGCTGGAGATGGCGGACCGCGCCCTTGCGGAGCGGAATCCGCACCCCGAGGTCTACGGGTTGCTGCGCGATGCCCTGACCCTGCTGGAAGGCGGCCACGAGTGCGCGGGCCTGTGGTTTGCCGCCAGGTTGCTCGCGCTGACGGGCCACCGCCCCACGGTGAGTCGCTGCCCGGCCTGTGGCCAGCGCCTGCGCGGAGCCGCCGTCTGGAGCAGCGCGCTGGGCGGGTGCGTGCACGCGACCTGCGCGTCCACGGATCCGCGGGCGATCCCTGTGGCCCCGGCCGCGCTCGCCCTCCTGCGGTTCCTGCTGGATGCGCGGCCGCCTGCGGTCCGCCGCCTGGCGCCCGCGTCCGCGGTGCGGTCGGCCGTGGCCGGGTTACTGTTTGGCTACGCGGAGACGTGCTGGGAGACCCGATTGCGATCTCCCGCGGTCGTCCGAGCGCTCTCTGTGGTATAGTCAGCGTGGTTGAGCGACCCAGTAGAGAGGAGGTATCCGCATGGACATTGATCTCGACCGGGCGCGGCGGGCGATCATTGACCTGGGCGCCGCCCTGGCCGAAGCCCGCGGCGTGGTCCAGCCCGGGGCAGCGTCCGTCGTGCGCCTCAAGACGGAGTCGGACGTGATCGAGTTGCCCGTGTCATGGGCAGTTGCCGGGCTTGTGGCGTTCGCCGCAGCCGCTGTGGTTTCGGCCCTCCCGGTTCCCTCAATTCGCCGGTGCTCTCGTGAAGAGGAGCCGCTGGGCATCGGCTAGGTGCGTTGACCCGATACAGCGCGGTTGATAAAATGGCGGAGTATTCCAATCAGCCGCGCCCGGGGCATCAGGCCGCCGAGGGAATCAGGGTGGAACCGCGGAGCCTCCGTCCCTGAGACGGGGCTCCCTTTCTGTGCATGCCAATGGCCAAGCGCACGCAGGCGCTCAACTTCCAGGAGATGACCCTCGCTCTGGATCGGTTCTGGGCACGGGAGGGCTGCGTGCTGGAGGAAGCGTACGATGTTGAGGTAGGCGCCGGCACGCTGCATCCGGCCACGTTCCTCCGCACCCTGGGGCCCCGACCCTGGCGGGTGGCGTACGTTCAGCCCAGCCGGCGGCCCGCGGACGGACGCTACGGCGAGAACCCCAACCGGTTGTACAAGCACTACCAGTACCAGGTGATCCTCAAGCCCGCGCCCGATCGGGTCCAGACGCTTTACCTGGCCAGTCTGGAGCGGCTGGGTCTGCGGCTCGACCATCACGATGTTCGCTTCCTCGAAGACGACTGGGAGGCCCCCACGCTGGGCGCGTGGGGTGTTGGCTGGCAGGTGTTTCTGGACGGGCAGGAGATCACGCAGTTCACCTACTTCCAGCAGATGGGAGGGCTCGACCTGGATGTCATCTCGGTCGAGCTGACCTACGGCCTGGAACGGCTGGCCATGTTCCTACAGCGCAAGGCATCCGTCTTCGATCTTGTCTGGGCTCCAGGCGTGACCTACGGGTCGCTTCGCCGCGAGGAGGAACGGCAGCACTCGGCGTACGGGTTCGAGCACGGGGATCCCACGACGCTGCGCGCCCTGTTCGAGGCGCACGAGGCCGATGCCCGCCGTCTGCTCGAGATCCCGTTGGTCCTGCCGGCGTACGACGCGGTGCTCAAGTGCTCCCATCTCTTCAACCTGCTCGGCTCCCGGGGCGCGATTGGTGTGGCCCAGCGAGTCGAGCTGATGAGCCGGACGCGCGCGCTGGCCCGGGCATGCGCCTCCGCCTATCTACGGCTGCTCACGGCGGCAGACTCAGAGGAGTCGCGAGGTGGCTAAGCGATCCACCCTGGCGCGGCCTTCCACAGCCCGGCTTCTCCTGGAGATCGGGACCGAGGAGCTTCCGCCGGCGGCGGTGCGTCCTGCGCTGGAGCAGCTCCAGCGCGGCGCGACGGCCGCGCTGGAGGAAGCGCGGCTGGATGCCGGGCGGGTACAAGCCACCGGTACGCTGCGCCGGCTGGTGCTGACCGTAGACGGCCTGAGCTCCTGGCAGCGAGACCTCGTCGCCCAGGTACGAGGCCCCGCGGCCAGGGTTGCGTACGATGCGGCAGGCCAGCCCACACAGGCGGCACAGGGATTCGCAAAGTCTCAGGGAGTTCCAGCAGAATCACTAAGGGTGCTTGAGATCGAGGGCGGCCGGTACGTGGTCGCCGAGGTGCAGGAGGCCGGACGCCCGGCCCCGGATGTCCTTGGCGAACTGCTGCCGCGCCTGGTGGCGGGTCTATCGTTTCCCAAGACGATGCGGTGGGCGGCACACGGATTCCGCTTCGGCCGTCCCATAAGGTGGGTGGCCGCCCTCTTGGACGGAAGGGTCATCCCGCTGGAGATCGCCGGCATCCGGGCGGGACGGCGCACCATCGGGCACCGCTTTCTCTCTCCTGGGCCAGCAACCATCACGGAGGCGGCCGTATACGAAGACGTCGTGGGCCAGGCGCACATCGTGCTGTCCGAACAGGAGCGGCGCGCCCGCATAGCCGACGGCGCCGCAGCGTTGGCCGAGCGCATCGGCGGCCGGCCCGTGCTTGATCCGGCGCTCCTCGAGGAGCTGGTGTGGTCCACCGAGCATCCCACCCCGGTGCTTGGGACGTTTGAGCCGACTCTTGTTGCCGCGTTGCCGCCCGTAGTTGTCCTGGTGACACTGCAGCACCATCAGAAGTGTTTCGGCATTGTGGATGGCTCGGGCACACTGATGCCTGCGTTCGTCGCGGTTCGGGACGGTGGGAACTCCCACCTGGACACGGTGCGCACCGGCCACGAGTGGGTGGTGAAGGCACGGCTCCAGGACGCACGGTTCTTCCTTGAGGAAGACCGCAGAGGTGGCTTCGGGCAGTGGAACGAGGCGCTGGCCCGCGTCGCCCACATCGCAGGGCTGGGTACGGTGGCCGATCACGTGACACGGGTGCGCCGCCTCGCCGGATGGCTGGCTGGCGCCGCCGGCGTCTCGGAGAGCGACCGCCGCACGCTGGATCGCGCCGCGGAGCTGTGCAAGGCCGATCTGACAACGTCCCTCGTGCGGGAGTTTCCGGAGCTGCAGGGCACTATCGGGGGCATCTACGCGAAGGAGAGGGGCGAGACCGCAGGAGTCGCGGCTGCCATCCTGGAGCACTACGATCCAAGGGCCGCGGGTGCGGACCTGCCGCGCACGCTACCCGGGGCGCTGCTCTCGGTGACCGACCGCGCGGTGCTGCTGGCCGGTGCCGTACTGGCCGGGCTCGAGCCCAGCGGTTCCCAGGATCCCCACGGCCTTCGGCGGGCCGCGGCCGGGCTCGCGGCCGTCCTCCGGGAGGTGGGGCTTCCGATCTCCCTGCGACGGCTCTTCGACCAGGCCGTCCTGACGTTCGACGCGCCGGATGAGGCCCGCGGTCAGGCCGTGGAGACCTGCCTCAGGATCGTGCGAGCACGGCTCCAGGGCATGCTGGCCGACGATGGAATCGCCTACGATACCATCAACGCGGTGGCCGCGGTGGGCGCCGATGACGTTCCTGATCTCATCGCCCGGGCACGCTCCCTGCACGAGTTCCGCTCGCAGCCCGCGATGTCGCTGCTGGCCACGGGCTACCTGAGGGTACACCGCATCCTGATCCAGGCCGGGCACGTCTTTGACGCCGAAAGCGCCGGCGCGCGTGTTCCAATGGCGTTTCGGGAGGAGCTCCTCGTCGAGCCGGCGGAGATCGAGCTCCACGGTGCCTGGCGCAGGATTCATCCAAGGCTGACGGAGGCCGCGGATTCCAAGCACTACACGCTTGCCCTGGCGGAGATCGCTGCCCTGGCAGATCCAATAGACGCTTTCTTCGACAAGGTGCTCGTGAACGCGCCCGATCCGGTGCTCCGCGAGAACCGCCTGGCCCTGCTTGAAAGGGTGTCCGGCAGCTTCAGGAGGATCGCCGACTTCAGCCTGCTCGTGATCTAGAAGGGAGTGAGGGTAGATGGCAGCAGCAAGTAAGGCCGCGGCCACCGGGTTTCGGTGGACGCAGCTCTTCGAGGAAGGCGACGCTTCGATGCGCGAGTTGCTGGGCGGCAAGGGCGCGGGGCTGGCCGAGATGTGTCGCGTGGGGCTGCCGGTTCCGCCCGGGTTCACCATCAACACAAAGGCCTGCGTGGAGTACATGCGGACGGGGCGGAAGATCCCTGCAGGGCTTCTCGACGAGGTATGGGCGCAGATGGGCGCCCTCGAGGAGAAGCTGGGCAAGCGCTTTGGAGATCCCTCTAACCCGTTGCTAGTTTCGGTGCGGTCGGGCGCGCTTTTCAGCATGCCCGGCATGATGGACACGGTCCTCAACCTGGGCCTCAACGACAGAACCCTGGATGGCTTGATCCGGCTGACGGGTAACGAACGGTTCGTCCGCGACGCCTACCGCCGGCTCATCCAGATGTTCGGCAAGACCGTCCTGGGTATCCCGGGCGAGAAGTTCGAGCACATAATCCAACGCGCCAAGGCGCGCAGGCGAGTGGCTGAGGATACGGCCCTTGGGGCGGAGGACCTCCGCGGCATCGCCGATGCTTTCCGCCGCCTGATAAAGTCCGAGCATGGCACCGAGTTCCCGCAGGATCCGCGCGAGCAACTCCGGATGGCGATCCTGGCGGTGTTCGACTCCTGGCAGGGCAAGCGGGCGATTGACTACCGCAACTTCCACGGGATCTCCCACGACCTGGGTACGGCCGTGAACGTGCAGGCCATGGTCTTCGGCAACATGGGCTCCGACTCCGGGACCGGCGTGGCGTTCACCCGCAACCCGGCAACCGGAAGCCGGGGCGTTTTCGGCGAGTACCTGATAAATGCGCAGGGCGAGGACGTGGTCGCGGGCATCCGCAACCCCAAGCCGATCGCCGAGCTGGCCAAGGACCTTCCGCGGGCCTACGAGGAGTTCCTGGGTGTCTGCGAGATGCTCGAGCGGCACTACAGGGAGGTGCAGGACCTCGAGTTCACGATCGAGCGCGGCCGCCTGTGGATACTGCAGACGCGGAGCGGCAAACGGACCGCGCAGGCCGCGGTCAAGATCGCCGTGGACATGGCGCGCGAGGGGCTCATCTCCAAGGAGGAGGCGCTGCTGCGCGTTGAGCCCGGCCAGATTGACATGCTGCTCCACCCCCGCTTCGATCCGCGCTCCAAAGAAGCCGCGGTGGCAGACGGCCGGCTCCTTGCGCGCGGCCTCAACGCATCTCCCGGCGCAGCCGTGGGCCTGGCGGTGTTCGATGCCGACACGGCCGAGCAGTGGGGGAAGGCCGGCCGGTCCGTCATCCTGGTCAGGCCCGAGACCAACCCCGATGATGTGCACGGGATGCTGAACGCCAAGGGGATCCTGACGAGCCGCGGCGGTGCCACCAGTCATGCGGCGGTTGTAGCGCGCGGGCTCGGCCTGCCGTGTGTGGCAGGCTGCGAGGTGCTCCGTGTGGACGTTGAGGCGAGGCATCTCTCGGTGGACGGGAAGAAGATCCGCCAGGGCGAGCGCATCTCGATTGACGGCGGCACCGGCGAGGTATTCTCAGGCGAGCTGCCAACGATAGAGCCCCGGCTTGAGGACCAGGCCGAGCTCATCGAACTGCTGTCCTGGGCGGACGAAACCCGCCGTCTGGGTGTTTGGGCGAACGCCGACTACCCGCGCGACGCGGTCCGCGCCCGCGGCTTCGGCGCGGAGGGGATCGGGCTCTGCCGGACCGAGCACATGTTCTTCGAGGAGGACCGTCTGCCCACCGTGCGCCAGATGATCCTGAACGCCGGGGAGGCCCAGGCCCTGATTGACAGGGTTCGGGCCGCTGAGCGCGCCGCGGCCGAACGGCCCGAGGACAAGAATCTCAAGGCCGAGGTCAAAGCGGCAGGGCGGGCGCTGCGGACTTCCGGGGTCGCCCGCCGATACCAGTCCGCGCTGTCAGCGCTCCTGAAGTTGCAGCGGCGGGACTTCGAGGGGTTGTTCCGGGCAATGGACGGACTGCCGGTGATCGTCCGGCTCATTGATCCGCCGCTGCACGAGTTCCTCCCCTCGCACGACTCGCTTCTGGAAGAGACCAGCGCGCTGCGCGCCCGGATCGAGGCACTGGAAGGCGTCCGGCGGTGGCGGCCCAGGAAGGGCCAGCCCTCTCTGAGCACGATGCGCGCCGCGCTGCGCCGCAAGGAAGCGCAACTCCAGGCCGTGAACGCGATGCGTGAGGCCAATCCAATGCTGGGGCTCCGCGGGATCCGGTTGGGGCTAACCTACCCGGCGATCATCGCGATGCAGGTTAGGGCCATCATGGAAGCGGCCTGCCGCGTGACCAAACGCGGTGTTGTCGCGGTGCCGGAGATAATGATCCCGCTGGTCAGTCACGTCAATGAGTTGCGCGAGACGCACCGCGAGCTGGTCAAGGTGGTTCGCGACGTGCTCGAGCGCGAGGGCGTCAAGGTCGCCTACAAGTTCGGGACGATGATCGAGCTTCCGAGGGCCTGTTTCGTGGCAGGAGAGATCGCGCAGCAGGCCGAGTTCTTCTCGTTCGGCACGAACGACCTCACGCAGACCATCTTCGGTATCTCCCGCGACGACGCCGAGGGGAAGTTCCTGCTGCAGTTCGTGGAGAAGGGAATCCTGCCGAAGAACCCCTTCCAGACGATTGACCGCGCCGGCGTGGGTGAGGCGATGAAGACGGCCGTGGCAGGCGGGCGCGCCCAGCGCCCGGGGCTGGAGGTCGGCATATGCGGCGAGCACGGTGGGGATCCCGAGTCCATCGAGTTCTGCCACGCGCTGGGCCTCAACTACGTCAGTTGTTCGCCGTACCGCGTGCCCGTGGCCCGGCTGGCCGCCGCCCGTGCAGCCCTGCGGGATCGCGTGAAAGCAGCAAGGGACGTCTAGGCGCGTGCGCGGGCGCGAAGAGACCGAGAGGTGGGAGGCCGCGGCTCTGGTTCCGCGCGCCTCCCGCTCGGGTGAGTCGCGCGGGAGGGCCGAGGTCGAGCCCGATGACCCGCTGCGGACCGCCTTCCAGCGGGATCGCGACCGCATCGTGCACGCCAAGGCGTTTCGCCGACTCATGCATAAGACGCAGGTGTTCCTGGCGCCCGAGGGCGATCACTACCGCACGCGACTCACGCACACCCTGGAGGTTGCGCAGATCGCGCGAACGATCGCCCGGGCCCTTCGCCTCAACGAGGACCTGACCGAGGCGATCGCGCTGGCGCACGACCTGGGCCACCCGCCGTTCGGTCATGCAGGTGAGGCGGTGCTGGACGAGGCGATGGCGCCGTGGGGCGGGTTTCGTCACGACCAGCAGAGCCTGCGCATTGTGGACCGCCTTGAGTACCGCAATCGGGCCGACGGCACCACCGTGGCCGGGCTGAACCTATCCTGGGAGGTCCGGGACGGGATCGCGTGCCACTCCAAAGGCCTCCGCGACCTGGGAGGCGAGGACAGGGGCGCGGAGGGTCCGTCCACGCAGGAGGGTTGGCTGGTCAGGGCGGCCGATCGCGTGGCCTACCTGCACCACGACACCGACGACGCGATCCGGGCAGGGATGATACGGGAAGCCGACATACCTCGGGAGATCACCGCGGTGCTGGGCGAGCCCCGAGCGCGATGGCTGGACGCGATCGTCCACGACATCGTGTCGGTGGCATCCAGCACGGATGCGGTTGACCTGTCGGCCCCGATGCGCGAGGGCCTAAACGGGCTCAAGGACTTCCTGGCGGACAGGGTCTACCTGAGCGCTCCGTCCAGGATGGAGGCAGTTCGGGGCCAGCGCATGCTCCGACTCCTGTTTGATCACTTCGCGGCGCATCCCGAGGAGATCCCCGGTGACCCGATGTGCACCGGATCCACGGAGTCGCCGCACAGGGCCGCCTGCGACTTCGTGGCCGGGATGACCGATCGGTACGCGGTCCGGACCTTTGCCGGGCTCTTCATGGTAACGGGGATCGATGGCGGTTAGCATCTCGTTTCGCAGGCGGGAAATCGCTGGCTGGGGGAGGCCGTGATGGAACTGCTGTGGTGGGGCCCGATAGCAGGGGTGGCAGCGCTGGTGTATGCCGCGGTCCTAGCGTACCGGGTGAAGACGCACGATCCCGGCACGCCCGAGATGCAGGCGATCTCCGGTGCTATTCGCAGCGGGGCGATGGCGTTCCTGGCACGGGAATACCGGGCCATCGCGCTCTTCGTGGCAGTTCTGTTCGCCGTTCTTGCATCGGGCCTGGTGCCGGGGATCGCGCTTCGGACCGCGGCGGCGTTCCTCCTGGGCGCAGGGTGCTCGGTGTCCGCCGGGTACTTCGGCATGCGCGTGGCCACCCAGGCCAACACGCGTACCGCCCAGGCGGCGCGGTCAGGCTTGGCCTCTGCGGTTGCGGTGGCGTTTCCAGGCGGTGCCGTGATGGGGATGACCGTGGTGGGGTTGGGACTGCTCGGGGTAGGCGTTCTGTACATGCTCTTCCGGGACGCCAACCAGGTCATCGGTTTCTCGCTCGGCGCATCGTCCGTAGCGCTGTTTGCGCGCGTGGGAGGCGGCATCTACACCAAGGGCGCCGACGTGGGCGCGGACCTGGTCGGCAAGATAGAGGCAGGCATTCCAGAGGACGACCCGCGCAACCCAGCGGTCATCGCGGACGCGGTGGGTGACAACGTCGGGGACGTGGCCGGCATGGGCGCGGATCTGTTCGAGTCCTACGTCGGAACAGTGATCGCCGCCATCGCCATCGGGTTCGTTCAGTTGAAGGAGCCCGGGGTCCTGACGGCGGTGCTGCTGTCTGGCGCCGGCATCGCGGCCTCGATCATCGGCACGTTGTTCGTGCGCGGGCACAATCCGCAGCAGGCGCTGCGCCGTGGGATGCTGGCCAGCGCCGCTGTCATGACCGGCGCCGCCTTCCTGGTAGTACGGGTGACGCTGGGTGATGTGAGTTACTTCTGGGCAGTCGCCATGGGCCTGGCATCAGGCGTGGTCATTGGGCAGGTGGCGGAGTACTACACCTCGGGCCGCGAGGTCAGGAACCTGGCTGCTTCGGCCTTGTCCGGGCCGGCCCCTCTGGTCATTGAGGGCACCGCGCAGGGAATGCTGAGCGTGGCGCTTCCGCTGCTGGTGATCGCGCTCTCCACGATCTTCGCCTTCCATCTGGCGGGCTTCTACGGCATAGCCCTGGCGGCGGTCGGCATGCTCTCGATCACCGGCATGACGGTGTCCGTGGACGCCTACGGGCCCATCGCCGACAACTCCGCGGGGATCGCCGAGATGAGCCACCTGGGTCCTGGTGTACGGCAGGTAGCCGACTCGTTGGACGCCGCGGGAAACACGACCGCGGCCATAGCCAAGGGTTTCGCCATTGGTTCTGCCGCGCTTACGGCGCTGGTACTGTTCTTCTTCTACCGTCAGGCAGTGGGCATTCAGACGATTGACCTGCTGAACCCCGGGGTGCTCGCCGGCCTTCTCCTCGGCGGCGCGGTCCCGTTCCTGTTTGCGGCGCTGGCCATGCGGGCGGTGGGCCGTACCGCGCAGACGATGGTGGGAGAGGTCCGCCGACAGTTCCGCAGCATCAAGGGATTGATGGAGGGCGAGGCAGGGCCGGACTACGCCCGATGCGTGGACATCGCCACCCAGGGCGCGCTCAGGGAGATGGTCGTCCCCGGGCTGCTGGCGGTCCTGATCCCCATCGCCGTGGGTGTGTTCCTGGGCAAGGAAGCCCTCGGCGGGTTGCTGGGAGGCGCCATCGTGACCGGGGTGCCGCTTGCGCTCTACCTGGCCAACGCAGGAGGGGCGTGGGACAACGCTAAGAAGTACATCGAGGCCGGGCACCACGGCGGCAAGGGGAGCGATCCGCACAGGGCCGCCGTAATAGGCGACACCGTCGGCGACCCGTTCAAGGACACCGCGGGGCCGGCCTTGAACATCCTGATCAAGCTGATGACGGTGGTTGCCCTGGTATTTGCTCCTCTGTTCCGCTAGGGAGCGCGCGCGGGAGGAGGGTTCGGCGCCGCCGAAGAAGCATCGTGTATTCCAGGGCACCCCGACAGGAGGCGAGTCATGGCTGAGCGCAAGCGGGCCGGAGAGATCCCGGTTCGCGTCCAGGGAAAGCACATCGCCGTGACGGGCGCGCTGCGGGCGTATGCCAAGCAGAAGCTCTCGAAGCTGCCGCGGTACTTCGACCGAATCCAGGACGCGCAGGTAGTGCTCAGCGTGACTCGCGACAGCGCCAGGGGCCGTGCGCAGGGAGTCGAGGTGACCGTATGGTGCGATGGGATGGTGCTTCGCGCCGAGGAGACCTCCGAGGACATGTACACCTCGCTCGACCGCGCCGTGGACAAGTTAGAGAGGCAGATCGAGAAGTATCGCAGCCGGATCATCGAGAAGCGGAGGCTCGACGAGTCGCGCCGGCGGCGCCGCGCTCAGCAGTCCGCGGAGGCGGTGCTGCAGGCCCGGGGGGCGGCGGCTCCCTCGCAGCCGCAGATCGTGCGTGTCAAGAGGTTCGCCATGAAGCCGATGACGCCGGATGAGGCTGTGCTTCAGATGGAACTGCTGGGGCACGTGTTCTTCGTCTTCCGGCACGCGGGGACGCAGGACATCAACGTGTTGTACAAGCGTCGCGACGGCGACTACGGGTTGATCGAACCCGAGGCCTAACCGCGGCTCGTTCCTGACCAGCCGGACGCCGGAGGTGCTCAGTGGCCAGTGATCTCGGTCGTACCGAAGCGGATCAAGCAGAGGAGATCATACGCCGCCTCCGGGGGGTCGTGGCTGCGAGGGTAGTGCCAACACCCGAGGGCCTGATTGACGTGATCCACGTCTTGGGTCAGGCGGACCGCAGCCCCAAGTTGATTGCGCTGGACGTGGTCTCTGCCCTGGCGGCCGAGATGGGCGCGTCGCTGGAACCTCGCCAGGTTCGGGTTGCCGCGATGCGGCCGGAGGAGAGTACCTCGGCGGTACCCCAGGCGCGGCTCAAGTTTGTGGGCCTTTCGCAGAGCGTTATTCGGGACTGTGCGGAGATCAGGGTACACCTTGAGGACCGCGGGATGCTGTACGAGGGGACCGCGGCAGGGCCCAACGTCTCCCGCCACCGCCTTGGCCTGGTCGCGCAGGCGACGTTGCGTGCGGTTGAGGTCTTCCTGCGGGCTCAGGGGATGCTGGTCTTCGAGGGCGTCGCGGTGCAGCAGGTGGCCGAGCAAGAGGTGGCCGTGGTCACCGTTACGCTGGCAGGAACCGAGCACGAGATGCTGGCCGGCGCGTCGGTCGTGCGCGACGATCCCCGTGAGGCGGTCGTGCGCGCGGTGCTGTCCGCGGTGAACCGTCCCATCTCCTGGTTGGCCGCCAACCGCTAGGGCTCAGGCGCGCTCCCCACCAGGTCTGATAGAATCTACGATGGTTGTTGCCCGGCCGGGGCAAAGCGTGCCCCGGCCTGAGAGGTGCATCATGCGAGGGTTATTGGGCCGGCTTCTGGGCGATCCGAGCGAGCGCGAGGTGGCGCGGCTCCGCCCCACCGTTGAGGAGATCAACGACCTGGAGCCCGAGTTCCGGCAGTTGAGCGACGAGGCCCTGAGGGAGCGCGTGGGCGTCTGGCGCGCCGGGGTCACGGGGGCGATCGAGGGCCTGGAGGGTGACGAGCGCAAGGCGGTCCAGGCGGCCGCCCTGGATGAGTTGATGTCCCAGGTGTTCGCCGCGGTGCGAGAGGCCAGCCAGCGCACCATAGGCCAACGGCACTTCGACGTGCAGCTGATCGGCGGGGCGGTGCTCCACCGCGGCAAGATCGCCGAGATGAAGACCGGCGAGGGCAAGACGCTGGTGGCCACGCTCCCGATGTCCCTCAACGCGCTGACGGGCCGTGGCGCGCACCTGGTCACGGTGAACGACTACCTGAGTCGGCGCGACGCGGGATGGATGGGGCCGATCTACCACCTCCTCGGGTTCTCGGTGGCAGCGATCGGGCACGAGTTCTCCGGAGTGTACGATCCCGCCTACACCGATCCCAGGCCTCACCACGATGATCGTCTGAATCACTTCCGCCCCGTCAGCCGGCGAGAGGCCTACGCGGCCGACATCACCTACGGCACCAACAACGAGTTCGGCTTCGACTACCTCCGCGACAACATGGTCCTGCGCGAGCAGGACCTGGTGCTGCGCGAACTCCACTATGCCATCGTGGACGAGGTGGACTTCATCCTGATTGACGAGGCCCGCACCCCCCTGATCATCTCTGGGGTGGTTGAGGGAGGGGTCGAGCGCTATCAGCGCTTTGCCCGCGTCGTGCCCCGGCTGCAGCGCGACGCGGACTACACCGTGGACGAGAAGCTCAAGAACGCGATCCTCACCGACCAGGGCGTGGCCCACGCCGAGCGGCTGCTGGGGATTGACGACCTCTCCGACCCCGAGCACGGTGACCTGATGCACCAACTGCACCAGGGGCTTCGGGCGCACGCCGTCTACAAGCGTGACGTGGACTACGTGGTTAAGGATGGCCAGGTCATCATAGTGGACGAGTTCACCGGCCGCCTGATGTTCGGCCGGCGCTACTCCGATGGGCTGCACCAGGCCATCGAGGCCAAGGAAGGCGTCAGGGTGGAGCGTGAGAGCCAGACCCTGGCCACGATAACGTTTCAGAACTACTTCCGCATGTACGAGAAGCTGGCCGGCATGACCGGTACCGCCAAGACCGAGGAAGAGGAGCTGTCCAAGATCTACAACCTGCCGGTGGTCGTGGTCCCCACGCACCGGCCGATGGTCCGCGCGGATCACACGGACGTGATCTACAAGACGGAGAGGGGCAAGTGGAAGGCGGCGGTCGAGGAGATAGCCGAGTGGCACGCTCAGGGCCGTCCCGTCCTGGTCGGTACACGCTCGATAGAGAGGAACGAGCACCTCTCGGAGCTGCTGCGACGCCGGGGAATACGTCACGAGGTGCTCAACGCCAAGCAGCACGAACGCGAGGCGGAGATCATCGCGCAGGCGGGCAGAGTGGGCGCGGTGACGATCGCGACCAACATGGCCGGCCGCGGTGTGGACATCATCCTGGGGGGGAATCCACCCGATCCCGCCGAGGGCGAGCGCGTGCGCTCGGTGGGCGGTCTCCACGTCATAGGGACAGAGCGCCACGAGGCGCGGCGTATTGACAACCAGCTCCGCGGGCGCTCCGGCCGCCAGGGTGATCCTGGGTCCAGCCGGTTCTACATCGGGCTGGACGACGAACTCATGCGCATCTTCGCCGGCGAGCGCATCGCGGGCCTGATGGATCGCCTGGGGCTGGACGAGGACACCCCAATCGAGCACAACCTCATTACCCGGCAGATCGAGTCCGCCCAGAAGAAGGTCGAGCAGTATCACTTCGACATGCGCAAGCACGTGCTCGAGTACGACGACGTCATGAACGTCCAGCGCAGGGTAATCTACGCCGAGCGCCGCAAGGTGCTCTCAGGCAGCAACATCCGCGAGAACGTGCTCGACATGATTACCCGCCTGGTCGATACACAGGTTGATGCGACCTGCGTCAAGGATGTCCATCCCGAGGACTGGGACCTGGAAGGGCTCCTCGCGGAGATATGCCAGATCATACCGTCGCTGACCGGCCTGCGGATCGAATCGCTGCGCGGGCTGAGGGCCGACGACGTGAAGGACCGCCTGGCGGACGCGGCCCTGGAGGCATACGAGCGCCGCGAATCCGAGATCGGCGCCGCCACGCTCCGCGAGATCGAGCGGCTGGTGCTGCTGCAGACGATAGACCGCAAGTGGATAGACCACCTGCACAACATGGACGCCCTGCGCGAGGGCATAGGCCTGCGCGCCTACGCGCAGGCGAGTCCCCTGATCGAATACCAGCGGGAGGGCTATGATCTGTTTCAGGCCACGCTCCAGGCCATCCAGGAGGAAGCCGTTCGGATGCTCTTCCGTGTGGAGGTGGTCCCCGAGGAGCGCGCGGTCGCGCGCCCGTTGGCGCCGGCGCGTGAGCCGGCCGTCCACGGCGCCAGGTCCGGTGCTGGCGGCGCCGGCCAGCGCAAGGTCGGACGGAACGATCCCTGCTGGTGCGGGAGCGGGAAGAAGTTCAAGAAGTGTCACGGCCGGGAGGCGTGAGGGAACCCCGCAGGCGCCTCAGGATCGCCGGCGCCCTTGCCAGCGGGCTGCTGTTTGCCCTGGCCTTCCCTGGCCCCGACCTCGCATGGCTGGCCTGGGTAGCGCTGGTGCCGCTTCTGTTGGCCATCCGCGATCTTTCTCCGGCGCAGTCCTTCAGATACGGCCTCCTGGCCGGGCTGCTCGGTTTCGGCCTTCTGCTGGAGTGGATCAGGATCTTCGGACTGCCGGCCTGGACGCTGCTCACGGCGGTCCTTGCCTTGTACCTGGGTGGCTTCGCAGCCGGCACGTCTCTGCTCGTCCGCGGAAGGCCTGTTGCGCTGCTCTGGGCGGCTCCTCTCGCCTGGGTGGCGGTAGAGGTGGCTCGCTCGGTCGGGCCGCTTGGCTTTCCGTGGGGTCTGCTCGGCCTGACCCAGTACCGGACGCCGGCTGTGCTCGGGCTGGCTTCGGTTGCTGGGGTCTACGGGATCTCAGGGCTGATCGCCCTGGTGAACGCCACCGTGGCGGTTGCGCTATCGGAGCGTCGCATCGACCGCGTATCGGGCGCGGCAATGGCTGCTGCTTCGCTCGTGGTTGCGGCCGCGCTCGCGTCTGGCGCGGTCTCGGCTGGAGCCGTTCGGGAGGGAGCACGGCGCGCTGAGCACCGTATTGTCGCGGTGGTGCAGCCCAATGTGTCTCCATTGCGGAGGGGCATTCCGTCGGATGTCGCGCAGATCACCGCCGGGCTGCTGCGCCAGACAGGCGAGGCGAGGTCTGCTGGTGCGGAGATCATCGTCTACCCCGAGACCGCGGTGCCCGCCGATCTCGGTGAGGCCCCCGAGTTGAGGGCGGCCATAGCACACGGCGCAGCAGGGGCTCTGGTGGTGGCAGGCGCGTCCCTCGGGGGCCCGCGCAATGGAGCGGTTGTGTTGGATCACGAGGGAGAGCCGCTGGGCACTTATGCCAAGCAGCGGCTCGTTCCCTTTGGCGAGGCCGGCGTGGTCCCGGGCGTTGATGCGCAGCCGGTGCGGACAACGAAGGGGACGATCGGCTTGGTGATCTGCTACGAGTCGGCGTTTCCCTTCATGGTTAGATCTCTGGCCAGCGGCGGCGCAGGCGTGATCACCGTGCTCACCAACGACGGGTGGTTCGGACCGTCCGCAGGACCTGCTCAGCACGCTGCCCACGCGGTAGTCCGGGCCATGGAGACCGGCCGCAGCGTGGCGCGCGCCGCGAATACTGGATCCTCGATGCTGATCGGTCCGGACGGCACCGTTCTGCGCTCGCTGCCTCTCGATACCGCAGGAGTGCTGGTGGCATCGCTTCCTGTTGGTGGCCTAGCGACGCCGTACGTGTCATGGGGGTGGCTGATAGCACCACTGGCCGCCGCGGTGTGGGTGCTGGCCGCGGCGCCGGCTGGGATCGCGGCCCTGCGCCGGAGGCCGGCCGCTGCCTGGAGACTGGCTGCGGCCCTGGCCATCCCTGCGGTGCCCTGGGTCCTGGGACGCCTGCTCACTCCCGGTGGTGATGGGCCAGGTCCTCTGGTGGCCCTGGGTGTGCTACTGGCCTCCATGCTGGTGGGGCGGGGCCACCTCCTGAATCGCCGGGGGGTCTGGGTCTCGGCAGCCGTCTCGCTGGGGGCCACGGGCCTTCTCGTCTGGGCGATACGGGCGGCCTACGCGCAGTACGGGTTTCAGATGCCGGCCGGGGTTCCCGCGGGCGGGTGGTTTGTCGCCGTCTTGGGGTATGCGCTGGGCGGGATCGCGGTCGAGGCCTGGCTCCGCGGCGCGGTATTCGCCGCGGCCCAGGCGTTGGGCGGATGGGTGCTTGCAGTGGCGGTGTCAACCTCCATGGGAGTCGGTCTGTACCTGGGCCTGGGCCGGGTTCCGCAGGAGATCCTGTTCTGGCACCTCATCACAAGCGCCGGATTCGGCCTGCTGCGCGCTCGCACAGGGGACGCTGTGGGCCTGGGTCCGGCGCGCGGCCTGGGTGACGCCGCGATTCTTGCGCTCTCGGGGTTGCGGTAGAGCCCGTCCGGGCGTTCTGATATAATGCATTGGCCATGATCCAGCTCGATGACCTGCACGTCCGGCTCAATGAGAGCCGCCGCCGCCTCCAGGACCTCCGGGGGCATCTTTGACCTGCCGGCCAAACAGACCCGCATCGCCGAACTTGAAGTAGCCATGCAGCAGCCCACGCTCTGGGCCGACCCGGAGCGGGCCCGGGCCGTGGGAGTGGAGCTCAGCCAGATCCGCACCACCGTGGAAACGGTGGGGGCCCTGCAGCGGCAGCTCGACGACCTTCAAGCGTTCCTGGAACTCGCAGCCGAGTCCCCTCAGGACCTCGACCCGTCCGAAATCGAGGCCGAAGCGCGCGCGCTGACAGACGCCCTGTCCCGCATCGAAACCGCAGCGCTGCTCTCGGGCCCTCACGACGCCTCCAATGCCATCCTCTCGATCCATGCGGGTGCCGGAGGTACGGAGTCCCAGGACTGGGCCTCGATGTTGCTGCGCATGTACATTCGGTGGGCCGATGGACGCGGCTACACCGCGGAGATCGTGGATCTGTCCCCTGGCGAGGAGGCCGGCCTAAAGAGCGTGACCGTGATCATCAGCGGTCCCTACGCCTACGGCCACCTCCGGACGGAACGGGGAGTCCACCGTCTGGTACGGCTTTCGCCCTTCGATGCCGCCCACCGGCGGCACACCTCGTTCGCGCTGGCGGACGTCATTCCAGAGGTGGAGGACGTGGACGTCGAGATGCGCGAGGAAGACGTGCGCGTCGAGACATACCGGGCTGGCGGCGCCGGCGGACAGAACGTCAACAAAGTGGAGACAGCGGTCCGCGTGATCCACGTGCCTACCGGGATCGTGGTGCAGTGCCAGAACGAGCGGTCCCAGCACGCCAACAAGCTGACCGCGCTGCGCGTCCTGAAGGCCCGTCTGGTGCAGGTGGCCGAGGCGCAGCAGCGCGAACGCCTGGCCGAACTCCGCGGGGAGTACCGAGAGGCGGCCTGGGGGAACCAGATCCGATCGTATGTCCTGCATCCCTATCAGATGGTCAAGGACCACCGGACCGGAGTTGAGACCGGCAACTCCGCCGCTGTGCTGGACGGCGCGCTCGACCAGTTCATTGAAGCCGCGCTGCGCCTACAGTCGGTCTGATGCGCCGGGCCGTGTGGTTGCTGGTCGGGATCGCCGCGCTTGCGGCGCTCTGGTGGTGGGTGCCGTCGTCCCTAGTTCAGCACCAACTGGCCGCCTCGATCCGCGCTCAGATATCCAGCCCGGGCCAACTGAAGGTGAAGGCACGCACAACGGCGTTGTCGCTCGCGCGTGGGCACGTAGACCGCCTCGAGATTGAAGTGCGAGACCTGCCCCTGGGCAAGGCCTCTGCCCGCCGGTTCCGCGCCAGATTGGCGGGCGTCGAGATGGCAGGGCCGGGCCAGGGCGGAGCGGCGGTCCGCAGCGTTGAATCCGGCAGCGCAGAACTCGAGATTGGCCCGCCGGATCTGGAGCGCCTGCTGGCAGCCCACGGTATTGCCGACCCTGCGGTTACGATTGACGCCGATGGGGTCACCGCGACCGGGATGGTGCACGCCGGTCCGTTCGGAGGACCCGCGAGGATCCGCGGACAGTTCTACGCGGTCTCCGGGACCGAGCTCCACTTCCGCGTGACGTCCCTGGTAGTCAAGGGAGAGGAACTGCCTCCGATGCTCGCCAACGCCGTGCTGATCCTGGCTTCGCAACCCATCCTGTCGCTGAACGGCCTGCCCGTGCCCGTTCGGATTGAGCGGGTGGTCTCGGAGCCGGGCCGGATTGTCGTATCCGCGCAAGTGGTGGGGGTCCTGCGGTGACGCGGCGCATTCTGGTCTGGATGGTCGTGCTCGGTCTGGTGGCCTCCGCGGCCGTGCTGGCCGCGCGCCACCGCCTTGAATCCCGGTACCGCGCGGTCGAGATCGTGCTGGACGGCGACGATTGGGTGGCGTTGATCCGGCGCGAGGGACGCCCGGTTTCCTCGGTGATGGCCGACCTCGGGCGGCGCGGCGCGGTCTCGGTGGCGCTTGGCGACAACACGCTCAAGCGTCTCGCCGAGGAGGGCGCGGTCAGCTACGCCGGCGGCGGCTCGCTCACGTCCACAGGACGGCTGGCCGCATTGCGTGAGCCCTTCGCCGGCCTGCAGGCCAGGGGCGCGCTGCGTGCGGACGCGGTCTACGTTTCGGGGTCGCCGGACGCGCTGGCGTTTGTCTCCGAGCGCCTCACCGCGCTGCTGGGCCCGGACAGGGTGCGGGCGCTCGGAGGCGCGGTAGAGGTCCTGGGCACGGTGCCGGACCTCGAGGAGCTGGGTCTGGGATTCCGGCCTTCGGACGCCGCTGCACACCGGGCGGCAGGTTTGGAGGTTGTGCTGCGCCCGCGCAACTTCCGCGGGCTGACTCCCGAGAGCCTGGGCGCGATGGTCGAGAGCTACGCGGCAACGACGGCCTCGCCGATACTGATCTTCGCGCTCACCGAAGTCCAGGGTTACGAAGGGCTGCTTACCGAAGCCGCGGCCGCCTACCAGCAGGCCGGAGTCCGCTACGGCCGGATCGAGGTGTTCACGGCGCGCCGGAAGCAGAAGGGCGAGGACCGCCTCACCGCCCTGATGCGGCCGTCGGTGATCCGCGTCTTCAGCATCACCCCGGAAGAGCTGCTGGTGCTGCGGCCTGGTGAGGCGGTAGACAAGTTCGTGCGCGCGGCGGCGGAGCGCAACATCCGGCTGCTGTACATCCGGCCGCTGCTCTCGACGCCCGCTGGGGTGCCCGCGCTGGAGATCAATCTGGATATGGTCGAGACGGTCGCCCGGGAGTTGCGAGCGCTGGGCCTGACCCCCAGCCGGGCGCGGCCGCTTCCGCCCCTGGAGGTGCCGGCTCCGCTGATCTGGGTGGCGGCGCTTGGGGCTGCTGCTCTGGGCCTGCTGGTCTCCGACGACCTGGCGCGTGTGCTCGGCATCCGTGTTCCTGGTGGCGCCTACGGTTTTGTTCTGAGCGCAGCCGTGCTGCTGAGCGTACTGGCCGGGCTGACCAGGTTTGACGCGTTGTGGAGGCAGGTGCTGGCGCTGGCTACCGCAATGACAGGTGCTGCCGGCGCGACCGTGTGGGCACTGCCCCGCTCCGGGAAGTCGGGCGCCGATGCCGTTGCCGAGGGATGGCTTACTCTCGTTCGCGCTGCCGCTGTGGCGGCCGTAACCGGCGTCTTCGTGGCCGCGCTGCTCAGCAAGTGGGAGTTCATGCTGGCCTTCTCTACCTTCCTGGGGGTGAAGGCAGCGCACGTGGTGCCGGTCGTGCTGGTGGCCCTGATGCTGGCGTTCGATCGGCCGCGGGAGGGCGACTGGCGCACAACCCTTCAAGAGATGGACGACTGGATGGCTCAACCGCTCCGGCTAGGCGCGGCGCTGGTCGTGCTACTGGCCGCCATGGGAGGTGTCATGCTGCTGGCGCGGACAGGCAACATAGGTCTGCCCCTTGCAGGAGCCGAGCAGAACCTGCGCACGGTGCTGGAGAACCTGCTCGTGGCCCGCCCGCGCACAAAGGAGTTCCTGATCGGTTACCCGGCGCTGGTAGTTGCCGGTGTCGCGGCCTCGCTGGGATGGCGACGTGTCGCGCTGGCGTTCGCGCTCGCGGGCACAATCGGCACCGCTGGTGCGATCAACTCGTTCTCCCACCTGCACACCCCTCTGGTCTACACTGCGTGGCGGACCGGGAACGCGCTCCTCCTGGGCGCGGCCCTCGCAGTCCCCGCGGTCATGGTGCTCCTCTGGCTGTCGCGGCGACCGGTCCGGTCCTAGTAAGCGGGTACTACGGCTTCGGGAACCTGGGCGACGAGGCCGTCCTCGCCGGGCTGATCGCCGGGCTGCGCGTATCTGGGGCAGACCCGCGGCTGGTGGTGCTCTCCGCCGATCCGGCGGAGACGGCGGCGCTGCACGGGGTGGAGGCCCATCCGCGCTCCCCGGGGGCAGTGTGGCAGGCGCTTGCCGGTGCGCGCCTGCTGATCAGCGGAGGCGGATCCCTGGTTCAGGACGTGACCAGCGCGCGTAGCGCCCTGTATTACATCGGCACCATGCTGGCGGCGTCCGCGCGTCGAGTGCCGTTCGCGGTGGTCGGGCAGGGGGTCGGGCCGGTCCGCAGGCGGTGGGTGGGGCGGCTGGCTGCGGCGGCGTTCAACCGCGCGCAGGCGATCAACGTGCGTGACGCGGCATCTGCCCGCGCACTCCGGGCGATGGGAGTGGTCCGCCCGATAGAGGTCGGAGCAGACCTGGCCGCGCTGTTGATCCCGTCCACGCCCGAGCGTGCGGAGGAGCTGCTCGCCCGAGTCGGGCTGGGCGCCTCTGCCCCGCGCCTGGGAGTTGCGGTGCGCCCGTGGAAGGGCCTGACTGAGGTCTCGGCCATGAGCAGGGCTGTACGGCACTTCGCAGCGGCTCACGGCGCGCACGTTGCGGTATTCCCGTTTGACCGGGTTCGCGATCTGGAAATAGGCCAGGCCGTCGCCGCGGCCACCGGCGGCCGCGTCGTGCAGGCCGCGACCCCCCAGGACCTGCTGGGGCTGGTGGGTGCGATGGACCTGGTGTTGGGCGTTCGCCTGCACGCCCTTATATTCGCGACGATCCAGGCCGTGCCATCGGTGGCCCTTGGCTACGATCCCAAGGTGGCCGCGTTCGCGTCAGGGACGGGCCTGCCCGACCCCCTGCCCCCGGGTGCCTCCGAGGAGATACTCGAAGGAGCGCTTGCCGATGCCTGGCAGTCCCGCGCAGTTGCGCGCGCCCGGCTGCGGTCGGCCGTTCCTGCCCTCAAGGAAGCGGCCGCATCCGGAATCGCCGGTGTTGTGAGGTTGCTGGCGCCTTCAGCGTGATCCGGTTCCGGCAGGAGTTCCGCTCCTGCGAACGGAATAGCCCTCCGGATACCGACTACGACACACGCTTGTCATCGCCGCATTCGAGGAGGCGCCGCCACCATGACGGAGGTGCTCAAGGTCTCCGCGGACTCCAAGCCGAAGGCAGTGGCAGGGGCAGTGGCCGCAGTTGTGCGGGAGAAGGGCTCGGTCGAGATACAGGCCATAGGCGCCGGCGCTGTGAACCAGGCGGTCAAGGCGATCGCGATCTCCCGGGGATACGTAGCGCCTAACGGGATAGACCTCGTGGCCATCCCGGCATTTGTCAAGGTCGAGATAGACGGGGAGGAGCGGACCGCGATCAAGTTCCTCATTGTGCCGCGGTAGCCAGCACCAGTGGATGCTACCGACTACGGGAAGCTAAAGCTCTTCTGCGGCAGCTCGGTACCCACCCTGGCCCGGGAGATCGCCGACTACCTGGCTATCCCCCAGGGTCAGGTGACGTTGGCGCGCTTCGCCGACGGAGAGGTCTACTGCCGCTTCGAGGAGAACGCGCGCGGCGAGGACGCATTCGTGGTTCAATCCACCTGCCACCCGGTCAACGAGCACCTGATGGAGCTCCTGATCATGGTGGACGCGCTCCGACGCGCCTCGGCCGGGCGCATCACGGCCGTGATTCCCTACTACGGCTACGGCCGGAAGGACAAGAAGGACGCACCGCGTGAGCCGATTACCGGGCGGCTCGTGGCGGATCTGCTTACGACGGCCGGCGTGAACCGCGTCCTGACGGTAGACCTGCATGCAGGGCAGATCGAGGGCTTCTTCACCATTCCGGTGGACCATCTGCGTGCGCTTCCCCTGTTCTCGGACTACCTGGCTCGCAAGGGCCTGACCAACGGCGTGGTGGTGGCGCCGGACGACGGCGCGGTGCGCCGCAGCAAGCAACTCGCAGACCGGCTGGACATGCCCCTGGCTGTGATCTTTCAACGGCGCGTGGGTACCGATGCCAAGGAGCCGATACAGGTTGTGGGTGAAGTCCAGGGGCGGACGCCAATACTCATAGAGGACATCATTGATACCGCCGGGACCGTGGACCGGGCCATGGACGTGCTGCTCGCGCAGGGCTGCGTGCCCGAGATCTACGTCTGCGCGACGCACCCGGTATTCGCGGGTCCTGCGTTTGATCGCCTGTCCCGCCCCGAGATCCGCGAGGTGATCGTCACGAACACGATCCCGTTCCCCGCAGGTGGGCCGCCCGCAAAGGTCACCCTGCTCTCGGCGGCGCCTCTGCTGGCGGAGGCGATCCGCCGCATCCACCTGAACCAGTCCGTCAGTTTGCTGTTCGTCTGATTCCGGCATGCCCCAGGTCCGCACGCGCTACGCGCCATCGCCCACCGGGTACCTGCACATGGGCGGGGCCTGGATGGCCTTCTTCAACTGGCTGCACGCCCGCCACTGCGGCGGGCAGTTCATCCTGAGGGTGGAGGATACCGACCGTACGCGCTCTACCCAGGAGTACGAGAACTCGATCTTCGAGGACTTCGACTGGTTGGGAATCAAGTGGGACGAGGGGCCTGATATGGGCGGGCCTTTCGGTCCCTACCGGCAGACCGAGCGCGGCGGCATCTACGCGCGCTACGCGCAGGAGCTGCTCGACCGCGGAGCGGCCTACCCATGCTACTGCTCCACCGATGAGCTTGAGGCCGAGCGTCAGCAGGCGGCCGCATCCGGGCGGTCGCACCGCTACTCGGGCCGCTGCCGCGATCGCAGCAGCGCGGACCGCGCGGTCCTGGAGGCCGCCGGGGTGCGCCCCTCGCTCCGACTGCGTGTGACCGGAGGTCACGACCCCATCGTTGTGGACGACCTGGTGCGCGGCCGAGTGGTCTTTGAGCCGGAGCACCTGGACGACTACATCATCGTCCGATCGGACGGCACGCCGTTGTACAACTTCGCCAACGTGGTGGACGATCACCTGATGCAGATCACGCACGTGATCAGAGGTAGCGAGCATCTCTCGAACACGCCCAAACAGCTCGTCATGTATCGGGCGCTCGGCTGGACGCCGCCCGCCGTGGCCCATCTGCCCACTATCCTGGGCGCGGACCGCAAGAAGCTCAGCAAGCGCCACGGCGACACCGCCGTACGCGAGTACCGTGGCCAGGGCTTCCTGCCCGAGGCGATCCTTAACTTCTTCGCGCTCATGGCCTGGCATCCCGGGGCCGAGCGCGAGGTGTACGCACTGGAAGAGCTGATTGGGGGATTCCGCCTTGAGGATGTCGGCCGCGCGTCGCCGATCTTCGATCTCGACAAGCTCACCTGGCTGAACGGGGTGTACATGCGGGGGCTCCTCGAGAGCGACCGAGGGCGCGTCGTGGGGATGTGCGCCCGCATTTTGGAGCGGGAAGGGCTGCTTGCGGGGGAGATGACACCGGCGCAGCGGCGATACCTGGAGCGGGTGATCGAGGTGGTGGGGGACCGCCTGAAGACCGGCGGCGACGTCATGGTCTACGGCGACTTCTTCTTCCGCGACCCCGTATACGATCCCGAGGCCGCGTCACGGCACCTGCAACCCGCTTCGGCCACGCTCCTTGAGGCGCTGGCAGCGGGGTTGGAAGGTCTGGAAGCGTTTGACCGCGGGGCGATCGAGGCGGTGCTCCGCAGGGTCTGCGCGGATGCGGGTGTGGAAGCCCGAGCCCTCGTGCATCCCGCGCGTGTGGCTCTCACAGGGAAGACCGCGGGCCCAGGCCTCTTCGAGCTCATGGAAGTCCTGGGAGCAGAGCGTGTGCTGGAACGGCTGCGTCGCGCCGCAGCGCTGGCGGCGGGAGACGGACGCGCAGGGGTCTGAACAGAAGCTGCGCGACACGCGCCTGGCGATGATATGGACCGGTACAAACGAGATCATGAACCTGGTCATCCAGCACGAGTATTTCAGGGAGCTGGGACTTCCCGCCGCCCAGAGGGATGTCGAGGCCGACGCGGTGGAGGCGGACCGAACCGAGGAGAAGGTGTACGAGTAGCCGGGAGCATCGGGCGGAAGATGGCGATCGAGCAGATCAAGAACTTCGTTCAGGTTGACAACCGGCTGGGCACCGCAGGCCAGCCGACCGAGGATCAGCTGCGCGAGGTGGCCGCATCCGGCTACGAGGTGGTGGTGAACCTTGGCCTCCTCGATCCCAGGTACTGCCTTCCGGACGAGGCCGGCCTGGTCCAGGCGCTCGGGCTGGAGTACCATGCGATCCCCGTCAAATTCGATGCCCCCGCGGTTGAGGAGTTCCTGCAGTTCCTGGTCCTGATGGACCGCTGCCGCGCCAGGAGGACGTTCGTCCACTGCGCTGCCAACTACCGAGTATCGAGCTTCGTTGCATTGTACGGGCAGGCCCGCCTCGGCTGGACCGCGCAGCAGGCCGACGCGCACGCCAGGCGGTTCTGGGATCTCGATGACGTGTGGATGGGGTTCATCCAGGCGTGCCGGCGCCGCCTGGGTCTTGAGGGCTAGCCCGAGCGCCCTTGTCCTGCCCCGAGCCTCTCCCTTGCCTTCGCCCAGGAGTCGCGCAGCGCCACGATGCGGTTGAAGACCATGTGCCCGGGTCCGGAGTCGACCGGGTCCTGCCAGAAGTAGCCCAGACGCTCGAACTGATACCGCGTGTCTGCGGGGTCTGTCAGGACGCTGGGCTCGATGTAGCCGTGGGCAACGGTCAGCGATTCGGGGTTCAGATGCTCCGCAAACTCGCCCCCGGCCGCCTCGGGGTCAGGCACGCGGAACAGCCGATCGTACAGGCGCACCTCGATCCTCACCGCGTGCGGTACCGACACCCAGTGAATGGTGCCGCGAACCCGGCTGCCCCCGGGTTGCCTGCCCAATGTGTCAGGGTCGTATGTGCACCGAAGCTCGGCAATCCCGCCGGAGGCGTCGCGCAGTACCTCCTCGCACCGTAGCACATAGGCATGCCGCAGGCGCACCACGCCGCCTGGGACCAGCCGGTGGAACCCCTTGGGCGGATCTTCCATGAAGTCGTCGCGCTCGATGTAGAGGTCTCTCGAGAACGGCACCTTCCTCGATCCCTCTCTTGGGACGTCGTGCGGCCAGTAGGGAGCATCGAGGTATCGGACCTCCCCTGCCGGGAAGTTGGTGATCGTGACCTTGAGGGGTCTCGAGACCGCGAGCACACGCGGCGCCTCGTAGTTGAGGTCGTCGCGCACGGCCGACTCGAAGATCGCGACGTCCACGCGGCTGTTCGCCTTGGCCACGCCGATTCGGTTGGCGAACTCCCGGATCGCGGATGCGGTGACCCCCCGCCGCCGCAGCCCCGAGATCGTGGGCATGCGCGGGTCGTCCCACCCCTTCACGTGCCCTGCTTCCACCAGCCGTATCAGCTTACGCTTCGAGAGCACAGTGTAGTCCAGGTTGAGCCGGGCGAACTCGTACTGGTGCGGGCGGTGCAGCTCGGGCAGGCCACACTTGCCCCGGAGGTTCTCCAGGAGCCAGTCGTAGATCGCGCGGTTGTTCTCGAACTCGAGCGTGCAGATGCTGTGCGAGATGCCCTCCAGGGCGTCTGAGAGCGGGTGCGCGAAGTCATAGAGGGGGTATATGCACCACGTCCGCCCCCTGCGGTAGTGCGCGGCGTGGACGATGCGGTAGAGTACGGGATCGCGCATCTTCATGTTCGGGCTAGAAAGGTCGATCTTGGCCCTCAGCACGTGCGCCCCATCTGGAAACTCACCTTGGCGCATGCGCTCGAAGAGAAGCAGGTTCTCCGCCACGCTTCGATCGCGGTAGGGGCTCGGCCTGCCGGGCTCGTTCACGGTGCCCCGGTATGCGCCGATCTCCTCGTCGCTCAGGCTGTCCACGTAGGCCGCGCCATCCCGGATGAGCTGCACCGCCATCTCGTGGAGGCGCTCGAAGTAGTCCGAGGCGTAGAGCTCCCTCGTCCACCGGAAGCCCATCCACTGCACATCGCGCTTGATCGCCTCGACGTACTCGATGTCCTCGGTCTCGGGGTTGGTGTCGTCGAAGCGCAGGTTGCACTCGCCGCCGTAGTCCAGCGCGAGCCCGAAGTTGAGGCAGATCGACTTCGCGTGCCCGATGTGGAGATAGCCGTTGGGCTCGGGCGGGAACCGGGTGATGACCTCTGCGACGCGTCCCTGCCCGAGATCACCGTCAATGATCTCCGTGATGAAGTTGGGGCTGACGCGCCGCTCTCTGGCAGGCGTGCCAGATTGGCTGCTCATGGCAACTCCTGCGGTGATTCCTGCGCCCCAGGATACACCATGCTTGACCCTGTTTCGAGCCCTTCACTATAATCAGGGGAGTGAAGCGCCGCGGTCCGCCCGCGGCATCCGCGTGCTGGGGGATCGTCTAGCGGTAGGACGACGGGCTCTGGACCCGTTAGCGGGGGTTCGAATCCTCCTCCCCCAGCCAGCCCACGGCAGGGAACCGCCTCGGGCAGACGAACCAAAGGGCGATCGTCCATCTCCTTGCGAGGAGGCGCCATGGGCCGCCGCCGTGCACCTACCGTGCATCCCCGGCTGCGCGATACGCTGGCCGACCAGCTCTGCCGCGCCGTGCTCACGCTGCGCACGTCGGAGGAGGGCTACCGCTTCCTCGAGGACCTCTGCACCGTGTCAGAGATCAGGGCGATGGCGTCCCGCTTGGAGGTGGCCCGCCTCCTGGCGGCCGGGCATACCTACGACGAGATCGTCCGGCGCACCGGCGCCAGCAGCGCGACGATCAGCCGGGTGCGCCGTTTCCTCGAATACGGCGCCGACGGCTACCGTATTGTCCTCGAGCGTCTCGGCCGGACCGGTCGCGCTTGACATCACCCCGCAGGGCATGCTAGGGTAACTCCGTTTTGAACTTCATCGCTTTATCGCGATAAAGGAGTAAAGTCAGTGAGGATCCGCTTACGGGAGCGGCCGCGGTGGCGCGCTTTGCCTGCTGGCATGCGCGATCAGTCCGCCGCGGAGGTCGCCAACCGCCGGCGGCTGGAAGGGCGGTTGCTCGCCCTCTTCGCGCGGTGGGGCTATGTCGAGGTCGCCACTCCGACGCTCGAGTTCTACGAGACTTTCCTGCGGGGGGCCGGGCCAGGGATCGGAGACCGGCTGCTCAAGCTGGTGGACAACGGGGGTGAGGTGCTGGCGATGCGGCTGGAGATGACCGTGCCGCTGGCGCGGCTCGCGGCCACCCGGCTGCTCCCGGCAGGCCGGGTCCCGGTGCGGCTGTCCTATGTGGCGCCGGTGTTTCGCGGGCAGGAGCGCGGGTCAGGCCGCCAGAGGGAGTTCATCCAGGCCGGGGTGGAATTGATCGGCGCCGCCGGGCCGCGCGCCGACGCCGAGGTAATCGCCCTCGCCGCCGAGGCGTTGAAGGTTGCTGGCGTTGCGGGCGCGGTCATTGGCGTGGGGCACACGGGATTCCTCCGCGGGGTGATGAGCACCTTGCCCGAAGCGGCGGTTGATGTCACGCGCGACCTGCTCTACCGCAAGGCCTTCGCGGACCTGGACGCGACGGCGTTGCCAGGCCAGGCCCGCGAGCTGCTGCGCGTGCTGCCGACGCTGCGCGGCGCGGGCGCGTTGGGGCGGGCGGCGGGGCTGGTCACGAACGGAGAGGGTCGTGCGGCGCTGGAGGCGCTCGGTAGGATACTCGAGGCGGTGGAGGTCCACGCGCCGGAGGTCCAGGTAGAGGTGGACCTGGGTCTGATCCGGGACTTCGACTACTACAGCGGCGTAGTGTTTGAGGCCCATGGTCCTCACTCCGGCCTGCCGCTCCTCGGGGGCGGGCGATACGATGACCTGCTGGCCGGCTTTGGGCATCCCGCCCCGGCGACGGGGTTCGCCCTGGGCGTCGAGCGGATCCTCGAGGTCGCGGCGGAGGCCGACGGCTGCGCCGCTCCCATCGTCGTCGCCTACGCGGGGGACTGTTACTCGAAGGCCGTTGCGGTGGCGGCCCGGCTTCGTGAAGCGGGCATGCCGACCGTCGTGGACCCGGTAGGAAACGCTCCTGCTGCGGAAGAGGCGCTCTGCATCGCTGTTGTGGCCGGTAGGGGCCTACGCGTGCTCTGCGGGAGCCGCGAGGAGGAGGCCACGGGTGAGACGGTTGTCGAGGCCGTCCGCGCGGTCATGGCGGCACGGCCGTGAAGGCCCTCGCCCTCGCCGTACCGACCGGCCGGCTTCGGGACGGGGCGGAGCGGCTGCTTCGGACGGTCGGTCTGCTGCCAGATGGGCTCGCGGCGGACCGGCGGTTGCTGGTGGAGACCTCTGGCGGCGCGCGGATCCTTTCGGTTAAGCCGGCCGATGTGTTGACCTATGTGGAGCAGGGCGCCGCGGACGCGGGCATCGTTGGCCGCGACATGATCCTGGAGCAGGCTCGTGATGTCTACGAACTTCTCGACCTGGGATTCGGTGGCTGCCGGGCGGTGGTGGCGCTGCCGGCGGCGCGCGCCGCGGGCCTGTGGCAACCGGGACGCGTGGTGCGCATCGCCACGCAGTACCCGCGCCTCACCGCGCGCTACTTCGAGGCCGCGGGCCGGCCGGTGGAGGTCGTCGTCGTTTCCGGTACGGTCGAGCTGGCGCCGCTTGTGGGACTGGCCGACGGAGTCGTGGACCTGGTCGTGACCGGGCGAACGCTGCGGGACAACCATCTCGTGGAGGTCGCGGAGATCGCGCGGTCTACCGCCCGCCTGGTCGTGAACCGCAGCAGCCTCAGCCGCTCGCCACGGGTTGCGGATCTGGTCGAGCGCGTGCGGGCCCACCTGGCAGAGGGGGAGCCGTCTGTTCGTGTCTAGCCCATTCCGCCCGACCGTGACACACCTGCGCAGCCTGCCGCCGGACGAGCGCCGGCGGCGCCTGCGCCGCTCTGCGGCTGCGGTCTTCGGCGCGGAGATGCGCGCCTATGCCTGCCGCGTTCTCGAGGACGTGGTTGCCGGCGGCGACGATGCCGTTGCCCTGTACACGGCTCGCTGGGACGGCGTGGACCTGGCGCCCGCTGGGTTTGTCGTTGGCAGCGCGGAGATCGAAGCCGCCCGCGACGCGGTGAGCGGTACCCTCCTGGAGGCGCTGGAGGTCGCGATCGGCCGCGTGCGGCGCTTCAACGAGTGGCTTCTGCCGCCTGAGATGACGACCGTGCAGCTCGAGGATGGGATTACGACCGGCATCCAGTACCGGCCGTGCCACTCCGCCGGGCTCTACGTTCCGTCGGGAAAGGGCAGCTTCCCGTCTATGATGATTGCCATGGGGACACCAGCGGTTGTGGCCGGCGTCGAGCGGATCGCCGTTGTGCTACCTCCCCGGCCGGATGGGAGCGTCGATCCGGCCGTGTTGGCAGCGGCCGATCTTCTTGGGATCCGGCAGATCTTTCGTTGCAACGGTGCCGCCGGGGTCGCGGCGCTGGCCGTGGGGACCGGGACGATCCCCCGGACCCAACTGGTGGGCGGGCCGGGTAGCCCGGTGATCGCCGCGGTGCAGCAGGCCTCTGCCGTCTTTGGGGCGACGCCGCTGGTCGCGCTCGGACCCAGCGAGGCGATCGTACTAGCGGATGCCACTGCCGATCCTGCCTCGGTGGTGGTGGACCTGCTCACCGAGGCGGAACACGGCGCGGACTCCGCGGTCATGCTGGTAGCCACGGACGCCGGCCTGGCCAACGCGGTTGCCGGCCTACTGCCTCAGTACCTGGACCGGCTGCCCGAGCCCCGACGCTCTTACGCTCTGACAGCGCTTACCGATCTTGGCGGGCTGTTCCTGGCCGCAGACCTCGACGAGGCGCTCGCCTGGATCAACTCCTATGCTCCGGAGCACCTGCAGCTCGCCGTTGCCGATCCGCTCGCCGTCGCCGGACGCGTGCGCCATGCCGGAGAGATTTTGCTTGGGCAGTGCACGCCGTTTGCCGCGGCCAACTACGCCATCGGCACCCCGGCCGCCCTGCCGACCGGGGGCGCGGCCCTGGCGGCTTCAGGGATAACGGTGCTGTCGTTCCTGAAGGCCACCGCGATCGCCGGCCTGACGCTCGACGGCCTGCGCGCGGTCGCGCCGGTTGCATCGCGCCTGGGCTGGTACGAGGGGTTTCCCGCTCATGTGCAGGCGATCACGCACCGGGAGCCGCACCTCGCATGACGACCACCGGCGCTCCGTCCAAGATGCCCGACCGGGGCGTGGCCTGCGTGCGTCCCGAGATCCGGAACTTGCACGCCTACGGCCTGGTCACCCAAGCGGTCCCTGCCGGGAAGCCGGTGCGCCTGCACCAGAACGAGGCGCCCGATGACTGGCCCGAGGACCTCAAGCGCGAGATCGCCAACCGCCTGGCGACCCTTCCCTGGCACCGGTATCCGGCTGCGAGGGCCGATGCGGTCTGCGCCGCCCTGGGCCGGATGCAGGGCACACCGCCGGAGATGGTCGCGGCCACCGCAGGATCCAACGAGGCGTTGGGGGCAGCATTCGCCGCGTTCGCCGCGGGTGGCACGGTGGTGATGACGTCACCGACCTACTCGATGGCCGCGATCCTGGCGGTTGCCTCCGGCGCGCGCGTGGCCCAGGTGCCACTGGGACCGGGGTTCGAGCTCGACGCCGGCGCCGTGCTGCGGGCCGCGCGTGCCCACCGCGCCGGGGCGATCTACCTGGCCTCGCCCAACAACCCAACCGGCAACGCGCTGGCCCCGGACGCGGTCGCCGCGGTGATGGACGACGCGCCCTGCGCGGTCGTGCTTGACGAGGCGTACTGGGAGTTCGCGAAGACCTCCTGGCTTGAGTCCGTGCATGCCCACCCACACCTGTTGGTAGTGCGGACCTTCAGCAAGGCGTTGGCCGGGGCCGGGCTGCGCGTGGGGTGGATCACGGCTCAGGCGCCGCTGGTCGCGGAGCTACTCAAAGTGCTGCCGCCGTACAACGTCAACGTCTTTGCTCAGGTGGCGGTGCCAGTCCTCGCCGCGCGCCGCGACGTAGCCGCGTCGCGAGTGCGGGCGATTGTCGCCGAGCGTGATCGAATCGGTCGCGCCCTGTTGGCGATGGGCGCCCGCGTCTATCCAAGCGAGACCAACTTCCTGCTGTTCGAGCCCGGGCGACCGCCGGGGGAGGTCCACCGCGGACTGGCCGGGCTCGGGATCCTGGTGCGCGACGTCTCGGCGGCCCCGGGCTTGGCCGCGTGCCTGCGCGTCTCCATCGGGACGCGCGCCGACAACGACCGGTTTCTGGGAGCGCTGGCCGACGTGCTGAAGGGGGGACCATGAACAGGACGGCTGTGGTTGAGCGGGCGACCGCCGAGACCCGGGTTACCGCCGAACTGACGCTCGACGGGAGCGGGCGGGCCGCGCTCGAGACCGGCGTGCCGTTCTTTGATCACCTGCTGGCCGCGATGGCCCGGCATGCGGGGTTTGACCTGGACCTGCGAGCGTCCGGAGATCTCGAGGTGGACCCTCACCACACCGTCGAGGACTCGGCCATCGTGTTCGGTCAGGCGTTCCGACAGGCGCTGGGAACCGGCGAGGGGATCGCCCGGTACGCCTCGATCCACCTGCCGATGGACGAGGCCCTGGTGCTGGTGGCGCTCGACATCTCCGGCCGGCCATTTGTGCAGTTCGACGTGGCGTTTCCCGCCAGCCGTGTGGGGAGTTTCTCCGTGGATCTGGTCGAGGAGGCGTTGAGGGCGTTCGCGGCCCACGCCGCGGTGACGCTGCACGTGGATCTGGTCCGCGGCCGGAACACGCACCACATCGCGGAGGCGGTGTTCAAGGCGCTTGGCGTGGTTCTCGGCCGGGCAGCGGCGGTTGTTGGCCAGGGCGTTCCTTCCACGAAGGGCATCCTGTAAGCCATCAGGGGGCATTGGCACGGGATGCGAGTTGCGCTGATTGACTACGGGGCCGGTAACCTCCGGAGCGCCCATCGGGCGCTGGAGGCAACCGGCGCAGCACCGGTCGTGGTTTCAGAACCCGAAGGGCTGCGGGACGCGCAGGCGATCGTCGTGCCTGGCGTCGGCGCGTTCCCGCCTGCGATGGCCGCGTTGTCCGCGGCCGGTCTGGTGGAACCGCTGCGCGCGGCTGCCGGTAGCGGCATACCGCTGATCGGGATCTGCCTGGGAATGCAGCTCCTCTTCGACCGCAGTGAGGAGGGCAGCGGCGCGACCGGGCTGGGCCTGCTCGCCGGTGAGGTGCGTCGCTTGCCGTCGGGCGTGAAGGTCCCCCACATGGGCTGGAACACCCTGCGGCCGCGCGCCGAGGATCCGATCCTGCTTGGACTGCCTGAGCTGGCTCACTTCTACTTCGTGCACTCGTACGTGGCGGCGCCTGCCGACGCAAGCGTGGTTGTTGCGGAGGCATTCTACGGTGCTTGGTTCCCCGCGATCGTGCGCAGTGGAGCCGTTTGGGGACTGCAGTTTCATCCCGAAAAGAGCAGCCGGCTGGGCGCGCAGATCCTGCACAACCTGCTGGCCATCCTGACAGCGCGGCGGGCGGGATGAGATGACCGTGTATCCCGCGATTGATCTGCTGGCCGGCCGCGCGGTTCGCCTGCAGCAGGGCGACCCGGCGCGGCAGATCGTGGTGGCAGATGACCCGGTGGGTCTGGCTCGGCGCTGGGAGGCCGAGGGCGCGCGCTGGCTGCACCTCGTGGACCTCGACGGCGCGTTCACGGGCCGGCCGTGCCACCTCGACCTGGTGGGTCGAATCTGCGGCGGCGTTGGGATCCCCGTCCAGATCGGGGGCGGCCTGCGCACGATGGCCGATCTCGATCTGGCGTTTGAGGCCGGTGCCGCCCGTGCGGTCCTCGGCACCGCGGCCCTCGGTGCCTCGGATCTCGTTGCTGCAGCCCCAGTCGGCGGGCTGCTCGCGGAGGCGCTGGCGCGCTTCACCGACCGGATCGTGGTGGCGCTGGACGCGCGCGACGGTGTGGTTGTCACCGAGGGGTGGCAGCACGCCTCCGGGGCGTCGGTCGTCGAGACGGCCCGCCGCTTGGCGGCCGCGGGTGTGAGCAGGTTCGTCTATACCGACGTGGCCAGTGACGGCATGCTGGCCGGTCCCAACATGAGCGGACTGTCGGCCGTCATGGCAGCGTCGCGAGTGCCCGTGGTCCTCTCAGGAGGGATCTCGACGCTCGACCACCTCCGCGCGACGGCCGCCGCGGGCGCAGAAGGCGCCATCGTGGGCCGGGCTTTCTACGACGGGCGGTTCACCCTGGCGGAGGCAGTAGTCGCCGCGGTCGGCGCAGGGTGATGCTGGCCAGGCGGGTTATCCCGTGCCTGGACGTGCAGGCAGGCCGCGTGGTGAAGGGCCGCGCCTTCGTGGATCTCCGCGACGCCGGTGATCCGGTTGCGCTGGCGGTCCGCTACGACCGCGACGGCGCCGACGAGCTGGTGTACCTGGACATCAGGGCCTCGGTCGAGGACCGGGGAATCCTGTTGGACGCGGTAGCGCGCACCGCCGCCGAGGTTTTCATACCGCTTACCGTGGGCGGTGGCGTGCGCGGCGTGACCGACATTAGAGACCTGCTGCTGGCCGGAGCCGACAAGGTTGCCCTCAACACCGCGGCCGTGGCTCGGCCGGCCCTGATCGCGGAGGCCGCCAGCCGCTTCGGCAGCCAGTGCGTGGTCGTGGCGATGGATGCCAGGCGCAGAGACGTCAGGGCCGGTACTTACGAGGTCATGACCCACGGCGGCCGCCGGCCCACAGGGCTCGACGCGGTGGATTGGGCCATCGAGGCCGTGCGGCTCGGCGCCGGTGAGATATTGCTGACGAGCGTGGATCGGGACGGGACCACCCGGGGGTACGACCTGGAACTGACGCGCAGCGTGGCGGCGGCCGTTGGCGTCCCGGTGATCGCGTCCGGCGGCGCCGGGGTACCCGCGCACCTGGTCGAGGTGCTGACCGCGGGGTGTGCTGATGCGGCGCTGGCCGCGTCGATCTTCCATTACGACCGGTATCCGATTCCGGTGGTGAAGCGGGCGCTGGCCGCCGCCGGCGTTCCGGTGCGGTTCGGGACGGAGGGTGGGGTGCGTGAATGATGGGGGAGGGTACCCAGGTGAGCGACGAGGCGCCGCCGATCCCGGCTGAGATACCGATTGACTGGACGGACGGGCTGCTGCCGGTCATCGTGCAGGACGCGAGCTCGGGCGAGGTCCTGACAATGGCGTGGATGAACCGCGACGCCTACGCCCGCACCCGGGCCGCTGGCGAGATGTGGTTCTGGAGCCGGTCGCGCCAAGCGTTGTGGCACAAGGGCGAGATCTCCGGGAACACGCAGCGCCTGGTGGAGTTGCGTCTGGACTGCGACGGTGACGCCCTCCTCGCCCAGGTTATCCCCCAGGGCCCGGCCTGTCACACGGGGCAGCGGTCCTGCTTCCACCGGACGCCCGAGGGTGAGCCCCGGCTTACCGGCGGGTCCGTGCTCGCACGGCTCGAGGCGAGAATCTGCGAGCGTCGCCAGGCGATGCCAGACGGCTCGTACACCGCCCACCTGTTCCGCGCGGGCATCACCACGGTGGGCGCCAAGGTGCGGGAGGAAGCCGAGGAGGTCGTCCGCGCCGCGGAGCGTGAGAGCGACGACCGCGTGGCCGAAGAGGCGGCGGACGTGCTTTACCACCTGATGGTCTTGCTGGCCGCGCGCGGCATCCCGCTCGAGCGCGTGATCGAGGTTCTCGCCGCGCGCGGCGCCTAGTTGCTATCCTAGAAGGTTACGGCTCCTTGGGCCAGGGGCCCACGACGCCCGGCGCCGCCCACTCCATCGTGTTGAGTTCTCCCACGGTCATGCGCTTCCCGCTCTGGACCCGGAGGACGCCCTTACGGTCCTTGATCGGGCCTGTGAACGGCTCGAAGGTCACCTTGGGATCCGACATCTGGGCCAGTCGCTTCATGACCAGGTCGTAGACCGAGAGCCGGCCCAGGTCAGGCGTCCCTACCTTGACCGCCTGCATCCTGCCAGCCCATTCGGGATTGATCGGCATGCCGAAGTCGCCGCCCAGCTCCGCCGCGCCCTCGGCCAGGAGCCACCAGTAGTCCACGTTGGCCAGGTTCTCGGCCGTGTACTTGCCCGCGTACACCTTGGACAGGAAGTCCACGTAGATCTTGTCCCAGTGGACGAGCTGACCCGAGACCATGTGCTTGGGGGCGAACTTGTGCATCGGCGAGTAGTGGCCGAAGCTGGGCAGCCCTCGCTTGGCCGCAACCTGCACGACGGTGGGTGAGTCCTCGGTGAACGCGAACACGTCCGCGCCCTCGGCGATCAGGGCTTCGGTGGCTTCCTTGGCCGCCGTGGGGCTGAACCACTCGTAGATCCAGCGGACGTGCACGGTGGCCTTGGGGTTGACCGCGCGGGCGCCCAGCGCGAACGCGCCGATGTGGCGCTTCACCTCGGGGATCGGGAAGGCGCCCACATAGCCGATCTTGCCGCTCTTGGTCACCGCGCCGGCCATCAGGCCGTTCAGGTAGTACACCTGATAGAAGTCGGCCATGTACGTTGCCACGTTGGGCGCGCGCTTGAAGCCTGACGCGTGCGCGAAGATCTGGTTGGGGTACCGCTTGGCCGCGGCCAGCGTCCCGTCCATGAACCCGAAGCTGGTCGTGAATATCACCCGCGCGCCCTGCTGGATCAGCTTGTCAATGAACGATTCCGTTTGGCCCTCGGGCACCTTCTCGACATAGAGGGTCTCCAGCCAGGGGAGCTTCTTCTCCGCGATCTTGCGGGCGAAGTCGTGGGCGTGCGTCCAGCCGTAGTCGCCGATCGGGCCGACGTAGACGAACCCGGCCTTGAGCTTCTGTTGGGCGATGCCCGGCGCGGCCAGGCTGCCCGCGAGCACGAGTACCACCAAGATGGTCAACCAGCGCATGGTCTCCCTCCTCTGTTGTCCTTCCTCGTCTCTCCTCGGCTATTCGGCGTGGACCCGGTCATCTCCCGCCTCAGGTGTCATCTCTCCCCGGAGGCGTACGGCAGCCCCAACGCCTCGGGTGCTCCCTGGCCCCTGCGCCTGCCCGCGGTGGCTGCCAGCACCAGAATCGTGAAGGCAAACGGCATCATCCTGAGCGCCTCCGGCTGGATCCAGGCCTGCAGGCGGAAGGAGAGGTGGAAGAGGGCTCCAAACAGGAAGGCCCCTGCGACCGCGCGGAGCGGGTCCCAGCCCGCGAAGATGGTGATTGCTATGGCGATCCACCCCAACCCGGCGGTCATGCCTTCGGTCCACGAGGGGCGGTAGGCCACGGAGAGGAATCCACCGGCCACGCCGGCAAGGACTCCGCCGAAGACCACGCAGAGGTAGCGTACCAGGTAGACGTTCACGCCCAGCGCGTCCGCGGCCGCCGGCGACTCTCCGGTGGAACGTATCACCATGCCCATCCGCGTATGGTGTAGGACCAGCCAGAGTCCTGCCGCGAGCAGCAGCCCCATATACGTGAGCCAGGAGATCTCAGGAAGGGTGTTGAGCAGGGGTGTCCCTTCCCATCCCCGGCCGAGCACACCGGCCAGGCCCAGGCCCAGCATGGTCAGGGCCAGCCCAGAGACGTACTGGTTGGCCCGGAGCGTCACGGATACGAAGGCGTGGAGCAGGGCCGCCAGGCCGCCGGCGGCCGCCGCTGCCAGCAGGCCGGCAACCGGGTAACCGGTTACTTGCGCGACGACGAAGGCCGACAATGCGCCCAGGATCATCATACCTTCGACACCTAGGTTGATAACGCCGCTCCGCTCCGCGTAGATCTCTCCAAGCGAAGCCCACAGGAGCGGGGTGCTAACCGCCAGCGCCCGGACGATCGCGGTTAGGACCCATTCAAGCATCCGCGGTCTCCACGGGCCGCCCGCCGGGTGCCCAGCGTAGCCGGTAGTTGAGCAGCCGCTCGCTGCCGATGAGGAAGAAGAGAATCAACCCGTTGAAGACGTCGGTCACGCGAAACGGCATCTGCAGCGTCACCTTCATCACGTCTCCGCTGGAGTAGATGAGGCCGAGGAACAGCGCCGTGATGATGGCGGCCAGCGGGCTCCCGCGCGCTAGCCATGCCACGATGATGGCGGCGTAGCCGTAGCCCAGCGAGACCTGGCCGGGCGCCAGCAGCTTGTGGTGGATGCCCGCGACCTCGCCTACTCCTGCCAGCCCTGCCGCGCCTGCGGAGAACACCATGGCGAGCAGGATTGTCCGCACCGGGTCTATCCCCGCGTACCTTGCCGCGACGGGGTTTTCGCCCAGCACCCGGATCTCGAACCCGAGGCGTGCCCGCCCCAGGAAGAAGGCCAGCGCGCCGGCCAGGGCGATCCCCAGGACCAGCGTGGGCCAGTGCACGCGCGTGCCCGGGATAAGGGCCAGCCGTGCGGCTTCAGGGAAGGTATCGGTATAGGCGAACCCGAACGCGGTCTTCCCTTTCCACGGCCCGTGGATCAGCCACTCCACTGAGAACAGGGCTACGTAGTTCATCATCAATGTGGAGACGACCTCGTTGACCTCGAGCTTGAGGCGGAGCAGTGTGGGGAGCATGCCCCAGAGCGCGCCGCCCAGGAAGCCCGCTACGAACATCGCGGGCAGCAGCCATGGAGCCGGGATGGGGGTGAACAGCGCTACTCCGGTCGCGGCGACCGCGCCGGCGAGCAACTGGCCCTCCGCTCCGATGTTCCAGAACTGCGCCCGGAACGCCAGCACCAGCCCAAGCCCGCCGAGCAGCAACGGGGTGGCCTGGCGCAGTATCTCGGGTGCTGCCCTCCTGTCCGCCAGCGTGCCCGCAAAGATCATCGCGTAGGCACGCAGGGGGTTGATCCCGAAGGCCCAGAAGATCATGCCCGCCGCCACCAAGGCCGCGGCGACCGCTCCCAGGGAGACCGTCAGGACCCAGGCCCCGGATGGAACCAGCACCCGCTCGACCCGGAACGGGCCCAGCCGCTTCATTGGCGCTGCCCCATCATCAGGAGTCCGATGCGTTCCCGATCGGACTTGGCCGTGTCCACTACACCCACGATCTCACCCGAAAGCAGCACGGCGATGCGGTCGGACAGGGCCAGGATCTCGTCCAGGTCCTCTGACACAAGGAGAACCGCTGCGCCTTCCTCACGGCGCTTCAGGAGCAGCCTGTGGATCTGCTCGGCAGCGCTGACATCCAGCCCGGAGGTGGGGTGCGCGGCTACGATCACGTCGGGCTGGCCCGACAGTTCGCGGCCCAGGATCAGCTTCTGGATGTTGCCCCCTGAGAGCAGCCGCGTTGGGGTGGCGGGCCCCGGCGTTACGATCTCGTACTCTGAGATCATCCGGCGCGCGAACTCGCCCATGGCCTGGCGGTTCATCACCGGCCCGCGCGAGAAGGGCGGGTGGCGGTAGTCCCTCAGCACCAGGTTCTCGGCTACCGACATTCCAGGTACGATTCCCATGCGCATCCGGTCCTCGGGGACGTGAGCCACGCCTGCCAAGTGCACCGCGCGCGCCGACAGGTTGGTGACGTCCCTTCCCAGTACCTTGACGCGACCGCCGGTGGAAGGGCGCAGCCCGGTTATCACTTCCACCAGTTCGCGCTGACCGTTGCCGGCCACGCCGGCGATGCCCAGGATCTCTCCGCGCTGCACCGATAGGGAAATCCCCCGCAGCGCCGGGAGACCGCGATCGTTCCTGGCCACAAGATCCTCTACGGCAATCGCCTCGCCGTCAGGTGCGCGGGCACTCCTGCGAAGCCGGAACTCCACATCCCGGCCGACCATCAGGCGCGCCAGCGAGTGCCTGTCGGTCTCCGCGACCGGCAGCGTGGCCACCCCCCGACCCTTGCGCATGACCGTAACGCGGTCGGCGATCTCGGCGACCTCATCCAGCTTGTGCGAGATGAAGATCACCGCTTGGCCCTCCAGCTTCATCCGGCGCAGCACCTCGAACAGCCCGCGGGCCTCCTGCGGTGTGAGCACGCTCGTGGGCTCGTCCAGGATGAGAAGCCTCGCTCCCCGGATCAGCGCCTTGACGATCTCCACACGCTGCTGCTCGCTGGGTGAGAGCTGCCAGATGTGGGCGCGGGGATCCACCGAGAGACCGTACCGATCTGCCAACTCCCTTATCCGCGGCTCGATCTGCCGGGCCGGAGCGATGAAACCTGGACCCGGCAACCCTAGGGCGACGTTCTCGGCAACGGTGTGCCTGCGGACCAGAAGGAAGTGCTGGGGCACCATGCCAATACCCAGCGCCAGGGCATCGCGGGGCGACCGGATGCGCACCTGCCGCCCCCGCAGCCATATCTCGCCGCTGTCGGGCTGGTGGATTCCGTACAGCACGTTCATCAGTGTCGTCTTGCCGGCGCCGTTCTCGCCGAGCAAGGCGTGGACTTCCCCGGCCCGTACCGCCATCGTGACCCCGTCGTTGGCTACCACACCCGGGAAGGTCTTCCTGACGTCCCTCAGGAGGAGCAGTTCGGACGGCTCGACAGCAGGGGTACCTGTTTGGGTTTCGGGAGGTTGCGCTCGCGTCACGCGATTCGGCGCCCCTGTTCGCCGCCTCAGGAAGAGGCGGGCTCGCGTCGCAGGAAGTCGTCTCGGATCACGCCGATGTACGGGAGGTTCCTGTGGAACTGCCGGTAGTCCAGGCCATAGCCGACCAGGAACAGGTCGGGCACCTCGAACCCGCGGTAGCGGATCGGCAGGGTGTGGGCTATCCGCCGCGCGGTCTTGTCGAGGAGCGTGCAGACCGCCAGGTCGGCCGGGTCCCGCGCCTGGAGGCTGCGCAGGAGGTAGGAGGCCGTCAGGCCCGTGTCAATGATGTCCTCGACCAGCAGCACGTGACGGCCGGTGAGGTCCTCGTCAAGGTCCTTGACGAGGCGGACGGCGCCGGAAGGACCCTTGCCGCCCCGGTAGGAGCTGATGGCCATGAAGTCAATGGCCAGCGGTATGTCCATCATGCGGGTGAGATCGGCCAGGAAGTACAGGGCACCCTTGAGGACCGACACGACGAGCAGATCGCGTCCCGCGTAGTCGTGGCTTATCTCGGCCGCGAGGGCGCGCACACGCACGCGGATCTGCTCCTCGGTAAGGAGCACCTGGCTGATTTCGGGAGTCACCATCAGGGCGCTGCGATCGGATGGAGATCGTACTTGGCCAACAGGTTCCGGAAGTCCCTACCGTAGAATACCTTGACACGTACCTCGGGGTACAGGTCACGCAGTCGCCGCAGCTTGCGGTTCTTCCTGGTTACCAGACTCTGCTTCAGCGTGGTCAGCTCAAGGTACAGGTCGAGATCCGGAAGGTAGAAGTCCGGGCTGAAGCTCTCGACCACGCGTCCCTGTTCGTCCCAATCCAAGGGGAAGGAGCGGGGCTCGTACTCCCAGCGAATCCCGTAGAAGTCTAGGATTCGCGCCAGTTCCTCTTCGCTTGCGTGGGCAAAGCGCAGGTTGGCTCTGTCTCCCATTAGGATCAGTATACGGAAGCACGGCCTGAGACGCAAGCAGGGAAGGGGCTCCAGCCCGTGAGCAGGATGGTGGTGCGGGGCCGCAGAATAGTGCATAATGGGTGCAGTAGGTGCCACGCAGTTCCCCTGCGTCCAACAGGAGGAGCGTTCATGCCGGAGACCGGCAAGGCCGACGAGCTACAGCGCTACCTGCAGCAGCTCGAAAGCCACGATGTGACCGTTCGCAGCGACGCGGCGCACGCGCTCGGCAAGCTCGGTGACGAATCCGCCGTGCCGGCGCTGGCGCGTGCCTTGCAGGACTCCGACGAGTATGTCCGCAAGAGCGCTGTCGTCGCGCTCCGGCGCGTCAGCGGGCCCGCCGCGGGTGAGGCACTGCGCGCCGCGCTTGCGGACCGGAGCGAGCAGGTGGTCCTCCAGGCGGTGAACGGCCTGCGCGACATCCGCGACCGGGGCGCCGTCGAGCCGCTGATCCGCGTCCTTGCACGCCGTGAGAGGTCGCTGCAGCTGGCGGCCACCGAGGCCCTCATGCGGATAGGGCCCGAGGCGGTCGGACCGCTCCTGGCCACCTGTGAGGACAAGGTACTGCGACGAAAGATTGGCGCGCAGGTCATGAAGATTCTCATCGAGGTCGGCCCGCGCGCGATTGAGGCGCTCCTCGAGGCCATGGAGCAGGAAAGCCAGGTCATCAGGGCCACGGCCATCTCGGTCCTGGGGCGCGTCGGGGATCAGCGCATCGTACGACCGCTGGTGGACCTGTTCCTTCGCGATCCGCGCATGCAGGAAGCCGTGGTGGCCACCCTGGCCCGCCTGGAGGAGCGCGGCATTCTGGACGGCGAGGGCCCGCACGTGGACCGGGAGGTCAGCCCCACGCGCATGGTGATGGAGGCCCTGGGGGGCCGCCCGCGTACCGAGGTCATCGAGCAACTGCGCGTGGCGCTTGAGAACCCTGTGCCCAAGGTGCGGCGATTCGCCCTGAGGGCCCTCCATGCCTTGTTCGGCGACGGTGCCTCGGACCAGTTTGTCGCCTCGCTCGAGGACGAGGACATTGATGTAAAGCGGCTGGCGATACGCATCCTTGGCAAGCTTCGCAACAAGCGTGTGATCGAGCCGCTTGTGGCACTTGTGCAGCGCGAGGGCGGCGAGCACGTGGAAGAGGCCGTCTGGAACACGCTGAAGGTCCTAACCGACCTGCGCGAGTTCGAGCAACTTCGCGCGCGGGTGGCCAGGGAGCGGACCGCCACGCGTCCCGCCCCTCGAAAGGCCAGGTCGCTGCGTGACGTATCGCCGGATTGGTGGCGCGAGCAGGACTAGCACGGGCACCCAGCCGCCCTCCGGATCTCGTCCGAGATCGGCAGAGAGATGAGCGAACCCTTGGTTGTGCTGGTCATCGCCAGCAGCCGTGATGAGGCAGATCGGGTGGCATCGGCGCTCGTGGAGGAGGGACTGGCTGCCTGCGTGAACGTGGTGCCCGGGGTGCGCTCGGTGTACCGCTGGCAGGGCCGGGTCGAGCGCGCGGACGAGTTGCTGCTCGTAGTCAAGACCACCCATCACCACCTGGCCGACCTGGTGGCGCGCGTGGAAGGCCTCCATTCGTACACGGTGCCGGAGGTGCTCGCCCTTCCTATCATGGGAGGATCGGCTGCCTATCTCGACTGGCTGGCAGGTGCCGTGCTTCCCGAGGCCGGCTCAGGGGAGCCGCAGGGGGAGTAGCGTGGTCGGCGGGCGCGCTCGCCCGGCCGCGGTCAGGGGCGTGTTCTACAGCGCGGATCCCGACGCGTTGCGCGCTCAGGTGGAGTGGTGCTTCAAGCACCCTGTGGGCCCTGGCCGCCTTCCGGCACCCTGGGGCACGGGTCGCGTGATGGCACTCGTGGTTCCGCATGCAGGGCTGGCCTATTCGGGGCCGGTCGCGGCTCATGCCTACCTGCGCCTGGCAGGGGCGCGCCGGCCAGGGGTCGTCGTGGTGATAGGTCCTGATCACAACGGCGCCGGCCCGCCGTCGGCACTGTCCCCGGAGGAGCACTGGCAGGGCCCGCTGGGGGATGTCACCACCTACCATCCGGTCAAGGACGCGCTTCAGCAGGGCGGCATCCCGATGGATGCCCGAGGCCACCGACGGGAGCACTGCATCGAGGTCCAACTCCCTTTTTTGCAGTACATGGGCTATGATGGACCGGTCGTGCCGATAGTGATGGCCGACCAGGACGCGGCCACGGTGGAGCACCTGACCGGTGCGCTCGCCGCTGTCCTGGCGGGTCAGGACGCGGTCCTGGTCGCCTCGACCGACCTCAGTCACTACCTGCCGCATGAGCGTGCCGTCGAGACGGACCGGATCGTGCTCGAGGCGCTGGCTTCTGGAGACGGGGGTCGCCTGCTGAGGGAAGTGCGGCAGGGAGGGATCACGATGTGCGGGGTCGGTCCAGCCGCGGCGGTGCTGGATGCCGCGCGCCGCCTGGGATCCGTTCGCGTTGAGATCCTTCGATACTCCACCTCCGGAGAGGTCTCCGGTGAGAGGGGCGCGGTGGTAGGCTACGTGGCAGCGGCGGCCGAAGCCGTCTAGCACACCCGAACAACTTGAAGCGAGGGAAGATGCGGGTCCTGCTCACCAACGATGACGGAATCCACTCACCGGGCTTGCACGCCCTGGCCGAGGCCTTTGCGTCACGTCACGAGACCGTGGTTGTGGCTCCTGAGCATGAGCGCAGCGCCACCGGGCACGCGGTCACGCTGCACAAGCCGCTGCGCGCCTGGCGCTCCGCGGTTCTTCCAGAGGGCGTGACCGCCTGGGCGACGAATGGCACGCCTGCTGACTGCGTGATACTCGGCGTGCTCGACCTCCTGGGCCGGAGGCCGGACGTTGTGGTCTCGGGCATCAACGTCGGCCCAAACCTGGGCCGCGACCTCACCTACTCCGGCACCGTCTCCGGCGCGATGGAAGGCGCGATCATGGGGATTCCAAGCCTGGCGGTCTCGGTGGCGGCATTCGTGGACGTCAGGTTCGAGGTGGCCGCGCAGTTCGCCGAACGGCTATCGCGGTTGGTCGTGGAGCGCGAGTTGCCCGCGGACGCGCTGATCAACGTGAACGTGCCTAACCTCCCGCTGGAACGGCTGAGCGGGGTGGCGATTACCCGCCAGGGTTCGCGCCGCTACCTCTCGCAACTGGAGAGGCGCACGGACCCGCGGGGGAGACCATACTACTGGCTGGCCGGAGAGCCCGAGCCCCTGGGCGATGAGGAAGGGACGGACAGCTGGGCGGTAAAGGCCGGGTACATCTCGGTGACGCCGATCGACCTCAACATGACAGGCGACCGCCTGCTGCATGACCTGGCGGCCTGGGGCCTGACCGTGTCCTGATAGGGCGGCAGGACCATCGCGCCGCTGCGTAGAACTACAACAAGAAGGAAACGTCGAAGCGCTGGACGCACCCATTCGTCGGAGCAGCGATGATCAACCTCGACGGCGTCGGAAAGCGATATCCCACCGGCGTGGTCGCCTTGCAGGACATCTCGCTGCGGATAGACTGCGGTGAGTTCGTCTTTCTCGTGGGCCCCACCGGTAGCGGGAAGTCCACGGTTCTCAAGCTCATCCAGCGGATCGAGCGCCCCACGGCCGGCCGAGTGGAGGTGGACGGGCTAGACCTCTGCTCGCTTCCCGACTCCCAGGTGCCACTACTGCGACGCAGGTTGGGCGTCGTCTTCCAGGAGTTCAAGCTGCTGTCCGACCGTTCCGTGGCCGACAACGTGGCGTTCGCGCTGCGGGTGACCGAAACCGACCCGGTGGAGATCGCGCCGCGCGTCCTGTGGGCGCTGGAGACCGTCGGCATGGCCCACCGTGCGGACGACCTGCCGGCCAGGCTCTCGGGCGGGGAACAGCAGCGCGTCTGTCTGGCCCGTGCGATCGTAACGCGGCCGCGAGTGGTGTTGGCGGACGAGCCCACCGGCAACCTTGATCCCCAGGCGGCGTGGGAGATCATGCAACTCCTAGGCGCCGTCAACCTGCGTGGAACGACGGTCTTGGTGACCACGCACAACAACACGCTCGTGGACATATTGCGCCGGCGCGTGGTCGAACTGCATGCCGGTCGCGTGATGCGCGATGAGTCGAGGGGCCTCTACCAGACAGCCCGCTGATGCGGCTGCCCGGCGCTCGCTGCGGGCGCGCGCGTGGCCCTGGGCGCGAGGGGAGGCCCTGCGCGAGGCGATCGGCGGCCTGCGCCGAAACGGCCTGATGGCCGCGGCCGCGACCACGACCATCGCCATCGCGCTCATGGTGGCCGGAGGTGGAATCCTGGCCTCCGTGAACCTGGCGCACCTGGCCTCTGTCCTTGAGGCGCAGGTCGAGATAGTTGGGTTCCTACGGCGGGATCTCACGGTCCAGCAACAGCAGCGCGTGCTGGCCTCTGCGAAGGATCTGCCAGGGGTCCTCTCCGCCGAACTCGTGGGACGCGCCGAGGCGCTGAAGCGGTTGCAGAAGACCTACGGATCCCTGGCTTCGGTCGGCTCTCACCTCAAGACAAACCCTTTGCCGGACTCGATCGAGGTTCGCGCCGGCGGTGCTGGTCAGGTACGAGGGGTCGCCGCTGCGCTGGAGCAGATTGCGGGTGTCGAGGAGGTGCTGTACGGGACGCCGGTGGTGGACCGGCTCGTGGCGCTGACGCGCGCCGTCCGGATAGCCGGTGCCGCCGTGGCCGGGGCGCTGTTCGCCGCCGCGCTCCTGATCGTTCTCAATACGATCCGGCTGACAATCGCCGCGAGGCGTCAGGAGATCGAGATCATGACCCTGGTGGGCGCCACGCCAGGATTCATCCGGGGACCGTACGTCCTGGAAGGCGTGCTGCAGGGAGCCGCCGCGGCCCTGGCGGCGACCGTGATTCTGGTGGCGGTCTACGCCCACCTGGCCGTCCAGATCGCGGGCTCACTTCCGTTCCTGCCGGTTCTGCCGGCCCGGGCGGCACTCCCAGGCGCCCTTGCCGTGGTCTGGTTCCTGGGTATTGCTGTTGGGATGGCCGGAAGCGAGATCGGAATGCGGAGGTACCTCCGGGCATGAGCGTGCCCTCAACGGTCCGGCTGGTGGCTGCGGCGCTGCTGCTGGCGGCTGCCGTGGCGGCCGGGATGAACGAGGCCATCGCCGCCTCGCCCGCGCCCCTATCGTCCAAGCAGGAGGAGCTTTCGCGCCTGCAGCGGCAGCTCGAGACCGAGCGCCGGCGGCTGCGGCAGGTCAGGCATCGTGAGCGGCGGATGGCCGACGAGGTTCAGAATCTGGACCGCCAGCGCGAGGCGACCGAGGAGCAGTTGCGGCGTCTGGCCTTACAGTTGCGCAGAGTCCGGCTCCGTACGCGGGCCGCGGCCGTCGAGCTGGCCCGGGCCGAGGCGGCGCTGGCGCAGCGCCGGGGTCTGCTGGCCAGCCGGGTAGTGGACCTGCACCGGTACGGCCGCGCCGGCTACCTGGACGTTGTGCTCCGCGCCACCTCGTTCCCGGAATTCGTGGCGCGCTCGCGGTTGGTAGGGGCCGTCATGCGGGAGGATGCCAGGCTGATCAGCGCCTATACCCGAGACCGCGACCGGACCGCGGCGCTGCGGGAAGAGCTGATCGCGCAGCAATCGCAGTTGCAGGAGGTCGCCCGCCAGACCCGGGAGCGCGAACTGGAGCTATCAGAGCAGGTGGCGGCGAAGCGCCGAATCCTGGAGGCGATCATGCACGAGCGGGCCGCCGCCGAGCAGGCCGTCCGGGAAACCGAAGAGGACTCGGCCTCAGTGCAGGCCCTGATTCAACGACTCCAGGGTGGCGCCGCGCCTGCCAGGGAGAGCGCAATGACAGCCCTCATATGGCCGCTGAGGGGACCGGTAACGTCGCGCTTCGGCTTTCGCCGCCACCCCCTCTTTCGGCGCCACCACTTCCACACCGGGGTGGACATATCGGCGCCGAGGGGCACGCCGGTGCCTGCGGCGCATGCCGGGAAAGTGCTCTTCGCCGGGTGGTACGGAGGATATGGCAAGCTGGTCATCTTGGACCACGGCGATGGTGTAAGCACCCTCTACGGACATCTGTCCCGGATAAGCGTAAAGACCGGGCAGAACGTGTCCCGCAGACAGGTCATCGGGTACGTTGGGAGCACCGGCTACAGCACAGGCCCGCATCTCCACTACGAGATCCGTCGGAACGGCCGTCCCATCAATCCAGACTGAAGGAATCGTGCTTGTTCCCGTTCCTGAGCCAGGGTAAGCTACAGCCGGCAGCGGGTGATACCCCGCAGAGAGGCGGTGGACTGTCGTGATCCGGGGTAGGTTGACCGGCGCACTTCTGGTGGTGGCTCTGGTCGTCGGCGTGTTCCTGGCCGGCTTTGGGATGGGGCAGCGCGCGGTGGCGGCGCGGTCGGCCGACGACCAGGGGTTTGCATTGCTGCGTGAACTGCTCACGCAGGTCCGAAGGGAGTACCTGAACCCGGTCCCTGAGGCCTCAAGGCTATTCGACGGAGCGGCGAGAGGCATGCTCGATGCCCTCGGGGATCCCTACACGCGCTACATGGATGCCCGCGTCTACAAGGAGTTCTCGCAGGACGCGAAGGGGTTCTTCTTCGGGGTCGGGATATTCATTGACATCCGGGACGGCCATCTGATCGTTGTCCAACCGATCGAGGGTACGCCTGCCCACCGGGCCGGCCTGCGCGCTGGAGACCGCATCCTGCGCATCAACCAGGTGCCGACCGATGGGATGGCCCTACAGGAGGCGGTGACCCGCATCCGCGGCCCGGCCGGGACCAAGGTGACGTTGCGGATTGGCCGCGCCGGCCAGACAAACGACGTTGAGATTACGCGCGCCCGCGTGCAGATCGTTACCGTACAGGGGCCCGGAACGCTCGACCCGGCGATGCGGAAGCAGCTCTCGGACGCCCGTCTGGGCTACATGCGCGTGCTCACCTTCAACGAGTTGACGTCGAAGGAGGTCGCCTCTGCGCTCGATCGGGTGGAGAAGGAAGGGGTCCGTGGGCTAGTTCTCGACCTGCGGAGCAACGGCGGCGGGCTCCTGGGTGCGGCCACGCAGGTCGCGGACCGGTTCGTGCCGGACGGCCAGCCCGTCGTACACGTCGTTGACCGGGACGGACGCCGGAAGACCGATCGGGCGGGCCCCGGAGCCAAGATGACACTCCCGGTTGTCGTGTTGGTCAACGAGTTCACTGCCAGCGCATCCGAGATCCTGGCCGGCGCGCTCCACGATTCCGCGGGCGCTGCCCTGGTGGGCCAGCGGACTTTCGGCAAGGGCGTGATCCAAACCCTGTTCCCCCTGGCAGGCGGTGGAGCCGCAGCCGTGACAACGGCCAAATACCTCACCCCGGCTGGCACGGATATCCACGGCAAGGGGATTCTGCCCGACGTGGCCGCAGGAGATCGCCTCGAGGGTAAGGCAGAGGCAGAGGTTGACCGGATTCAGGCACAGCAACTCCGGCGAGGGATAGAAGTGCTCAAGCAGCGCGCGGCGCAGCGACGCTAGATGGCACGACCCGGACGGCGGCGAACGAAGCGAGGGTCCGAGAGCGTTATGCGAATGGCCTGGCTGGCCATGGCCATCCTGTTGCTGGGGATCGCGGCAGGATGGTGGCTGGCTTCTGAACGGCGGCCGGCACCACCCGACGGGGTTTCGTCTCCTCGGGCGGTCAGGACCCCGCCTTCGGCTGCTGTGCAGACGACGAGACCGCGCCGGTCTCCGGTGCCTGCGCCGTCCTACCCGGCAGATTCGTCTGCCAGGGTGGCGATTGTCTTCGACGATGCAGGCGGCAGCCTGGGCGACGTGGAAGAGATCATTGCCATTGGGCGGCCGGCTACCGTGGCCGTACTTCCAGGCCTGCGGTACTCTGGCGAGGTTTCCCAAAGGGCCCAGACTGCGGGGCTGGAGGTAATCCTGCATCTTCCATTGGAGCCCATGGATGGCGCCAAGGCCCTGGGCCCGGGCGGGGTGACGGTGGCGATGGGCGAGGCCGAGATCCAGGCAGCGGTGCGGGCCGGACTGGCGTCGGTTCCAGGCGCCACCGGCGTTAGTAACCACATGGGATCGCGCGCGACCGCAGACCGGCGGGTCATGCGCGCGGTCATGGACGTGGTCCGGGAGCGCGGTCTCTTCTTTCTGGACAGCAAGACAACTCCCCACTCTGTGGCCGGCTCGGTCGCGGCAGAGACTGGTATCCGGAGCGCCGCCCGTACCGTGTTCCTGGACAATGAGAACGATCCCGAGGCAATCCGCCGTGAGATCCGTCGTCTGATCGAGATCGCGCTCCGCCACGGCGAGGCGGTCGCCGTTGCGCACGCCCAGCGTCTTACCTCGCGCGTTGTGGCTGAGATGCTGCCCGAGTTTGACCGCGCGGGGGTTGCGTTCGTGCCGGTCTCAGCAATCGCCCGATTTTGTCGGGACGGGCTGAGATGGGGAGAGGGAGGGGACGCATGAGCACGCAGGGCACGGTGAGGCCGGCGAACGAGGACATGTGGGATGCGGTACTCCAGCAGTTCAACCGCGCCGCCGATCACCTGTCGTTGAAGAGGGGGGTGCGGGAGTTTCTGGCATTTCCCAAGCGCGAACTGGCCGTGAACTTCCCGGTGAAGATGGACGACGGGTCCGTGCGCATCTTCACCGGCTACCGAGTGCACCACAGCACGGTGCTCGGCCCCAGCAAGGGTGGCATCCGCTACGATCGGGGCATCACGCTCAGCCAGGTGAGGGCGCTGGCCATGCTGATGTCCTGGAAGTGTGCCGTGGTCGGCCTGCCCTTTGGCGGAGCCAAAGGCGGCGTGGTGGTCAACCCCAAGGAGCTGTCCCACGTTGAGCTGGAGCACCTGACGCGGCGGTACGCCACCGAGATCTCCATCCTCATGGGCCCTGAGGCGGACATCCCGGCCCCGGACATGGGAACGAATCCCCAGGTCATGGCCTGGATCATGGACACCTACAGCATGCACAGGGGCTACTCCACGCCGGCTGTGGTGACGGGCAAGCCGATCGCCATCGGCGGATCGTACGGCAGGCTGGAAGCCCCTGGCCGCTCGGTGGCGATCGCCGCGCGGGAGGCGACACGGCGTCTGGGAATGAGCATAGACGGCGCGACCGTGGCCATTCAAGGGTTCGGGAAGGTCGGGTCGGTGGTGGCAGCGCTGCTGGCCCAGCAGGGCTGCCGGATCATCGCGGTGAGCGACACGCAGGGTGGAGTGTCCAACCCCGCAGGGCTCGACCATGCCCGGCTCGTGGAGCACAAGCGGCAGGCAGGCACCGTGGTCGGGTTCCCCGGAGCACAGACCATCAGCAATGTGGAGTTGCTCGAACTACCCTGTGACGTGCTGGTTCCGGGCGCCGTCGAAGGGCAGATCACGGCGGACAACGCGGCGCGCGTGAGGGCGCGCTTGATAGTGGAGGCCGCCAACGGCCCGACCACCCCGGGCGGAGACGCGGTGCTGGCCGAGCGCGGGATCAAGGTGATCCCCGACATTCTTGCCAACGCCGGCGGGGTCATCGTCTCGTACTTCGAGTGGGTCCAGGGGTTGCAGCAGTTCTTCTGGACCGAGGAGGAAGTGAACGCAAACTTGGACAGGATCATGGTCCGCAGCTTCGAGGCCGTGGAGCAGATTGCCAGCAGCCGGAGCGTTGACCTGCGGACCGCGGCCCTGATCAAAGCCATTGACCGCGTGGCCCAGGCCGTGCTCATCCGCGGCATCTACCCTTAGCGGGCCGGCCGATGATCCGACAACTGCTGCTCGCTCTCTCCGAGAACGACCGCGTTCACGCTTTTGTCCTCAGGCAGCGTATGGTGCGCCGCGCCGCGCGGAGGTTCGTGGCCGGCGAGACGCTGGACGAGGCGCTGGAGGTCGTGGACCGGCTGGCCGCAGAGGGATACCTCCTTTCGCTCAACCTGCTGGGGGAGAAGACCACTTCGCTCGACGAGGCCCGGGCGGCGGCCGACGCCTACGTTGAGGTCGCGACCCGGCTACGGGGCCGCCCCGTAGACTGCTACATCTCGGTCAAGCTCACCCAGCTCGGTCTTGACCTCGATACCGACCTTGCCGCGGACAACCTGCGCCGGGTGCTCCAGGCAGCCCAAACGGACGGACGGTTCGTCCGTGTGGACATGGAGCACTCGCCGTACGTTGACCGGACCCTTGACATCATCACGCGACTCAGGGCTGAGGGAAATGGCGCGGTGGGCGCGGTCATCCAGGCGTACCTCTACCGGAGCGGAGACGATGTTGACCGCCTTCTGAGGCAGGGCGTTCCCATCCGGCTATGCAAGGGCGCCTACGCCGAGCCGCCCACGGTTGCCTATCCCCGCAAGCAGGACGTGGACGCCAACTTCGCCAGGCTTCAACAGCGACTGTTGCGCGATCCGGCCTGCCATGCCATTGCCACCCACGATGAGCGGTTGATCCAGGCCGCCGTCTCCTTTGTGGAGCGCGAGAACATCGCGCGCGACCGCTACGAGTTCCAGATGATCTACGGGATCCGCCGGGATCTTCAGGAATGGCTGCTCCGAGGGGGACACCGGGTGCGGATCTACGTGCCCTTCGGGACCCATTGGTACCCGTACCTGATGCGGCGCATGGCTGAGCGCCCCGCGAACCTCGCTTTCGTGCTACGGAACCTCCTGCGGGGCTAGGAGGAGGAACCGGCATCCACGGCGGCGAACCATTATTCACTTTCGCGCGGAAGACGCGGAAGACCCAGGTTTGCGGGGAGGTGATCGCAGCCTAGGAATACCCGGTTGCCGGGGGGGCAAGATGTCAGGCGATGATCGCAGACTCCAAGCCACGAGGGAGGGAGAGACAGAGGATGAAGCGCATGAGGATTCCGATTGCTCTCGTTGTCGCCCTGATAATCGCGGGCGGCCCGTACTTCGTTCCGGCGGCTCCTGCGGCGACGGTCGGACCCGTTACGGATCCGGTTGGCGTCGTGAAGATCGCCAAGGGAGCGCCGCTCACCATCGCCTACTGGATGGTCGTCGCCGGCCCTGATGCGAGCCTTGGCACTGACACGAAGCGGGGTGTCGAGATAGCAATCGACGACAGGGGCGGCAAGCTCTTGGGCCATCCAATCAAGCTGATAGGTGAGGACACCGGCTGCAACGCGGAGGGCGGTCAAACCGCGGCGACCAAGTTGGCGGCCAACAAGGCGATCGTGGCCGCCATCGGCTCCAACTGCTCCAGCGAGGCCGTGCCCGGGGCTCCCATTCTCTGGAAGGCGGGCATCGTGACCGTCTCGCCCTCCAACACCGCGCCCAAGCTGACCGCTGCTGACCGGGGGCCGACCTACGATGGGTACCTGCGCACCGCCCACAATGACAAGGTCCAGGGTCGGGTGGCCGCGGAGTTCGCCTGGAAGGTCCTCAAGGTGAAGAAGGCGGCGACTATCCACGACGGCAGCCCCTATGCCGAAGGGCTCCAGGGCGTGTTTGCCGAGGTCTTCAAGAAGCTGGGTGGTACCATCACCGCCCAGGAGGCGATCGGGCCCACCGATACCGACATGCGGCCGATGCTGACCAAGATCGCGGCCGGCAAGCCCGAGTTGATCTACTACCCGATCTTCATTGCCGCGGGCGGCTTCATCACCCGTCAGGCCAAAGAGGTGTCCGGGCTGCCACAAGCCAAGCTGATGGGCGCAGACGGCATGTTCTCGCCGGACTTCATGAAGGCCGCCGGGGAGTCGGCTGTGGGGATGTACCACTCCAGCCCCGACCTGTCGCCTGAAGCGCTGGGCCCGGCGTACAAGACGTTCCTGGACAAGCACCAGAAGAAGTACGGCGAAAAGCCGCTGGCGCCTTTCCACCCGCACGCCTACGACGCCGCGAAGATGATCTTCGCCGCCGTCGAGAAGGTGGCCAAGAAGGATGCGGCGGGCAATACCTACATCGGGCGGAAGGCGCTGCGCGATGCCCTGTTCGCGACAAAGAACTTCAAGGGTCTGACCGGTACCCTGACCTGCGATAAGTACGGCGACTGTGCGGACCCGAAGATCGCGGTCTATCAGACCCTGTCCGCTGACCCGGCGAAGTGGGATCCGGGGAAGAACCCGAAGAAGGTCTACCCGTAGTCGGCAGGGATTGTCGGCAACGAACGTGCAAACGCGGGGGATGAGCCAGAGGAATTCCTTGGGCTCATCCCCATTTTTCGGCTAGGAGGCGGGCGTGCAGCGTAGTCTGATGCGCAGGTTCTCGGTTGTTGACCTCTACCTGTGGGCCTTCCGGATAGTGGTCCTCATGGTGGTGGTCTGGGGGATGATCGGGACGATCATGGCTCGAAGGTACCCGGGCGATGTCTGGATCGACTTCGTGGTGTTTGGAATGTCCCAGGGGAGCATCTATGCTCTGATCGCCCTTGGGTACACCATGGTCTACGGTATCCTTCGAATGATCAACTTCGCCCACGGCGAGGTCTTCATGAGCGGGGCGTACACCGGCTACTTCGTGGCCGCGGCCTTTGGGAGATCCGGCTACCTGGACCGGAATCCCGTGGTGAGCCTTCTGGTAGTCCTGGCTGTCGCCATGATTACCTCGACGGCGATCGCGCTGCTGCTGGAGCGCGTTGCGTACCGGCCGCTGCGACGCTCGCCGCGCCTGGTGCCCCTCATTGCGGCGATTGGGGCGTCGTTCTTCCTGCAGTACACGTTCCGCGGCTTCTTCGGCTCCGGGTTCCAGGCCTACCCCGAAGCTCAGATGCTCAAGGGTACGTGGGTCATTGCGGGCATCGGCATCCTGCGGACGCAGGCCGTGGTGCTCGTGGCGTCCGTACTGATGATGCTGGGCCTCTACGCGTTCGTAATGCGAACCAAGACCGGCACCGCGATGCGGGCCGTGTCCGAGGACAGGGAAGCGGCGGCGCTGATGGGCATTGACGTGGACCGCGCAATCGTCATTGCCTTCGCTGTCGGAGCCTCGATGGCCGGCGCGGCCGGTTTCCTGTACGCGATCGTCTTCAAGCAGGTACACTTCTTCATGGGGTTCGTCCCGGGCATCAAGGCGTTCACAGCCGCGGTGCTCGGCGGCATCGGCAACATCCCTGGTGCCATGCTCGGCGGTCTGTTCCTGGGCCTGTTTGAATCCGTCGGCCCGATCCTGTTTCTCGAAGGCCTTGGGATCGTGGCGCCCTATCAGCTCAAGGACGTGATCGCCTTCACGATGCTGGTCATGGTCCTGATCTTCCGGCCGTCGGGAATCATGGGCGAGCGTCTTGTGGCAAAGAAGGCCTAGCCGGAGATGGCGAGCGCACCGATGAGCATGCGTCGTCAGCCATGGATCGCGGCCGCCCAGAAGGGACTCATCTGGGGCGGCGTGGCAGTCTTCCTCGCCCTCGTGGGCATGGTCGAGACTTTCGCAGGGCGACAAATAGTCGTGGGAGTGATCTCGCTCGGACTCGCGCTGCCGGTTCTCACCGCCGTCGTGGCAGGGTACCAGGGCGCGCAGGGCCATCCGGGCGGCGCACCCGGTGCGTTCCTGGCGCGGGGAGCGCTGGGTGGGGCGGCGGTGGGGACGGTTGTGTCCGGGCTCGTTGTGCTTGGCACCTTTGTCAACATGCGGAGCATGTTCGTGAGTGCCTCGCCCACGATGTTCGAGACCCTGTCGTTCGGCCGGGGCGTCTCTGGGATTCCCCTTGTCCTGCTCGGCGCCGCCGCAGTCGGGGCAGTTGGAGCGGCCGCTTCGCTTCTGTCCCCCGGCGTTCGCAGGCCTCTGGTCACCGCCCTGGCTTGGACCCTGGGCATCGGTCTCTTCCAGGAGCTGTTGCAGATTCTTCTGCATGCGGAGGGCACCAGGACTGCGGTTCGCGAACTGCTGTTCGTCGAAGATGGACTCTCGATGCGCGGTGCGACAATCGTGTTTGCCCTGGCCTGGGGGGCGACCGCCGGCTGGGCCCGCCGTGGCGGTGCCGTGCGGCAGTGGCATGGGCGGCTTTCCGCACCGCGGCAGCGTGTGCTGCGTCTGAGCTCGCTGGGCGCAGCCGTGGCCCTGCTTCTGCTGGTGCCGTTGGGCGGGGGGTTGTTTCTTTCCCAGGTACTCGTGCTCGTCGGGCTCTTCGCCCTGCTGGGGCTGGGGCTCAACATCGTGGTGGGCTTCGCCGGCCTGCTCGACCTGGGTTATGTCGCGTTCTTTGCCATCGGTGCCTACACGGTGGGCCTGCTGACCTCGGTAGGGGAGCACGGCATCATAGGGCTCTCGTTCTGGGCGGCTGTGCCCGTCGCGGTGGCCGTCTCCCTGGTCGCCGGAGTGCTGCTGGGCGTTCCGGTGCTGGGGATCCGCGGGGACTACCTGGCCATCGCCACACTTGGATTCGGTGAGATCATCCGGATCCTGGTTCTGTCCGACTTCCTGCGGCCGTGGCTGGGAGGCTCCCAGGGAGTGCTCGGCATCCCCAAGCCGATGATAGGCGGCTTTGAGTTCCGGGGTCCTGAGCAACTCTTCTATCTGACCCTTGCCAGTTGCGCCCTGGTCATCTTCATCGCCATGCGGTTGCGCGACTCGCGCCTTGGGCGGGCGTGGATGGCTGTGCGCGAGGACGAGGACGTGGCCGAGGCCATGGGAATCAACCTGGTCAACGTCAAGCTGATGGCCTTTGCGATGGGCGCGGCTTTTGGGGGCTTGAGCGGCGCGATCTTCGCAGTCATGCTGGGCTCGATCTTCCCGCACAGCTTCCAGCTGCTCATCTCGATCAACGTGCTGGCCCTGATCATCGTCGGCGGCATGGGGAGCATGCCCGGCGTGATCGTGGGTTCGCTGTTTCTGGTCGGGATGCCGGAGCTGCTTCGGGAGTTCGCCGAGTACCGGTTTCTGATCTATGGGGCATCTCTGGTCTTGATGATGCAGCTCCGTCCCGAAGGCCTGTGGCCTGCCGCGGCCCTGAGACGCGAGCTGCACGCAGCCGAGGAGATGGGTCCCTCAGGTCGAGCCGAGGCCGCGGCCGGCTCAGGCCGCCCCCTTGAGGAATAGCATGGCGATCCTGACCTCGCGGAATCTCACGAAGCGCTTCGGTGGGCTGGTAGCCCTGAACCGAGTGGACCTGGATGTGCGGGAGCAGTCCATCCACAGCATCATTGGACCCAATGGCGCCGGCAAGACCACCTACTTCAACTGCGCGACCGGGTTCTACCGGCAGGAAGAAGGGGAAATGGTCTTCAGGGACACACCCATTGACGGGCTCTCCCCGGATCGCATCACCCGCCTGGGGATCGCCAGGACCTACCAGAACATCCGGGTCTTTGCCAACATGACCTCCCTGGAGAACATCTTGGTAGGAATGCACTCGCACCTGCGATCGTCGTGGGTCGGGGCGGTGCTGAACACCGCCTACACACGGCAGGAGGACCAGGAGTCCACTGCGGCGGCCCGCGACCTCCTGCAGTTCGTCGGGCTGCGGGGCAAGGGCGACTTCCTGGCCAAGAACCTTCCCTATGGCGACCAGCGGCGTCTCGAGGTAGCACGTGCGCTGGCCAGCCGGCCGGCGCTACTGTTGCTTGACGAGCCAACCGCTGGCATGAACCCGCGCGAGACCATCGAGATGATGTCCTTCATCCGACGCCTGCGCGACGAGAAGGGGATAACCATCCTGCTGATCGAGCACCAGATGCGCGTCGTCATGGGCATTTCCGAGATCGTAACCGTGCTCGACTACGGCACCAAGATCGCAGAGGGAACCCCGCAGGAGGTGCAGAACGACCCGCGGGTGATAGAGGCATACCTGGGCACGCGCAAGACCGGCGCGTACGCGACCCACTGATTCAATCTGGCGAGGGCCTCCATGGCGCTTCTGGAAGTTGAGAACCTGCACGTCTACTACGGGAACATCCACGCCCTCAAGGGCATCTACCTGAGGGTGGACCCTGGCGAGATCGTTACGCTGATCGGCGCCAACGGCGCCGGCAAGAGCACCACGCTGAAGACGATCAGCGGGTTGCTGCGTCCCCACCTGGGGCACATAACCCTGGCAGGCGAGGACCTCGTTGCGACCAGCCCGCACGAGATCGTGGCTAAGGGCGTTGTCCACGTGCCCGAGGGCCGGAGGATCTTCGGCCGCCTGACCGTGACGGAGAACTTGGAGATGGGCGCGTTCACGCGCACGGACCGAACCGGGATCGGGCAGGATCTCGACAGGGTGTTTGGGATGTTCCCACGCCTCAGAGAGCGCCGCGCGCAGGTGGCTGGAACCCTCTCGGGTGGTGAGCAGCAAATGCTGGCCATCGGGCGGGGGCTGATGACCCGGCCCAAGGTCCTGCTGCTGGACGAGCCGTCCATGGGGCTGGCGCCGGTGCTGGTGGACCTGATCTACGACTCCATCAAGGACATCAACGCTGCGGGAACCACCATCCTGCTTGTAGAGCAGAACGCCTTCATGGCGCTGTCGGTCGCGAGCCGCGGGTACGTGCTCCAGACCGGCGAGGTTGTGCTCCAGGGCTCCGCGGCCGACTTGCAGGCCAACGAGGAGGTCCGGCGGGCATATCTGGGGGGCTAGAGGTGCCCTTCCACGCCCTCGCGCTGCTTTCCACACTCGCTTTCGTCTCCGCCGCGTCAGGGGAGATGCAGATACACACGATCTGCGCCGACGGCAGCGGCCAGCGAAGGCTGACTGGCCCGTCCGGGCAGGCCGCCACTCCTGTCTGGTCTCCCGACGGCCGCTGGATCGCATACACTGCTTTCGATGGCGGTCGTGCCCAGATCGCGGTCATGGCCGCGGACGGCGGGCGGCGGCGCCGTCTCACAGCCCCGCCCGGAGAAGACTCGTTTCCTTCCTGGTCTCCCGACGGCCGCCGGATCGCCTTCGTGTCAAGCCGGACCGGAGAAGCCCGGGTCTATGTGATGAACTCTGACGGCAGCGGGCAGAGGCCTCTCACTTCCTCGACAGGCGCGCACGCGGCTCCGGTGTGGTCGCCTGACGGCCGCAGCATTGCCTTCGTCGCCAGGCAAGGTCGCGGAGAGCCCGATCTCTATGTGGTGAATGCGGACGGCACCGGTGAACGCCGGCTCGCTGCCGGTCTTGTGCACAGGCCGGGCGTGCTGCATCCTGTCTGGTCGCCGGACGCCAGGCGGATCGCGACCGTGGTCCGGGTCGGCCGCGCGGAGACCGCCGTCCTCGTTGTTAGCGTGACTGGCGCAGAGGAGAGGCGCTTCACCGGCTACGCGCCGGTCTGGTCTCCGGACGGCCGTCGGATCGCGTTCGTCGTCGCCCGCGTCGGGGATGCTCAGATCTATGTGTCGGACGACGGCGGTGAGAGGCCGGTGCGGCTCACCCTGGCGGGCGTGAACTTGCTACCGGCCTGGTCGCCCGACGGCAGGCGGCTGGCATTTGTCTCAAGCCGGGAAGGTGACCTGGCGGTGTACGTCATGAACGCAGATGGCACCGGAGCGCGTCGTCTGGCAGGAGTGGCCGGGGACCTGAGCCTCCTGCCCGTGGTTTCCTGGAGGCCCCTCACATCGCCAGACGGAGCTCGCCTCCCAGCCACCCGGTCACCGCGATGAGCGCGGCGCCCGCCAGCATCAGCGCGGCGACCACGGCACCGCTAGCGCTCGGACGCCGCCACCGGATCAGGAAACTTGCGGCGTAGGTCAGCGTAGCAAGATATGCGAAGACCTGGTGGACCCTGTGGCGGTCCACGAAGGCCTGTCCCACGCCCTCGACTGCGAGCGGCAGCGCGTCCGCGAAGCCCGTGGCGATCGAGACCGCCGCCCCCAGCAGCCCCAATCCTATGAGCCCCCGCGCGGCGCGGAAATGGAAGGGGTCGCCCCGGCGAAGGTAGAGCAGGTCGAGCAGGGCGCTCGTGAGCAAGAGGGCAACGGGAAAGTGGACTGCGAGCGGGTGAAACAGAAAGCGCATGTCGGCCTCCAGGACGGGTCGTGTGTGCGCCGAGCCACGCGCGGCTCCGGTGCGCGGTTCCCTTCGGCGTGTCACCGGGGGTGCTCCTTCCCTCCGGCGCAGGAGTCGGGCGCGCGCGGCGTCGAAGTCATTGAGCGATGCGCGCGTTGGTCAAGACGAAGCCCAGGCCAGGCTGCGAACTCGTAGAACTGCCGGTTCCCTCGCCCGGCCCGGGCCAGGTGCTGATTCGGGTTGCCGCCGCCGGCATCTGCGGGACCGACCTGCACATCTACAAGTGGGACCCCTGGGCGCAGTCGCGCATTCGGCCCCCCCGCGTGATAGGGCACGAGTTCTGCGGAACGGTCGTGGCGACCGGCGAGGGCGTGGACGCCGTAAAGGCAGGCGATCGGGTGGCGGGTGAGTGCCACATCGCCTGCGGGCGATGCGCACTCTGCCTCGGCGGCCAGCCGCACATCTGCCAGCGGCTCGAGATTGTTGGGATAGATTGCGATGGGGCGTTCGCGGACTACGTGGTGCTGCCAGCCGGCAATGCCTGGCACCTGGATCCAGGGATTCCATTCGAAGTGGCCGCGATAATGGATCCGCTCGGGAACGCGGTCCACACGGCCATGGCGACCCAGCTGGCCGGTCGGTCCGTTCTCGTAACTGGCTGCGGTCCCATAGGGCTGATGGCGATTCCGGTCTGCAAGATGGCAGGCGCTCGGCTCGTTGTCGTATCTGACGTCACGGAGAGCCGCCTGGCGCTGGCCCGCAGGATGGGCGCTGATCTGGTGCTGGATGCCCGTGACGGCGGCGTCGCCGAGCGCGTGCGCGAGAGGACCGGCAGCATCGGCGCCGACGCGGTCCTGGAGATGTCGGGCCACCCCTCCGGCATCCGGGATGCGCTGCAGGCGGTGCGGGGCGGCGGTTGGGTGGGGTTGCTGGGCCTGCCCGGAGCGCCTGTCGAGCTGGACCTGGTCAACATGGTGATCTTCAAAGAGGTACGGTTGCAGGGTATCTTCGGGCGTCTGCTGTGGCAGACCTGGGAGCAGATGAGCGCCATGCTCCGCCAGGGGCTGGACATCAGGCCCATCATTACCCACCGGCTGCCGCTGGAACGGTTCGATGAGGCCTTCGAGCGTTTGGAGTCGGGTGGAGCAGGGAAGGTGATCTTGACCATTGAGCACTGACCCGGGACATCCCCTGGCGTTTGTGGACAGCGAGCTTCAAGAACTGCGCTCGAAGGGTCTGTGGCGCTGGCCCCGGCTCCTGGAGGGCGCACAGTCCGCGGTCGCGCGTTACGACGGGCGCGAGCTCATCAACCTGGCCTCTAACAACTACCTGGGCCTAGCCAACCATCCTGCCCTGAAGGCCGCTGCGCTGGAGGCCATCGCCACCACAGGCGTCGGGTCCGGCGCGGTACGAACGATTGCGGGCAACATGGCGATCCACCAGCAACTGGAGGCGGAACTGGCTGCGTTCAAGCACACCGAGGCCGCGCTGCTCTTCCAGTCCGGATTCACGGCCAACGCGGGCACCGTTGCCGCGCTACTGGGCCGGGAGGACGTGGTGGTGAGCGACGAGCTGAACCACGCCAGCATCATTGACGGCTGCAGGCTCTCCGGCGCGGACAAGAAGGTATTTCCGCACGGCAACGTCGCGGCAGCGCGGCAGATGCTGGCCGAGTGCCGCGGTGCCCGCCGGGTGCTCCTCATCACCGACGGCGTCTTCAGCATGGACGGTGACATTGCACCGCTGCAGTCGCTGGTCGAGGCCGCCGAGGAGTTCGGCGCCATCATGATGGTGGACGACGCCCATGCTAGCGGCGTGCTGGGACGCCACGGCCGCGGCACCGTGGACCACTTCGACCTGCACGGTCGGGTGCACATCCAGGTGGGCACGCTCTCCAAGGCGTTCGCCGGCCTCGGGGGCTACGTGGCTGGCAGCCGGAACCTCGTGGATCTACTGATGCACCGCGCCCGTCCTCTGCTCTTCTCCACCTCGCACCCGCCGTCGGTGGCCGCCTCGGCCCTGGCCGGGGTGCGGTTGGTGCAGCAGAACCCCGAGTTGATATCCCGGCTATGGGAGAACGCCCGCTACTTCAAGGAAGGACTGCGCCGGGCGGGGTTCGACATCGGGGCAAGCGAGACTCCGATCACGCCGGTTGTCGTAGGCGATGAACTGCGCGCCCTCCGGCTCTCAGACCAGCTGTTCGAAGAGGGCGTCTTCGCTGTTGGGATCGTGTTTCCGACCGTGCCGAGGGGCCGCGCGCGGGTGCGTACGATCGTGACAGCGGAGCACACACGGGAGCATCTGGGTCGGGCGCTGGAGGCGTTCGCGCGGGCCGCCCGCGTGGTGGGGGTGTCCTGATCTGACGCCGCGCACCAGGGCCTTCACCCGGTTGGCTGGGCCGGACGAGGCCCGCACCAGGTACGCCGCTGTCCTGCGGCCGGGCCCGCGCGGCACCGAGCGCGTGCCCCTCCGTGCGGCGCTCGGCCGCGTAATGGCTGAAGACGCGGTTGCGTCCACGGATCTGCCGCCCTTCGATCGCTCCACCATGGACGGGTGGGCGGTGCGCGCCTCCGACCTGGCCGCTGCTGCCCCGGGACGTCCGGTGTTCCTGCGGCCCTCTGGTGAGGTTCACATGGGCGTCGCCGCGGATGTCCCTGTACCCCCGTGTGGAGCCGTGCGGATCTCGACCGGAGGGATGCTGCCTGTCGGCGCCGACGCGGTGGTCATGCAGGAGCAAGCGACGGTCGAGGCGGAGGGCCTGCTCGTTTCACGCCCGGTGATCGCCGGGGAGAACGTGGTGGCACGCGGAGCGGATATCCGCGCCGGCGAGCTAGTGCTGCGCCGCGGGTGGCGGCTCCGGCCGCCCGACCTGGGGTTGCTGGCCGGCCAGGGACTGGAGTCTGTTCTGGTCTTTCTCCCTCCGCGCGTGGCGATATTGGCCACCGGCGACGAGCTGGTGCCGGCCGGAGCTCCGCTGACGCCAGGCCGGGTACGCGACATGAACACGGTGGCGCTGGCTGGAGCAGTGGATGCCGCAGGCGGCGTCCCCACGATCTGCGGGATCGTCGGAGATGACCGCCCGGCGATATTGGCTGCTCTGCGCAGCGCCCTGGCCGGTCATGACATGCTGCTGGTTTCCGGTGGCTCATCAGTGGGAGAGCATGATCTCGCGATGGAGGCCATAGCCGCGCTCGGCCCTCCTGGCATCGTTGTGCACGGCATCGCGGTACGGCCTGGCAAGCCCACGGTGCTGGCCGCGGCCGGGACCGTTCCCGTGATCGGCCTGCCCGGTAACCCGGTATCGGCGCTCGTCATCTTCGACCTCTTCGCGCGTCCGGTGCTGGAAGCGATGCTGGGGCTGGATCCCGGATCCCGGCCATGGGGTCTGGTGAGGGCGCGGCTCTTCGAGGCCCTGCCCTCGGCGCGGGTTAGGGAGGACCACCGGCGTGTCCGGCTGGAGCAGCGGCCGGGCGGAATATGGGCAGTGCCCCTGCCTGCAGGATCCCAGATTCTTACCTCCATGGTGCGCGCTGACGGGATCGTCGTCGTCCCTCCCGGTGAGCAGGGACTGGGTGAGGGCGAGGAGGTCGAGGTTCGGCTTCTGACATGAAGGGCTCGCCAAGGAGGCGCAATCTCACGCACGTGGACCGGGCCGGCCGCGCCCGCATGGTGGACGTGTCTGCCAAGCCGGCGACCGCCCGCGTGGCAGTGGCGCGCGGCGAGGTTCGGATGCTGCCCGCGACCCTCGACCTCATCGTGGCCAACCGCGTGACCAAGGGCGATGTGCTGGGGCTGGCGCAGGTGGCCGGCGTTATGGCGGCCAAGCGCACCTCGGACCTGATCCCGCTCTGCCATCCGATTGCCCTCACAGACGTGGCGGTGCGCGCTGTCCCAGACCCCTCCAGGTGTCTGGTCACCATAGAGGCAACCGCCCGCTCGGTCGGACCCACCGGCGTTGAGATGGAGGCCCTGGCCGCGGTGGTTGGCGCGGCGCTCACGGTCTACGACATGTGCAAGGCGGTTGACCGCGGGATGACGGTTGAACGCGTACGCCTGGTGCGCAAGCGCGGCGGGCGCAGCGGCACGTACCGGCGCCCTGGAGAGCGGTCGTGACCGTCACGGCCCGGCTGGACGGGGTTCCGGTCGCCATCCTGACTCTTTCCGACACGGTCGCGCGCGGTCAGGGAACCGACACGAGCGGGGAGGTGATCGCCTCTGCGCTGGTTGCCCTCGGAGCCAGGATCGTGCGTCGGGAGGTCCTCGAGGACGACCGGGATGCAATCAGCCGCGCGTTGATTCAGTACGCCGACGAGGACCGGGTGGCATTGATTCTGACCACGGGCGGCAGCGGGTTCTCGCCCAGGGACGTAACGCCCGAGGCCACTCTCGCGGTGTGCGACCGGCTGGCGCCCGGACTCGTGGAAGCCGCGCGGATGCGCACGCTGGAGCGCACTCCGCTTGCGATGCTGTCGAGAGCCGTGGCCGGGATCCGCGGCAAGACCCTGGTGATTAACCTCCCAGGAAGCCCAAAGGCGGTGCAGGAGTGGCTGGAGATCCTGCTTCCGGTTCTCCCGCACGCGGTGCAGATGGCAGGAGGCGACGCGGGGGTCTGGGGAAGGGATCACCGTCTCGGCTCCGGCTAGGAGACAAGACAAGGGAACTGGAGGCAGCGAGTGCAGACCTACACCCATGATGTGCTGATCCTGGGAAGCGGACTGGCCGGGCTTCGAGCGGCCCTGGAGGTACTGCGCATCTCGCGCGGAGACCTGGACCTGGCGATTCTCTCAAAGGGGCAGCTCATGCGCGCCCACTCCGTGTGCGCCGAAGGCGGCACCGGCGCGGTCCTGCACCCCGAAGAAGGGGACAGCCTGGAGTTGCACGCCTGGGACACCGTCAAGGGCAGCGACTTCCTCGCCGACCAGGACGTGGTGTCGCGATTCGTGGAAGCTGCCCCGCAGGAGATCCTGCGCCTCGATCATTGGGGGACGCCGTGGTCCAGGCGAAAGGACGGCCGCCTCGACCAGCGGGCCTTCGGCGGTCACACCTTCCCCAGGGCCACGTTCGCCGCGGACAAGACCGGGTTCTTTGAGATGCAGACCCTCTACGACACGATACAGCAGTACCGCAGCGTCGCACGATACGAGGAGTGGATGGCGACGCGCATGATCGTGCACAACGGCACCTTCGCCGGGCTCACCGCCTGGGACCTCACCACCGGCGAGTTCGCCCTGCTGCGGGCCAAGGCATTGATCATTGCCACCGGAGGGTGCTGCCGTCTCTACGGCTTCACCACGTACTCCCATGCGGTGACCGGCGACGGGATGGCAATGGCCTACCGGGCCGGGCTCCCGTTGAGAGACATGGAGTTCGTACAGTTCCACCCAACCGGCCTGGTGCCTTCTGGGATTCTTATCACCGAGGCCGCCAGGGGAGAGGGTGGCCACCTGATGAACCGGGACAGGCGCCGCTTCCTGGAGGATTACGCGGCCAAGATGATGGAGCTGGCCCCCCGCGACATCATATCGCGGGCCGAGATGACCGAGATCGAGGCCGGCCGTGGCCTGGTTCACCCCAGCGGCCTCGGGTACGTGGAGCTGGACCTCACGCACCTGGGACGTGATCGCATCGTCGAAAGGCTGCCCCTGATTCGCGAGGTGGCCATAAAGTTCAACGGCATTGATCCCATTGACGGCCCGTTGCCTGTTCGGCCGGCGGCGCACTACTCGATGGGCGGCATCTCCACCGACATCAACGGCCAAACTCCGGTGGCTGGTGTCTGGGCTGCCGGTGAGGCGGCCTGCATGTCGCTGCACGGCGCCAACCGGCTGGGGACCAACTCCACCGCCGAATGCCTGGTATGGGGTGCCATCACCGGCCGGGAGGCGGCCCTATGGGCCAGCAGGGAGCGCGGCCTGCCCGACCCGCCTCTGGCCGAGGCAGCGGAAGAGCAGTCCCGACTGGCCGGCCTGCTGGAGGCGCGCGGTCCGGAGAACCACCACCAGATCCGCGCGCGCCTGCGGGAGCTGATGGATGAGAAGGTGGGCGTCTACCGCGACGCGCATGGGCTGGGCGAGGCACTTGGCGAGGTGCGGGAGCTCCGCGACCGGATGCGTCGCATCCACCTGGACGACAGGAGCTGGGTGTACAACACGGACCTGACCGGTGCCGTCGAGGTGGGGAACCTGCTGGACCTGGCCGAGGTTGTAATAATGGGGGCGCTACAGCGGACGGAATCCAGGGGAGGCCACGCCCGTCGTGACCACCCTGATCGCGACGATGAGCGCTGGTTGGTGCACACGCAGGCATCGCACAGCGAGGCCGGGCCGCGGCTCGCCTACACTCCGGTCACGATCACCACCTGGAAACCCGTGGAGCGCAAGTACTGATGTCGTCTATCAGGCAGGGAGGGGCCATGGTAACCGAGGCACAGACCCAGGCACGGACCCGGGCACCATCCCGGCTGAGCATGCGGCTGGGTCTGCGGGGTTGGGTGTACGCTGGCCGGTATCCGGCGGAGAGGTACCTGTACATCCTCCATCGCATCTGCGGTCTGGGGCTTGTTCTGTACCTGCCGCTGCACGTCTGGGTCACCGGCCGGCGGCTGCAGGGTCCGGATGCCTGGGAGCAGACGATGGCGATCCTGTCACGCCCGGTGTTCGTTGCCGGCGAGATCCTGATACTCGCCGCCTTTGTGTTTCACGCCATCAACGGTTTCCGGCTGCTGTTCGGCCATCTGGGCTGCGCGCTCGGCAGGCCTGGGCACCCGGTCTACCCCTATCCGGTGGCGCTACACCGCCAGCGCAGGATGGTGGTGACGTTGATGGTCCTGGCCGGGGTGTTTCTGGCGGCCGGGGTCTGGGATCTGCTGACCAAGTAGTGGGGAGGAAGGGCCGTGAGGGAATCCAGGCTATGGGCTTTCCACCTGATCTGCGGTGCGGGTCTGCTCGTGCTCCTCTCTTTGCACATGGGGCTGATGCACTATGCCAGCATCCTTGCCCTCCTGGGATGGGCAAGGGAGCCGGTGCTCTCCTTTTCCGCGGTGGCGGATCGTGGCAGGGGCGCGGCCTGGGCGGCCACGTACGTCCTGCTGCTGGGTTTTGCCCTCTACCACGGTCTCTACGGGCTGCGGGGTATCCTGGGCGAGATCTGGGGCACACCCAGGGCGGTGCGAATCATCAATGCGGGCGTTGTGGTGTTTGGGCTGGTAGTGCTTGTCTACGGCGTAGCGGTGGCGTTGCAGGCCGCGCGCCTGTGAGGGGTAGCGTGAGATGGCTGATCTGACCGGCAATCCCAAGGGCGGCTTTCCCGAAGATGGAATCCTCACGCTGAGGGTGGCGCGCTACGATCCCGAACACGACAGGGAGGCGCGGCCGCAGGAGTGGAAGGTGAAGATCCTGCCGGGCATGACCGTGCTGGACGCGCTGTTCTCGGTCAAGGAGGGGCAGGACGGATCGCTGGCGTTCCGATGCTCGTGTCGAATGGGCGTCTGCGGCTCCTGCGGGATGTTCATCAACGGGAAGCCCCGCCTGGCCTGCAACACCCAGGTCAGCGAGCTCGGCCCCGTGGTCGAGGTGGCGCCGCTTCCCAACCACGACGCGATCAAGGACCTGGTACCCGACCTGACCCAGACCTTCCGCAGGCATCGGGCCGTGCTCCCTTACGTCATGCGCAGCGACGCGGCCGAGATGGAGTCGCCGACGCGCGAGTACAAGCAGACGCCGGAGGAACTTGCGCGCTACGTGCAGTTCACCTACTGTCTGAAGTGCAGCCTCTGCCTGGCGGCATGTCCGACGGTCAGCACGTCGGAGCAGTTCCTGGGCCCGCAGGCATTGGCCCAGGTCTATCGGTACTCGGCAGACAACCGCGACCAGGGGCTAGGCGAACGTGCCGGCGTCGTGGATGCGTCCCACGGCGTCTTCGGCTGCCACCTGGCCGGGGCCTGCAGCGAGGCGTGCCCCAAGGGCGTGGATCCTGCGCTGGGCATCCAGCTTCTAAAACGCAGCCTGTTCGTAGGACCTCCGCACAGCGCACCGGCTCAGGTAGTGCCGGCGTTCCCGGAGGGTTACCGAACGCCGGAGGCGGCAGAACGGCCCAAGGCGCCGCCCAGGTCGGTCTAGGCCCGGGCTTGCGGCTTCACGGGTGACAGGACCGTGGGCTACAATGTGCCCATGGAACTCTTGCTTGTACCCATCGAGAAGCCCGAGAGCAACAACGTCATCCTGGGCCAGTCTCATTTCATCAAAACCGTTGAGGACCTTCACGAAGCCCTGGTGACCGCGGTGCCGGGCATCAAGTTCGGTCTGGCCTTCTCCGAGGCCAGCGGCAAGCGGATGGTGCGCAAGTCCGGTACGGACGAGGGGCTCATCGCCCTGGCGGTGCGGAACGCGCTGGCACTGGGCTGCGGTCACGTCTTCGTCATCATGCTCGGCGAAGGGTTTTTCCCGATCAACGTGCTGCACGCGGTCAAGGCCTGTCCAGAGGTCGTGCGCCTGTTCGCGGCAACGGCGAACCCTATCCAGGCGATCGTCGCCGAGGAAGGCGATCAGCGCGGGGTCTTGGGAGTGCTGGACGGTTTCAAGCCGCTGGGCGTGGAGGACGATGAGGGAACCGCCTGGCGCAGGGATCTGCTCCGGCGCTTCGGCTACAAGCTCTAGCCCGCGGGAATCGGTTGGCTTGACCCCACTCTGATCCGCCGATATAATCGCGCTGTCGGGCAGAGAGCCCGTCTGCCAAAACGGCGAAGATCGGAAGTAGTAGGCAGTGGCCGGCCGGCGCCACCAGGCGCACGAGAGATTCGGGGGAGGGTGTGACCCGAACGGCGGTGCTGCCGAACTCGTCCGGGAGCCGTGGGAACGAGGTTCCGAACCGGACCGTAGTTTCCACCGTTTGCCCGCGATAAGGGCTTGAGCGGACAGGTGCGCGGGGCAGTAGCTCAGGGGGAGAGCGCCTCTTTGGCGTAGAGGAGGTCGCGGGTTCAATTCCCGCCTGCTCCACCAATCGTCTGGCGATAGCGCGATTCTGGAGCGCCTGTCAACCGGGGTGGTACCGCGGAGGCCGTCTTCGTCCCTATGGATGAAGGCGGCGTTGCTGCTTCTGGAGGTGCAGTGAATGAAGGCATCTGGCCAGATATGGCTGGACGGGGCGCTGGTTCCCTGGGACGAGGCCCGCGTCCACGTGGCCGCGCACGTGGTCCACTACGGATCCAGCGTCTTCGAGGGCATTCGCGCCTACCAGACACTGAGCGGGCCCGCGGTGTTCTGTTTGGGCCAGCACGTCCGGCGGCTCCTGGACTCGTGTCGGATCTTCCGTATGATGCCCTCGTATTCGAGCGACGATCTCACCCGGGCGATCCTGAAGACGGTGAGCGTCAACGGTCACGGGGACTGCTACATAAGGCCCGTGGTCTTCCGCGGCGTGGAGTCCCTGAGCGTGGACCACCGCAGGTGTCCGCTGCACGTGGCGGTCATCACCTTTGAGTGGGGCCGCTATTTGGGCGAAGAAGCCATCGAGCACGGCGTGGATGTCATGATCAGTTCCTGGCGGCGCATTGCTCCCGACACCCTGCCCGGCATGGGCAAGATCGGTGGCAACTACGTGAACTCGGCGTTCATCGTAATGGAAGCGGCGGACAACGGATATGCCGAGGGCATCGCCCTGGACGTGCAGGGCTACTTGAGCGAGGGCAGCGGTGAGAACCTATTCCTCGTCAGGGACGGCGTCGTCTACACTCCACCGCTGGCTGCCTCGATCTTGGGGGGCATAACCCGGGGCGTGGTCATGACCCTCTGCCGCGAGGCCGGCATCGAGGTGCGCGAGATGGCGATCCCCCGCGAGATGCTCACTGTGTCGGACGAAGCCTTCTTCACGGGAACCGCGGCCGAGATCACACCCATCCGGTCGGTGGACCGCCAGCCCGTTGGGTCGGGACGCCGCGGCCCGCTGACCGAGCGGCTGCAGGAGCGATTCTTCGGCATCACATCGGGCCGCCTGCCCGACACCCAGGGGTGGCTGACGCAGGTGCGGGATGCCGTCTAGCCCAAAGGAGAACCCGATGCGCTACGACCCCGCCAGCATTGAGCCCAAGTGGCAGGCGCGATGGGAGGCGGACGGTCTCTACCACGCGCCCGACGGTGATCCGAGACCCAAGTTCTACTTCCTGACGATGTACCCTTATCCGTCCGGCGACTACCTCCACATCGGCCACTGGTATGCCATGGCGCCTTCGGACGTCGCCGCGCGGTACAAGAGGATGCGGGGCTTCAACGTAACGCTCCCCATGGGGTTTGACGCGTTCGGACTGCCCGCGGAGAACGCCGCAATCGAACGTGGCATCCATCCCTACCGCTGGACGATGAGCAACATCGAGGTGATCCGGCGCCAGCTTCGGTCAATGGGCGCGATGTGGGACTGGCCGCGAGAGGTGGTCACCTGCGACCCCGCCTACTACAAGTGGAACCAGTGGTTCTTCCTCAAGATGCACGAGAGAGGCCTTGCATATCGTGCGCTCTCGCCCGTGGACTGGTGTCCCAAGGACAACACCACGCTTGCCCGCGAGCAGGTGGTCGGCGACGACCGGGTGTGCGAGCGGTGCGGCACGCCGGTAGTCAAGAAGAACCTGGAGCAGTGGTTCCTGAAGATCACGGCCTACGCCGAGGAGCTGCTGGATTTCTCCAAGATCGAGTGGCCGGAGCGCGTCCGCACACTTCAGACCAACTGGATCGGCCGCAGCGAGGGCGTCGAGTTCGCGATCCCTCTCAGGGATCACCCAGGCCTGGAGTTCAGGGTCTTCACGACCAGGCCCGATACCGTCTATGGGATGACCTTCTGCGTGCTGGCTCCCGAGCATCCGCTAGTGGATCGCCTGACGACGCCGGAACGTCGTGCCCAGGTAGAGGCCTACAAGTTCAAGGCCGCGCGCGAGTCCGACATCGAGCGGCTTTCGACCGAGCGGGAGCACGACGGCGTCTTCATCGGCGCGTACGCCACCAACCCGATGAGCGGCTCAGACGTGCCGGTGTTCATCGCCGACTACGTCCTGCTGAGCTACGGCACGGGTGCTATCCAGGGCGTTCCGGCCCACGACACGCGCGATTTTGAGTTTGCCAGGAAGTACGGCCTGCCGATTCCGGTGGTCGTGGCGCCGCCGGGATGGAACGGCGGGCCGCTGTCCGAGGCCTATCTGGAGGAGGGCACGATGGTGAACTCCGGGCCCTTCGACGGCCTGCCGTCCGCCGAGGGCTGGCAGCGGATCGCCGATGCGATGATCACCCGCGGCGTCGGTGAGCGGAAGGTGCACTACCGCCTCCACGACTGGCTGATCAGCCGGCAGCGCTACTGGGGTACCCCGATTCCGATCATCTACTGCGACGCGTGCGGCGTGGTTCCGGTGCCGTTCGAGCACCTGCCGGTGATCCTGCCGGAAGACGCCGAGTTCCGGCCCACTGGCGAGTCCCCGCTGAAGCATCATGGCGGCTTCCAGAACGTCGCCTGCCCGCACTGCCGCAGGCCGGCCAGGCGCGAGACCGATACCATGGACACGTTCGTAGACTCGTCGTGGTACCAGTACCGGTACCTTAGCCCTGACTACGACGAGGCCCCCTTCGATCCCCAGAAGGGAGCGTACTGGTTGCCGGTTGACCAGTATACCGGTGGTATCGAGCACGCGGTGATGCACCTGCTCTACACGCGGTTCTGGACGAAGGTGATGCGCGATCTGGGTCTGGTGTCCTTCGACGAGCCGATGAAGCGGTTGTTCAACCAAGGGATCATTCTGGGCACGGACGGAAACCGGATGAGCAAGTCCCGGGGCAATGTGGTGAATCCCGACGAGTTCGTGCGCGGGTACGGTGCCGACGTGCTGCGTGCCTACCTCATGTTCATTGGGCCGTGGGACGAGGGCGGTCCGTGGAACAGCCGGGGCATTGAGGGAATCTGGCGATTCCTGGCGCGGGTCTGGTCGGTTGTGGCCGTGCCCGCGGGGGAGGCATCAGGTTCACCGGTTCAACCCATCGAGGCATCCGACCTGGAGTTCTGGATGCACCACACGATCAGGCGTGTGACCGAGCAGATGGAAGGGTATAGGTTCAACACTGCGATCGCGGCGTTGATGGAGTACGCCAACGTTCTGCAGCGGGCCAGGAGCTCGCCACTCTCCGGCACGGCGCTGTGGAGCGAGGCGCTCCGGATGCTCGTGCTGCTGCTCGCGCCGCTCTGCCCCCATACCTCTGAGGAGCTCTGGGTCGAGCACCTCGGGGGCTCATACAGCGTGCACACCCACCCCTGGCCGGCCTTCGATCCGGCCAAGGCGGCCGCCAGGCAGATCACGCTGGTGCTGCAGGTGGACGGGCGCGTGCGCGACCGGGTCCAGGTGGACGCAGGGATCACCGATGCCGAGGCCCGGGAGGTCGCGCTGGCAAGCCCGCGCATCCGCCAGTTCCTGGCCGGCAAGACCGTGGCCGACGTCATCGTGGTCTCCGGCCGCCTGGTCAACATAGTCGTGCGATAGCCCGCAGGACGCCCCATTCCCTGCCGATGAGATAGCAGGAGGAGGTGACGACCATCGAGCGGTCCGACCAGTTGGCGCTCGCCGGGCTGGCCGCGGCCCTGGTCCTGGCAGGCGGTGCTGCGATCCGGGCCGGACGGACCCCAGGTCCCCTGCCGGTCAGCGGGCCCTCGGCGCCCGCGCAGATCAGCGTGCACGTGGTAGGCGAGGTGACCTGGCCGGGGATGTACGTGCTGCCGGCCGGTGCCCGCCTCCAGGATGCCATATTAGCGGCCCACGGCCCCACATTGATCGCCGATCTCAGGCGTGTGAACCTGGCCGCCCAGCTACGGGATGGTGACCGGGTGGTCGTGCCGCGGATCATACAGCCGACCTACCCGTTTGCTCTGGCGCGACGCCCAGAAGCCCGGCCAGAAGCGCCGCCGCCAGAAGGGGAGAGGGCTTCCACGATGAACGTGAACACCGCGACCGCGGCGGATCTTGAACGCCTGCCCGGTATAGGCCCTGTTCTGGCGCGCCGCATAGTGGAGCATCGCGAGGCCAGGGGGCTGTTCCGGCGCCTGGACGACCTCCTCGAGGTCCAGGGCATAGGGCCCAAGCTCTTCCGCCGTCTGGAGCCCTTGCTCCGGCTGGAGTAAGGGAACCGCGACGACCCTCCGTTCGTAGATCACCAAGAGGGGGCGCCGCGGTCGCAGGTGGCGTGTGGCGCAGTCCAAGGAATCGGAGCGGCCCGCGGGTCCCCAGGATGATCGGGCGCGGTTTGAGGCCCTGGTGGAGAAGTACGCGCGGCGCGTGTATGCGATGGCCTACAGGATGGTCGGGCACGAGGCCGATGCCAAGGATCTTACGCAGGAGGCCCTCATACGAGTGTGGCGGTCCATGCCGCGGCTGCGACCCGGCGTTCCGCTGGAGGGCTGGCTATATCGAATCGTTACGAACCTGTTCATTGATCTGCTGCGGCGCCGCCGGGGCACGCGGGTCCAGTCTCTCGACGAGCCGCTGGCCACCGAGGCAGGCGAGCTGGCAAGAGAACGGGCGGATCACTCAGCAGACGTCGAGCGCACTGTGCTCGGTGCGATGTTGGACCGGCGCGTGCAGCAGGCGCTCCTGTCGCTCCAGCCCGAGATCCGCATGGTTGTAGTGCTGGCAGATGTAGAAGGGTACGCTTACGAGGAGATCGCCTCGATGATGGGGATCCCCGTGGGCACGGTGAAGTCGCGGTTGCACCGCGCGCGCCTGACGCTGCGAGATCATCTGGCGCCCCTCCGCGACAGCCTGGAGGGCCGATGAACCACCGACGCACCGCGCGGCTGCTGAGCGCCTACCTTGATGCCGAGCTCTCTTCAGAGGAGATGGCCGAGGTCCAGGGTCACCTGGCGGGCTGCCTTGATTGCAGTGCAGAACTGGGGGAGCTGCGCGCCACGCGGCGCCTCTTGAGCTCTCTGGAGGCACCCGACCTGCCACAGGGGTTTGCAGCGGATCTGCAGCTGCGCCTGTGGCGCCGGGCGCCCGGCCCGTGGGCCTGGCTGCCCGTCTGGGAACCGCGCCCCGCGACAGCGCTTGCTGTCCTGGCGCTCGTTCTGGCCCTTGTGTCTGTGCCCGCGATCCGGGGCCACCAGCACCGCCTTCGCGCCGCGGAGATCGGCCCTGATCTGTTTCTCCGTAGGGCGGCGCAGGCGCAGGCGAGGGATCCACTCATGGACCGTGCCTTTGTGGGCCTCGTCTTCACCGACGCCAATCTTCGCCTGATCGGCGAGGATCCACGGGGGCCGGTGCGGTGATCCGGTGCGCCTCCGCAGGGTTCGTCATCTGGCTGGCAGTCGCGGCGCCGGCCCTGTCGCAGGGCTCGCCAGAGCCCCTTCTGGATGGGGTGACGTTGCAGGAAGTCGCCCGCCACGCCGCAATCGCCTCGCAGATCGTGGACTACGAGGGCACCAAGGTGCTCTCCGTGCTCCGCGGCGAGGCCATGGAGACCGTCACGCTGATCGAGACCCGCAAGCGGCCCGGGAGGACGCGTCTGGAGTTTCTCTCACCCGAGGGCGTGGCCGGGCGGCTGGTCGTTGACGACGGGCTGCAAACCTGGCACTACGAGCCGCGGCTCCATACGGTATTCCAGGGGCCGTCTCTGGCACCGCCAACCGATGCTCCACCTGTGGGATGGCTCTCAGAGTACCACCTGCGGCTGCTCGGTGTTGAGGATGTGATCGGCCGGCGCACCGCGGTGCTGAGTCTCCGGCCTCGGTCCGGGCAGGGCGAGCGCCGCCTCTGGATTGACCGAACCACAGGTGTGGCACTGCGGGCAGAGGAGCGCGACCCAAGCGATGGGCCCGTCATGGTCGCCTACTTCACGCGGATCAGCTTCGGTCTCAACGTGCCCTCCGCGCTCTTCCACATGCGCCCTCCCGCTGGCGCCCGGATCATCGGCCAGGGTGGTCCGGTTGGGCCGCTCCTTGCTCTTCCCGACCTGGAGCGGGCCGTTGGGTTTGCGTTGAGCGTTCCCCGGACGCTTCCCGGAGGTTACTCGCTGCGGGGCGGGACGCCGGTGCGTCACGGCCCGCTTCTCACCGCCTCCCTGGACTATTCGGACGGCTCCCGTAGCCTGGTTCTCTTTGTGGTGCCTGCTGGTCGCGCGCGTCCTCCTGGTCGCGGCGAGGCTGTGCCGGTCCTGGGTCCTGGAGCGCGGGCGTTTGGAGCCGGCGCCATACGGATCGTCACCTGGGAGAACCAGGGCCGTCAACTGGCACTGGCAGGGGCTCTCCCGATGATGGATCTGACGGGCGTCGCCGCCGTCATCTCGAAGGGGAGCGGGCCTTGACGTTGCGCGAGTTCCAGGACCGCATCGAGGCCCAATACGGCGAGCGTGACCGCTCGCGCGGCGTGGACGCGGCCCGAGCCGCGGGGCGCTACGCCTCAGGATGCCCGAAGTGCGGTTCTACCCCGTGCGCGTGTCCCCCGGACGCACGAATGCCAGCAGCATCTCGCGCAGCAACCAAGCAGCTAGGATAGAGGTCCGCCCCGACGGATCGCAGGGCGGGCTGACCTCAACCAGGTCGAATCCGACAATCCGGCATTCGGCAAGCACCCCCAGCAGCGAGGCGAACTCGCCTATGCTCAACCCAAGTGGCTCGGGGTTCCCTGTGCCAGGGGCAATGCTTGGATCGAAGGCGTCAATGTCCACCGACAGGTAGATCGGGCGGTCCTTTAGGGCCGCTAGTGCGGTGGGTGGCAGTTCTCCCGTCCGGGAGGCCGCGGCAAGCGAGGCTGCCGCCGCCCATTCTTCACGGCTCCCTGATCGAGCGCCAAGGACCGCGCACCGTTCAGGTCCGAGGCGGTCGGTGATCCTGCGCAGGATTGTGGCGTGCGACCAGCGCGCTCCCTCGAACTCGCCGAGCAGGTCCAGGTGGGCGTCCAGGACAACGACGCCCAAATCAGGGTGTCGTTCGGCCAGCGCGGCGACCGCCCCGAACGTCACGGCGTGATCGCCCCCGATGAGCACGGGCAGACCGGTCGTCGCTGCGACCCGCGCGCGGACGCGCTCGACCATCGCCTCGGCAGAGCAGCCGGCCAGGTCGAGGTCGCCTGAGTCCGAGAAGGTCAGGTCGGCGAGGTCACGCTGCTGGAACGGGCTGTAGGTCTCGACGCTCTCCGAGGCCCAGCGGATTGAAGCCGGCGCGTGGGCAGAGCCCGGCCGGAATGTGGAGGTGGCGTCGTATGGCGCGCCGATCAGCACGGCCGCAGGGCGTGCGTGCTCCCGGGCTCCGAGGAACGGCACTGGTGTCTATCTCGCCGACATCGCTTCTTGCAGGAACGGCGGCGGCACGAAGAGGCTCCGGTGTGCCGCAGGGAGATAGTAGCGGGTGGGGATGTGGCGCATTCTCTCAACCAGCTCCTCCGGGTCAACACCGACCGGATCTCGGCCCTGGGAGCCCACGGTGAAGGTCCAGAAGACTCCCGGGTAGGTAGGCACCGCGCCCAGGTAGGTGCGCACCCACCTAAAGTGAGGAGCCATGTGCCGTTGCACCATCGCAATGAGGTCCTGCTGGTAGATGGGCGATCCGCTCTGCACCGCCAGCACTCCTGCCTCGCCCAGAAGTCCTGCCATGTGGCCGTAGAACTCGCTGGAGAACAGCCCTAACGACGGCCCTTTCGGATCTGTGGAGTCCACCATGGCGACGTCAAAGCGCTCGCCGCTCTCGCGTACGAACCGGATGCCGTCGTCAACCAGGAGCCGGGCACGCGGGTCGCCATAGCAGCGGGCCGGGATCGAGGGAATCCACCGGAGCGTTGCGTCAATGACCGCGCGGTCTATCTCGACCATCGTCGCGTGTTCGATCGGGTGCCGCAGCGTCTCGCGCAGCAGCCCGCCATCCCCGCCTCCGATGATCAGCACCCGGCGCGGCGCGGGATGCGTGCACAGCGGGACGTGTGCGAGCAGCTCATGGTAGATGAACTCGTCTCTCTCGGTCGTCTGCACCGCGTCGTCGAGAATGAGCATGCGGCCGAAGTCCAAGTTCTCGATGACCCGGACCCGCTGAAACGCCGAACGGTCGTCGTGCAGCACGGCGTCTACCCGGTAGACGTGGGCGAAGGCCTCTCCACCCTGGTCCGTGATCCACTCTGGCTCCCGGGGCGGTCGCATGGCACCTACTCCGGCCAGAACAGCACTGCGGCAACCACGCAGCCCGTGCGCTGGACCACGTGCTCTTTGGAAGCGACGACGATCTCGGCGGTCTTGAGACCCCGCGCTGTCATGGCTTCTTCGACCATGCGCCGGACGATCTGTTCCGCGTTCTCGGCCGAACCGGTGTGGGCATACTCCATTATTACGCCAAAGCTGTCGACGCCGACCCCGATCCCCACGGCCGCCGCGATGCGTTCTCCTGGAGTGTGGCCGTTTATCCGGGTATAGACCGCGGGCATGAGGATGCCCGGCGTGTACGGACGCATCGGAACAATGCGGGCTCCCTCCGGGCAGATGCTGGTGACCCTCAGGAAGTTCAGGTCAGCGATTCCGGCATCCAGGAGCGCGTGATCGAACGCGTTGAGGTCCGTGCCGCCTTCACCCGCACCGGCCACAGCAGTGAGGGCCCGCGGGAGTGTCCACATCATCTTGTCTCCTCCGTGTGCTTCATGCTTTGGCACACCAAGTAATATACATTCCGCCCAGAGAGATGCCTACCCCCTTGCGGTGGAGGGAGGGCCGTCTTCGCGCAGAACACACCTTCTATGTTTCGGGTTTGTCGCCGATGGATGTGGTCAGCGGCTGCCGCGTGCACGGTGGTCCTGGTCTGCATCCAGCTGGGCCTGGGGCAGACAACGCCGCCCGGACCCGTGCTGCTGGGATTGACCGACCCGGACTCCGCCGGCTATGCCCTGGCCCGCGCCTCCGGCATCCGGTCTGCCAGGATCACGGCAGACTGGAGCGCGATCGAGCCGCAGCGAGGCCGGCCGGTCTGGACCGATCTGGACCGCGCGGTGGCAACCGCCCAGCGCGAGGGAGTGGCCCCGCTGCTCGCGCTCGCCTTCACGCCAGGATGGGCCAGCATCGGAACCGGCGTTGATCTCACGCGGCCTGAGATCTATTCCCGCCAGCCACCGCGCGACATCAACGACTGGGGCCGCTTTGTAAGCGCGGTAGCAGCGCGCTACCGCGACCGGGTGCGCGAGTGGCAGGTGTGGACGCATCTCGGGCTGCCCCACTACCGCGGAACAGGCAACGAGTATGTGGCTTTACTTCAGACCGCGCACGCGCGCATCAGGGCGCTGGACCCTTCTGCAAGGGTGGCATCGGCTACTCCAGAGGGGATGGACCTGGGGTTCGGCGTACGCATGCTGGCGGCCGCGCCTCAGCAGTTTGATGCCCTCGTCGTGTCGGCGAGGGGCACGGCGCCCGAGTCACTTCTGCGTCCGTTGGGGATACTGGCGGGCCGCGCGCGGGCCGTCGGGAAGGCGCTCTGGCTGGACTGGGCCCCGGAGCGGTCCGGCAGCGCCGACGCCGGCGTAGGGCTGCTGACTCGCGTCCTTGCGGTGGCTCAGGCCACAGGCGTAGAACGGTTCTTCCTGACCGAACCAGCCCTGTCGGCCGCCGACCTCCGCCAGGCCGCTGCGCCGCTGGCCGGCAGACCCTATGTCGGATACCTGGCGCGCGATCCTGATGTCTTCGCCGTGCTCTATGGCGCCGGCGCCGATGCGGTTCTCCTGGCATGGACGACTGCCGAGGGGAGGAGCCTTGACATCCCCGCCTCTCCCGGGATCCGAGTGGCCACGCTGCAGGGACGGGTAGTTGGGACAGAGATCCGCGACGGCCGGATGGTGCTGCGTCTTGCCGCCTCGCCGCTGGTGGTCACGGACGTTGCACCGGCGCTGCTCGAGGAAGCGCGGGCCACGGCCACCACCCGGGGTGCGCTCCTGCCGGTGGTCGGCGCCGACCGCGACTTTAGCCGCAGCCCGGAGGTATTCGCACGGCTCGGACGGACCGGTGAGGAGCGCGGGCTCTACAACCTGCCCTACCGTGCCCGTTCCAACGGCGCCGTGGAACCGGTGGAGACCGCAGGAGGCGAAGGTGTACGAACGGTCATTGCGCGCGGTGTAGTCTATGTCTACTTCGATCTCGATGACACGTTTGCGTTCTTTCTGGAGGGTCGCACTCCCCTGGAGATCACGGTGGAGGCCTGGGGGAGCAGCGCGCCCGGGCAGGTAGGATTCAATCTGCTGTACGACTCCACCGGGGGTTACCGGTTCACACCCTGGCAGTGGGTGGAGGTCGCCGAGGGTTGGGTCAACCACACGCTGCGCCTGACCGATGCCTCGATGGCCAACACGTGGGGGTGGGACCTTGCCATCAACGCTGGAGGCAACCGCTCGGAGGACCTCGTCGTGCGCACTGTTACCGTGCGGAAACTCCGGCCACCATAGATCTGGTGCGCGTTGACACCCCCTGGTACCCGTGCTAGATTTGCATCGGTTTTCAGCGCGTCCCGCGTGTTTCGCTGAACGGGTCCTGAGGTCTATGCGTCTCTCCCAACGCCACGGATACGATCTGGACAATCAGGGGCACCTCGTCATAGGCGGCGCGCGTGCGGCCGATCTGGCGTCCGGGTTCGGCACGCCGCTGTACGTCCTGGATGAAGATCGCATGCGGGCGAACTGCCGCGCCTACCTGGGGGCGATGCGGGAGGCGTACCCCGGACCGGGCCGGGTGCTGTTCGCGTCTAAGGCGCTGTGCACTGTCGCGACATGCCAGGTCGCGTACGAGGAGGGACTGGGCATTGACGTGGTCAGCGTCGGCGAGATCCTCACAGCGCTGACCGCAGGGGTGCCGGCTGGCGATCTCTTCTTCCACGGCAGCAACAAGACTCCCGAGGAGATCGCCTACGGTCTGGATGCCGGAGTCGGCCGGTTCGTGGTTGACAACGAGCACGAGCTGGGATGGCTGAACCGTCTGGCGCGCGAGCGCGGCCTGCGGGCCGACATCCTGCTGCGCGTCACCCCGGGGATCGAGCCCCACACGCACAAGGCCATCCAGACCGGAGGCGTGGACTCCAAGTTCGGGTTTGGACTGCTGGGGCCGTCCGCGGAAGGCGCTGTGCTGCAGGCCCTTGATCTCCCCGGTGTGCGCCTGCGTGGTCTGCACTGCCACATTGGATCTCAGATACTCGATCTGGATCCCTTCGTCATGGCCGCGCGGTCACTGGTTTCGTTTGCTGCCGAGATGCGCGGGAGCGGGTTCGTGCTCGAGGAACTCAACCTGGGTGGCGGGCTGGGCATTCGATACTTGGCAGATCAGGAGCCGCCGACCCCGGGCAGCCACGTGCGGGCGATGGCGGAGATGGTGCGCGATCTCACGGCGCGCTACAAGATGCCCCTGCCGGCCATGATAGTCGAGCCCGGCCGCGCGATCGTGGGCGACGCGGGCGTAACGCTCTACACCGTGGGCGCCATCAAGACCGTTCCGGGGGCGCGCAAGTTCGTGTCCGTGGACGGCGGTATGTACGAGAATCCGCGCCCGGCGCTCTACGAAGCGCAGTATGAAGCCCTGGTGGCGACGCGGGCGGGCGAGGAGCCCACGCAGAGCGTGTCCATCGCCGGGCGCTGTTGCGAGTCCGGGGACGTGCTGATCTGGGACGCCCAACTGCCGGATGTGGCAGCGGGGGATCTCCTTGCGGTTTTCTCCACGGGTGCCTACAATTTCTCGATGGCCAGCAACTACAATCGCTATCCGCGGCCGGCCCTCGTCTTCGTACGCGACGGCGAGGCGCAGATCGCGGTTGAGCGCGAGACCCCGGCCGACCTGGTGCGGCTCGACAGAGCCCTCCGGAGGCGCGATGGTACGCCGCGGCCCGGCGCCACCCTGCTGCCCGACACCCCCCTGCCGGGTGAAGGTTGATGCTGCGGGGCGACCCTCTGGACCTGCTGCTGCGCGTGATCGCGATTCTCGCTGCCGTCACGGTGCACGAGTTCGCGCACGCCTGGACCGCCGATCGGCTGGGCGATCCCACACCACGCACCCGCGGCCGCCTCTCGCTCAACCCGGTTGTGCACCTGGACCCGATCGGGGCCCTGCTGCTCCTGATCGCGGGGTTTGGGTGGGCCAAGCCCGTCGAGGTCAACCCCAGGTACTTCCCGGACCCGCGCAAGGGGATGCTGGTGGTGGCAGCGGCCGGCCCGCTCGCGAACGTCGCAACGGCATTCCTGCTCGGGCTGGTCTACCAGCTCGGCCTGGCCGAGCCCGGCTCCTGGTTGGGGGGCCTGCTGCTGACCGTGATCTTCATCAGCGCGGTGCTGGCCATCTTCAACCTGCTGCCCATACCCCCGCTGGATGGATCGAAGGTCCTCTCCGGTCTGCTGCCCCCGGTCCAGGCCCGCGCCTATGACCGGCTGGCCCAGTTCGGCCCGTTGCTGTTGCTGGCCCTGATCCTGCTGCCCGGCCGCCTCATTGGTCTTCTTCTGGATCAACCCGTGCGGTGGCTGGTCACACTGGCGATTGGCGCAGGCGGCCTTTGATGACAACCGAACCATCCGGCCCGTTCACCCGCAACCCCGCATCTGCCTACACGGTGAGCATACCCGGCTACGAGGGCCCGCTTGACCTGCTGGTAACGCTCGCCCACCAGGGGAAGATAGATCTCAACGACATCCCGCTGGCCGAGATGGCAGACGAGTTCCTGCGGCGCGCCAAGGCCTCCCTGGACCTCAATCAGGCCGTCGAGACGCTCTGGCTGCTTGCCGCGCTTGTTGAGATGAAGGCCAAGTTGCTCCTGCCCAAACCCCCTCCGCCTGAGCCCGTCCAGGTTCCTGAGGACAGCGACCTACCCGAACGCCTGGAGGAGCAACTCGCCGAGTACCGGGCTTTCAAGGAAGCCGCCGAGGCGCTCCGGGTGCTGGAGAGTCTCCAGCAGCAGGTCTTCGTACGGCCGTGGCAGGGGGATCCGGCAGACGTCCTGCTGGAGGGAGTGACGGTTGAGGATCTCTTCCGGGCCTTCGAAGAGGTGCTTGCGCGTGCCCGGGAGGAGCGCGCCGCCGAGGTCGTGGATGAGCCGGTTCGGGTTGCCGATCGCATGTCGGCCATCCTGGGCGCGCTGGACAACGCGCCGCAGGGCCTGGAGTTCTCTGCGCTGTTTCCGCGACGGGCAACCGCCGTCGTCGTGGTGGTGACGTTCCTGGCCTTGCTGGAACTGATCAAGGACCAGAAGGTCCGAGTGCAGCAGGCCTCCCCGCTGGCGCCAATCATGGTGCAGAGGGCCTAGGTCAACGACTGTCGGCTAAAGCCGGCAGCTTGTGAGTGAGCCATGCGAAGCACTGCTCCCCACGATAGGCAGGTTGACGGGCTGCCCACCACCGCCGGGTATACCGACGGCGGCATGGTACTTGGCCGCGATGTTGCGCGCCCCATTCAAGTCGGCGTGGAGCAAGAAACCGCACGCACGACATTGGAACCAGGCGCGGGAACGGCGGTTGTCGCGAGCAATATGCCCGCAGGAGGAGCACATTTGGGAGGTATGCCGAGGGTCTACCCCGACCACCGTTATGCCTCTTCCTTCGGCCTTGTACCGGACGAACGACTTGAGTTGAGCGAACGACCAGCTATGCAGACGACGGGCCTGCTTGCCGTGGCGGACCTTGGTTCGACGGCGGATGTCCTTGAGATTCTCCAAGATAATCGTTCCCCCATGAGGGCAGGCCTCGACGATCTGCTTCGAGAGCACGTGATCGCAGTCTCGACGGAACCGCTCCTGTCGGCGGCGCATCTTCCGCAGGTGTCGCTTGGCGGACTTTGTGCCCTTGGCCTGGAGGGCACGGCGGAGGTTGAAGTTGCGGGTCTCCACCGCCCGCCAACCCTTCTTCCCGAGGAAGCGGTTGTTGGAGGTGACGGCGGGTTGGGCAATGCCAAGGTCTACGCCGACGACCTCCGCATTGGGAGTAACCTCAGGCGCAGGCAGGTCAACGACGATGTGGAGCCACCAGTTGCCGTCGCGCTGGAGAAGGTCGCTGGTCAGGACAGTCGCGCCAGCGCACTTTTCAGCATAGGCGAGAAGCTGGAAGGGGAGGCTCATGCGGCCCTGTGTGGTCGAAAGCCGAACCGTCCGGTTAGGCCAATCCACCTTGAAGGTGTGCTTGTTGAAGCGGGGCGGACACTGAGACGACCTCGGGGCAGATACCTTGCGCCCCTGACGCCGCAAAACGAATACACTCCTCAGGGCTTCCGTCGCTTTGACGCGGGCCTGGCAATGCAGGTCAGAGACGAGTGCAGGGTAGCGTTCCTTCAGCGGGTAGTAGGTGGCGTGGTGAAGGCGGACACCGTTTTTCTCGTTATGCGCCCAGCCGTAGGCGCAGACCTCGTTGAAGACGGCGCTGAAGAGGCGTGCGGTCTCTGCGAGGGCTGCGGCCTGTTCAGGAGTGGTCTGAAGAAGTACGCGAACGGTGCGGTTCATGCTCGTATTATGCCATATGTGCCGACACTCTGCGGGTAGAGAGGAGGGCAGGCGGCATTCCCCCGCCGCAGTTCCTATGGTATCCCCTGATGGTATCGGGGAACTGGCGCGCTCGGTTGAGAGCCTGCTGTTTGTCGCCGACCGGCCGGTACCACTCGATCGCCTGGCAGCCGTGCTGGATGTCCCAGCGGACCGCGCACGGGAGGCAGTAGATCACCTAGAGTCGCGCCTGGCAGACGGCGGCCTTCAGGTGCAGGAGGTCGCCGGCGGCTATCAGCTCTGCACCAGGCCGGAGCACGCCGATCTGGTGCGCCGGTTTCTCCAGTACGAGCACGGCGAATCCCTGTCCAAGGGAGCCCTCGAGACCCTTGCGATAATCGCGTACCGGCAGCCGGCGACCAGGGGCGACATCGAGCAGATCCGCGGAAGCAGCAGCGATTGGCACATCGAGCGCCTGCTCGAGCGCCATCTGATCCGCGTGGTGGGTCGTCGCGAGACGGTGGGACGCCCCATGCTGTTCGGGACCACGGAACGGTTCCTCCGGTACTTCGGCCTCCGCGGGCTTTCTGATCTGCCGCCCGCGGGCGAGCGCGGCGTGCAGGCCATGCTAGATCCGGTGGGGTGAGCGCCGTGCTCCGGCACGCCCTGTTGGCAGGCCTGCTGCTGGCGCTGTGCGCAGTGATGACGGCAGGAGCGGCTCCGGCGGATGCCGCGGCGGCCAGTCCTGCCGCACCCGATGGGCCCACCGCCGCGATCGTCATGGACGCTACAACCGGCCGCATCCTGCACGCTCTTGCGGCGCACCGCCGGTGGCCTCCGGCGTCCACCACGAAGATCCTGACCGCGATCATGGCCATCGAGCGACTACCTGCCGGCACGGTCGTCACCGTGAGCACACGCGCTGCCGCCCAGCATCAGGGTGCGTTCGTAGGGCTTGTGGCCGGAGAGAGATGGCAGGCCAGAGATCTGCTGCTTGCGATGATGCTCCGCTCGGCCAACGATGCGGCGGTGGCCGTGGCCGAGGCGGTCTTCGGTACCAGTGAACGCTTCGTCGAGGAGATGAACACCAAGGCACGGCAGTTGGGCGCCCGCGAGAGCCGGTTTGTCAGCCCGCACGGGTTCGAGGCCGCGGGGCACTACAGCACCGCCCTCGACCTCGCCCTGATCGCACGCCATGCCCTTCGCAACGCGGATTTCGCAGCCCTGGCGCGTACCGAAACCTCGGAACTGGTACGGCCTGGCCGACCGCCCCAGCGCCTCGTCAACACCAACCGGCTCCTCGGGCGCTATCCTGGAGCCGATGGGGTGAAGACCGGGTGGACCGCGGCGTCAGGGCCTTCGCTGGTTGCCTCGGCAACGCGGGACGGCCGCCAGATGCTCGTGGTCGTGCTCAACAGTCGCGACGTCTTCGGTGATGCGGAACGGTTGCTGGATCTTGGATTCCGCTCCGTCCCGGCGGGCGCGCTGTCGGGGGGCCAAAGGCCTTCGGGGCACTGAGGGGCAGCGGCATGAAGGTTGATCGCAAGAAATGGGAAGCCAGGTACGCAGCAGGCGAGCGCGTGCACGACGGGCCGCCGTCAGGCCTATTGAGGAGGTGGCTACCGCTCCTGCCTCGGGGCCGCGCGTTGGACGTGGCCACCGGCCTGGGGCGCAATGCCCTGCTGCTGGCATCGGCCGGCTACGATGTGTGCGCCGTTGACATCTCGCCCACTGCGCTGGCAGTAGCGGCCCGCCGGGCTGCACGGAGGCACCTGCGCGTGCGGTGGGTCGAGGCGGATCTCGACACCCACCTGTTCCCGAAGGCGCGGTACCATGTGGTCGTGAACACGTTCTTCCTGAAGAGGAAGCTGCTTAGGGCGATGCAGGAGGCGGTGCGGCCCGGTGGGGTGATGATCCTGGAGACACACCTGGAATGGCCCGAGCCGGACCCTGGTCCCCGCGGGCCCGCACACCGGCTCAGAAAAGGCGAACTGCGGCGTCGGTTCCGGGACTGGGAGGTGCTCTATCTTCAGGAGGGTCTTTTCCGGGAGGGCGGACGCACCCGCGCGCTTGGTAGGATTGTGGCCAGAAAGCCAAGGGGATCCCGGCGATGAGGGTGGCATCGGAGCGGGTCACGGCGCTTCGATCCGCGGTTGCTGTCCTGCTTGCTCTGCTGATGGCGGCCTCTGTCGGCGCATTCGCAGCCGCGGCCGTCGGAGCCACAGGTGCCGGCGGGACCTATCCGATGACTTTGACGGATGCCTCCGGGGTACACCTCACCATAGGGGCCAGGCCGGTCCGGATAGTCTCAATGGCTCCGAGCGTGACAGAGGTCCTGTTCGCCCTGGGCCTAGACCGAGAGGTCATCGGGATCAGCGACTCCGACGACTACCCGCCTGAGCGGGTTCGCAGCAGGCCGCGCGTGGGCGGCGTTGTGGTCAGCCTGGAGCGCGTGATGGCCCTCAAGCCGGATCTGGTTGTCGGAATGCCAAGCCTGCAACATGACCAGCTTGTTCGTCTGCGGGCGCTCCGCCTGCCCGTCCTGGCGGTGGACGCCGCCTCGGTTGAGGGGACGGTTGATCTGGTTCGACTACTGGGCCGGGTGACGGGCCGCACCAGGGAGGCCGAGGGCCTGGCCCTGTTCCTCCGGCGCCGGGCAGCGGCCGTTCGCCCAGCCGTCCGGCGCACTGTCTACATCGAGGTGTGGCATGAACCAGTGCTGGCCGCGGGCGGCCGAACGCTGGTGGACGATCTGGTCACCCGCGCCGGCGGCGCCAACATCTTCGGCGACCGCCGCGGATACGTTCCTGTCCCGATCGAGGACGTCCTGAACAGGAACCCGCAGGTGATCCTGCTGCTCTACCCGGGGAGAGACCGACTGCGGGGGAGACCCGGCTGGGCCGCCCTGGACGCGGTGAGGGCAGGGCGGGTGTACGATCTGCCGACCTCGCTGGTAGCGCGGCCCGGTCCCCGCGTGGTGGAAGGTCTGGATCTAGTTGCCAGGCTGCTGGGCAATGGACGGTAGTTTGTCTGCCGCAGATGGGTGTCGGGTCGAGATCGCCGGACTGGTGTGCCGGCTGGCCGGCATCACGGCGCTGGGTGGTGTCTCCCTTGAGATACCGTCCGGGGCGTTCTTCGGCATCGTCGGACCCAACGGCGCGGGCAAGACCACCCTGCTGCGTGCGATAGCCGGCGCAGTGGGTCCGGAGGCGGGTGGGGTGCTGGTGGAAGGACTCGCCCCGCACGAGACGCCGGTAGAAGTCCTGGCCAGACAGATCTCTGTCCTGCCACAGCATCCGGTCGTGCCAGCAGGTGTCACGGTGCGAGAGGCCGTGGCGTGGGCGAGGAACCCCCACCTGGGCCGGCTGGCGCGCCCTGGTCCGGCCGATCTCCAGGCCGTGGACGGGGCCCTGGAGCAGACCGGTGCTGTGGAACTGGCCGACCGCCCAATAGAGGCCCTAAGCGGCGGAGAGCGACAGCGTGTGCTGATTGCCCGGGCCCTAGCCCAGCAGCCGCGCCTCCTGCTCCTGGACGAGCCCACGGTGCACCTGGACCTGGGACGGCAGCTTGAGATCATGGAGCTCCTGAGAACCCTGGCCGGCCGCGGCCTCACCGCCGTGGCAGCGATCCACGACTTGAACCTGGCGGCCAGTTTCTGTGATCGCATGGCGCTGCTGAGCCAGGGCCGCCTCCTTGCCAGCGGCCGCCCGGCCGATGTCGTCGCCCCAGACCTCATCCGTGAGGCGTATGGTGCTGGCGTGACCGTTCGGATCGACGCCAGGACCGGGCGCCCGTACCTGACGGTGGCTCCTGGACCGGCGGCTCAAGGGACCGGGCCACGGGTTCACGTGATCTGCGGCGGCGGGACCGGCGTTGAGATCCTGAACCGCTGCGCCGAGGCGGGCTGTCGCCTGAGCGTGGGAGTTGTGCACGTGATGGACGCCGACGACGAAACAGCACGGGCCGTGGGAGCCCAGGTGATCGAGGAGGCACCGTTCTCGCCGATCAGCAGTGCCGCTGCCGACGAGGCCATCCGGGCCGCCCTGACCTGCCGCGCCGTGATTATCGCGCCCACCCCCATCGGTCCGGGTAACTTGCGGAATCTGGAAGTTGCGGAAGCTGCGCTGACTGCCGGGGTTCCGGTTGTCATGGTGGAGGGGCAGGAGGCGCGGGATTTCACCGGCGGCGCAGCCGCGGATGCTGCAGCGCGCCTGGCCGCGGCAGGCGCGCTGGTGGTCCCGGATACGGCGGCGGCGCTCGAGGCGCTCAGCCGGCTGCTGGCCCGCGGGGGGGCCCGGTCGTGAGCCGACGGCGCCCGGCGGTGGCTATAGACGGTCCTACCGCGTCCGGCAAGTCCACCGTGGCGCGGGCCGTGGCCGACAGGCTTGGGTTCAAGCACATAGACACCGGTGCCATGTATCGGTCGGTGGCGCTGGCCTCCATGAGGCGACGCGTTGACCTGCGCGACGCAGCCGCGCTTGCAGCCCTGGCCGCCTCGCTGGCCATCGAGTTCCGACCAGCACGCGGTGGGGATAGAATCGTGGTGGACGGCGAGGACGTGACCGAGGCGATCCGCGCCCCGGAGGTCAGTACCGCGGCTTCGATCGTCAGCGCTGTGCCCGGAGTGCGCGCGGCGCTGGTGGCGCGGCAGCAGGCCCTCGGGGCCGCCGGGGGAATCGTGATGGAGGGCCGGGACATAGGCACGGTCGTCTTCCCCAACGCCGAGGTCAAGGTGTTCCTCGAGGCCAGTCTTGAGGCGAGGACCCGGCGGCGGCACGACGAACTGAGGGCAAGGGGGGTGGACGTGGATCAGGACGAGGTCCGCCGCCAGGAGGCCGAGCGGGACGAGCGCGATGAGACGCGGTCTCTCTCACCGCTGCGGCCGGCAGGTGACGCTGTTGTTCTCGACACCACCCTCTTGACTACTGAACAGGTGGTCGCAACGATCGTACAGCTCGTCAGGGAGCGCACGGATGTGGTATGACTTCTGGAAACTGCTCTTCACGGTCTACTTCTCCCTGCAGTTCCGGCTGCGCGTGGAGGGCCGCGAGAACGAACCGGCAGAGGGCCCGGTCCTGGCCGTATGCAACCACGTCAGCGCCGCGGACCCTCCGATCGCCGGGGTTGCGCTTCGGCGCAGGGCCCGCTTCATGGCCAAGCACGAGCTGCTTCAGATGCCCGTTCTCGGCTGGCTGCTGCGCACGGTGGGCACTTTCCCTGTGAGGAGGGGCCAGGCGGACCGGCGCTCGATCCGCACCGCGCTCGAGGCTCTTTCCCATGGCGAACTCGTCCTGATGTTCCCCGAAGGCACGCGCAGCGCCGACGGCCGGTTGATGCAGGCCGAGCCCGGCGCCGCGCTGCTGGCCCTGCGCGCCGGCGCGCCGGTGCTTCCCATGGCAGTAATCGGTACGCAGCACGCCATGCCCAAGGGCACGCGGCTGCCCCGCCGGCACTCGGTTGTCGTCCGGCTGGGCCCGCCCATTGCCGTCCCGCGGCACGACGGCCGCATCACGCGGACAGACCTGGAGGCATGGGGAAGGCGCTTCATGGACGGAATCGCCGCGCTCCTGCCGTCCGACCAGAGGCCGTCGTCAGGGACAGGTGGGTGAGGCGCGGAGGTCTTCCCCCCAGCGCAGGACAGATACTTTGAGCGGGGTTCCGTAGAGCGGCGAGGCCCCACCGTAGGTGATGTCCACCTCGGCGCGAATCGTACGCGTCAACAGAACCGTGAAGGTGGCGTCGGGGTTGTAGCGGCGGATCTCGCCGGTGGACAGGATGCACCAGCGGCGGGCCGCGACGTTGATGGTGCAGTCGTCCAGGGTGGGAAGCAGGCAACGCCGGGTCGTGGTGTACCAGGTTCGCTGATCCGCCGTGGCAGGGTAGTTCGTGTACGGGACCGCCGCGGCCGTCTTGTCTGCCTTGAGCAGGTAAATCTGGTGCTCGAGGCCTGCCTGGGCCAGGTACTGCGCCTCGGCGTCCCACCGCACAAGCCGTCCCATCTCCATCTCGGCGATCATCAGTTGGGCGATGCCCGCCACGATCAACGCCAGGATCATCGTCACCACGACCGCCATGACGAGGGCAACGCCTGCCTCGCCTGACCGCGACCGCTTCACCGTGGCCGCAGGGGGCTGCGCTCGGGCAGCGAGCGGCCTGCTAGGGGGCCTGCCGGTACGCACTCGAGGTGACCACAATGTCGGCGACCTCCCCGGTGGGATCCATGGCGGTGAGCGCAACCTGCACCGACCTGACTGCCTCGGCCGACGGGCCCGGAGCCGCCGGGCACGCGACTGCGCTGCCGGCAGCGTTGAAGCACTGGACGCTCATGGCGCGGAAGGGGCCGGCCAGGGGCTGCCAGGCGGCAGGTACCGGCGCCGCCTCCTCGGCGGCCAGCGCCGTGGCCGGTTCGGAGGACACACGACGCCGAACGATGATGTTCCGGTGGCGGTGGTCCTGCGGGCTCGTGTACCCATCAACCTGCCCATAGTGCGCGCCGGATGCGACGGTCGAGTGGGTCACCTCGAGCCTCCAGCCGGGCTCAGCCGCACCGACGGCCCAGTACTTCACCTTGAGGGCTGAGCCGACCAGATAGAACCTGCCGTAGTAGTTCGTACCTGGCGTGACGCTTGCGGAGACCGATCCGATGGCCCCGCCGGTGGTGCTCCAGACAGTCCAGTACCGGATTCTCAACGTCGCGTTGGTCTCATCAGCCAGTGTGACGATGTAACCCACGCCGGTATCGCTGCGCCGCGCGCTGACGCCGGTCTGGTGACCGTCCGCGTCGCTGTGCGGGACGTTCTTGCTGAACTGGCGATGGCAGGAGCCGCTGCTCGCGGTGAAGACGAACCCGTCGGCGGAGGCGGAGTGTGTGCCGGCACACCCGTCCCTCCGAGTCCACCCCGCCAGGCTCGTTCCGTCTTCGTAGTCCAAGAAGACGTGCACGCCGTTCGACGGCGGGGTGCCCGCTGAGAGGTCCCCGTAGAACAGGTAGTAGTCGCCATCAGAACCGCCGGCTGCTATTGGTGCCTGCAGCCTGAACCATACTCGCGTCGTCGTTGAGTTCCACGCGGTCGGGATGTCCCTGAAGCGATCCAGTTCCACCCACCTCGTCCCGGCCCGGTAGCGCACACGCACGTCGTTCCCGCTTGCCAGGCTCTTGCCCGCGGCTACCAGCGCGGCGTGGTCGAAGACGACAGGGACGGAGTAGCCAGCTGGCACCGCGGTCCCGGCGGTGACCGTGATGCGGCGGCGGAAGAAGTACTCTCCGCTCTGTCGGTACTCCAGATTTCCGGTGCCGGCGTTGAGCTGGTACTCCACAGTCGGCGTCGCGCCGGTTCCGTCGCCCGAAGCCATGGTCAAGCGTATAAGCGAGTCGCCCACGACCTGGAAGCTCCCTGCGGCGCGCACCTCCCGCACGATTTTGTCCAGCGCCCTGCGGGCATTTTGCGTGACCTCGGTGTGCCGGTCAACGCGGTTCCATGTTTGCTGGCCGGTCCACAGCAGCGGTACCAGCGCGACGATCACCAACGTGAGCATGGCCACAACCGCCAGCAGTTCGGTCAGGGTGGCGCCGCGTTCGTTCGCCGGTATCCCATGATCTCTACGCGGCATCGCGGGCTCCTATGGGCGCGAGGTTACCTTGGTGTCGTATCGCACCTGCGCTTCGTCCACATCGCAGGCGCTGTTGGCGTTCGCGTCCCGGCACGCTATCGTGGCAATCGTTCTGAGCGATCCCACACCTGGGGCGGCACTCGAGAGCTCTGTTGTAATCGTCCACTGCAGCCGGCATTGTGGAAGGTCGGCGCATGCCTCGGCGCCCGATGTCACGCTGCTGATGTCCGCGCGCAGGCGTCCAAGGATCTCCTCGGTCTTGCGCGTGGCCGCCGCGGACAGCCGCAGATCCGTCTCGGTGACCTGGGCAGGAGCAAGCACGCCTGGCATGACCTGAAGCAGTGGGATGATGGCGACGCCCAGGATCAGGGCCGCCGCCAGCAGCTCGACGAGCGTGAAGCCGGCCTGCCCGCGCTTCACGGTCCGGTCACCTTCACGTGCCCGGTGGCCGCTGTAACCTGGACCGTCGCCGTGGCACCACTGGCCGTCAGCGTCACCGTGCCGCTGGCCGCCGCGCTGCCATTGGAGGAGAAGACGAACTGCAGTGGGCCGGTCACGGAGACCTCCTGTGGCAGGTTCTTTGGGAAGTCGGGCTCGGCGCCACCGCCTTCCTGCCTCACGATGTAGCCGGTGTATGGCGGTGCAGACGGACTGAACTCCAGCATGACGTTCGCGCGCCGGGCGATCGCTAGCCGCTGCGCCAGCCGCAGATCGGCGGCCAGTTGACGGGCGGATGAGCGCGCGTGGAGGGTCTCGGGGACCATCAGCCGCGGCACCGCGACGACCACCAGGATCGCCAGCAGCGCCGCGACCACGAGACCCTCCACAAGGCTGAACCCGCTTTGGCAGGCCATCTCATCCTCCTCCTTGCAGCGTGTTGCTCTGTGACCTCAGTGGCCTGCCCCGGTATCGTGGTTCACCCCTCCGGCGCTCATCTGAACCCTGCACAGGGTGTCGCTGTAGGTGGTCGAGTAGGGCGTAGCGGTACCGGTTCTGGGATCAACAGGCCGGCCGTCCGGGAAGTACGCGGTGTTGTCCAGGAAGGCCAGAAAGTTCGCGCCCGCGGTCGGGCACGCCCCGCTGTTCCGGTATTGGTAGAGGGCCAGGGCGGAGTTGATCGCCCGGACGTTGGCCATGTCCACCGAGCGCCGCGCGTCGGCCTCGGCGCCGAAGTAGTTGGGCAGCGCGACGGCGATCAGGACCCCGAGGATCAGGATCACCGCCAGTACTTCCACGAAGGTGAAACCGCTCTCACCCGAGCGCTTCCCTTTCATCCCCTTTCACCTCCTGCTGTGATGTGCCTTGCCTGACATCTCGCATCCAACACCGAACCTGGTACTACCTTAGAATGGCCCTGGGCAGGCCGAAGATCGGCAGGTACAGGGCCAGCAGGATCAAAGCGATGACACCTCCAAGGGCCAGCGTCAGAAGCGGCTCGGCCAGCGTGACCAGCCGCTTGATCGAGAGGTCTATGTCGCGGTCGAGCAGATCGGAGACCCGTTGAAGCAGCTCGTCCAGGCGGCCGGCCTCCTCGCCCATCGCGGTCATCCGGTGCACTATAGGAGGGAAGAGGGCGACCCCGCGCATCGCCTCGCTCAGGCGATGGCCGGATGAGATCCTCTCCTTGAGGTAGCTGGCCGCGGCCTTCACCTGGGGTTCGGAGACCGACTCGGCCGTGATGTTCAGCGCCTGTATCACCGGCACGCCGCTGGAGTACATCGCACCGAACGTCCGCAGCAGGCGGTTGACTTGAAGCAGCCGCACAACCGCGCCGACGCGCGGGATTCGGCAGAGCAGGCGCGCTCCGGCGGCCGCGAGCCTTGCCAGTGTGCCGGTCTGGAACAACGCCCATCCCGCGGTTGCGGCCACTACCAGGCCCGCCAGCCAGTACCCACGCAGCAGCCGGCTGAACTCGATGAGGACCGCGGTGGCTAGAGGGAGGGGTGCTCCGGCAGAGCGGTATACTTTCTCGAACGCAGGAATCACGAAAACGGCAAACACGCTTGTGACCACCGTGGCCAGGACGAGCACGAACGCCGGGTAAACAGCAAGCGAGGCGGCTTTTTGTCGCAGCGCCACCTCGCGGTCGAGGTAGTCGGTCAGACGCATCAGGGCCTGGTCCAGCACGCCGCCTACCTCGCCGGACCGCACCACCCCGACATATACCGGGGAGAACACCTTGGGATGGCGGCTCATCGCGGCCGACAGACTCTGCCCGGCCTCGATGCGATCGCGCACGTCCCCGATCACCTCGCGCAGCGTCACGTCTTCCTCTTGCTCGCGCGCCACCTCCAGGCCGCGGAGCAGCGGGATGCCGGACGCCGCGAGCCCGGCCAGGTGATAGGTGAAGGCCGCAACCTCTTGAAGGCCAGGCCCTCGACGCCGCCAGACCGCTGTGGCCCAGCGTGTCCGCGGCCGCAGTGACGTGATGAACAGCACCTGTTCGCGCAGCCGGGCGCCGGCCACGGCCTCGCTCTCGGCCGCGATCACACCTCTGACCGGAACGCCGGTACCGTCCCTGCCCGTGTACGCGAAGGCTGGCATGGCCCGCTCCATCTCAGTCAATCGCCGCGAAGACCACGCGGCGAAGTTCGTCCACGCTGGTCGTGCCGTCGAGCGCCCTGGCAATACCTGCTTCGTTCATGACGCGCATCCCATCGCGCCGCGCGGCCTCGCGGATGGCGGTGGCAGGGCGCCGCTGCAGGATCAGGTCGCGGATTCCGTCCGTCACCTTCATTATCTCGAACACGCCGGAGCGCCCCCTGTATCCCATCTGGCCGCACTCCGGGCAGCCGTGCGGGCTCCAGACAGTTGCCGTCGTGTTGGCTGGCAGCCCAAGTTCCACCGCCTGGTCCGGGGTGGCCTCGTGCGGTTGCCGGCAGGCCGGGCAGAGCGCACGGATCAGGGCTGGCCGATCGAGGCCAGCAGGGTGGAGGTGATCAGGTAGGGCTCCACGCCCATCTCAACGAGACGAACGATGGCGCCGGCGGCGTCGTTCGTGTGAAGGGTGCTCAGCACCAAGTGGCCGGTGAGGGCTGCCTGGACGGCGATCTGGGCGGTCTCTGTGTCGCGGATCTCGCCCACCATTACTACGTCGGGATCGTGGCGGATGATCGCCCGCAGCCCTGCCGCGAACGAGACCGCCATCTTCGTCCGCACGGCGATCTGGGTGATGCCCTCGAGGTGGTACTCCACCGGATCCTCGACGGTCATGATGTTGCGCGTTCGCTCGTTGATCCGATTGAGGCAGGCGTACAGCGTGGTCGTCTTGCCCGAGCCCGTTGGACCCGTGACCAGGATCATCCCGTACGGTCTGGCCAGCAGCCCCTCGAGCACCTTCTGTTGATCGGGAAGGAGGCCCAGCCGTTCAAGGCCCAGCAGCACGCGGTGCTTGTCCAGCACCCGGACGGTCACGCGCTCCCCGAAGTTGGAGCCAACAGACGCGATGCGCAGGTCGTGCTCGCGCTCCCCGAACTCGTACAGCAGGCGGCCGTCCTGCGGTCTCACCCGCTCGGCGATGTCCAGTCCTGCCAGCGCCTTGATGCGGGAGGCCGCACCGCCGCCCACACTCCGGGACAGCCGCGCCTTGTCGTACAGGAGCCCGTCTATGCGATAACGCACGGCGGTGCCGTCGGCCTGTGGCTCTATGTGGATGTCGGTCGCTCCCTCGCGCACGGCTCCTTGGATCATCGAGTCCACCAGCCGTACCATCGGTGGGTCGAGCGGGGAGTCGCCGGCCAGCACCGTTGCGAACTCGGGCTCAACACCTACGGCACCGGCGGCATCCAGGTCCTCGCCCACGGCCTGCGTAACGTTCAGCCGTGTGGCCAGCAGCCACTCGAAGTCGCGCTCAGTGGTGAAGAACGGCCGCACCCGGGCGCGTATCAGGCCGGAGAGCCGGTCAATGGCCCTAACGTCGGAGGGATCGGGCATGGCCACGTGGACCTCCTGCCCGACCCTCGCGAAGGGCGCCGCCCTCAGCTCGGTGATCACCGACGCCGGAATGCTGCGCAGCAACTCGTCGTCAATCGGCGTCGTGACCAGGTTCACGTATGGATTGCTCCGCTGCGCGCCCAGCGTCTCGCCCACGGCATGCTTCGTGACCAGGCCCCTGCCAATCAGCACCTGGCCCAGCCGCTGCCCGGTCTTGGCCTGCTCGGCCAGGGCCTCCTCCAACTGGGCTTCGGTTAGGAGGCCGGCCTCGACCAACATCTGGCCGAGGCGCTTCTGCGTCGAGGTTGGTGCGTACGTCGTTTCTACCCCGCCCCGGCGCACCAGCGAGCCATCCCCCACAAGGGCATCCAGGGCAATCTGCACCTCCGCGAGATCGGCGCCCAGGTGCGCCGCGATCGCTGGGGCCGTGGGGAGTTCGCGGGCATGGACCTGGACATACGCCTGCACGCGGCGTTGTAGCAGGCCGTTGGTCTCCCCGGGCTGGACCTGGCTAGCGGGGGACACGGCGCCTCGGGTTGGAGCGCCCGCGCGGCTTGGCCGGTTTGGCGGGCTGATCTTGGGAGTTGGCCTCATGTCTGTGCAGCCAGGAGTCTATCTCGTCCTTCCTGAAACGCCAGCCGCGGCCGACACGGATCGCGGGCAGTCTGCCCAGCCGGATCATCCGGTAGACGGTGATCGCGTGAACCCGCAGATAGCGGGCAACCTCCTGGACGGTCATTATGGTCGGCCTGCGTTCCAACATAGGGCAATCGGGCCTCCGAGTCAGTGTGCACTGTTCAGTACTCTATATGCCACAAATAGACCTTTTCTAGCCCTAGGCAGCACGACAGAACTCTAAGATTCTCGAAGAGGCGTTCGAATGCAGCCGTGCCGAGGAGGGGGAGGACGGTCAGACGGCGGGGATCAGGACCTCTAGCGCGCCAGGATGCACACGGAAGGTGGCCGGCAGCGTTCCAATAGTCTCGCCGTCCGCCTGGACCCTCAGTGGAGTCGAACTCGTGACGATGATCTCGCGGCCCTGGGCCTGGCGGATCTTGGGATGCAGGAGGTGGCGCCCAGAGTAGACTCTGGGCAGCACGCCCAGCGTTTCAATCCGGCTGAGCGGCCCCGCGATCACCACGTGCAGGATGCCGTCGTCCGGGCGTGCCGGCGGGACCATCCACATTCCCCCGGCGTTCCAGGCGGTGTTGCCGACCGCTATCAGAAAGAGCCTTTCGCGGTCCGCTACCCCGTCGATGACAATCCCGACCTCAACCGGCCGGTAGGTGACCAGCATCTTGAGGATGCCCAGCACGTACATGGCGGTTCCGCCCAGCACCTTAGGCCACGCGTTCACCTGTCCTGCAACCTCGCCGTCGAAGCCGGCGCCCGCGACCGTCAGGAAGCAGCGGTCGTTGACGACCCCAACGTCAATAAGCTTGGGGCGTGCGGTCAGAAGCATGCCCGCCGCGGCAGCGGGGTCCCGCGGCAGCCCGAGCGCCCGCGCGAAGTCGTTGCCCGTTCCCACCGGTAGTACGCCCATGACCGGCCGCCGGCTACGCCGGAGCAGGCCGTTGGCAACCTCGTGCGCGGTGCCGTCTCCGCCGACGGCCAGGATCACCTCAGCGTCCGAGGTTGCGGCCAGTTCAACGGCATAGCCCTGCCGCAGGGAGAAGCTCTCAGTGACTTCCCAGCCGGCTGATTCGAGTACGGGCTTCGCGCGGGCCCACGCCTGGGCTCCGCGGTTACGTCCGGCTACAGGGTTAACGATGGCGTGTGCGCGCATCCGCATGCCCCGGGTCTGACAAGTGGCAACGAGGGGATAACTACCAGGGATCTCCTGCAACTCCTGCTGGGGTGGCAGGAGTTGCCGCCCGGTTGCTCGGAGTCTTTATGCATGGAGCCGCCCCTTGGCGAGGTTCGGTTGCTGACGGTCGAGGTCCTCGCACGCGGCCTGACCGGAGGCGGCCCCCCGCGCCTGTCTGTCCCGGGCTCCGGCGCGGACAGGGGCGAGGCCTACCGCCTCTTCCATCTTCTGGACCGGCTGCAGGTGGTCTTCGGGGGCCGGGTCGCCGTGTACCTGGTCGAGCCGTTCTCGCTGACGTGGATCGCGCGCATCATCCGACACCGGCCGCGCCGCTATCCGGCGTTCATACTGGGTGGGCGTGAGGTGATCGCGGGCCTGGACGAGGGGGCGGTGCTCTCGCGGGTGGAGGGGTTGCTGGGAACGGTCAAGGAGTTCGGTCGAGACGAGTAGAAAGAAACCTGTGTGGGGGTGGGTTGACGGGCTAGAGGTCGAGGGGAGGTAGATCAGATATGCACCGGACCGTCTGGATCGTTATTGTAGCGGTCAGTCTTGCGCTGACGGCCCTGAACGCGGTGCCGACCAGGGCACAGGTGACCATCGAGGACCGGCTCGTCGTGATCACGCCTGTTGCGCGGACCGTCGCAGACCCAACGGTGGCCGCCTTCACGGAGTTCGCGCGCCGGCAGTTCGGCACCGCCGTGCGGGTGACCGTGGTCTCGGCAGGTACGCCCGTGGCCTACGGCCGGATCCGGGAGTGGGGCGGCCGGCCTGAGGCAGACGTCTTCTGGGGCGGCGAGCCCGCGCTGTTCGACGACCTGGCGGACCGTAAGCTCCTGGTGGCTCACGAGGTCCCCGAGGCGGTCCTGCGAGACATACCGGCCACGATCGGGACACCCAAGCCCATCCGGCTCAAGGATCCCAAGGGTTTCTGGGTTGGTTGCTGCCTGACCCCGTACGGGCTGATCTGGCACCCACGCCTCATGAGGCGTTTGGGTGTGGAGACGATCCGCGACTGGGATGACCTGCTCGATTGCCGCCTCAAGGGGCAGGTTGCACAGTGCACTCCTGACCGGTCGAGCTCCAACCATGCCTCGTATGAGGTCATGTTGCAGATGCTCGGCTGGCAGAAGGGCTGGGAGTGGTCGCAGAGGTTGGGCGCCAACACCGGGATGTTCGTAGCACGCAGCCGCGATGTGCCCACGGTCGTGGCCAAGGGTGAATTCGCAGTAGGATACGCCGTGCCCGCCTACATGGCGTTCGAGGATGTGCTAGGAGGGCACGATCTGAAGTATGTGACCCCGACCGCCGGGTTCGTTACCCCCGAGCCCCTGGCGGTCCTGGCCGGGTCTCGGAGCTTGAGGGCTGCCAGAGCCTTCATCCAGTTCGCGCTCAGCGACGAGGGGCAGCGGGTGATGATGTCGCGCGGGCAGTTCGGCATCGCGCCCAAGTACCGGCTGGAAGGACCCGCCGGTTCGCCGGTGGAGCGCATGGCGGAGTTCGCCGGCGCGCGGTCGTTCTTCGACAAGCCGGTCCGGAACGTCTACGACGACGACGTGGCCGAGAAGCGTTACAGCGAGGTCAACGAGGTGTTCCGCAAGTTGATCCTCGAGCGGCACAAGGACCTCCAGAAGCTGCACTGCCCGTAAGGTCTGCTTGGATCGGGGGTGTGCGCCTTTCGGCGCCCGCCCCCGGCTTCCGCCCAGAGGAGTGACTTCGGATGCAGGTACGGCTGATTGACCTTGTAAAGCGGTTCAAGGCGGTCGAGGCGATGGCCGGGGTTTCGCTCACCATCGCCGAAGGCGAGTTCTTTACTCTGCTGGGGCCTTCCGGGTGCGGCAAGACGACCACGCTGCGGATCGTCGCCGGGTTCTACGATCCCGATGAAGGATCGGTCTTCTTCGGCGACACGCCGATGAACGGCATCCCCCCGGCCGAGCGCGGCATTGGGATCGTCTTCCAGAACTACGCACTCTGGCCGCACATGACGGTCTTCGAGAACGTCGCCTACGGCTTGAAGATCCAGCGCACACCGCAGGCAGAGATCAAGACCCGCGTGATGGATACACTCGTGCAGGTTGGCCTCGAGGGGCTGGAGTCCCGCACCCCGGGCCAGCTTAGCGGCGGCCAGCAGCAGCGGGTGGCGGTGGCGCGCGCGCTCGTGTTGAACCCGCGCGTGCTGCTGCTCGACGAGCCGCTCAGCAACCTGGACGCGAAGGTGCGGGCCCGGCTGCGTAGCGAGATCCGTCGTCTACAGCAGGACCTGCACATCACCACGATCTACGTTACCCACGACCAGGAAGAAGCGATGGTTCTCTCGGATCGCATTGCGGTCATGGACGCGGGCCGCGTACTGCAAATAGGAACGCCGGTCGAGCTCTACGAGCAGCCGGCCGGGCTGTTCGTCGCCGATTTCATCGGCACCAACAATCTGGTGTCCGGTACTGTAACCGAGGTCTCCGGCGAGATGGTGGCCCTGAAGACCCCTGCGGGCATCCTGCGGGGAAGGGCAGTTGGTACGGTCAAGCCGGGCAGCGCGGCCGTCGTGGCGATCCGGCCAGAGAACCTGACGCTTGCCGAAGGCCGAGGCGATCTGGGTGTAGTGGTGCGAGGTCGCGTCGCCGTCTCGCAGTACATGGGCAACGTGGTTCGTTACGAGGTGGATGCCGGCGATGGCGTGGTGCTCCTGGTGGACGTCCACGATCCAAGGCGCCACCAGCTCCTGGGTCCCGGCCGGGAGATAACCGTGGGGTTCACCGCTGCGTCCGCGCTGGTCTTCCCGGCGGAGCGCCAGGCATGACGCCGCGGACCGTTCGGGCAACGGCAGCGCATCCCGTGGCGCGGCCGCGCGTGCCCGCCATTGTAGTGGCCCTGCCGATATACGCGTTTCTCTTCCTGTTCATCGCCTTCCCGCTGTGGCGTCTCTTCGTGGACGCGGTGACGACGGAGGAAGGGAAGCTCACCCTCGCCTTTCTTCGGGACTTCGCCACCGACGGCTTCTACAGGCGGTCGCTCGTGAACTCGCTCATAGTCTCGGCCGGCACGGTTGTCGGCTGCGTCGTGATCGGGTTCCTTGCCGCCTTCCTGCTTGTCCGGTACGACTTCCCCGGCCGCGAGACGTTCTCGTACCTGACCATCCTGCCCATAATCATGCCCCCGCTGGTGGGCATAATGGGATTGGTGTTCGTCCTGGGCCGCGCAGGCACAATCAACGTCATCCTGATGGACTACTTTGGCCTTGCCAGGCCGATCAACTTCATCTACGGCTGGCACGGCGTGCTGCTGGCGATGATCATGCACTACTTCCCGCTCATCACGCTCAACGTCGTGGACGGTCTCAGCAAACTCGACGCCTCGCTCGAAGAGGCCGCCGAGGCGATGGGTTCTCGCGGCCTGAGAAAGATACGCGACATCACTATTCCGCTCGTCACCCCGGGCTTCATCTCGGGCGCCACGCTTGTCTTCATCCTGGCGTTTGCGGATTTCGCCACGCCACTCGTCGTCGGGATGCAGGATCTGATCTCGTCCCAGGCCTACCTGAACATAGTTCAGTACATTGATAACCGGTTGTTCAAGATGGGTATTGTAATCGGCGCCCTCATGGCCGCCATGGCTATCGTCTTTCTGGTGATCGCCCGGCGCATCGTGGGGTTGCGCGAGTACGCCGTCGTCTCCTACCGCGCGGTCGAGAGGCGCCCCCTCAGGGGCGTGGCCGGGGTGCTGGCGCCGGCGTTCTTCATCGTAGTCCTGACCGTGGCGTTCCTGCCGTACCTGGGCGTCACGCTGGCGGCGTTTGGTAAGGCCTGGTCGCTCACGCCGTTTCCGACCCGGTTCACGCTGGCGCACCTGGATCAGGTGCTGCACCTGACGCCCGTCTACCTGATCAACACCCTGCGTTGGAGCGCAATCGCGGTGCTGATTATCCTGGCGTTCGGCGTTCCCATCGGATGGGTACTGGCCCGCAGCACGCTGCCTGGGAGGGGGGTGATTGACTCCGCCGTCATCCTGATCCTGGCCCTGCCCGGGACCGCGCTGGGGATCGCCTACATCCGAGCGTTTCACTTCCCGCTTCCGGCAATCGGCCTTGTGCTGAGCCGCATGTGGATCATCATGCCGCTCGTACTGGCAGTCCGCCGCATGCCGTACACGGTGCGGGCGACGTATGCGTCCCTGCTGGGCCTTCACCGTTCCATGGAGGAGTCGGCCGCGAGCGTGGGCGCCTCAGGGCTGCGGACGTTCTTCGACATCACGCTTCCGCTCATCTGGCGCGGGGTGCTGGCAGGCGCCCTGTTCTCGCTGATGTTCGCGCTACAGGAGGCGGCGGCGACCATACTGCTGGTCCTGCCTGGTTGGGAAACGATGACCGTGGGCATTTTCACATTCTACACGTCCGGCACGATCGGGCAGGCCGCTGCTCTAGGGTTTGTCCTGATCCTGCTCTGCGCCGCCACGCTGTACGCGGTCTACCGGCTGACGGGCGCGCGAATGGGCGGCCTGTTCGGTTCGGGCGGCGGGTAGCGTGCGCACGGCGCGCAACATGGGTCCGGTGGTGCGGCGGCCGGACCGTCTGTACGCCGGATATGCCTTCGACCTGGACGGCACGGTCTACTTGGGCGAAGCACTGCTGCCGGGAGCAGTGCGCACCGTCGCGTATTTGCGGGCTGCCGGCAAACCGGTTGTTTTCCTGTCCAACAACCCATTGCGCAACCGGGAGGAGTACGCGGCGAAGTTGACGCGGCTGGGCATTCCGGCTGGGCCGGGGGATGTGGTCAACTCATCCTATGTGCTCGTCAGGCACCTCCGGGTCACATCCCCAGGGGCCCGGCTCTTCGTGATCGGGGAGGATTCGGTGCGCTCAGAACTGGAATCCGCGGGATTCGTGCTCACCGATTCTCCCGGCGATGTGGAGATCGTGGTGGCCTGCTTCGACCGCACTTTTGACTACCGCAAGCTCCAGGTGGCCTTTGACGCGATCAGGGCCGGCGCACGGTTCGTGGCCACCAACCGGGACGCGTACTGCCCTACGCCGGAGGGCGGGCTTCCGGATTGCGGTGCGGTGATCGCGGCGGTAGAGGCCGCCACCGGCCATCGGGTGGAGGAGGTCGTGGGAAAGCCCTCGCCCATCATGGGCCGCGTGCTGGCCGAGCGGCTGGGCGTGCCGCCCGCCGATAGCCTGATCGCCGGGGACAGGCTGGAGACCGACATCGTGATGGGCCGTGCCTCGGGCATGGCCACGGCCCTCGTGCTGACAGGCGTGACCACGGTTGCGGCTGCGATGGCCGCCGACCCGCGGCCGGACTTCATTTTGGAGCGGCTCGATCAGCTCATCCAGGATTGAGGTGTCGAGGTGAGCGGCAGGATTCCTCAGGTGGTAGCCCACCGGGGTGCCTCGGCCGAGGCACCCGAGAACACGCTGGCCGCGTTCCGGAGGGCTCTGGAGATCGGCGTGGACGCGGTCGAGCTGGACGTGCACCTGACCAGCGACGGCGAGTTGGTCGTGATTCACGACCCCATGCTGGACCGCACCACGGATGGTCGCGGCTTGGTTAGAGACCAGACCCTGGCGGCGATGCGCCGCCTGGACGCAGGGCGGTGGTTTGGCGAGCGGTTTGCAGGTGAGCGCATCCCAACGCTGGCCGAGGCCCTTGATTTGCTCCGGTCCGTACGCGTCATCGTCGAGGTCAAGAACGGTCCAATCTACTACTCTGGGATCGCAGCTCGCGTGGCGGCTGAGGTTCGCTCCACCGGACACCCCTCGGTGACCGCGTCGTCGTTTGACCACCCGGTGCTGGTGGAGCTGAAAGCCGAGGCGACCCGCCTGGGCACCACCATGGACGCCGCCGTGCTGTTTGTGGGCCGGCCGGTGGACCCGGTCGGCCTGGCCCTGGACGCAGGGGCCGACGCCCTGCACCCACACTGGGCCTACCTGACCCCAGAGATGGTTGGCGCGGCGCACGCGGCAGCCCTGCGCGTGGAGACCTGGACCGTGGACGATCCGTTGTGCCTGGCGCACGTGGTAGGGATGGCGCCCGACGGCGTGATGTCCAACTATCCGGACCGGCTGCGCGAGTTCCTGTCAGCGCGTGGTCACCCGCTGCCGCCGGCTGTCGCGGCCCGGCAGGCCTAATCAGAGGGCGCGGGAGATCTTCCAGCTAGATTCCCGCTCGCGCTGCTCCTCGTAGAACTCCCGCTGGCGGCAGACCTCGGCCGCGTCCCATCCCAGTTCGGCCGCCATGAGCGACGCCACGGTTTCGACCGCGGCGTCGGCCGCTCCGGCATCCAGCACTGCCAGCCGCGTGCGCAGGAACATGCAGTCGGTCAGCATCGAGGCCTGCTCAGCCCTGCAGGCATACACCACCTCGGCCGCGGTGGCCGCGAAGCCCGCGACCAGCCGTCCGGCCAGGGCAGGTTCGGCCTTCATCAGCGCCAGCACGTCCAGGCTCGCAGCGCCGTAGGACTCGAGCAGGTGGACCTGCTGGTCCGGTGCCAGGCCGGCAGCGGCGAGGGCCGCGCGAGCCTGCTCCAGTCCTGCGCCGCCGGCCAGGGGCAGGTCCGCGGTCCTGCAGGGACGGCGTGTGCCATCGCGCGCGGCGATCGCGTCCACGGTGTCCTCGGCCATTGCCCGGTACCCGGTCAGTTTGCCGCCCACGATGCTTATCAGCCCTCCAGGCGAGACCGCAACGTGATGGTCGCGTCCCATCACCGATGTCGGCCCGGATGCCGAGGCGACCAGCGGCCGGATGCCCGCGAACGCGCCGGTCACATCGCCGCTTCCCAGCGGCCGCCTGAGATAGCGGTTGGCGTGGTCCAGCAGGTAGTCAACGTCGCCGCCTGTCACGAGAGGCGACGACAGGTCACCATCGTAGGCGTCATCGGTCGTGCCCAGCACGTGGCGACCCGCCCACGGCACGATGAACGCCAGCCGGCCGTCGTCGGTCTCCGGGATCACAATGGCTTCCTTGTGCGCCACGGCGCCCGGGCGCAGCACCAGGTGCGATCCCTTGCTGTGGCGGATCCGAAACTCGGGTTTGGGGTCCAGCGCCGCGATCTGTTCCCCCCAGATTCCGGTCGCGTTGACCACGAAACGGGCGCTCACCTCGAACGAGCGGCCGGTAAGCCGATCCTCGACCGCCGCGCCCGCAATGCGATCCCCATCGCGGCGCAAGGCCCTGACCGCGGCGTAGTTGCACGTTGCGGCGCCGTGGGCCCGGGCCGTTGCGAGGACAGCGTGCGTCAACCTGACGTCGTCGGCGCGGGCGTCGTAGTAGACCAGGGCACCGCGCAGCCCGTCCGGTTTCAGGTCAGGCACCTGGCGCTCAACCTGCGCGCGCGACATCGTCTGGTGGTGGAGCGCCGGGTCCCTGGCGAAAAGATCGTATGCCGCCAGGCCCACCCGGATTCCCAGCGGCGCAAACGGTCTGAGGAATGACGGGATCCAGACACCCAGCGGGCGCCGGAGACCCGCGTAGAGCGGCACAATGAACGAGAGGGGATGGACCAGATGGGGCGCCAGGCGCAGCAGGCGGCCTCGCTCGCGCAGCCCTTCGCGCACCAGGGCCAGGTGGCCCTGGGGAAGGTAGCGGATCCCGCCGTGCACTAGCTTCGTCGAGCGGCTGCTGGTCCCTCCGGCATAGTCGGCCTGCTCGACGAGCCCTACGCGGTAGCCCCGTGATGCCGCGTCCAGCGCCACGCCGGCGCCGGTGATCCCGCCGCCGATGACCAGTACCTCGACACCGCGCCCTATCGCCGCCAGGGACCCCGCTCGGGAAGCAGCAGTCATTGTGGAATCTCGGCGAGCGCGACCCGCCTGCCCTGCTCTGCCGAGAGATACCCGGCGTAGATCACGTCCACCACGTCGTAGGCCAGCTCAGCGCCGGACAGCGGCTCGTCTCCAGAGGCGATGGCGTGGACGAAATCCGCCATCTCCTGGGGATACCCACGCATCCAGTCCTCGTCCGGGGATGCGAACTGCCAGCCCGCGGTGGTCTCGACCTTCTCGGCGATGTACTCGCCGCTCAGAATGCGGCCGTCCGGCGCGTAGGTCACCACCGAACTGTTGGGATTGATGTTCGCGTACAGCACCGCGTTGGAGAGGTAGGCCTGTACCGTGTTCTTCACCCCGCCCAACGAGACGTCCGTGGAGAAGACGGTCGCCCGGGTGCCGTCATCGAAACCGATCACGGCGACCGACCAGTCCTCGACGTCCTCCCAGGCGTCCACCATGAACCGCTCCGGGCGGCTGCGGAAGGCCTCTGTGGCCGTCAGCCGCGCGGTCTCGGCGGTGACCCACACCGGCCGGATGGGCGCTCCGGCCCGCAGCCCTCCCTCGAAGGCCTTGAGGTGCAGGACCGCGCCCACCGGATGCGATCCCATCCGCAACAGCGAGCCGCCGCCTGAGGTGCGCCAGCGGCGCGAGTAGACCGCATGAGACCCCGAGTGGCTCTCCTCGGCGCGCAGGTCAAGGATCACTCCGCCGCTCTGGCGGATGAACCTTCTGATCTTCTCGACCGGCGGCGCGTAGACGAAGTTCTCCGCGTAGCAGAGCCGCACGCCAGCCGTGACGGCGGCGTCCAGGATCTGGCGGGCGGTATGGCGGGCCCGGGACCACATGTGGGGTTTTGGCACGGCCTCGCCGACGCGCTCCTCGGTTGAGTCGTCGCCGAAATACCCGGTTAGGGGTTTCTCGACGATGATGTGCTTGCCCGCGCGGGCCGCGGCAATCGCCATCTCCGCGTGGAGGTGGTTGGGCACGCACAGATCCACCGCGTCAATGTCGTCCCTCGCCAGGAGCGCCTCGTAGCTGAGAGCGACGTGTGGGACGCCGTGTCGCCGGGCAAATGCCTCAGCCCGCTCGTGCCGGGCCGCGCAGACGGCCCAGAGGGCCGCGCGGCCTTCCAGGGTCTTGAGCGCGTGCGCGTGGATGTCCGCGACGAAGCCTGCTCCTGCCAGCCCGATCCTGACCATATCTACGCTGCACCTCCAGGGCGCTGCCTGAGAGCGCGGAACCTGCCCGCCGCCCACGCGGGTAGCGGTGTGCGACTGAGCACTGTCAGAACTGAGAAGGACACGAGTATTGCCGAGATGGGTCGTGTGAAGAAGGGAGTTGGGTCGCCCGCTGTGAGCGTGAGTGCGCGCCGGAGGTTGTCGTCGGCCATCGGGCCCAGGATGAATCCCAGCACCAGCGGCGCAACCGGGAAGCCGGCCGCCTGCAGCAGGAAGCCTAGCACCCCGAACCCGAGCATGACGTACACGTCGAACTGGCGTGCGGCGATGGCAAAGCTGCCGACCACGGCGAGCACGTACACGATGGGCATGAGGGCCTGGCGCGGGATGAGCAGAACCCGGACCATCGGCCGCACGAAGATCAGACTGAGAACGAAGACCGCCAGCGTGGCCACCACGAAGACGGCGACGATCTCGGCGATCACGTGGGGATGCTTGAGCGCCAGCAGCGGTCCTGGTTGGAGGCCGTGGATCGTGAGTGCTGCAAGCAGCACCGCTGCCGGAGCGCTGCCCGGCACGCCCAGCGTGAGCACCGGGATCGTGGCGCCGCCTATGCAGGCGTTGTCGCCGGTCTCGGCGGCGATCAATCCCTCGATCGAGCCCTGCCCGAACCGCTCCGACGTGCGGCTGGTGCGCTTCGCCGTATCGTATGAAACCCACGATGCGATGTCCTCGCCCACACCGGGGATGACGCCGATCGTAGTCCCGATCAGACCGGAGCGCAGGATGTGCCTCCAGTGCCGCAACACCTCGCGCACCCGGGGAAGCACTCGATCCAGGTTCGTCTCGACCACCAGCCGCTCATCGCGGCGCATCACGCTGAGGATCTCGCCCATACCATAGGCACCCACGAGCACCGGGATGAGCGCGAACCCGGCCTGCAACTCGACACGGCCAAAGGTGAATCGCGGGAAGGCGTGGATGCCGTCCAGGCCTACGGTGGCCAGGAGCAAGCCCAGGAATCCGGCCATCCACCCCTTGATGGGATCGGCGGGCGCCGTGAGACTTCCGGCAATCACTATGCCGAAGATGGCCAGCCAGAAGAACTCCCAGCTCCCAAACCTGAGGGCTACCTGTCCCAGCAGGGGCGCGAAGACGGCCAGCATTGTCACACCGAACAGCGTGCCCAGGGTGGAGGCCGTCACGGACAGGCCGATCGCCTCGGCAGCCCGGCCCTGCATTGCCAGCGGATAGCCATCCAGGCACACCGCGGCCTGCGCCGGCGTGCCCGGGATGTTGATCAGTACTGCTGACCGGCTACCACCGGTGATCGCGCCCACGTAGGTGGCGATGAGCACCGCGATGGCATAGTCAACCGGCAGGCCGAACGTCAGGCCGGTGAGCAGCGAGAGCGCCATGGTCGCGGTCAGGCCCGGGAGCATGCCAAAGACGATTCCGATCTGGGCGCCCAACAGAATCAGGCCTACCATCATTGGGTTCGTGACCAGGCGGGTGAACTCTATCAGTAGAGCCCAGGGTGTCATGGCTTCATGGAAGCGGCACGAGGAAGACCCGGGTAAACACCCAGGTTACGGTGGCCGCCGTAACGAGCGCCGATGCGGCTGCCTTCCACGCGGTTGTTCCCCTAAATGCTAGGGTCATGGCAAAGACGAAGAAGGCGGTCAGGACCGCGAACGGCACGCGGCCCATGAAGAAGGCGAATGCGAGGGCAAGTGCGAGCGTCAGGACTACCCGGCCGGCACCCCAGCGGAGCGCGCGGTCAACCGATCCGGCATCACCCGACCGAGGCCTAAGGTGGCGCAGCCCCCGCAGCGTGAGGGCAAGCGCCTGGGCCAGCAGCACAGCAGCCAGTACCGCCGGCACCAGCCCGGGCGCGTTGAGCCAGGTCCAGTGCATGGTGTGCATCGGCATCCGCAGGGCCCCGACCAGAAAGGCCGCGGATAATGCAACAAGCGCCAGCCCCGCGGCCACGTCGGCCCGGGCCGATCGGGATGCCGGCACGTTCAAGGCTTCGGGATGCCCAGGTCCGCCGGTGAACGCTTGGCCAGGCCCGCGTCAAATAGCGTCCACGCCACCCTCCTTGCCTTGGCCTCGGTCACATCAGAAGCCCGCTTGCCGGACAGAGACGCATGGGCGGTGCCCATGTGCTTGGCAAAACTGCGCAGCGTGAACGTGTCCGCTGCGTACAGGAAGGCCTCGTCAACCGCCGCGACCACCGCTGCCGGGAGATCCTTGGGGACCATGACCCCGAAGTATGAACCGGTCTCAGGGAAGGTGGGAATGAAGGCGGTAATGGCCGGGATGATACCGTACCCGTCCAGTTCCAGCGGGGTGCTGGACATGACCGCCAGTGCGCGCAGCCGCTTGGCCCGCAGCATCTCCGCGGCTTCCATGGAAAGCTGCATTACCACTTCCACCTCGCCGGCCACGGCGGCCACCACCGCGGGCGCCCCCCCCGCGTAGGCGATGTGCCGGTAAGTAGTGCCGGCTGCCAGCCGGAAGGTCTCGGCCGCCAGGTGTCCGGAACTGCCGGCTCCTGCCGAGGAGACCGTCACGGCACCTGGCCGCGCCTTCATGGCATCAACCAAGCCCTTCACGTCCTTGATCGGCGAGTCGGCCCGCACCGCGATCACGTTTGGGGCGTAGAGGGAATAGAAGTACAGCCAGTCCCTGTGCGTCAGGTCGAGCTGGCCCAGTACCGCGTAGCTGATGGCCGCCGTGCTCGAGTTGGCGGTCCACGTGTAACCATCGCGGGGACGATCCCAGACCTCCTTCATGCCGATCGCACCGCCGGCGCCCGGGCTGTTAATGATCACGATCTTCTGGCCCAAGGGCTTCTCCATCTGGCTGGCCATGATCCGTGCGGTCATGTCCGTGGAGCCGCCGGCCGCCCAGGGAACGATGATCGTAATCGAGCGGGCAGGCTTCCACGGGGCCGGGCCTGCCTGCCCTGGATCCACGCCTATCAATCCAGCTACCAGAAGCACCAGAACTGCGGTTGTTGCCGATCTTGTCACCTCAGACGCCTCCTCTCGGTTCCCGCGTCTCACCTAAGCCGCGTCATCTCCGAGCATCACTGGTTCGCTCAAAGGTTCATTTCCCCGGAGCACGATGCAGACCTTCTCGGGCACGGAGAGACGGCCTGCTCCTTGATTGTACCCTACCAGGGGGTCTGCTATCCTCAAACAATGAACGCGTGGCATCGGGGTGGCGCTTGGAGGTAGTGCTTGCCAAGCACCAGGGGTTCTGCGGCGGAGTGCGCCGTGCGGTAGAGATGTCCGAGACCGCGGCGCGTACGCACGCCGGTGGCGTCCAGACGTGGGGTCCGCTGATCCACAATCCCCAGGTGGTCGGGCGGCTCGAGGAAGCCGGCATCGGCGTGGCCTGTGACATCCGCGACCTGGGCGGTGAGGCCTTCGTCGTCTCTGCCTACGGGGTCGAGCGCGGGGTGCTGGAGGCCGCCAGGTCACGCGGCATGACCGTGGTGGACGCCACCTGTCCGGTTGTCACGCGGGCCCACTCGCTGGCGTACGACCTTGCCCAGGAAGGCTACCAGGTAATCGCGGTCGGCGATCACGGGCATCCCGAGATGGTGACCCTCAAGGAAGCTCTGGGTGATCGTGTGACCGTGGTGCACAACCGCGCGGAAGCAGCAGCGGTGCGCCTGCGCGGCAAGACCGCGGTGATCTCGCAGACCACGCAGTCCGTTTTGAACTTCAGGGAGATCGTGGGCGACCTGGCGCTGCGTACCAGAGAGCTGAAGGTTCACAACACCCTCTGCCCGGCCATCACCGTCAGGCAAGAGGAGGCCGAGGTCATGGTCGGAGAGGTGGGTGCTCTGGTCGTGGTGGGCGGGCACCACAGCAGCAACACCACCCGTCTGGCCGAGATCGGCCGGTCGCACTCGCTGCCCACCTATCACATCGAGGTCCCGAGCGAGCTCGATCCCGCTTGGTTCGCAGGCGTCGATCGGGTGGGCGTGATGTCCGGCGCGTCCACGCCTGACTGGATCATTGCCGAGGTCGTCGAGCGGCTCAGGCAGATCGGGCTTCAGATGAAGCAGGCCGCCGACCTGCCGCCACCGTGACCGCCCAGGCCTCGTTGCCGGTCGTCGCAATCATCGGCCGTCCCAACGTCGGCAAGTCCGCCCTGTTCAACCGGCTGGTCAGCCGGAGGCACGCCATCGTGGAGGATCACCCGGGCGTAACCCGGGACCGGCTCTACGCGGTCACGGAGTGGAGCGGCCGCCGCTTCACGGTCGTGGACACGGGCGGGTTGCGGTCGGTGACGGCCGAGGGCCTCGAGACCAGGGTGCGGGCGCAGTCCGATGCGGCGATCGAGGAGGCCGACCTGGTCCTCTTCGTCGTGGATGTGCAGGACGGAATCCTGCCCGAGGATCGCGACATTGCCGGGATCGTTCGCCGCGCACGCTCTCCGGTTCTGGTCATCGCCAACAAGGTGGATGGCCCGGCCCAGGAGATCGCAGCGCAGGAGTTCTTTGAGCTGGGGCTTGGGGCTCCGTTCCCGGTCTCTGCCATTCACGGCCGCGGGATAGGTGATCTGCTGGACGCGGTGCTCGCCCTGCTGCCGGCCGAGGCACCGCCGGCCGAGACCGGAGACGCGGTCGGGGAACCCATAGCGGTGGCAATCGTCGGCCGGCCCAACGTGGGGAAGTCGTCGCTGGTCAACGCGATGCTGGGCGAGGAGCGCGTCGTGGTGGACGCGACGCCGGGCACCACCCGCGACTCCGTGGATACGCCGTGTGAGCGGGGCGGCCGTAACTACGTGCTCGTGGACACCGCTGGGCTGCGTCGCCGCGCGCGCGTCGCCGCGGCGGTCGAGGCCTACAGCGCCAGCCGCGCACGCGACTCGATCGCGCGGGCGGACGTGGCGGTGCTGGTGCTGGATGGCTCCGAGCCGGTTTCGGATCAGGACCAACGAATAGGCCGCGCGATTGCCGATGCCGGCCGCGGGGTGCTGGTGGTCATGAACAAGTGGGACCGCATCGCGCCGTCGCCCGCGCCTGACAGGCCGCGCGAGCAGGCGGTCCGACGCGCCCTGCGCTTTCTGGACTATGCCCCGATCCTGGCCGTCTCGGCCACCGAGGGATGGGGGATAGCGGAGGTGTTCGACGCGATCGCACGCGTGGCCGAGTCCCACCGAGGGCGGATCGCCACCGGCCCGCTCAATCGGGTCATCGGGAATGCGATGGCCCAGAGGGAGCCACCCGCGGGCACGTCGGGCCGGCGCCTGAAGGTCTTCTACGCGACCCAACCCGCAACGCGGCCGCCCACGGTGGTGCTGTTCGTGAACGACCCGGCCAGGATGACGCAGGCCTATCTCCGGTATCTGGAGCGGGCAGTCCGGGCGGCGTTTGACCTTACCGGCACGCCACTGCGGCTTGTGATGCGGCGGCGCAGCGGAGAGGAAAGGCCCGCGTGATCGCCGTGGCCGCCCTCGCCGTGGTGGGCGCCTACCTGCTGGGCGCCGTTCCGTTCGGCCTGCTGGTGGTACGGGCCGTGACAGGACGCGACATCCGCAAGGAAGGGAGCGGCAATATCGGCGCCTCCAACGTGTACCGCGTTGCTGGCCCGGCGGTCGGCGCCCTGGTGCTCTCGCTGGACGTGCTCAAGGGGTTCCTACCGGTAGTCGTGTCGCAGCGCTGGGGCCTGGACCCTGCTGCGACGGTCGCCGTGGGTCTGGCGGCGATCGCAGGGCACAACTGGTCGGTCTTCCTGCGCGGGGAGGGCGGGAAGGGAGTCGCCACATCCTACGGCGTGCTTCTCGCGCTCTCGCCGGCGGCCGGTCTTATCGCCGCCGGGATTTGGGTTGCCGTGATTCTCATCACCCGGTACGCCTCGCTGGCCTCCCTGCTGGGGGTTCTGTCGGTGCCGGTGGTCATGCGCCTGCGATCGGAGCCGGCCGTGCACCTGGCCTTCGGCATGGCCGTTGTGATCTTCGCGTTCTACCGCCACCGCGCCAACATCGGCCGTCTGCTGCGCGGGCAGGAGCTGCGGATTACGGGGAGGCGGGGACGTAGAAAGGAACAAGAAGGGCAGGCATTCTGATCGGGCAGGGGTTGGTTGTTCAGGCATCCGGCCGGGTGCTATACTGGGCGTCGGATGTCGGGCCGTAGCGCAGCTTGGTAGCGCGCCTGAATGGGGTTCAGGAGGTCCCCGGTTCAAATCCGGGCGGCCCGACCAGCTAGAACAAAGACGGGGCGAGGGCTTCAGCCTTTGCCCCGTTTCGCACGACCTGGCGGGCAGCGGCGCCGCCCCACCGGTCGCAAGGGGGGCTCCCGGATACCAATGTCGGTGCCCACTGAACCAAGGCCCCACGCCCCTGATGGGCATTCCCTGTGCGCGATGGGGGCCTGGGAGCGCGTCTGGGTCCTTCTGATCGCGGCGACCTGCCTGCTCGTCCTCGCCGGCGCGCCGCTGCCCCACCTGGATGGAGACGACTTCTTCTACGGGGACATCGCCCGGCAAATCCTGGCATCCGGAGACTGGATAACCCTCGGGCACCCGGATCAACCACAGTGGATAGTGGACAAGCCACCCGTGTCGTTCTGGTTGATGGCCCTTTCCATCCGCCTCGGCGGGGACAACGCGGTGGCCCTGCGCCTGTGGCAGCTGCTAATGGCGTTGGTCGCCATGTTTGTAACATCTCGTATTGCGCGAATGGGCGGCGGGAGGGAGGAGGGACTGCTTGCGGCGCTGCTGCTGGGCACCTCCCTGGAGTTCTTCTACCTTAGCCTGAACCCCAAGCAGGACATCCCGCTGAGTCTCTTCCTTGCCCTGGCATTCCACGCGTACCTGATGTACCGCTCGGAAGGCAGGACCCGGGCCGCGGTACTGGCCGGGGTGTGGACTGCGCTTGCGCTTCTGAGCAAAGGGATCGTGGCAGTGGCCGTCTTCGCTCTGGTGGTCGGGGGCGACCTGCTGTTCTCGCGGCGGACGCAGGCAGGCGCAGGCCACTGGCGCTGGAGGCAGATTGCCGTTGGGACCGCGGCCTTCCTGCTGATGGGGGCCCCGTGGTTCATCGCCGGAGCAATCCGACAGGGACAGCCGTTCATTGACACGTTCCTTCTGGGCGGGACGCTCGGGGTCGGCCGGTTCTTCCACGGTGTCACATCCCCGCTGCCCTACTGGGCGGCCGTCCTGATTGTGATCCCGGGGATCATGATCGGCGTGATGCCTTGGGCAGGATTCCTGCCCGGGGCGGTACAGGAAGGATGGCGTGGCTTGCGCGCAGGGCCCCGCTCGATCCGCGTCTGCGCGCTGTGGGCAGGGCTGTACTTTCTGCTGCTGGCGCTGTCCCCCGCGGACAAGATGATCCACCACCTGTTGCCGCTTTGCACGCCGGTTGCGGTTCTAGCAGCCCGCGCCGCGACAAGGGCGGACGGCGACCCCCGCCGCCTGCGCGGTCCGGCGATCGTAGCGCTGCTGGCAGCGGTACCCGGCACCGCGCTGGTGGTGGTGGCCCAGACCCGTTATCCCGACGAGGCGCAGTTCTTCCTTCCGCTCTTGGCGCCTGCGGTTGCGATGCTGCTGGTGTCTCTTGTCTCCTTTGCCGTCTTTGCTCTGCGCGGACGCGGACGGATCGCCATCGCCGCGGCGGCCGTTGCCGCCCTCCTCGGGTACGGCTCAGGCATGTGGGCACTGGTGAGGTACCCGAGCGTTCCGCTTGGGCCGCCGCACAGCTCTCAGCGCACCGTCCACGGTATCGGGTCTACCTTGGTCCCGTTCACGCGGAGCCCCCAGTGGAGGTGTGGACCGGTGGACAGCCCTGTGCTTCCTACGCGGCCCAGGACCTCGCCCCTGGCGACTCTCTGCCCGACGCGCGCACCGATCTCCGACATGTGGAGGTACGACGTCACAACCCCCAGGCCATGGTCCACCAACACCGCGTGACCGCTCAGCGGAAGGGGCTCGGCCAGCCGAACGATGCCGCGGCCGGCTGACCGGACAGGCGTGCCCTGAGGCGCTTTGATGTCCACGCCGCCGTGGAACCCCCTGACCTGCCCCTGGTAGATGCTGAGCACGCCGTACTCGGAGGTGAGCACACCTCGTATCGGCAGGGCGAGCGGGTCTGTCCAGAGCTGAGACGGGTGAAGGACCTGTAGCGCCTGAGCAACCCGTCTGCGCTCACGCTCCGCGGCCTGAGGCGTCAACAGAGGAGCCAGCGCTGGATCGAAAGTGATCTCACGCCTGGGGAACGGCACGCGGCCGACTGTGACCGTGCGCCTGTATGTGCGGCCCGTGAGCCCGGGGCCGAACGCCTCCACGGTCAGAGCGTGGCGGCCCGGCGGCGTGTCAGGGTCGGTGCCCAGGATCGTGCGCCATCCGGAATCCCCGGCCCGGTAGGCAGGCCACCGTCGCCCGGCAAAGCGGATCTCCAAGCGTTCCGCCGGCACGGTCGTTCTCACGAACAGCCGCAGCGCGCCGCCCTGGCGAATCCAGTGGCGTGACAGTTCGATCGTGATCGGCTCCGCTGCTGCACTGGCCGCCGGCAAGGCCCCCAGGGGCGCGGCCGCGCTCAGTGTCAGGAAGGTGCCCAGGAAAAGGAGGACGCCCAGGACGAGAATGCCAGGTGCCCGGAAGGAGAAGTGGCCCTGGCAGAGAACCTCACTCTGTGCTCGCCAGTCTGCTTGTCTGAATGTCGGACCATATGACCGCCGGAGGGATGCCGCTATGTCCATCAAGAGCACGGCACGGCTCTTCGCGAGTATCATGCTCATCCTGGGCCTGCTCGTGGCAGGTCCTCTCAGTTCCACGCCCAGCACAGCCGGCCCCAGGCTGGACAGGCTCACCATCCTGGGAGGACCTCCGGGTGGGGTCTTTGGCATCTTCGCGACCGGGCTCGGGACTTTCCTCTCCAGGGCGGTCCCGAACCTCGACGTATCCGTGGCCGCCACAGGCGGGTCGGTTGAGAACGTCCGAAGGGTCAACGCGGGCGACGCGGAGATGGGGATCGCGTTCACGTCGGACGTGCACGAGTCCTACTACGGCCTGGAAGGTTTCAAGGGCAACCCGCACACGAACCTCAGGACCATCGGCATGATGTTTCTGGGCATCGCCCATGTGATAACCTTCCGGGACAGCGGCATCCGCACGGTGGAGGACCTGGTGGGGAAGCGCGTCGCGGTCGGGACCCCTGGCTCCGGGACCTTTGCCACCGCAGAGCGGGTGTTTCGCAGCCTGGGCATCTGGGACCGGATCACACGGGTGCCCCTGCTCGGGGCCGCGGCAGGCGGCGCCATGGGCGACGGGCGGGTTGACGCCTTCTTCTGGACCGGTCCGTACCCGGATCGGGTGACGATTGAGGCGGCGGTGACGCGTCCCGTACACTTCATTGACGCTTACACACCGCTGGGACGCACCGACTTCCACAGGGTCTTCCCGTACTACGCGCGCTACATCATTCCGGCCGGATCCTATGCCGGCGTCACTGAGAACACCGCCTCCCTGGGCGTGCCAGCGCTGTGGTTTGTCAACAAGGACGTGCCCGCGCCCCTGGTGCAGAGGATGGTTGAGGCCGCCTACGGCCGCGAAGGACACGGGCACATGCTGCGAGTGCACAGCGCCTCAGCCGACATGACCTCGCTCAAGGCCCTGCAGGGGGTCACGATCCCGCTGCACCGGGGAGCCGAGGCCGTATGGGTTAGCAAGGGCATCGAGATCCCAGAGAGGATCCGGGCGCGCTAGTCCCTGGAGAGCCGGATCCACACGTGAATCGAAACCTGTCGCGCAACTGGGACATCGCCGCCCAGGTCATCCTGGGCGCGGTCGCCATCTTTTACCTGCGGGCGGCCGCCTTCGGCGTGGACTCGATGCAGTACCACCGCGGGATCGCCGTGATGTTCAGCTTGGTGGCCGCCCTGCTCCTGTACAAAGGGTGGCGCCGCGCTCCCGCGGACAGGCCATCTTGGTCGGACCTGGTACTCATCGCGGGCGCCGTCGTTGGCGTGGGCTATTGGATCCTGGAGCACGAGGCATTGGCCTACCGGGCGGGTATGCATACCCGCCTGGACTACATGATGGGCCTGGTCGTTACGCTCCTGGCCGTAGAGATTGCGCGACGGGTGCTGGGCCGCCCTCTTGCCATCATATCCGTCCTGGCCATCGCCTACGCCCTCTACGGAAACCTCTTGCCCCCGGTCATCGGTCATCGGGGTTTCCTGCTACGCCGCGTCGTCGAGTACATCTACCTGACCTCGGACGGTATCTTCGGGATAATGGCCGAGGTGATGGCCAGCTACATCGTGCCGTTCGTCGTATTTGGCGCTTTCATGATGCGGGCCGGTGTGGCCAAGTTCTTCATTGATCTCTCAATGGCCGGGATGGGGCGGATCGCCGGCGGGCCTGCGCAGGTCGCCGTGATCTCGAGCGCTATGCTGGGCTCCATCAACGGGAGCCCGATCGCCAACACCGCCACCACCGGTGCCTTCACCATCCCACTGATGAAGCGCACGGGTTTCCCGCCGCACATTGCCGCCGCGGTTGAGGCATCCGCCTCCACCGGGGGGATGATCCTGCCCCCGGTGATGGGAGCGGGCGCGTTCATCATGGCGGAGATGACCGGAATTCGCTACGCCGAGATCGTCAAGATGTCCATCGTTCCCGGCATCCTGTACTTCCTGGCGGTCGGGATCATGGTCTACCTGGAGTCGCGCAAACTGCGCATCCGCGGCCTCAGCCGGGAGGAGCTCCCACGCGCGCCGGATGTCCTCAGGCAAGGCTGGTATCTCTTACTGCCCATCGCGGTCCTGGTGGGCGCGCTTTTCCAGGGCGCCTCGCCGGCCCGCGCCGTGATATACGCTATCGTGGCCACCGTCGTTGTGAGCTGGCTTCGTCCGGAAACCAGGATGGGCCCGCTCCAGGTGTGGCAGGCGCTGGTGGACGGCGGCAAGGCCTGCACCTTTGTCGGCGCAGCCACCGGTTCAGTTGGCATCATCATCGGCGTCCTGGCGCTCACAGGTATCGGGATCAAGTTCTCGACGATCATGCTCACCCTGGCCGGGACGAACCTCCTGCTGATGCTCCTCCTGGTCGCTGTGGCCTCCTTCGTCCTGGGCATGGGGATGCCGATCACCGCGGCCTACCTCGTGGTGGCCGTCGCCTCCGCACCGGCGCTGGTGGAGCTGGGGGTGCCGCTCATCGCGGCGCACCTGATCATCTTCTGGTTGAGCCTGGACTCCAATATCACCCCGCCAGTGGCACTGGGCGCATACACCGCGGCCGCCATCGCGGACGCCGACCCCTGGCGCACCGGTTGGAACAGCTTTCGGTTTGCCAAGATGATCTACGTGATGCCGCTGCTGTTCGCGTACACGCACATCCTGTACACGGGGACCCTTGCCGAGAACATCTGGGCGGTCGTCTCCGCGATCGTAGGCACCGTGGCGTTCTCCATCTGCAGCACGGGCTTCTTCCTGGTGCGGACAACGCTGGTGGAATGGCTGCTCCTCGCGGCTGCCACGTTCCTGGCGTTCGTGCCCGGGCTGGTCACCGATCTGACCGCGATCGCGGTATTCGTGGCGGTCTTCTTCTGGCAGAGGCATAAGCTGCAGCGGTCCGCAGAGATTGGTGCAGGTGCGGCTGCCGGCGTAACGACGGCCCCGGCCGATCGGTAGAGGGGCATGATCTACCAGCCTATTGAACGGCAGAAGGTCTGTGAACTGGTTGCCAACCACCTCATCCGGCAGATCTCGGATCGGCGGTTGAAACCAGGCGACACGCTGGCCGCGGAGCGGGAACTGACTCAGGCCTTTGGCGTGGGCCGGTCCTCGGTCAGGGAGGCCCTGCGGATTCTCGAATCCAAGGGGCTCATCCGGCCGGTGGGGAAGGGGACGTTCGCTGTCGCCGAGTACGCCAATCCCCTTCAACATTCGGTGCGGTTGCTGCTGGCGCTGCAGGAGATCGCCCTGCCCGAGCTTTTCGAGGTGCGCAAGATCCTGGAGGTGGAGGCCGCCGGCCTGGCTGCGATGCGGCGAACGGACGATGACCTGGCCGAGATGGCCCGCCGGATCGAGGAGATGGTCGAGGGCCTCTCATCCCAGGAGCGCTACATCGCGGCCGACCTGCAGTTCCACCTGGCGATAGCGGCCGCGACGCGCAACCGCATCGCGCTGCACGTGATGCAGGCCATCCGTGACGCGCTCCACCAGGCCCTGGCTTCGATATTCCTGATCCCGGGCAGTCCTCAGCAGTCCCTGGCGCAACACAAGGAGATCCTTCGGGCCATCTCCGCCGGGAATCAGGACGAGGCCAGGCAGAGGATGCGGGAGCACCTGCTGCGAGTAGAGGGAGACATCCGCGACGCCCTGGTCGCGGGCACCTGATCTGAACACGGAGGGAGCAATGCAGAAGATAGGATTCGTGGGTTTGGGGGTCATGGGAAGCCGCATCGTCAAGCGGCTGCTCGACGCCGGCCGCCCGGTGACCGGCTACAACCGCACCCGGGACAAGGCGCAGTGGTTGCTCGACGCGGGTATGCGTTGGGCTTCGTCGCCGCGGGAGGTGGCCGAGGCCTCGGACGTGATCTTCACGATGGTCACGAACACCGCCGCGCTGCAGGCCGTTACCGAGGGGCCGGATGGGATACTGGCCGCGTTGGGGCCGGGCAAGATCTACGTGGACATGAGCACCGCGAGCCCGGACGCCAGCCGCGATCTGGCAGCACGCGTCGCCGCTGCTGGCGCTCGGATGCTGGACGCGCCGGTCTCCGGAAGCGTGATAACGCTGGAGCAAGGCAAGCTCTCCATCATGGTCGGGGGCGAGAAGGAAGTCTTCGAGCGGGTGCTTCCGATCCTGAAGGACATAGGTCCCACGGTCAACCACGTCGGCAGCAACGGCCAGGCGGTCCTCATCAAGATTGCCAGCAACCTGAGCCTGGCGGTTCAGATGCTGGCTTTCAGCGAGGGCATCCTGCTGGCCGAGAAGAACGGCATCCCCAGATCCGTCGCGGTCGAGGTGCTTCTCAACAGCGTGATGGCGTCACCCATGCTGCGCTACCGCGGGCCCTTCGTGCTCCAGATGCCCGAGGAGGCCTGGTTTGACGTGACGATGATGCAGAAGGACATGCTGCTGGCCCTGGAGATGGGCCGCCAGCTCCGGGTGCCGATGCCCACAACAGCGGCCACCAACGAGATGCTCACCGCGGCACGGGCCCAGGGCCTGGAGAAACAGGACTTCGCGATCGTCTTTGAGGTGCTGGCCCGCATGGCCGGGATGCCTCCTTCCGGGGGCGGTGCGGGACAGGCCTCGGGGCGCTAGGGAGGCGGAGGATCCGATGCGGCGCACAGCCCCGCGCACTGAGACCCAGCAGGCCGACGCCTCGCAGGGCGTCCCCGTCGAGCAGTGGCTTGCGATGTACGAACAGATGGTGAAGATCCGGGCGTTCGAGGAGCAGGTCAACGAACTGTACCGCGGCGCCAAGATGCCCGGCCTCGCCCACCTATGCACAGGTCAGGAGGCCTCCGCGGTCGGGGTCTGCCAGGCGCTACGGCCCGACGACTACATTACCAGCACCCACCGCGGCCACGGCCACTGCCTTGCCAAGGGGGCGAGGGTGGACCTTATGTTCGCCGAGCTCCTGGGCAAGGCCCCCGGCTACTGTCGCGGCAAAGGCGGCTCGATGCACATCGCCGACCCACAGTCGGGCAATCTGGGCGCGAATGCGATCGTCGGCGGCGGAGCAGGGATAGCGACAGGGGCCGCGCTGTCGGCGAAGCGTCGCGGCTCCGGTCAGGTTTCGGTGTGCTTCTTCGGCGAAGGCGCGCTGGGCCAGGGGGTGCTGTACGAGGTAATGAACATGGCCGCGCTCTGGAAGCTCCCGGTGATCTACGTATGCGAGAACAATCTCTACAACGAGTACACTCACTACGCTGAGACCACCGCCGGTGAACTTCGCGCAAGGCCTGCCGCGTTCGGAATCCATTGCGTCGAGGTGGACGGTCAGGACGTGCGGGCAGTCTACGCGATGACCCGCCGGGTGGTCGAGCGTCTCATGGCGGGAGAAGGCCCCGCCTTCCTTGTCTGCAACACATACCGGTACTTCGGCCACCACGTGGGCGATGTGAACCGGTCCTACTACCGCAGCAAGGAAGAGGAGCAGGATTGGAAGGCGCGGCGCGATCCCCTGGCCATCCTGGCCGTGTGGCTGACCGTCGAGGGGCTGGCGGACGCGGGAATGCTCGAGGAGATAGAGCGGCGTGCCCGCGACGAGGTGGCGGCCGGCGTGGAGTTCGCCCTGGCCGCTCCCTACCCGGACCCGGGGGAGGTGGACCAGCATGTCTACGCATAGCGTCCCTGCCGACCGCGAGATCACTTTTGCCCAGGCCGTCCGCGAGGCGCTTGCTGAGGAGATGCGTCGCGATCCCGCGGTCTTCATACTTGGCGAGGATGTCGCCGAGGCCGGGACGCCGTTCAAGGTGCTCTCGGGACTGGTGGAGGAGTTCGGCACCGAGCGGGTGACAGACACGCCGATCTCCGAGGCCGGGTTCACCGGGATCGCGGTGGGAGCCGCGATGACAGGGCTCCGTCCGGTCGTGGACATCATGTTCGGGGACTTCCTTCCCCTGGCTATGGACCAGATCGTGAACCAGGCCGCCAAGGTGCACTACATGTCCGGCGGGAAGCTTCGGGTGCCGCTCGTGGTGCGCACTAACCTGGGAGCCACGCGCCGCTCCGCGGCCCAACACAGCCAGAGCCTGCACGCCCTTCTCAGCCACATCCCAGGGTTGAAGGTCGTTCTGCCGTCAACACCCTTTGATGCCAAGGGTCTGCTCAAGACCGCCATCCGCGACGAGAATCCGGTGGTGTTCTTCGAGGACAAGCTCATGTTCCAGATGAAGGGCCCTGTTCCGGAGGGGGAGTACACCATCCCCTTTGGCGTCGCCGACGTTAAGCGGCAGGGAGCGGACATAACCCTCGTCGCGACCAGCAGCATGGTGCAGGTTGCCCTGGCCGTGGCGCACATCCTAGAGAAGGAAGGGATCAGCGCCGAGGTGCTGGACCCGCGCACTACCGTTCCCCTGGATGCGCACACGATCGTGGAATCAGCCAAGAAGACCGGGCGGGCCGTGGTGATAGACGAGGGGCACGAGCGCTACGGGGTCACCGCCGAGATCGCCGCGGTCATTGCCGAAGGAGCCTTCTATCACCTGGACGCGCCGGTCAGGCGCATGGGCGCCATGGACGTGCCCGTGCCGTTCTCCCCGGTGCTGGAGGATCTCACGGTGCCCACGGCCGAGCGCGTGGCAGAAGCGGCAAGAGCGCTCTGCGGGCGCACCTGAAGAGCGGGGAGGGAAGGGGAATGGGACTGAAGACCTATGGCCTCACGGCGGTTGACTGGGAGGAGCGGGTCAACTACGACCGCCTCCGTGCCCAACGGCTGGCTCGTGCGGAGCGGCTGCTCGGCGAGTCTGAGCTGGGTGCCCTCCTGTGTTTCGACATGAACAACATACGGTACATCACCGCGACGCACATCGGCACCTGGGCGATGGACAAGCTGGTGCGATTCTGCCTGCTGCCCCAGGGCGGGGATCCCATCCTGTGGGATTTCGGCTCCGCGGCCCGGCACCATCAGTTGTACTGCCCGTGGCTGGGAGAGCGATCGCGCGCAGGGATCTCCACGCTGCGCGGGGCCTCTTCTGAGCAGGCACAGGAAGTGGCGCGCAAGATCCGCGTTGAGCTGGAGGAACGCAACCTGCTGGGCGAGCCGGTGGGCGTGGACGTGATCGAGCCGGCCGTGCTCTTTGCCCTGCAGGCCGAAGGGGTCAAGATCGCGGACGGCCAGCCGCTAATGCAGCAGGCCCGCAAGATCAAGACCGGGGACGAGATCACCCTCATCAACACGGCCTGCATGATGGTGGACGCTGCCTACGAGGAGCTCTACCGGGTAATGAGACCCGGGATGCGCGAGAACGAGTGCGTGGGGCTGGTCAGCAAGGTGCTCTACGACTTGGGATCCGAGCACGTGGAGGGCGTCAACGCCATCTCCGGGGAGCGGTGCAACCCCCACCCGCATGTCTACACCGACCGCGTGCTCAGGCCCGGAGATCCTGCCTACTTCGACATCCTGCACTCCTACAACGGCTACCGCACCTGCTACTACAGGACGTTCGCCATCGGCAGCGCTTCGGCAGCCCAGGTGGACGCGTACAAGCGCTGCCGCGGCTACCTCGACGAGGCGATAGCCCTGATCAAGCCGGGCGTGACCACTGCGGATGTCGTCAAGATCTGGCCACGGGCAGAGGAGTTCGGGTTCGCCAGCGAGGAGGCGGCGTTTGCCCTTCAGTACGGGCACGGCGTAGGCCTCTCGATCTGGGAGAAGCCCATATTCAGCCGGTTCGTATCGTTTGACCATCCGGAGGTCATCGAGGAGAACATGGTGTTCGCCCTTGAGACGTTCTGGCCGGCGGCGGACGGCTGGTCGGCGGCCCGCATCGAGGAGATGGTGGTCGTCAGCAAGACCGGCTGCGAGGTGATCACCCGGTTTCCCGCCGAGGAGCTGCTGGTCGCAGGGGGGCGCTACCACACGGCGGCCGGCCCCCTGCCGGCCACGCGGGAGACACAGTCCAACCTGAACCGGTCCCATCGTTGAATGCGGCGGTCGCCGGATCATGGGGGGGCTACAACTGATGGGTGATCAGCACGAACGGTTGCGGGTGGCTGTGGTCCAGGCCGCGCCTGTTTTCCTGGACAGGGAGGCAACGACCGCGAAGGCTTGCGGGCTGATCCGGGAGGCCGCGGGCATGGGCGCGCGGGTCATCGGGTTCCCAGAGGGGTTCATCCCGGGCCACCCGCTCTGGTATCACTTCCACCCGGCGACGGCGCCCACCAGCAGCGCCATGGCCGCGCGCCTGTTTACGAACGCCGTTGAGATACCGGGACCTACGACCGAGGTCCTGGCGGCGGCGGCCAGGGAGGCCGGCGCGTACGTAGTGATGGGGATCTGCGAGCGCCGAGCAGGGACGTCGGGCACGCTGTTCAACACTCAGCTTTTCATTGGCCCGGACGGTGAGATCATCGGCAAGCACCAGAAGCTCACCCCGACCGTGGGCGAGCGCCTGGTGCACATGGGAGGCGACGGCGGCACACTGCGCGCGTTCCCAACCGGATTCGGGAGGATCGCGGGGCTGATCTGTGGGGAGAGCTTCAATCCCCTGGCGATCTTCACCCTGGTCGCTGAGTATCCCCAGATCATCGTCGTCAGTTGGCCCAACCGTTTTCCCAGGCGGGGGATGTCCTGTCCGGAGAGGTCGCACCTGGCAGGCAGGGCCCTGGCCTTGACGTCTAAGGCCTTCGTCCTCAGTTGCTGCGGAACGATGACCGACGAGATGAGAGAACTCCTGGTCTACCGGGACGACGACCGGGAGACGCTCTGGGACGAGAGGGCGAGCGGCGGTTCGAGCATCGCCGGACCGTCCGGGACAATCGTCGCCGGCCCCATGGGAGCAAACGAGGGTATCCTGTGCGCGGACATTGACCTGTCGGAGTGTGTGGCAGAGAAGATCCGTCACGACTATGCTGGGCACTACAACCGGCCAGACGTTTTTCACCTGACCGTTCGCGGATCCAATCCTTCGATGGTGACGCGGGAGGATTCGTAGGAATGGGCACAGATGTCATCATGCCCGCGCTGGGCATGGCTCAGGAGACCGGCCGCGTGGTCAGGTGGCTCAAGGCCGAGGGCGATGCCGTCACGGCAGGTGAGCCCCTGCTGGAGGTCGAGACCGACAAGGTCACAGTAGAGATCGAGGCTCCGGCATCCGGCACACTGCGACGGGTGACCGCGGCAGAGGGTCAGGACGTGCCGGTGGGCCAGACCATCGCGGTAATCCTGGCACCGGAGGGCGCTGCCGACGCGCGGCTTGCGCCGGCGGCCCCACCCGCGCCGCCTGGCCCCCCTGCGGTCCGCGAGCCCGCAGCCAGCCCGCTCGCCGCGCGGCTGGCCGCCGCGCACGGGGTGGACCTGCGGGCAGTGACGCCCCGCGGAACCAGGATTGAGAAGGCGGATGTGCAGGCGTATCTCCAGGCCCGCGATGGCGTTGCGGCCGAAGATCTGGCCGCCGAGGTGCGCGCGGCCGGACGCATACTGGCTTCTCCCAAGGCCAGGCGGCTGGCGGATGCGGTCGGGGTGGACCTGGCGGCCATCAAGGGGACAGGGCCAGGAGGCGCTGTGCTGGCATCCGATGTGCCGGCCAGGTCAGGCGCACGTGGCGCGGCCGGGCCTGCGGCGGCGGCCGCCATGACAGAAGGTGTTGTGACAGCGCCCGTGAGTGCTGCCTGGCGGCGCATGGCCGAGCGCACAGCGCAGAGCTGGACCGGCGCGCCGCACTTCTTCCTGTTGCGCGAGGTGAACGCGGGCCGGCTCGTGGCCTGGCGCGACCGGTGGCAGAAGCGGTTCAAGACCGACATCACCTTCACAGACCTGCTGGTCAAGCTGCTTGCCTCGGCGCTTGTGGAGCACCCCCGTCTCAACAGCCGGTGGCTGAACGGCACGATCGTGTCAAGCCCTGAGATCAACATCGGGCTGGCAGTTGCCATAGAAGAAGGATTGATCGTTCCGGTCATACACCGCGCGGACCAACAGAGCGTGCGTCAGATTTCTGACCGCCGCAAGGACCTCGTCAGCCGGGCCCAGGCAGGGAAGCTGCGGGCAGAAGACCTGACCCGGGGCACATTCACAATCAGCAACCTGGGAATGTACGGCGTGGACGTCTTCAACGCCATCATCAACCCACCCCAGGCAGCCATCCTGGCAGTGGGCCGGATCGCTGACCGCGTGGCCGCCGTGAAGGGCCGGCCTGCGGTGCGGCCGATGATGACGCTCAGTCTGTCGTGCGACCACCGCGTGGTGGACGGAGCGCGCGGGGCGCGGTTCCTGGAAACCCTGGCCGACTTGATCGAAGAACCGGCGACCCCGTTGGATTGAGGGAGCGGATGCGCGCACTCGTCAAGACGGACCGCGGCACCGGTCACCTGGAGCTGCGCGAGGTTCCGCTCCCGCGGCCCAGGCCGGACGAGGTGCTGATTCGGGTGCGCGCCTGCGGCGTCTGTGGCAGCGACCTGAAGATCCAGGACGACCAGCATCCGTACAACCCGCCGGTGGTGATCGGCCACGAGTTCGCCGGCGAGATCGCCGAGGTGGGCAAGGACGCGGGCGGGTGGGCGGTCGGCGACCGTGTAGTTTCCGAGCAGCACACGGGTGCCTGCGGGCGCTGCCGCCAGTGCCTTACCGGGAATGCCTTCGCCTGTGCTTCCAAGCGGGCCCCAGGATACTGGGTGGACGGCGGGTTCGCGGAGTTCATCAGGGTCCCGGCCTGGCTGCTGCACCGCATTCCAGCCAATCTCGGCTTCATCGAGGCCTCGTTCGCCGAGCCCTCGGCGGTGGCGGTGCACGGGGTGCTCGAACGCACCGGCATCGCCCCAGAGGACGTGGTGCTCGTTCTGGGTTGCGGGCCGATCGGGCTGGCGGCCGCGAAGATGGCTCAGGTCGCCGGCGCGTCGCGGGTCGTCATTGCCGGGACAGGCCGGGATGAGAGGACCCGTCTCCCCAAGGCGAGGGAGCTCGGCATAGACCATGTCGTGAACGTGGAGCGCGACGACCTGGCGGCGCTGGTGGTCGATCTGACCGGCGGAGAGGGCGCCGATGTCGTCGTGGAGCTCTCTGGGGCCCCGGCCGCGGCGGCGCAGTGCTTTCGGCTTGCCAGGCGCCTGGGCAGGGTTGGGATCATCGGGCAGCCCCCGACCGACCAGGTCGCGATCCCATACCGCGAGGCACTGTTTCGGGCGCTCGCGGTGTCGTTCACCTACAGTTCCAAGTACACGAGTTGGGAACGCGCCCTATCGCTGTTTGCGCGCGGGGCGGTGATCCCATCTCGGTTCGTCACCCACGTTCTTCCTCTCCACGAGTGGGAACAGGGCTTCGGTCTCTCGCGGAGCGGGGAGGCGGTAAAGGTCGTGCTCGATCCATCACAAGAGGCCGGGTGAGGAGAGGAGAGACCGTGGAGATCCCAAAGACCATGAAGGCCGCCGTGCTGTTCAACTATGGCGACCTGCGCCTGGCGGAGAGGCCGGTTCCTATACCCGGTGCGGGTGAGGCGCTGCTCAAGGTGGCCGCGGTTGCCATCTGTGGCAGTGACCCTGCGATCATTGCCAAGGGCTGGCCCGGACATCCGCCGCTGGGCGAGTTCATCCCCGGCCACGAGTTCACCGGAACCGTGGTGGCCGTGGCGCCGGACGTGACCGAGGTGAAGGTGGGCGACCGTGTGGCCGTCGAGCCCCATAAGGGCTGCGGCCGCTGCGTGAACTGCCTGCGAGGCCTCTACACCACGTGCCTGAACTACGGCAAGCCGGAGAAGGGCCACAGGCACTACGGCTTCAGCAGCAACGGCGCCTACGCCGAGTATGCCGCCTGCCACGTCAACACTCTCCACCGGCTGCCGGAGGCGATCTCGTTTGAAGAAGGCGCCCTGCTCACGACGGCCGGCACCGTGCTGTACGGATACGAGCGCGTAGGCGGGGTGATGCCGGGCGAGACCGTCGTTGTCACCGGGCCGGGCGCCCTCGGTTTGATATCCGCGCAGGCCGCCAGGATACTGGGTGCCGGACGCGTGATCCTGACCGGCACGCGCGAGGACCGGCTGGCAGTAGGCAGGCGGATGGGCGTGGACATTGCGATCAACGCCCGCGAGACGAACGTTCGCGATGCGATCATGGCCCTCACCGACGGGATCGGCGCCGACCTCGTCGTGGAGTGCACCGGGCAGGCAGGCCCTGCCGCCGAGGCCCTGGATCTGGTTCGGAAGAGCGGCCGGATCTCGTTCAACGGCATCTATCACGAACCGGTTACCCTCCAGCTCAACAAGATCGTCCAGTGGAACCTGCTGATCACCGGTCCCAAGGCAGAGGGCATGTGGAACACAGACAGGGCGATCCCGCTCATGGCCGGTGGCCGCCTGGACCTCAAGCCGCTGATCACGCACAGGTTCCCGCTGGCCGACATCAACCTGGCCTTCGAGACCTTCACCGGCCGTGCGGGTGGTGCGATAAAGGTGATCGTCAATCCCTGAGGCAGGGCTCGCCAAGGAGGGCACGATGGGTAACTGGGAGATTCCGCCCAAGGGCGGGCACATGGATGCCGCCAATGGCATCTACTTTCAGAACATGACAATGAAAGAGGTCACGGCGCGGCTCCAGAAGGACGACCTGATAATCATTCCCGTGGGCAGCACCGAGGCCCACGGCCCGCACGCCTGCTACGGCGAGGACACGTTCCTGGTGACGCGGATGGCCGAGGCGGTGGCCCAACGGACCGGGTGCACGGTGTCGCAGCCGGTCTGGTTCGGCAGCCACCCCTACCACCACATCGGCATGCCCGGCACTGTGCCCGTGGACGAGGACACGTTCACGGCATACCTGAGCTCGATCATCGCCGGCTTCTGGAACGCCGGGTTCCGCAAGCAGATTATGTTGAACGGCCACGGACAGGAGTACGTGATCCCCACTGCCATTCACCGCTTCGCCAAGAGGTACCAGGTTCCGGCGGTTCTCATCAACCTGAACTGGTACTACGCGATCCAGCCCTACGTGAAGGACAAGGCGCACGGCGGGCCGTTCGAGACGCCCTTCGTTCACGCCGATGAGTGTGAGACCTCATACTCGCTGGCGCTGTTTCCCGAGATGATCCGCATGGAGGACGCCGTGGACACCAAGGTTCACGGCTTCCTGCCGCAGGGGCACGTGGACTCGGCTGCCAACGCCTACCAGCGGGCGATTCCGTGGTACGGGCACGCCGGCCTGGGCACGATCGAGATCGTGGGCAATCCCGAGGGTGTGGTGGGCAGGGCCACGCTGGCGGACGCCGAGAAGGCCAGGCCGGGCGTCGAGGCACTGCTCGACTACATGGTGCGGCTGCACGACGACATCATGACCCGCTTTCCTCCCGGGGTGCTGCCGGAGGCGTCGCTCGTGACCCAGCGGTTCACGCAGGCCGAGGTGGACGAGTTGCTCAGGGGGCCGCTGGGCGGCGGGAAGCACCTGTACACGGTGGCATGGCCGCCTCGATGACGGACTACGACGTGGTTGCTTTCGGCGAGGCGATGGTGCGCCTCTCGCCGCCGGGCTACCGGCGGCTGGAGCAGACCTCGACCCTGGATGTCTCTGTCGGCGGCGCAGAACTCAACGTGGCAGCCAGCGTGGCGCGGCTGGGGCTTGCCTCTGCCTGGGTGAGCCGCCTGCCTGCCAACCCGCTCGGGCGGATGATCGCCAACAAGGGACGCGAGTTTGGGGTTGACATGGGCCACGTCATCTGGGCAGAGGGCGAGCGCGCCGGGTTGTACTTCATCGAGCACGGCGCGGCTCCCCGCGCCACCCAGGTGCTCTACGACCGCAAGGCATCGGCGTTCGCAGGCATCAGGCCGGGGATGGTGGACTGGGAATCCCTGCTGTCGCGGTCACGCCTCCTGCACGTGGGTGGCATTACCCCCGCGCTGAGCGCATCTGCCGCAGCGGCCCAGCAGGAGGCCATGGCCGCCGCGCGCGCCGCGGGCTGCCTCGTCAGCTACGACCTCAACTACCGCGCGGCGCTGTGGGGTCTCGAGGAAGCCCGTGCCGCGCAACTGCCGCTGATGGAGTTCGTTGATGTTCTTGTCACATCGCTTCCGGATCAACCCGACGTGACCGAGCTGATCTCCGGGGAGAGGGGCGCCGATCCAGCCGGGGTTGCGCGGCGTCTGGCGGAGAGGTTCGGTTTCCGCGCCGTGCTGGTCACGATGCGCGGGACGCCGTCTGTGTGGCGTACGACATGGAGCTCGCTTGCCTGGGTCGCGGGCGGGCTGTTCACGGACCGTTGCTACGAGATCGAGGCAGTGGACAGGATCGGAGGAGGGGACGCCTGCGTGGCCGGGTTCCTGGTCGGCTACCTGGAGGGCGATCCAGGCCGCGGAGTTCGGCTGGGAAACGCCCTGTCAGCGCTGAAGCAGACGTCGCCCACCGACTGGCCGTGGCCGACGCGCGCAGAGGCCGAAGCCCTGATAGCCGATGGGGGGACGCGCCTTGCGCGCTGATGGTACCACCGGGCGATCTTTAGCGGGCAGAGGGGAGGAGGAGATCTGATCCGCGTTGCCTTCACCGACCTGGTCTTCGAGGACCGCGAGGCCATCTGTCTCGATGGTTGTAAGTTCACGCTCCACGGGCCGTTGCGCACGGCAGACGAGATCGTGGCCGCGGCCGACGGGGCAGACGTCCTGTGCATGCGCGACCAGTTCGGGCGCGTGACCGGGGAGATCCTGGACCGCCTCCCGAACCTGAAGCTCATCGTGACGCGGTCGGCCGGGTACGACCACATAGACCTGGCAGAAGCCGAGCGCCGCGGAATCCGGGTGTGCAACGTGCCGGACTACGGCGCCCACATGATCGCTGAACTGGCATTTGGGCTGCTCCTGTCCGTTGCTCGCAACATACCCCGGGGAGACGAACGATACCGCCGGGAGCGGCGCTTCTCCGACGAGGGGCTGCGAGGTGTCGAACTGCGCGCCAAGACCCTGGGCGTGATTGGCACCGGACGCGTGGGCCTGCACAGCATCCGCATTGCCAAGGGGTTCGGGATGCGGGTCCTCGCTCACGACATCAGCGAGGTTCCACAGGCGGCGGGAGATCTCGGCTTCGAGTACGCGCCTCTCGAAAGGGTGCTGGCGGAGGGAGACGCGGTAACGCTGCACATCCCGCTGACCGTTGGGACGCACCACCTGCTCGACGCCCGCCGGCTGGCTCTGATGAAGCCCGGTGCGATCCTGGTGAACACCTCGCGCGGCGCGATCGTGGACACTCAAGCGCTCATCGAGGCCCTTCGGTCGGGACACCTCGTCGGCGCCGGGCTGGACGTGCTGGAGGGCGAGCGCAGCATCTACCACGACTTCTCTGGGCTCAACGTTGTTGTGACCCCGCACATTGGCTGGTACACCGATGGCGCGGTCGGGCGCATCATGTCCGCAACGCTGTCCAACATCGCGGCGTTTGCCGTGGGGAGATGCACTAACCTGGTGGGAGCGTGAATGGAGTCCGAGGATGACAGGAGCAATGTGGGCGCTCGCCTCCGGGGTGGGATTCGGGCTGTTCCAGGCCTTCAACAGCCGGGCCGTACGCGGGGCGGACGTCGCGCGGTCCACCTTCGCGCAGTTGCTCATCAGCACGGTAGTCCTGGCCGGAATTGCTCTCGCTACCGAGGACGCGGCTCGCCTGCTTTCCGCGCCTCCCTGGGCGCTGCTCAACTTCTTCATGGCCGGCTTCTTCCACTTCTTCCTCGGGTGGACGATGCTCAACGCCAGCCAGAAGCGAATAGGCGCTGCGCGCACGACGCCCTTGCTGGCCGCCACGCCGCTCTTCGCCACGGTTCTTGCCGTGCTGGCCCTGCGCGAGCTGCCCGGGCTGCCGGCTCTGGTAGGCGTCGGGCTGGTGGTCGTTGGGGTGGCCGTGATCTCCGGCGCAGGCAGCGGGCCACATCTGACCTCTGGCGCTCATGCCGGGTTGAAGGCCTCCATGTGGGGGCTGGGGACCGCGCTTTGCTGGGCGATGAGCCCGATCTTCATCAGGAAGGGACTGGAAGGCCTCCCGTCCCCGTTGCTCGGCGTCACGGCCGGGCTTGCCGGATCGGCCGCAGCGTACGGGCTGGTGCTTTTCCCGCGGCTCCTCCAGGGCAGGGGCACGTCCCCGGAAGGCCGGCCCTCTGGCCGGGAGGAGACGCTGTTCAAGCTGGCCGCCGGCGTTCTGGTGGGCTTGGCCACCTGGGCGCGCTGGATCGCCGTGGACCTGGTTCTGGTTGCCGTCGCCCTGGCCCTCACCCAGGTCTCGGTGCCAGTGGTGCTCCTGGTGTCTCCGCTGGTGGGTGGCCGCCGGGCAGAACAGGTTACCGCGCGCCTCTGGCAGGGCTCGGCATTGATCATCGCCGGTTCGTCCGTGCTGCTCTTCTACAGGTGATGCATCCGTTGGTAGGGGGACTCTGGTCATGGTAGTGGACGGGCACGCGCACATCATAGTGCAGGAAGCCACGCGCGGCGCCGGAGACGAGTCGTGGCGTCCCCACGTGCGCTGGGAGCAAGGAAGGCAGGTCGTCGAGGCAGGAGGCCGCCAGGTCAGGTCCGCGCTCCAAGAGTTTGTCCGGATCGAGGCGATACTGCAGTTCCAGGAGTCCAGGGGGATAGGCCGGACTATCCTGTGCCCGTGGGTCCCTCTGCTCGGCTACGAGCTCGAGCCGGAGGAGGGTCTGCGCGCCAGCCGGATCCAAAACGCCGCGCTGGCCTGGCTGGTCGAGTCCTACCCCGGCCGCGTCGCAGCGCTCGGCGCGGTGCCGCTGCAGGCACCCGACCTGGCTGCACGCGAGCTGGACGCGCTGATGGCAGGGCGTCGGATCAGCGGCGTCGAGGTCGCCGCCAGCGTGCGTGGCGTGCCACTGGGAGACGACCGCTTCCTGGAGTTCTGGGAGGTGGCAGAGGGCACGGGCGCCCTCGTGTTCGTGCATCCAACCACGCGGGGCTTTGACCTTCCGGCTCTTGGCGGGTACTACATGTGGAACACGGTGGGCAATCCGCTGGAGACAACGATCGCCGCGGCTCAGATGGTAATGGCCGGCATGATGGAGAGGTACCCGCGGCTCAAGGTGCTGCTGGCTCACGGCGGCGGTGCCCTATTGAGCGTGCGTGGACGGCTTCGACACTCGCACTCCTTTCAGCCCGACGCCCGGGCCAGGCTGCGGGAATCCCCCGATGCCTCAATGCGGCGTTTCTACTACGACACCGTGACCCACGATGCGGACCTGCTGCGCTCTTTGGTGGACTACGTTGGAGCGGACCACGTCCTGCTCGGATCAGACTACCCGTTTGATATGGGGGTCTCGGATCCGGTTGGGGACGTGCACGGGCTAGGCCTGGCCGCCGATTCCGAGAAGGCGATCCTGGGCGGCAACGCGCTGCGGTTGCTTGGAGAGGTGGATGCTGGTTATGCCTGACGATGAGAGGGTGGCGGCGGCCATATCCAACTGGGCTCCCCGCTTCGTTGCTCAGGGCGTGGACTACAACGACTTCCTGCGCACGACCTCGCGCATCGAGCGTTGGGCGGACTGGCTGGATGCGTGGTGCGCAACGGGCGACCTGCACACGGGCCTGGCACGCGAAGCCGAGGCACGAGGCCGAATGCTGAGCGCAGGCGAGGCCTTCGTGCGCGCCGCGCTCTGCTACCATTTCGCGAAGTTTGTCTGGCTGGTGGATCTGGAGAAGCACCGCGCGGCCACCGACCTGGCCGTGGCCAGCCTGTACGCGGCGCACCGGCTCCTCGACCCAACGGCTGAGCGCGTGGAGATCCCCTTTGAGGGCGCGGCGCTGGTGGGCAACCTGCGCCGGCCTCACGGCGCGTCACGCCCGCCGCTGGTGCTCCTGATACCGGGGCTGGACTCGACAAAGGAGGAGTTCTTCTACTGGGAGGCCGTGTTCCTGGCGCGCGGGATGGCGACCTTCTCCCTGGACGGACCTGGCCAGGGAGAGACCAGCCGCGCGGTCCACATCCGGCACGACTACGAGGTGGCTGTAGCGGCCACCCTCGACAGGCTCGCGGAGCGCGGCGACATAGATCTCGATCGAGTGGGCGCCGCGGGCGTGAGCCTGGGAGGGTACTATGCCCCCAGGGCGGCGGCGTTCGAGCCGCGGCTGAGGGCAGTCGCTGCCATCGCCGGGCCGTACAGCTTCGGTGAGACCTGGGACCACGTCCCTGCGTTGAGCAGGGAAGCGTTCGCGCACCATTCCGGAGCGCGCGACGACAGGGAGGCGCGCGCGAACGCCCTGCGGCTGGACCTTACCGGCGTGCTACCGCGCCTGAAGCAGCCGCTCCTGGTCGTTTTCGGCAAACTCGACAGGTTGATTCCCTGGCAGCACGCCGAGAGGGTGGCTGCCGAGGCCCCCAATGCCCAGTTGGTGATGTATCCCGAGGGCAACCACGTGTGCAACAACATCCCATACAAGTACAGGCCGCTGGTGGCGGATTGGATGAAGGAGAGACTCGCGGATGTGGGATAGATTCTCGGAAGGCGAGATGGCGCGACGGTGGGCGCTTGCACGCGACCTGATGCTGTGGCGCGACCTGGGGGGCCTGCTGGTCTTCGGCAACTCGGGAGTCAACCGGCACAACCAGGCCAACGTCTTCTGGCTGACGAACCACCTCGACCTGCACCACAACTACCTTGTTGCCCCGCTGGACGCGGCGGTTGAGCCGGCGCTCTACGTGGGCCTGACCAACCACGTGCCCAACGCCAGGCAGGTGAGCGGCGTTCCCATCATAGAGTGGGGCGGCTACAACCCGGCCGAGACGGTCGCGGCGCGGCTGCGGGCCGCGGGCCTCGGAGATGCCCGGCTGGGGATAGTGGGAGTCAACCACAAGTTCAGCATGGGCATGCCCTACCAGCACTACGAGGCGCTGCGGAAGGCCCTTCCGAGCGTGGAGCCCGTGGACGTCACGGCCGAGTTTGCACGTCTCAGGGAGACCAAGTCCGCGGAGGAGATCGCCTGGCTGCGCCGGGCCGCGGCGTTCACCGATCAAGCGATCCTTGCCCTCCGGGATCAGGTCCGTCCCGGCATTCCCGAGTATTCGCTCCTTGGGATCATTGAGGGCGCCTTCCGGTCCCAGGGCGGCCAGCCGCACATCGCGTTCCTGCGCTCGATGGCCATGGACGACCCCAACGGATGCCTTCCTGCGCAGAACCCCTCGGCCAGACCCCTGAAGCGCGGGGACGTCATCATCACGGAGATCAGCGCTTCCTACTGGGGATACTCGGGCCAGATACACCGGCCGATCTTCGTGGGCTCTGATCCGACTCCCCCGTGGACCAGGATGTTCGAGGTCGCGCGTGTCGCCTACGACCGCATGGCAGAGGCGATGCGGCCCGGCGCGACCGAGCGCGAAATCATCAAGGCCGCCTCGGTCATCGGCGAGAACGGCTACCTGATCTACGACGACCTCATCCACGGCTACGGCGTGGACATCCTGCCCCCGCTGATTGACCGGACATGCTGCCGGTACTGGCCGTGGGACGAAGAGCGCGCCGCCCCTGAGGGCCGGCGCTTCGAACAGGGCATGGCCGTGGTCATCCAGCCCAATCCCGTGACGCACGACGAGCGCATGGGCCTGCAACTGGGCGCGCTCACGGTTGTGACCGATTCAGGCGCCGAGGCGCTTCACGCGATCCCGTTTGAGCCCGTTGTTGCGGCCGCCGCATAGGCCCGACGCCGCGGTACGGGCACCACGATAGCAAGGAGGGGGAGAGAAGTGAGCGGAACGGTACCCCATCACAGGCTGTTTGAGTCCACGATAGGGCCTTCTGTCGCGGGCAAGGAGTCGAAGGTGTTTCACCTGGACGACGTGCCGGACCTGGCCTCGGATCACGATCGGCGCCGGAAGAAGGTGCTGTTCAACTCGGCGTTGACCGGCACGGAGATGCTTGTGGACGTGCTGTTCTACGCGCCCGGAGGCACGTCGCCGCTTCACTACCACAGCGGGACCGAGCACTACTTCGTGGTGCTGGACGGACGCGGGCACATCACCATCAACGGGCAGGATCAACCCCTGCGCGCTGGGTCCGTGGTCTGGCTCGCCGAGGGAGATCCCCACAAGGTCTTCGCCGCCGAGGACAGCCCGCTGGTGTTCCTGGAGTACTTCTCCAAGGGCAAGCACGAGACCGTGTTCGTAGAGCAGGCCTGCGAGTGGCGGCCCGAACGGCGTGAGTAAGCACGGAGGCCCGGCCCCAACAGATGGGGCTCCCTGGGTAGGAAGGCCGATCAGGCGGCGCGAAGACCCTCGGTTCCTGCGGGGGCAGGCCAGGTACCTGGCGGACATATCCCTTCCCTGCATGCTCCACCAGGTGGTTGTGCGCAGCCCGCACGCTCATGCCCGGCTGATCGCCATACGCGCCGAGGTCGCCCTGCGCATGCCAGGCGTGGTGTCGGTGGTCACGGCAGCAGACCTGGCAGGGCGCGTGGGTGCCTACCCTATCGGGGCGATAGAGGGCGCGTGGGCCGCGGATACCCCGCACCCGCTCCTTGCGGACGGCAAGGTGCGCTATGTGGGCGAGCCCGTGGCCGCGGTGCTTGCCGAAAGCCGAGCAGCAGCCGTGGACGCTGCCGAACTCGTAGATGTGGAGTACGAGCCGCTCCCCGCGCTGGTGGACCCTGCCGAGGCCCTGGGCAGCGCTATGCTCCTGCACGAGAAGCTGGGGGAGAACGTGGTCCTGCGATGGGATCGGGCGGGCGGCGACGTCGAAGGGGCCTTCCAGGCCGCGGCGCGGGTTACCTCGGGTAAGTTTGATCTCCCGCGCCTGATCGCGGCACCGATCGAGCCCAGGGGTGCCCTGGCCTCATACGAGCCGGGGACCGACCTGCTAACGGTCTGGTGCTCGGCGCAGGATCCATACCGCCCGCTTGCGCAGCTTGGCCAGATCCTCAGACGGCCGGAAGACAGGATTCGGCTGGTGGTTCCGGATGTGGGAGGTGCTTTCGGCAGCAAGGGGATCATCCCACCCGAGGGCGCCCTGGCCGCGTGGCTGGCGATCCGGACCGGCCGGCCCGTCCGGTGGGTGGAGGACCGCCGGGAGAGCTTCGTGGCTGCCTACCAGGGCAGGGGGCTGCGCGCCGAGTTGGAGATGGCGGTAGCCGCCAGCGGCAGGATTCTGGGCGTGCGCGCAAGCCTGCTCTCGGACGCCGGGGCGTACCTCTACCCTGCCACTGCGCTGTCACCCGTCACCGCGGGCATGCTGCTGACCGGCGCTTATGCGATCCCGGCCGCATCCGTGAAGCTGGTCGGAGTGTGCACGAACAAGGTGCCAGCGGGTCAGTACAGGGGCGCAGGCCGACCCGAGGCCGCCTACCTGGTCGAACGCATGATGGACCTCATCGCCGGGGAGATGAATCTGGACCCCGTCGAGATCCGCCGGCAGAACCTCATTCCCCCGGAGAGCTTTCCCCACCGGACGCCACTCGGCTTCGTGTATGATTCCGGGAACTACGGCCGCGCGCTGGATCGGGCATGCGAGCTTGTCGAGTACGACGCGTGGCGGGAGCGGCAGCGGCTCGCGCGCGCAGAGGGTCGCCTGATTGGCATCGGGCTGGGTCTATACGTAGAGCGCGCCGGCAGCCAGATCTGGGAGAGCGGTGCCTGCTCCGTCCGTCCCGACGGCCGGGTCGTGGTACGCACGGGGTCGTGTTCCCACGGTCAGGGCCACGAGACGACCTTCGCCCAGATAGCGGCCGATGCGCTCCAGGTAGATCCCGATGCCATCGTGGTCGAGTACGGGGATACCGCTGTCGTTCCGCGTGGCGTCGGCACCTTCGGGAGCCGCTCCACCGCGGTCGGGGGCTCGGCCGTGCTCACAGCGGTTCAGAAGGTGAAGGTGAAGGCAGGCCGGATCGCCGCCCACATTCTGGAGGCCGCCGAGGCCGACATCGAGTGGTCGCGCGGGCAGCTGCACGTCCGCGGGGCCCCGGGCCGCGCCGTCTCGTGGAAGCAGGTCGCAGCGGCCGCCTACCAGCCCGCGCGGCTTCCGCCTGACATAGAGGTGGGGCTCGACGCTGCCGCGACCTTCCGCCTTGTTGGCCCGGTCTTCCCGTTCGGGGTCTACGCGGCCGTTGTGGAGATAGACCGGACTACCGGGCAGGTGCACGTGCTCAGGCTGGTTGCGGTGGACGATGCGGGGACAATCGTCAATCCGCTGCTGGCCGAAGGGCAGGTCATCGGCGCCGTAGCCCAGGGGTTGGGGCAGGTGCTGGCCGAGCAGGCGATCCACGACACCGAAGGTCAGTTGCTGACGGCAACCTTCGCTGACTATCCGATGCTCCGGGCCCACCAGGTCGTGGATGTTACCACCGAGTTCCTGGAGACGCGTTCGCCGTTCAACCCGCTGGGTGCAAAGGGTATCGGGGAGGCCGGGACCATTGGGACACCGCCGGCAGTCGCGAACGCGGTGGCCGACGCCCTGGCGCCTCTGGGAATCCGGCACGTGGATATGCCGCTGACGCCTGAGAAGATGTGGCATCTGGTGCGCGGCGCAGGCGCACCACCCCGCTGACCGCGGCGAAGTGGGCGCGGCCGGTCTGGCGGCACCATCTCCTCAGGAACTGCCCGGAATCTGAACAGATCTATTGACATTCTATCCCGTTTGTGTTAATGAATTCAATGTGAACCTTGAATATTCAGCCCTAGACCTTCAATGCTGCCTGGCTTCGGGGGCAAAGTCCAATGGGTGAGGCCTTTGATCGGTCTGGGAAGGTAACCCCAGCGCCGGCCGTGGATCCGCGAACCGCATTTACCATGCCTGGGGCCTGCCCGGTGTGTGGCGATGCGCTGGCCGTGGTCCGGCTCGAGTGCAGCACCTGTCAGACCGCGGTGGAGGGCCGGTACCGGGCCTCACGGTTCGCCGGGCTGTCGGCCGACCAGATCGCTTTCCTAGAGGTGTTTCTCCGTTCCCGGGGCAACATCCGCAAAGTCGAACGCGAGATGGGCATCTCATATCCCACTGTGCGAAGCCGCCTGGACGCGGTCCTGAGCACCCTGGGCCTGGCGGTCGGGATTGAAGAGGACGAGGCCGCGTTCCAGCAGCGCAGGAGGGAAATCATGGACATGCTCGAGGCCGGGGATCTCACGCCTGCTGAGGCGACCAGGATGCTGCGGCAGTCGAGCAAGACCGAATAGGAGGAAGCAGGGCTCAGGGTCTGGGCCGGAAGCATCCTGATACGACTCGGTGTGTCCATTGTCGGCCCCAGGGCGGCCCTGTCGGCAAACGGCCACTGAACCGACCCGCAAGGAGGGACTGCTGTGGACGAGGAACGGCAGCGCGTGCTGCGGATGCTCAAAGCAGGCAGGGTCACGGTCGAGGAAGCCGAGGCGCTTCTCGAAGCGCTGGGCGAGGAACAGGTAGGGCCCACGGCCAGCGCGGGCACCCCGGATGCTAGAACCCCGCCGGCTCGGCCGGCGGGCGAGCGTCGGGACGATCTCCAGGGGTTGATTGACGAGATCATGGCCAGCATTGACGTCGAGGGCATCGTCAGCACGGTGCGCGCATCGGTGGACACTGTCCGCGAGTCGCTTCGGCGCTCCAAGGGGGACGTGCACAGGATAAGGGGCGATGTGCGTCGTGCCGCCCGGGAGGCCCGGCGTCACGGAATCAAGTTGAGAATTACCGACGCAATTGAGGGTCTGTGGGGCATGGTTGGGGCCGCTGGCGCTTGGTCCCATGACGCTGTTCTGGAAGCCGGGCAGCGCGTGACCGTCCACAACCTCTGGGGAGACACACGGCTCTCGGCCAGCACCGACGGCCAGATGCGCGTGCGGGCCTCAATCCGGGCGTGGGCGCGCGACGAGGCCGACGCGGCGGCCGCCAGGGACCGCGTGCGCATCACCGCCACGTCCGAAGGGCAGGTGTTCGCCATCCGGGCTGAGCACAGCATAGGTGTGCAGCGGCGGGTGCGCGTGGATTTCGATCTTGCCGTGCCCCCCGGTATCCCTGTCGTGGTCACTCAGACAAAGGGAGACCTGCAGGCCAGCGGAACCGAAGGCCACCTGACCGCTCACCTGACGAGCGGGGACATCACCGTAACAGACGCGAGGGGCATTCTGGAGTTGCGCACGCTGCGGGGGGACATCGCGATAGAGGCAGCGGACGGGCAGATCACCGCTCACTCCAAGAGCGGCGACCTGGTACTTCGACGCCCCACCGCCGCTGTCGTGCTGGACCTCTCCACTGTCAGCGGCGATGTGGAGGCGGAGGTGGATCAGTTTGTCGCCGGAAGCGCCTCCAGGCTTGCCACGGTCAGCGGCGATATCACTACACGACTAGGCCCGCGGGCAGCGTGCCGGATAGGCGCCCGGGTCGCCTCGGGGGAGATCAGGACAGGCGAGGGGCTGGGCGAGGTGCAGCGTGGAAGTAGGTCGCTCCAGGGCACACGTGGATCCGGCGACGCCACCCTGGACCTGTCCACGATGAGCGGTGATATCCTGATTGTCGCCGCGCCCTACTCGCCCTGATCGAGCGAGTAGCCCGGCTCGTCCTCGAAGGTGTAGAGGTTCTCGGTCTTGATGAAGTCCAGTCCGGCGTTACCGATCCGCTGCAGCAGCGCGATGATCTGGCTGTGAGCGATGGCCCCGCCTTCGGCCCGCGACAGGAACCGGCATCGCCACTGGTCCACGCACAACGTCTCGGGGAGCCCGCCGGGATACACCACGACACCGCGGTTGCTTATAATGCCCAGCCTGAGGTCGGATCCGCTTAGTGCTTCCACCTGCTCGCCGAGCTGGTCGGGCGAGCCTCCCCGCCAGTGGACGAAGACGTCCACGCCCACGAGCGCCTTCTTGGCGCGACGCCGTGACGCGGCCACGGCCCCGATCCTCTGCCCGGATGCCGCCGGGTAGCTGACCGCCTTCAGCCGCTCGGGCACCAGACCCAACCGGCCGGCGACAGCCCGGGCGAACTCGCTGGTGCCGACCTTCTCCCGGCTGACGCCGTAGGCGTAGATGTCGGAGGTGTGCACCCCGTCCTCGATCGTTCGGAGCCAGGCGTTGTGCACGCGCTCCGCCACGTCCGGCTGGCCGATGTGGACCAACATCATGACCGCCCCCAGCAACAGGCCCGAAGGATTGGCCACATTCTGCCCAGCGCGGCGCGGCGCCGAACCATGGATGGCCTCGAACATGGCGCACTGGTCGCCGATGTTGGCCGATCCCGCCAGCCCTACCGATCCGGCGATCTGCGCGGCCACGTCCGACAGGATGTCGCCGTACATGTTGGGCAGGACGATCACGTCGAATGCCTCGGGCGTGTCGGCCAGTTTGGCTGCGCCGATGTCAACGATCCAGTGTTCCTTCTCGATCGCAGGATACTGTGCGCCTATCTCGTCGAAGACCTTGTGAAACAGCCCGTCGGACATCTTGAGGATGTTGTCCTTTGTGAAGCAGGTAACCTTCTTGCGGCTGTTCTGGGCCGCGTACTCGAAAGCGTACCGGACTACCCTCTCGGTTCCGGGTCGGGAGATGATCTTAAGGCTCTGGTAGACGTCGTCCGTCTGCCGGTACTCGATCCCGGCGTACAGGTCTTCCTCGTTCTCGCGCACGATCACGACGTCCATTCCCGGATGCTTGGTGTCCACGAAGGGGTGGTAAGACGCGCACGGCCGCACGTTGGCGTACAGCCCCAGCATCTTGCGCGTGGTCACGTTGAGACTCTTGTAGCCGCCGCCCTGGGGCGTTGTGATGGGTGCCTTGAGGAACACCTTCGTGCGGCGGAGCGACTCCCATGCTCCGGGCTCGATGCCGCTGCTGTGGCCCCGGAGGAATACCTTCTCGCCGATCTCGATCGTCTCGATGTCGATCCGGGCGCCGGCCTCGCTCAGGATCAGGAGGGTGGCGGCCATGATCTCAGGGCCGATGCCGTCGCCGTGCGCCACGGTTATCGGGACGTTCTGGCTCATGATGGTTCACGCTCCCCGCGCAAGATCGGAGTATCCTCTCTATTCTCTCCCAGCGGCGGGCTCTTGTCACCTTCAACCCCTCCGGGCGGTTCGGGGACGACCGCCGTGTGCCCCGGGTACGAGGTTGACACCCGGCGGCAGGCAGCGTACGCTAATGACGGTACCCCTCCCCCCTGGGGGGGGTTTCCGGCGGGGGCTGAGGCGCAGGGAGGAGCACGCCCGTGAAGGCGGTCACTTCCGCAATGAAGCACGGGTCGGTCGAGAAGCGGCGGAAGGTGCTGGTGCGGCTTCGCAGCGTCGCCGGGCACGTCCGCGGCATCGAGCGGATGGTGGAGGGCGACTCCTACTGCATTGACGTGATACGGCAGGTACAGGCAGTCCAGCGGGCCCTGGACAGGGTGAACGCCATGCTGCTCGAGGACCACCTGGAGCACTGCGCAACGACCGCGATACGCGCCAGCGACCCTCGGGAACGCGAGCGCACAATCACCGAGTTGCTCGAGGTCTTCAAGACATCGAGCAGGCTCTAGCCCGGGAGCAGGGCAGCGCCGTGGCTGACGATCGCACAGCGGCAACTGCGCCGGCCGCGCCGAGGCGGATCGGACTGCCTGTCGAAGGGATGTCGTGCGCCTCGTGCGTGGCCAGGGTGGAGGAGGGCCTCCTGAAGGCAGCCGGCGTGAGCGCGGCGCAGGTCAACTTCGCTTCGGAGCGCGCCTCGGTTGCCTTCGACCCCGAGCAGGCCACCCTGAGAGACCTGGTCGCGGCGGTACGCGGCGCTGGCTACGAGGTCCGGAAAGAGCGCCTGGTCATCCCCATTGCAGGGATGTCCTGCGCCTCGTGCGTGAGCACTGTTGAGACGGCGTTGCGGGAGACCGAGGGCGTCCTGGTTGCCTCGGTGAACCTGGCGCGGGAACAGGCGACCGTCGAGTTCATACCCGGTGTCGCCACGCCGGAGGCCCTCAGGCAGGCCGTGCGTAACGCGGGCTACGAGCCGCTGGCCGCCGAGGAGGGCACGGTTGACCGCGAGACCGAGCGCCGCGAGCGCGAGCAGCGCGCGTTGCGCGTCCGCCTGGTCGGCGCGGCGCTCCTGAGCCTTCCGATTCTCTGGGGCAGCCTCCCGCACATGGGACTCCACGTGTGGGCACCGGCCTTTCTGCACAACTGGGTGGTGCAGTTCGGACTGGCGACCCCGGTGCAGTTCTGGGCCGGCTGGCGGTTCTACCGCGGGATGTGGGCGGCGACGCGACACGGGACCGCCGACATGAACACCCTCATCGCGGTGGGCACCTTCCCGGCGTATCTCTACAGTGCCGTCGCTACCTTCTTCCCGCGGTGGTTCACGGGCGGTGGGCTCGAGCCCACCGTTTACTACGAGACCGCCTCGATCATCATTGCCTTCATCCTGCTCGGGCGGTACCTGGAGGCGCTGGCCAAGGGCCGCACAAGCGAGGCGATCCGTCGCCTGATGAGGCTTCAGGCCAAGACCGCCCGCGTGGTCCGGGACGGCTCCGAAGTTGATGTGCCTGTCGAGGAAGTGGTCGTCGGTGACGTCGTGGTCGTGCGGCCAGGCGAGAAGATCCCGGTGGACGGCATCGTGCTCGACGGGTTCTCGACGGTGGACGAGTCAATGATCACCGGGGAGTCCATGCCAGTGGAGAAGGCCGCCGGTCTCGAGGTGATAGGCGCAACGATCAACAAGACCGGGACCTTCCGGTTCCGCGCCTCGAAGGTGGGGCGGGACACCGCGCTGGCGCAGATCATTCGGCTGGTCGAGGAAGCCCAGGGTACCAAAGCGCCGATCCAGCGTCTGGCCGACAGGGTTGCCGCCTACTTCGTGCCGGTGGTGATCGCGATCGCGCTGGCCACCGGTGGTGTCTGGCTGGCGATCGGGCCGCAGCCGGCGCTGACCTATGCCCTGCTCACCTTCGTGGCGGTGCTGATAATCGCGTGCCCGTGCGCGCTCGGCCTGGCCACGCCCACGGCGATCATGGTCGGGACCGGGCGGGGCGCCGAAGCCGGGATCCTGATCCGCGGTGGCGAAGCGCTGGAGATCGCCCACCGCATCACCGCGGTGGTTCTCGACAAGACCGGCACGCTGACGCAGGGGGCCCCCGCCGTGACAGATGTCCTCCCGGCCGAGGGGTTCGACGAGACGACCCTGCTGCGGCTGGGGGGCGCGGCCGAACGCGGGAGCGAGCACCCGGTAGGAGAGGCGATCGTCGCCCGCGCGCGAAGCAGCGGTATCACCCTTGGCGATGCTGCCACGTTCGAGGCCGTGCCAGGTCAGGGCATCGAGGCCACGGTAGAGGGGCGACAGATCCTGGTCGGCAACACTGCCCTGATGTCCCGCCACGGGATCGCGGTGGGCGCCCTGGACGCGCGCGCGAACGATCTTGCGGCTGGTGGCAAGACGCCGATGCTGGTGGCGGTTGACGGCCGGGCCGCCGGGGTGATCGGCGTGGCCGATACTCTCAGACAGCACAGCCGGGATGTCGTGGCCGCGCTCCACCGGATGAACCTTCAAGTTGTGATGCTGACCGGCGACAACCGGCGGACAGCCCAGGCGATCGCGCAGCAGGTGGGAGTGGACCGCGTTCTGGCCGAGGTCAAGCCCGACGAGAAGGCCGCGCACGTCGAGGCGCTTCAACGCGAAGGGCACGTGGTCGCCATGGTGGGAGATGGGATCAACGACGCGCCAGCCCTGGCGCGCGCCGACCTGGGAATCGCCATCGGCGCCGGGACCGACGTGGCCATCGAGTCCGCGGGCATAGTGCTGATAGGCGAGGACCTGCGCGGGGTGCTGTCGGCGATCGCCCTGAGCCGCCGCACGATGCGTACGATCCGGCAGAACCTGTTTTGGGCGTTCGCGTACAACGTCGCTCTGATTCCTGTGGCCGCAGGCGTGCTGTATCCTTTTACGGGCATGCTGCTGAGCCCGGTCCTTGCCGCGCTGGCGATGGCGGCCAGTTCGGTGACGGTGGTGAGCAACAGCCTGCGGTTACGGGGATACCGGCCCGCGGGTACGATATCTTCAAGGGAGTGAGGCAGGCATGATCACGAAGACCTTCAACGTTCCCAAGATCCACTGTGATGGCTGCGTGCGCACGGTGACCCGGACGCTGACGCAGTTGCCCGGCGTGTCAAAGGTCGAGGCCAGCGCGGTGACAAAGAAGGTCCTGGTGGAGTTCAACCCGACGGCGCTGGATGAGGCGCGCCTCCGCGAAGCACTGCAGGCCGCCGGGTATCCTGTTGTCTAGGTAGGGAAGGGATGGGACCGATGGGCAGCCGGCGGCGCCAGGCGATCCTGCTCGGCGGCCTCGTTGTATTCCTCGGGCTGCTGGGCTTCGCTACCTTCCGTGCTAACCGTCCGGCTTCGCTCACGGTCGCGCTGGCCCGGGGAGAGACGCCGGCGGCACCACCACTGGTGCTGCCGCGCCTGGACGCGGAGGGGGATCTGGACCTGGGGACACTCCGCGGCCGTGTGGTCGTGTTGAACTTCTGGTCCTCGTGGTGCATACCGTGCCGCGAGGAGGCACCCGCGCTGGAGGCCGCATGGCAGCGGTACAGGGGGCAGGGTGTCGTGGTGGTAGGCGTGAATGTGCAGGATCTAACGCCGGCAGCGCTGCGCTTCCTGCACGAGACCAGGACCACTTACCCCACGGTCCGCGACAAGGACAACACCGTGTACAGGGCCTACGGCCTCACCGGCGTACCCGAGACCTTCTTCGTGGACCGCTCTGGTCGCATCGTACGCAAGTTCCCCGGCGCGGTGACTGATCCCCAGGAATGGTTTCGGGCCGTCGAGGCGGCGCTGGCGCGGCAGCCCTAGCCGGCGCCTCCGGGCTCTGCCCGCGGCCGGTCCTGTGATATACTCGCACAGGGACGCGCGCCCGTAGCTCAGGGGACAGAGCGGCTGGCTTCGGACCAGCAGGTCGGGGGTTCGATTCCCTCCGGGCGCTCCACCAAGCCACGTCCTCTACGCCACGCGTCCTACGCCATATCGGGTGTTGGGTGGATACCGATACCTGCCTGTTCCGACTAGCCTAAGGGTTGAGGCGGCCGCTGCCGGGTGGGTACCCTAGGGCTGTCCTTCTATCACCTGCGAGAACAGTGCGCATCCAGGTTGCTACGGACGCAAGGAGGTCGGCGCATGTCGGACAGCACACAGCGACAGATGGTCACCCTTGACGGAAACGAGGCGGCCGCGTCGGTCGCGTACCGCACGGACGAGGTTGTTGCCATCTACCCCATCACGCCCTCCTCGCCAATGGGGGAGTTCGCGGATGAGTGGTCGGCCCAGGGCAAGGTGAACATCTGGGGCGCGGTGCCCCTGGTGGTCGAGATGCAGTCCGAGGGAGGCGCCGCCGGTGCCGTACACGGCTCCCTGCAGGCAGGCGCCCTGACGACGACGTTCACCGCCTCGCAAGGGCTGCTGCTGATGATTCCAAACATGTACAAGATCGCCGGCGAGCTGACCGGGTTCTCGATGCACGTCTCTGCCCGGACGCTGGCTACGCACGGGCTCTCGATCTTCGGCGACCACTCCGACGTCATGGCGTGCCGTCAGACCGGCTTCGCCCTGCTGGCTTCCGGCTCAGTACAGGAGGCCCACGACATGGCCCTCGTCGCCCAGGCGGCTTCGCTGAGATCCCGCATTCCGTTTCTGCACTTCTTCGATGGTTTCCGTACCTCGCACGAGGTGGCCAAGATCGAGCAGCTCGGCGACGACGACCTGCGAGCGATGCTCCCGGCCGACCTGATCGAGGCACACCGCGGCCGTGCCATGACGCCGGACCACCCTGTGCTGCGAGGGACGGCGCAGAACCCCGACGCCTACTTCCAGTCGCGGGAGGCAGTCAACCGGTACTACATGGCCTGCCCGGGTGTCGTTCAGGAGACCATGGACCGGTTCGGGGAACTCACCGGCCGCCACTACCGTCTGTTCGACTACGTTGGTGATCCGGAGGCCGAACGGGTGGTCGTGCTGATGGGCTCCGGGGCGGAGACCGTCCACGAGACCGTGGATTGGCTGCGGGCCCGCGGCGAGAAGGTCGGCGTGCTCAAGGTGCGTCTCTACAGGCCACTTTCCTCGCAGGCATTCGTCGCCGCACTGCCATCATCGGTCAAGGCGATTGCCGTGATGGACCGGACCAAGGAGCCCGGAGCACCGGGCGAGCCGCTCTACATGGACGTTGTTGCCGCTCTCCGGGAGGCCCAGGAGGAAGGTCTTGCCCACATCACGACGCCGCCGGCTGTGATCGGCGGGCGATACGGCCTGGCTTCCAAGGAGTTCACGCCGGCCATGGTGTGCGCGGTGTTCGCCGAGCTGGCCACCTCCAAGCCCAAGCCCCGGTTCACGGTTGGAATCACCGATGACGTGACGGGTCTGTCGCTGCCCTTCGACCGCGACCTGGACACCGAGCCGGATGACGTCTCCAGGGCGGTCTTCTTTGGGCTGGGCGCCGACGGCACCGTGGGCGCCAACAAGAACTCCATCAAGATCATCGGCGAGGAGACCCCCAACTTCGCACAGGGGTACTTCGTCTACGATTCCAAGAAGTCCGGCGCAATAACGATCTCTCACCTGCGGTTCGGCCCCAGGCCCATCCAGTCCGCCTACCTCGTCAAGCGTGCGAACTTCGTGGCGTGCCACCAGTTCGTCCTGATGGAGAAGTACGACGTGCTCGGATATGCTTCCCCTGGCGCGGTCTTCCTCCTCAATGCACCCTACGGGCCCGAGGAGGTCTGGGATCATCTGGCCTGCGAGGTGCAACAGCAGATCATCGAGAAGCGATTGACTTTCTACACGATTGACGCAGTAGAGGTGGCGCGCAAGACAGGCATGGGCGGCCGGATCAACGCGATCATGCAGACCTGCTTCTTCGCGATCTCGGGTGTACTTCCGCGGGACGAGGCGATCGAGAAGATCAAGGAGTCAATCGAGAAGACCTACGGCCGGAAGGGCGACGAGGTTGTTCGCCGGAACTGGGAGGCGGTGGACGAGACGCTTTCCAACCTGCACCAGGTGAAGGTGCCGGATAGGGTTACGGCTGTCAAGTCGCTTCCCCCCGCCGTCTCCTCCGACGCCCCGGAGTTCGTACAGCACGTGATAGGGGTGATGACGGCCAACAACGGCGACCTGCTGCCCGTCAGCGCCTTCCCCCTGGATGGAACCTGGCCTGTGGGGACAACCAGGTGGGAGAAGCGCAATATCGCCCTGGAGATCCCGGTATGGGACGCCGAGATCTGCATCCAGTGCAACAAATGCGTTCTCGTGTGCCCGCACGCAACGATCCGCGCCAAGTACTACGATCCAGAGCTCCTGAAGGATGCGCCGCCCACCTTCAAGTCCACGGCCTTCCGGAGCCAGGAGGTCAAAGGCGCGAAGTACACTCTCCAGGTTGCCCCTGAGGACTGCACCGGCTGCAGCCTGTGCGTGATGGTCTGCCCGGTCAAGGACAAGACCAACCCCAAGCACAAGGCGATCAACATGGCGCCCCAGATCCCGTTGCGGGAACCCGAGCGCGAGAACTGGGCGTTCTTCCTGGCACTGCCAGAACCGGACCGCACCCGGATCAAGCCGGACGTGAAGGGATCGCAGTTCTTGACGCCACTGTTCGAGTACTCAGGCGCCTGCGCAGGCTGCGGGGAGACGCCGTATGTCAAGCTGCTCACCCAGCTCTTCGGGGATCGCTTGCTGATCGCCAACGCCACGGGGTGCTCGTCCATCTACGGCGGGAACCTGCCGACGACGCCCTACACGACCAACCGTGACGGCCGCGGGCCCACCTGGTCCAACTCGCTGTTCGAGGACAACGCCGAGTTCGGATTCGGGTTCCGTCTGGCCCTGGACTCCCTCTCCGAGCAGGCCGAGGATCTGGTGCGTGCCCTAGCACAGCAGGTCGGCCCCGATCTGGCCGACGCCATACTGAAGGCCGACCAGTCCAGCGAGGCCGGAATCGCAGCCCAGCGCGAGAGGATAGTCCAGCTCCGCGGGAAGCTGGCAGGCCTGAACGCGCCCGAGGCGCGCCGCCTGGAGCTCATAGCCGACTACCTCGTGCGGAAGAGCGTCTGGGTTGTGGGCGGAGACGGCTGGGCTTACGACATCGGATACGGCGGATTGGACCACGTTCTGGCCATGGGCCGCAATGTGAACATCCTGGTGTTGGACACCGAGGTATACTCCAACACCGGCGGCCAGCAGTCCAAGTCCACACCGCGCGGGGCAGTTGCCAAGTTTGCGTCGGCGGGCAAGCCCATCGCCAAGAAGGACCTGGCCATGATGGCGATGACCTACGGCAGCGTCTACGTCGCGCGGGTGGCCTTCGGCGCCAAGGACACGCACACCGTGAGCGCCTTCCTTGAGGCCGAGTCCTATCCTGGAACCTCGTTGATAATCGCTTACAGCCCGTGCATCGCCCACGGTTACGACCTGGCCATGGGAGTGGAGCAGCAGAAACTGGCCGTGGAGACCGGCTACTGGCCGCTGTTCAGGTACGACCCCCGCCGCCTCGAAGAAGGCAAGAGTCCGATGCAGCTGGACTCGGGGCCTCCCAAGGGCGATCTGGCGAAGTTCCTCTACAACGAGACACGGTTCCGCATGGTTGAGGGCATAGATCATGAGCGCGCGCACAACCTGCTGGTAGCAGCCCGCCGCGACGTGCAAACGCGCTATAAGCTCTATGAACTCCTGGCCAAGTCAACGCACGCCGGCGAGGCCGCTTCCGCGGCCGCAGGTGAGGACTAGTAGATACAGGGAGCCGCGTGAAGGGAGGGGGGGCAGATTGGATCTCTCCACGACCTACCTGGGGCTTGACCTCCCGCACCCGCTGGTGGTGGGGGCCTCGCCCATGGCGCACGATCTGAGCACCGTCCGGCGTCTCGAGGACGCAGGCGCGGCCGCGATCGTAATGCACTCGCTGTTCGAAGAACAGATCAGCCAGGAACAGGCCGCCACGATCCACCACATCGAGGCGCACGCCGAGTCCTTTGCCGAGGCGCTCTCGTATTTCCCCCGGCCAAGCGAGTTCGCCCTGGGCCCTGAGCAGTACCTGGAACAGGTCTCGCGCATCAAGGCGGCGGTCGGCATTCCCGTCATCGCATCCCTCAACGGGGCCACCGCCGGAGGGTGGGCGAAGTACGCGTCGCGGATCCAGCAGGCAGGCGCGGACGCCCTCGAACTGAACGTGTACTTCCTGGCCACCGATCCGGAGGAGACGGGCGGAGAGGTCGAGAGGCGGACCCTGGATGTCCTGCGTTCGGTAAGGCAGGCCGTCACCATACCGGTGGCGGTGAAGCTATCCCCGTTCTACTCGTCCGTGGCGAACCTGGCCGCCGGGCTCGCCGAGGCCGGCGCCGACGGGCTGGTCCTGTTCAACCGTTTCTATCAGCCGGAGATTGACGTCGAGGAGCTGGAGGTCGTTCCGCGGCTCGAGCTGTCAACCAGCGCGGAGTTGCTGCTGCGTCTACGGTGGCTGGCGGTCTTGTTCGGGCGTGTGCGGTCCTCGCTGGCAGCAACCGGCGGGGTTCACTCCGCCACAGACGCGATCAAGGCCGTCATGGCGGGCGCCGACGCGGTACAGATGGTCTCGGCCCTCCTGGTGCGCGGGCCGCAGTATCTGCGGACCGTGCTGGAGGAGATCAAATCCTGGATGGAGGCGCACGAGTACGAGTCGCTCCGTCAGATGCGCGGGAGCATGAGCCTGACCCGCTGCCCCGATCCCCAGGCATTCGAGAGGGGCAACTACATTCGTGTGCTGCAGGGCTGGCCTAATGCCGCGCGTACGTGACTTCCTGACGATCGGCACCCTGCCCGCCGGTCCGCTGTCCGCCATCACCGATGTTCCCGGCGTGCGGGTAGGACATGTCTCGCTGCGGGAGGGCGACCTTCGGACCGGCGTCACCGCCGTGGTGCCCCACGGGGAGAACCTATACCGTAGGAAGGTAACCGCGGCCGCCGCGGTGCTCAACGGCTACGGCAAGTCGGCCGGCCTGATGCAGATCGAGGAACTGGGTTCGATCGAGTCCCCGATTCTGCTCACAAGCACATTGAACGTGCCCCGGGTCGCCGATGCCCTAGTGACCTACATGATAGGCCAGGACCCCGAGATCGGGGTGGGGGAAACGGTCAACCCGGTGGTCCTCGAGTGCTTCGACGGCTACCTGAGCGATGCCCCTGCGCGCGCCGTCGGCGAAGACCACGTGCTGGCTGCGCTTGCAGCGGCCAGGGAGGGGCCGGTGGAGGTGGGCTGCGTCGGAGCCGGCGTTGGGATGCGGTGCCTGGGGTTCAAGTCCGGGGTCGGGGGGGCGTCGCGTGTGATCTCCGAGCCCGGTTTTCGCCTGGGGGTGCTGGTTGTACCCAACTTCGGGTTTCCAGGAGACCTGGTTATGGGCGGTGTCGCGGTTGGGCGCGAGTTGACGGCCGTGGCCCAGCCGTCCGAGCGCGGCTCGTGTGTCTTTGTCGTTGCCACCGACGCACCGCTCTCGGCGCTGGACCTGCGGCGGATCGCCTGGCGGTGCTTCATGGGGATGGCCCGCACCGGCGCCATCAGCGGTCATACCAGCGGCGATCTGGCCGTGGCGTTCTCGACCAACGCGCGCCAGGAGCACCAGGGGCGCGAAGCCCTGAACCTGCTCTTCCGTGCGGCGGTGGAGGCATCCGAGGAAGCGATCCTGGACGCGCTGTTCGCGGCCGAGACCACGACGGGCCGCCACGGTCATGTGATGCCGGCCCTGCCCATTTCCGAGACAATCGAGATCCTGAAACGGCACCAAACGCCCGAACTGCGCACCTGAGCCTGAAGGTGAGGTGCGGTCGCCGGGCGAACATAGCGGCTACAACTACCCAGGAGGCGATAGGTAATGAATAGAGCGTTGATGGGTATCATTGTCGTCCTCGCGCTTGTCAGCGGCGCGATGTATGCCGGATCGCTCCCGGCCGGGGCGGGTTTCTCCCCGACGTTGGTCGCGCAGGTGCCCGGAGCGCGTGTCACCGTGGATTTCTGGTACGGCCTCACGCGGCCGCTGGGGGACATCCTCGAGGGAATCGCCTTTGACTTCAACAACTCGCAGACGAAGTACCGGGTAAACCCTGCCTTCAAGGGGGCGTACCCCGAGACGATGCAGGCGGCGATCGCTGCATTCCGCGCAGGGAACGCGCCCCACATCGTTCAGATGTTCGAGGTAGGGACGGCCACGATGATGGCTGCCCAGGGGGCCATCAAGCCGGTCTACCAGCTGTTCAAGGAGGCCGGTGTTTCCTTCGACCCGAGCATCTACTTGCCGGCGGTGCGCGGTTACTACAGCTCGCCTGACGGCAGGATGATCTCGATGCCGTTCAACAGCTCGACCCCGATCACGTTCTACAACAAGGACGCCTTCCGGCGGGCGGGCCTTGATCCGGAGAAGCCGCCGCAGACCTGGGCCGAGCTGCGGGCCGCCGCGACACGCATCAGGCAGACCAACGCCGCTCCCTGCGGGTTCACCATGGCGTGGCCGACGTGGACGAACCTCGAGAACTTCAGCGCCATCCACGATACGCCGCTGGCGACGAAGATGAACGGGTTCGAGGGCATGGACACCGAGATGCAGACCAATAGCCCGCTCCACGTCCGGCACCTCCAGACCCTGATGGACATGCATCGCGAGGGAACGTTCAAGTACGGCGGCCGCGACTCCGCAGGCGACGCGCTGTTCCCCTCGGGCGAGTGCGCCATCATACACGCCTCGTCCGGCATGCGCGCCCGGGTGATCCGCGAGGCCAAGTTCTCCTGGGGCGTGACCTACCTCCCCTACCACGACGACGTGAAGGGTGCGCCCAAGAACTCGATCATCGGCGGCGCGTCGTTCTGGGTCATGACCAGCCCGCGGCGGACCGCCGACGAGTACAAGGCCGTCGCGGAGTTCTTCAAGTTCATCAGCCAGCCCGAGATCGTAGCCAAGTGGCACATGGAGACCGGGTTCGTGCCGATCACCTTCCCGGGCATGACGCTCGTCCAGGCACTGGGATACTGGCAGGCGAACCCGGGCGCGGACATCCCGTTCAAGCAGCTGACCCGGTCGCGGCCTACCCGAAACACGATGGGGTTGCGGTTGGGGAATATGCCCGAGATCCGCGTGATCTTCTACGAGGAGTGGGAGAAGGCGTTTCAGGGGTTGCAGACGGCGAAGCAGGCGATGGACGCCGCGACCCGCCGCGGCAACGAGGTCCTGCGGCGTTTCGAGCGGGCGAACGCCCCGTAGGAGAGGGGCTCAACCGGAATATGGACTCCGACCCGGACTCCCCGTGTCGCGCGGTGGGTCCGGGTCGGATCTTGTGAGCACAAGATGACCAAGCGCTCGATCTTCAACAACAAGGTCCTGCCCTACGTCCTCCTGGCGCCGCAGCTGGCGATTACCATCGTGTTCTTCTTCTGGCCCGCCGGTCAGGCCGTTGCCCAGTCGCTGCTGCGGCAGAACCCGTTTGGCACGCGCACGGCGTTTGTGTGGTTCGAGAACTTCGCGTACGTTCTGAGCGACGATGCCTACCTGCAGGCCGTGGGGAACACTATCTTGTTCTCGGGGGCGGTGATCTTGCTGGCGATGGGCTCGGGGTTGCTCCTGGCAGTGACCGCCGACAAACCCATCCGCGGCGCCGGCGTCTACAAGACCCTCCTGATCTGGCCTTACGCCGTGGCCCCTGCCGTGGCCGCGTCGCTGTGGCTATTCATCTTCCACCCGACGATCGGCATCCTGGGACGGGCGCTCAACCAGGTTGGCATTAACTGGGACTACACGCTCAACGGCACCCAGGCGCTGTTGCTGGTCATCCTGGCGGCCGCATGGAAGCAGGTCAGCTACAACTTCATCTTCTTCCTTGCGGGACTGCAGTCAATTCCACGGTCTGTGCTCGAGGCCGCCTCGGTGGACGGGGCTACGCCCCGGCAGCGGTTCTGGAAGGTGATCTTCCCGCTGCTCTCCCCGACGACGTTCTTCCTGATCGTCGTCAACGTGATATTCGCCTTCTTTGACACATTCGGCGTGATCCACTCGCTCACGCGTGGCGGACCCGCCAAAGCCACCGAGACCTTGATCTACAAGGTCTACGTGGACGGCGTCGTCAACCTCGATCTCGGCGGCTCCTCGGCGCAGTCGGTGATCCTTCTGCTGGTTGTAATCACCCTGACCGCCATGCAGTTCCGATACATCGAACGGAGGGTGCACTACTGATGGCTCGGGCGTCGCGCCTCGGTGGTAGCTGGCAGGCTCACCTGATCCTGATCCTGGGGGTTGCGATCTTCGTGTTTCCGGTCTTCGTTGCGCTCATGGGCTCGACGTACGACGTGGGGACCATCGCGCGCGGCGAGATGCCGCTCCGGCCCGGACCGCGCGCCATCGAGAACTACAGCCAGGCGTGGACTTCGGGCGAGGGGACGCGGGTCAAGGGCGCGGCGCCGGTTCGGCGCATGCTGCTGAACAGCCTGATCATGGGGCTTGTGATTGCGACCGGCAAGATCACCATCTCGATCATCTCGGCGTTCGCCGTCGCATTCTTCGCCTTCCCGCTTCGCATGTTCTTCTTCTGGATGATCTTCATCACGCTGATGCTGCCGGTCGAGGTGCGCATCATCCCCACCTACGCCGTGATCTCCAACCTCGGTATGCTCAACACATACCAAGGGTTGATCGTGCCCCTTGTCGCGTCCGCAACCGCCACGCTCATTTTCCGGCAGTTCTTCCTGACCGTCCCAGACGAGCTGGTGGACGCGGCTAAGATCGACGGCGCGGGCCCTATGCGGTTCTTCTGGAGCATCCTGATGCCGTTGTCCACCACTACCATCGCCGCGCTCTTCGTCATCCTGTTCATCTACGGTTGGAACCAGTACCTCTGGCCGCTGCTGATCACGACCAGCAAGGAGATGAACACCATCGTGATCGGCATTACAAAGATGATAGGCGTAGGGGACGCGCAGAACGACTGGAACCTCATCATGGCGACGGCGGTGATGGCGATGCTGCCGCCGGTCGTGGTGGTCGTCATCATGCAGCGCTGGTTCGTGAAGGGCCTGGTGGAGTCCGAGAAGTAGGGCGAGCGCCGCTGCCAGGAGGTTGCCAGGCGCCCTGGCAGGTCGTATGCTGGTCGTGCAGCACCGAAGGCTCGCAGCCTTCTGGGGCAGGGTGAGGCGCCGCACTCGGCGCCGATTCCCGATCGGCGGTGACAGCCCGTGAGCCCGTAAGGGCGTGGCCCGGTGGAATTCCGGGGTCGACGGTACAGTCCGTATGAGGTGGAGGCTGCGGGAGTCTGGCGCGTTCGGCAGGCCCCAGGGACGCCCGGTATCGGGCGTCTTTCGCTTTGCGCCAACAGGGAGCAGAAGCGATGAAGCGATGGTTCGGTTTTCTGAGCTTGGCCACCGCCATGCTGCTCGGCCTGGCCGCGGGGCCTGTGTCGTCTCAAGCCCTGATAGAGGATCGCCTCGTCATTCTCACGCCTATACCCCGCGAGGTGGCCGACGCCACCGCGGAGCGGTTTGCCGAGTTCACGCGGCGCCGGTTTGGGAGCCCTCTGCGGCCGATCATTGTTTCGCAGGGATCCCCGGTCGCCTACGCACGCATCATAGAGTGGAGGGGCCGGCCCGAAGCAGACCTCCTCTGGGCGGGCGAGGCAGAACTGCTCGATGATCTGGCCGAGCGCCGGCTGCTGGTTCCGCACGAGGTGCCCGATGCCGTGCTCCGGGAGATTCCGGGGCGGATCGGCGAACCCCGCGCGATCCCGCTCCGGGACGATCGCGGGGTCTGGGTGGGCACGGCGCTGACCGCGGCCGGCATCGTTCACCACCCAAGGGTCGTGCGCCGCGCAGGAGCCGACCCGCCGGTGGCGTGGGACGACCTGCTCGACTGCCGCCTGAAGGGACAGATCGTCCAGACCACCCCTGACCGCTCGGGTTCGCACCACGCATCGCTCGAGGTGATCCTGCAGCTGCGCGGATGGCAGAAGGGCTGGGAATGGGCGCAGCGGGTGGGGGCCAACACCGGTCTTTTCGTTACACGCAGCCGGGACGTGCCCACCTTCGTGGCCCGCGGCGAGTTCGGGGTGGGGTTCGGCGTGCTTAGCTACATGGCGTTCCAGGAAGTGCTGGCAGGGTACGAGCTCCGTTTCTCAAGCCCCCCCTACGCTTGGATCTCCCCGGCGCCTACGGCCGTGATCGCCGGCGCGCGCTCCCCGCGCGCCGCTCGGGCATTTCTCCTGTATCTGCTGTCGGACGAGGGACAGCGCGGCCTGGTCAGCCACGGGTTGTTCCCGATTCTGCCCAGATTCCGAATGGAGGGCCCTCCCGGCTCCGCAGCGGAACAGGCCGCGCTCTTCAGTGGTATGCGGTCGTTCTTCGATCGCCCGATCAAGACGATCTACGATGACGACATGGCGCAGCGTCGCTACGGCGACGTCAACGATGTCTACCGCAAGCTGATCACGGAGCGCCACCCGCAACTGGCCCGGCTGCACTGCCCGTAGGCCGGCCCGCGGTTGGGTCGCCGGGCAGCCTGGACAGCGCAGGCCACTCGGCTATAATGTATCAGGTACGGTCGTGGGCCGTTAGCTCAACCGGCAGAGCAGCTGACTCTTAATCAGCGGGTTGTGGGTTCAAGTCCCTCACGGCCCCCCACGGTCGAAGATGATCCGAACCCTCCGCGGGCGTAGCCGAATTGGCATAGGCGCCAGACTTAGGATCTGGTCGGCGTGAGCCGGTGGGGGTTCGAGTCCCTCCGCCCGCACCAAGCGAACTCCGCGCATAAGCCAGGAGGTCTGTAATGAAGGTAGAGTGGAGGCGTGAGCCGCCTAGCCGCGTCGTGTTCGAGGTGGAGATTCCGGCCGAAGATGTGGCCGGGGCGGTGCGCACCGCGACGGCCCGGCTGTCGCAGCGCGTAAGCGTGCCCGGATTCCGCAAGGGCAAGACGCCGCGCGCGATGCTGGAACGGTTCATGGGCCGCGATGAGCTCTATGACGAGGCGCTGGAGGTCATTGTGGCCTCTGCCTACCCTAAGGCGGTGGCGGAGGCAGGGGTGGTGCCGGTCGGCAGGCCGGAGTTCGCCCTTCCGGGCCTGAACGAGGAGCAATCTCTGCGGTTCACCGCCAGCGTGGACATCTTTCCAGAGGTGGACCTCGGCACCTACGACGACGTGCGGGTTCCTTTTGAGCACATAGATCTGACCGAGGCTGAGGTTGACGCCGCAATCGAAGATCTTCGCCGCCGCCGCGGACGTCTGGTCTCCGCTCCCGGAGCGCGGGCCGCGGCAGGTGACTTTGTTCTGATCCGGCCCAAGGCCGTCGAGGGAACCGACCGATTCCACGCCGGCCGTGAGGTGCTGGTTGAAATGGGAGCCGGCGTCTTCCCCTGGGAGGTTGAGGAGGCCCTGTCCGGAGCCTCTGCCGGCGAGGAGCGGTCCGCGGCCGTTGGCGAGGGAGGACGCCTCGTCGCTACGGTGGCGGACGTGAAGCGGCGAGAACTCCCTGACCTCGACGAGGCCTTCGCACAGGCCGTGGGAGACGTCGCCACGGTGGACGAACTGCGCGGCCGGATTCGCGAGCGTCTTGCGGCCGCCTCCGCGGCGCAGGCCAGAGAAGCCTACGAAGAACAGGTACTGAGCGAAGTGCTGGAGCGTGCGACCATCGAGCTGCCGGCCAGTCTGGTGGAGCGCGAGGTCGAGGGTCTTCAGGCCGACCTTCAGGAATCGCTGCAGAGACGCGGGTACTCCCTGGACCGCTACCTCCAGACCGCGGGAAAGGACCTGGCCGGCCTGCGTGAAGATCTTCGTCCGCGGGCAGAACGCCGGCTGAGGGCACGTTACGTCTTGGATGAGATCGCAAGGCGCGAAGGCGTGGTGCCAGCGCAGGAGGAGATAACGGCCGAGGAAGAGAAGGTGGCGGCCGAGTTACAGCAGGACCTCGCGCGGGTCAGGGAGTGGCTGGCCACCGAGGGGCGGCGCGAGACGATGCTGGCGATGCTGAGGCGCCGCAAGACCATTTCCACCCTGGTGGACCGCGCAATGGGCGGGGCCACGGCCTGACCGCCGCGGGCGTGGCGGTCGGATGGTTTTGGGAGGAAGGACGGGAGCCCCATGACGCTGATCCCAATGGTTGTCGAGCAGACACCGCGCGGCGAGCGCGCGTACGACATATACTCGCGTCTGCTCAAGGAGCGCATCATCTTCCTGGGCGGCGGCATTGACGACGACGTTGCCAACCTGGTGATCGCTCAGCTCCTCTACCTGGAGGGCGAGGACCCAGACAAGGACATCATGCTCTACGTCAACAGCCCGGGTGGTGACCTGATCGCCTCGCTGGCGATATACGACACGATGCAGTACGTCCGGCCAGACATCGCGACGATCTGCGCGGGGCTGGCAGCCAGCGGCGGGGCCCTCGTCCTGGCCGGCGGCACCAAGGGCAAGCGGTCTTCGCTCCCGTACTCGCGCATCATGATCCACCAGCCCTGGGGTGGGGCGCAGGGCATGACCTCGGACATAGACATCCAGGCCAGGGAGTTCCTCAAGATGCGCTCTCTGATGAATGAGATCCTGTCCCGTCACACGGGCCAGCCGCTGGAGCGGATTGAGCGGGACACCGATCGCAACTTCTGGATGAGCGCCGGGGACGCCAAGGAGTACGGCATTATTGACCAAGTCATTCTCCCGCGCGAGCGGGCCAAGGCCAAGAGCTAATGAACCCGACCAAGATGTCATGCTCGTTCTGCGCCAAGCCCCAGGAGCAGGTACGCAGGCTCGTGGCAGGGCCCGGTGTGTACATCTGCGACGAGTGCATCGAGCTCTGCAACGAGATCGTGGAGGAAGAGATGGCCGGCGCGGATCGGCGGCCACAGCTTCGCCCCACCCCCAAGCCCCGGGAGATCTACGAAACGTTGAACCAGTACGTCGTCGGTCAGGATCGCGCCAAGAAGGCCCTGTCGGTTGCGGTCTACAACCACTACAAACGCATCGGGAATCGCCGGCCCTCAGATGTGGAGCTGCAGAAGTCGAACATCCTGCTGATAGGCCCTACAGGCTGCGGCAAGACCCTGCTCGCCCAGACCCTGGCCAAGATCCTGGATGTTCCCTTTGCGATCGCCGACGCGACCTCGCTGACCGAGGCCGGGTACGTCGGAGAGGACGTGGAGAATATCCTGCTGCGCCTGATTCAGGCCGCCGACGGCGACATCAAGAAGGCAGAAAGAGGGATAATCTACATAGACGAGGTGGACAAGATCGCGCGGAAGAGCGAGAACCCCTCGATCACGCGCGACGTGTCCGGAGAAGGCGTACAGCAGGCCCTGCTCAAGATTCTGGAGGGTACCACGGCCAACGTTCCGCCCCAGGGGGGCAGGAAGCACCCGCACCAGGAGTTCATCCAGATAGACACCAGCAACATTCTGTTCATCTGCGGCGGGGCGTTCGAGAACCTAGAGCGCATCATCGAGAACCGCGTCCGGCAGACCAGCATTGGTTTTGGCGCACAGATCGAGCCCCGTAGCAAGGAGCACCTGACAGAGGTCCTGAAGCAAACAATGCCTCAGGATCTGCTACGGTACGGGTTGATCCCCGAGTTCATCGGGCGGCTGCCCGTGATCGTGCCGCTGGACCCCCTCGATGAGTCCGACCTGGTGGCGGTGCTGGTGGAACCCAAGAACTCGCTGGTGCGCCAGTACCAGCGGATCTTCGAGATGGACGGCGTGGAGCTGGTCTTCACCGGTGAGGCGCTGCGGGCCATCGCCCGCGAGACAATGACCCGGAACACCGGGGCCAGGGGCCTTCGGACGGTAATCGAGGAGACCATGCTCGACATCATGTACGAGATCCCCTCCAGGGGGGACGTCCGCCGATGCCTCGTTACCGAAGAGGCTGTGCTGCGGCAAGAGGGTCCGCTGCTGCTCACCGCCTCTGACCTGCAGGCGCGGGTAATAGATAAGCCGGCTTCGTAGGCAGCATAGGGACACGGCCGGCCCGGGCGGGAACAGATTCCAGCGGCCGTTCGTTCCAACAGGTAAGGTACGTACAAGGAGGATCGTGTGTCTATCTCTGAGGACCAATCATCCATTCCGGATCGCCTGCCACTCCTGCCGCTCAAGGGGACGGTCGTCTTTCCCCACCAGGTGCAGGGGTTGGGCGTGGGCCGCAGGAAGTCCCTCCGGGCCATCGAGGTCGCCCTGGAACGGGACCGCCTGATGGTCCTGGCTGCCCAGCGCGACGACGACATAGAGGATCCGCGCCCAGCAGACATACACACAACCGGAACCATATGTCGCGTGCTCCAGGTGGGCAAGCAGCCCGACGGGGTGCTCCAGGTCGTCGTCGAGGGCATCGTCCGCGCCACCGTGATCGCCTTCCACGAGGAGGATCCCTACTTCGAGGTCGCGGTTGAGCAGAGGCCCGACGGCGCCGAGAAGACCATGGAGATGGAGGCCCTCATGCGCGGGCTCATCTCCCAGCTCGAACGGTTTGCTCGCCTCTCCAGGTCTGTACCGCCTGACCAGCTCGTCGCGGCAGCCCAAGTGGAGGAACCCGGGCGTCTGGCCGACCTGGTTGCGCAGCACATCTCGTTGAAGCTCGAGGAGCGTCAGGAGCTGTTGGAAGCCGTACCCAAGATCCGCCTGGAGCGGCTCAGCACCATACTCAGCCGCGAGATCGGCGTCCTCGAACTGGAGCGCAAGATCCAGGGCCGTGTCCGCAAGCAGATGGAGAAGTCCCAGCGCGAGTACTTCTTGAAGGAACAGATCAAGGCGATCCAGCAGGAGTTGGGCGAGACCGACGAGCGGCAGACCGAGGTGTCCGAGTACAGGAAGAAGATCGAGGCCGCGGGCCTGCCAGAGCACGTCAACGCCAAGGCAGTCGAGGAGCTGGGCCGGCTGGAGAAGATGCCTCCCATGGTCGCGGAGGCCGTGGTCGTTCGAACCTACCTCGACTGGATCCTGGCCGTTCCGTGGACCTCGCGGACCGAGGACCGGCTCGACATTGACGAAGCGCGCAAGATCCTGGACGAGGACCACTACGGGCTGGAGAAGGCCAAGGACCGCGTGATCGAGTACCTGGCCGTCCGCAAGCTCTCCCCGGAGTCGCGGGGCCCCATTCTCTGCTTCGTGGGACCGCCGGGCGTCGGCAAGACCTCGGTCGGCAAGTCCATCGCGCGAGCACTGGGCCGCAAGTTCGTGCGGATCTCGCTGGGCGGCGTGCGCGATGAGGCAGAGATCCGCGGTCACCGCCGCACGTATGTCGGCGCTTTGCCGGGCCGCATCGTGCAGGGAATGAAGACGGCCGGAAGCCGCAATCCCGTGTTCATGCTCGACGAGATTGACAAGTTGGGCATGGACTTCCGAGGCGATCCGTCGGCCGCGCTGCTCGAGGCGCTTGATCCCGAGCAGAACCATGCCTTCAGCGATCACTACATGGAACTCGCCCTCGACCTGAGCGAGGTCATGTTCATAACCACAGCAAATATCCTGGAAACGATTCCCCCGGCGCTCCGTGATCGCATGGAGGTCATTCGGTTTCCCGGCTACATCGAGGAGGAGAAGGTCAAGATCGCCGAGCAGTTCTTGATTCCGAAGCAGCGAAAGGCCAACGGCTTGACCCCCGAGCAGATCGTCTTCACCACTGAAGCCCTGAGGACCGTCGCGCGTGAATACACGCGCGAGGCCGGGGTGCGCAATCTGGAGCGCGAGATCGGCAGCATCTGCCGAAAGGTCGCCACCGGGGTCGCTCGCGGGACCTCTACCGGGGAGCGCGTCACGCGCGCGAACATGCACAAGTACCTCGGCCCTCCCAAGTTTCGGTTCGGGGCTGCTGAGAGGGAAGACGAGGTAGGGGTGGCGACCGGTCTTGTCTACACAGAGATGGGCGGCGACATCGTTGCGGTCGAGGCCACGCTGATGCGCGGGGAGGGCAAACTGTCGCTGACCGGACAGCTAGGTGATGTGATGAAGGAGTCGGCCCAGGCGGCGCTTTCCTACGTGAGGTCGCGCGCCAGGCGGTACGGCGCGGATGAAGAGTTCTACCAGCGCACGGACGTGCACATCCACGTCCCTGCCGGCGCTGTGCCCAAGGACGGCCCGTCAGCGGGAATCACGATGGCAACGGCCCTGGCGTCGGCCGTTTCGGGCAGGCCGGTGCGGAGGGATGTGGCCATGACAGGCGAGATCACCCTGCGCGGCCGGATCCTGGCGATCGGAGGGCTCAAGGAGAAGGTGCTGGCGGCTCACCGGTCCGGCCTGAGAACGGTCATCCTTCCCAAGGAGAACGAGAAGGACCTTCAGGATATCCCGGCCAACGTGCGCAAGCAGGTGCGGCTCGTGTTGGTGGACCACATGGACGCGGTTCTCAACGAGGCCCTGCTGCCGCAGCAAGGGCAGGAGGTGCCCTCTCCGGCGCCGGTTGTGGCGCCGCCCGCGCCGTTTGTTCCGCCGATGCCGCCGGTGCCGATCAAGCCCGAACGCCGGCCGCCAGAGCCGCAGGTAAGCTAAACAGGCCGCAGGCAAGCCAGGCATGCCGCATCCCGCAGGCCCAGCTGCCCTTGACACTCGGGTTCGGGCGGGTGGTATTATCAGGGCACATTCGCGCGAAGATGGGGAGGAGTAGACCGGCACCGCCCAGAGCGAAGAAGGCCCGCAGGGTGCAAGGCCTTCCGGAACCGGGCCGGTCGAACGTCACCCCAGAGCCGCGGCCCTGACCGTCGCCAGCGCGACTAAGGGGAAGCCGGGGCCCGCCCGATAGCGCGGGAGCGAGTGCCGGCAGACCCGGCAATCAAGGTGGTACCGCGGAGCGCCGCTTCGCCCTTGGCGAGCGGCGTTGTTGTTTCCCGGAGGTATGGAGATGGGGAAGGAAGCACGGGCAGTGCCGTACGACCCGATGGCCGTGGAGCCACGGCGGTACCAGGGGTGGCTGGACAGCGGCTGCTTCCACGCCCCGGTAGATCCGGCCAGGCGGCCGTTCGCGATCATGATGCCGCTCCCCAATATCACGGGAACGCTCCACATGGGACACGCCCTCAATCACGCTGTGCAGGACCTCCTCACTCGCTGGCGCCGCATGCAGGGGTACAACGCCATGTGGCTGCCCGGCACCGACCACGCCAGCATAGGTACCCACGTGGTCATGGAGCGGGAGCTGGCCAAGCAGGGGAAGACCCGCTTCGACCTGGGCCGTGAGCGGTTCCTGGAGTTTGCCTGGCAGTGGAAGGAGAAGTACGGCGAGCTGATCTACGGCCAGATCCGGCGGATGGGGTCTGGCTGTGATTGGGACCGCGTCGTCTTCACGCTGGATCCCGGGTACTACGGCGCGGTCATCGAGAGCTTCCTGCGGCTGTATGCCAGGGGCTACATCTACTTCGGCAAGCGGATGATCAACTGGTGCCCGAAGGACCTGACCAGCGTGTCAGACCTCGAGGTGAACTACCAGAGTGTGGCCAGTTCCCTTTGGTATGTTCAGTATCGCGGGGCAGGTGGGGGAGAGGGGATCACGATCGCGACACAGCGCCCTGAGACGATCCTCGCGGACGTGGCCGTGGCCGTGCACCCCGACGACCCCCGGTACCAGGAACAGGTGGGTCGAGAGGTCCTGGTGCCCATCGTTAACCGCCGGATACCCGTGATCGCCGACACCCGTGTGGACCCAGAGTTTGGCACCGGCGCGTTGAAGATCACCCCGGGCCACGACCCGCTCGACAACGAGATTGGCGTGCAGCACGGCCTGCCGGTGCTGATTATCCTCGATGAGTCCGGCCGGATGACCGCTGAGACCGGGCCCTATGCCGGCATGGACCGGTTCGCCGCCAGGGAGGCGGTGGCCCGGGACCTGGAGGCCTCCGGCTTGGTTGTACGGCAGGAACCATATACAACCAGCGTGGGCGCGTGCGGGCGCTGCGGCACCGTGCTCGAGCCGTACATCACCGACCAGTGGTTCTGCCGCATGGACGAGCTCGCCCGGCCCGCGATCGAGGCCGTACGCCAGGGCAGGGTGCGCTTCCATCCGGAGCGGTGGACCAAGGTCTACCTGGACTGGATGGAAAGCATCCACGACTGGAACATCAGCCGGCGGCTGTGGTGGGGACACCGCATCCCGGTCTACCACTGCCCCAACGGCCATCCGAACGCCGCGCGCGAGGCTCCCGAGCGCTGTGCTGAGTGCGAGAGCACCGACCTGCGCCAGGAGGAGCAGATCCTGGACACCTGGTTCTCATCCGCGCTGTGGCCGTTTGCCACGCTGGGCTGGCCGGAACGGACAGCAGACCTCGAGTACTTCTATCCAACCAGCGTGCTGGCGACCGGACGGGATATCATCTTCCTCTGGGTGGCCAGGATGATCATGTTCGGCCTCGAGTTCATGGGCGACGTCCCGTTCACCGACGTCTACATCAACCCGATGGTTCAGAACCTGGAAGGCCGGCGCATGAGCAAGTCGCTCGGCACCGGGCTGGACCCACTCGACTACGTGGAGGGGGGCTACGGTGCCGACGCGCTGCGCTACGCGCTCATCCTGCGCTGCTCGCAGGGCCAGCAGGACCTGCGCTTCGGCGAGAAGATGCTCGAGGACATTCGGAACTTCAACAACAAGATCTGGAACGCCGCGCGGTTCGTCCAGATGCACCTGGGGGGGTTCCGGCCTGAGGCAGGCGCCGCATCCGGCTCGCTTGGGGCGATTGACAGGTGGATTCTGAGCCGCTACGGCCGGCTCATCTGCGAGGCCACGGAGATGCTGGAGGCCTATGACTTCGACAAGGCGGCGCGGCGGCTGCACGAGTTCGTCTGGTCGGAATACTGCGACTGGTACCTGGAACTGGCCAAGGTGGACCTCTACCGGGAGAACCTGGACCCGGCGCGCCGGCAGGCCATTCAGCACACCTTGTGGACCGTGCTGGAGGGCATCATGCGGCTGCTCCACCCGATAATGCCGCACATCACCGAGGAGATCTGGCAAGCGCTTCCCCACGAGGGCAGCACCATCGTGACGGCCCGATGGCCGGACGGCCGTGGCGTACCGCGAGATGGAACCGCTGAAGCACAGGTCGAGGTCCTCATGGCCGTGGTGCGCGCCGTGCGGTCGCTTCGGGCCGACCTGGGTCTGGCGCCGGCCGCGGCCGTCGCTCCTTTGCTCGAGGCCGGCGAGGACGCGCGCCCGCTACTCGAGGCGCACCGCGAGTACCTGTCCTGGTTGATGCGGGCCCCGGGCCTGAGGATCGTGGGGGATGAGGGCGGGAGTCCTGCCCGGGGCGCGGTGGGCACGGTGGCGGCCGGGGTGAGGGTTACCCTTGAGGTCGCCGAGTCCGACCGGATCAGGGCGCGGCACCGCCTGCAGGCCGACCTCGCATCCGTGCGGGCGGATCTCGACCGCATCACGCGCAAACTGGCCGATGCTTCGTTCGTGGCAAAGGCACCGGCCGAGGTGGTGGAGGAAGAGCGGCGGCGCGAGCGCGAGATCCGCGGTCGCCAGCAGGCCCTCGAAGGATACGTGAGGGATCTGGGCTAGGCGCTATTTCCGCTTGTTGCCGGAGGAGTTTGGAGGACCCTGCCGAAAAGCCGATCTGTGCGGGCAAACACATTCCTGGTCGGCCTGGTGATCGTCGTCCTCTTCGTCGGCTCGCTGATCGTCGGCTACTTCGTAGGGGAGAGGTACATCAAGCCGCGGTCGGGGGCACCTGGAACCGAACGCGCAGCCCCGGCTCCGCCGCCGGTCCATCTGCCCGGGCCTGCGCAGCCGCCGGCCCCGCCGTCAGTACCTGAGATCCCGCCCCCGCCTACTGTGCCGCCTGCGCCATCTGCACTGCCGCGGCAGCCCGGCATCGCTACACCGGGCCTTCCAGCGCCAACCCCGGCTGCCACGCCGCAAGCCGAGGAGGCGCCGCCGCCCGCGGCTGGCCCGGCTACCCCGAGGCCCGAGGCATCTCCGGTGCGCCCTTCTCCAGCGCGTCCTGCTGCAGGGGTAGAGGCCACGCCGGCTGCGGCCCTGTACAGGGTCCAGGTCGGCGCATTTGCCAGCCGCGCGAACGCTGAGGCGCGCGTCGAGGCGCTGCGCGCATCTGGTTTCAGTCCTTACATCGTCCAGGAGAGCGGCCTTTTCAAGGTCAGGGTGGGGGCGTTCCGCGACCGGACCCTGGCCGAGCAACTGGCCGAGCGGCTCCGCGCAGCAGGCTACGACGTAGCAATCATCCGCTAGCACCTTCACAGAATCCAGGAGGCGGTACGATGGCCTACAGCAACATCCTCGTAGATCAATTCGATGCCGTGGCGGTGATCACGTTGAACCGCCCCAAGGTGCTCAACGCGCTCAACCGGGAAACGATGGACGATCTGGCCGCTGCGCTGGATGCCATCGAAACAGACGATAATGTGCGATGCGTGGTCCTGACCGGAGGCGAGCGGGCGTTTGCCGCCGGCGCCGACGTGAACGAGTTCGCCTCGGCCACGCCTGCGGAGATGCTTGCCGGCTACAGGTTCGAGCAGTGGGAGCGAGTCCGCAAGTTCAGCAAACCCATCATCGCTGCAGTGCGCGGGTTCGCCCTCGGCGGTGGTTGCGAGCTGGCGATGGCCTGCGACATGATCATCGCAGGGGATGGGGCCCGGTTCGGCCAGCCCGAGATCAACATCGGGATCATCCCCGGCGCCGGCGGCACGCAGCGCCTGACGCGCGCCGCCGGAAAGGCACGGGCCATGGATCTGATACTGACCGGCCGTCCAATCTCCGCGACCGATGCCCAGGCCATCGGCCTGGTCACGCGCGTCGTGCCCGACGAGGCGGTCCTGGACGAGGCCAGGGCCCTGGCAGTTCAGATCGCCTCCAAGCCGCCGGTTGCGGTCCGCATGGCCAAGGACGCGATCCTGAAGGCGTTCGACACCACGCTCGAGGGCGGGCTCGACTACGAACGCAAGGCGTTCTACCTGCTGTTCGCCACAGAGGACAAGACCGAGGGCATCCGCGCGTTCCTGGAGAAACGAGCGCCAAACTGGAAGGGGCGCTGATTCGGAGGGATCCCCTGCAACTCCCTGCGCACGATACACTGGCTCTGTCGTTTGACGATGGCGCGCTCACGGTGACGCTGAACCGGCCGGGCTCATTGAACGCGATCAACGAGCAGATGGCTACCGATGTGAACGACGTCGTCGGGTTTGCTGGGCGAACGGCCGAGGTGAGGTGTGTTGTCCTGATCGGGGCGGGGAGGGGGTTCTGCTCAGGGCAGGACCTTCGCGATCGGGCCGGAACCGCGGGGATTTCCTACGGCGAACTCGTCCGGGCGCGACTGAACCCGATCATCCTCGGGCTGCGGACGCTGGAGAAGCCGGTGATTGCCGCGATCAACGGCGTCGCTGCCGGTGCCGGGTGCAGCCTGGCACTCGCAGCAGACCTGCGGATCGCGTCAGACCGTGCATCGTTCGCCCTGGGCTTCTCCCGGATCGGCTTGATCCCCGACGGGGGAGCCACATTCCTGCTGCCGCGTCTGGTGGGGACGGGCCGCTCCCTGGAGATAGCCTTCAGCGATGAGCCGATAGGGGCGGCAGAGGCCCTGCGGCTGGGCCTGGTGAACCGCGTGGTACCCCATGATGATCTGCCCGCGGCGACATCCCAACTCGCGCTGCGGCTTGCCCAGGGCCCAACACGCGCCTTTGGGCTTGCCAAGCACGCCATCAATGCCGGCCTGTGCGCATCACTCGAAACCGCACTCGAAAACGAAGCGCTTCTCCAGGAGACCGCCGGCCAAACCTCCGACCACAGAGAAGGCCTGGCTGCGTTTCTCGAGAAGCGGCAGCCGCGGTTCGAGGGGCGGTAAGGAAGAAACCTCGCACGAGCAGGGAGAGGTACCGGTTCATCACGCCCTCCTTCCTTGCGGGATTTGCTTACTTAACATAAGAGACATTATGCGAAGCACTCGAAAGGCCCCCCTCGAACCCGAACGCATGTTTGCATACAGCCCATGGTCTGCTATCATTCCCTTGGAGGCCTCCCGGCCTGGGAGGTCTTTCTAGGAGGCGACCATGGCATCCGGGCTCACGCGGCGACAGCAAGAGATCCTTGCCTTCGTGACGCGCTTCATAGAATCGCGCGGATACCCGCCCTCGGTACGCGAGATCGGCCAGGCGATGGGGTTGACCAGCAGCTCGACCGTGCACAGTCACCTGGAGGCGCTCGAGCGCAAGGGTTGCCTGCGCCGCGATCCCAGCAAGCCGCGTGCGCTTGAGCTGCTGCGTGGCGCCCCCGGAGCGGGCAGGCAGTATCTGGGCGTCGCGCTGCCGCTGATCGGACGCGTCGCCGCCGGCACCCCGATTCTCGCCGACCAGAACATCGAGGACTATGTGCCGGTGCCCTCCGGCTGGACAGACGGGGCCGAGGCGTTCGTGCTGCGGGTGCACGGTGATAGCATGATCGAGGCAGGCATCCTCGACCGCGACCTGCTGGTTGTGCGACGCCAGCAGACCGCCCGCAACGGCGACATTGTGGTGGCGCGACTCGAGGACGAGGTTACTGTCAAGCAGTTCTTCCGCGAGCGCGGGCGGGTCCGTCTGCAGCCTGCCAACGCGGCCATGGAGCCGACCTACGCCGACGAGATCGTTGTCGAGGGCAAGGCAGTAGCGGTGCTTCGCCGCCTGGACTGACCCCTTTGCCCGGGCCGGCGCGCCAGCGCCGGGGTCTTAAGCGCCCGCAGTTGCACCGCGAGCGGTCCAGGGACCTCGGCCTCAATCCAGACCCCCTCCTCCCCGTACCGCTGTGCCATCACCCTGCCCTGGTCATGGATCTGCGCCACGAGCCTGGCATCGCTGTAGGGCACGTGCAGGCGAAGCCGTACCCACGGCTCAGGCAGCCTGCGCCCGATTGCGTCAAGCAGTCCGGGAAGCCCTTCGCTTCGCGCCGCCGACACGGCCACGGCCTCCGGGTTTGCCGCGATCAACCGCCGCACCCGTTCTGGGGTCAACGCATCGGTCTTGTTAAGGACAAGGAGCGTGGGATGACTGCCTGCTCCCAGTGAGGCCAGCACTTCTGTCACGACGCGAACCTGCTCGGGCCAATCAGGATGGCTGGCGTCGGCCACGTGGAGCAGCAGGTCGGCGTGCACTACCTCTTCGAGCGTGGCGCGAAACGCCGCAATGAGCTGCGTGGGCAGCCGCCGGATGAACCCGACCGTGTCCGCCAGCACGATCGGCCGCCGGTCCGGCAGCACCAGGCGTCGTACCGTTGGGTCCAGCGTGGCAAACAACTTGTCCTCCACGAATACCCCGGCTCCGGTCAGGGCGTTGAGCAGCGTGGACTTGCCCGTGTTCGTGTAACCCACAAGCGCGACCTGGAGTAGAGCGGCATCCTGCCGGGGCCGCCGTTGCCGTCCCCGGTGCCGCTGGACCGCGTTGATCTCGCGCTGCAGTTCAGTGATTCTGGAGCGGATACGCCTGCGGTCAACCTCCAGCTTCGTCTCGCCGGGCCCGCGCGTACCGATCCCGCCTCCCAGCCTTGAGAGCAGCACCCCGCGGCCGGTGAGGCGGGGCAGCAGGTAGTTGAGCTGGGCGAGTTCGACCTGCAGCCGGCCCTCCCGGCTCCTGGCGCGCTGAGCGAAGATGTCGAGCACGAGCGCGGTGCGGTCCAGAACCTTGACGCCGAGGTCGCTCTCCAGCACCCGCTGCTGCACAGGCGTAAGTTCGTCGTCAACCAGGACCAGATCGGCTGTGGACGCCTCGGTGGTACGCAGGACCTCGTCCACCTTGCCCTTTCCCAGGTAGCGAGCAGGGTCAGGCCGGGTGCGGCGCTGAATCACTGTGGCGACCGGGTCTGCCCCGGCCGTCCGGGCCAGGCTCGAGAGTTCGGCCAGCGATGGGCCCGCATCCCCGGAGCGGTCCAGGGCGACCATTACCGCGCGCTCCGGCCGGCCCATGGTGGTGGCTCGCGCGCCGGCCCGCCGCCGAGCGGCGTCGGCCATGCGCGTGAGCGGCTGGAGGTCCAGATCATCGAGCACTGCGAGCGCGTGCGGTCCTTCCACGGCCGTCCTGGTGCCGTCTCCCGCAGCCCTGGTCTGGGTCTGTTCCAACAACCAGAATCCCGTGGGGCGGCCGCGGCTGGTGCCCACGGTGATCACCAGGTCCAGGTCGAGCCGTTCGAGCACCCGGGAGTCGCCGTCGTCGGGCCGGCCGTCGGCGTGGGGATGTGCTTCGATGTATCGCAGCATGGAACCGCGTCCCCCCACCCGCCGTCCCATCTCGTCAGCAAGGGACTGCCAGCGCCGGCTCACTATCACGTGGGCGACCGTGCCGTTGCGGTCGAGGAGCACGCCCACCTCGCGCTTGAGCGCGTGGGCGAGGTGGGCGAGAATCTCGATCAGGTCTACGCCTGCAATGCGGTTCGCCGGCGCCTTCCGCCGCTCAAGGGTCTCCAGCATCCGGCGGTGGGTCGGCGCTACGGTGCGGGGTAGCCCCCAGATCGTGCCGATTACGGCACCCCCCTTCCCTGGCCGCGCCTACGCATAGGCCTTCCGGATGCGATCCAGCGCCTCGTCGAGCCGCGCGTCCGGGGTGGTGAGCGACAGGCGTACGTATCCCTCACCGTGGGTACCGTAGCCGATCCCGGGCGTGATGACCACGCCGGTGCGCTCCAGGACCTCGGCGGCAAACGCCACCGAAGAGGCGCCGCCCGGGGTGGGCATCCATACGTACAGCGTCGCCCTCGGCACCGGCGGGGACCACCCGACCGAGCGCAGGGCTGAGACAAGCCGATCCCGACGGGAGCGGTAGGTCGCGAGCGTGGGCGTGATAACATCCTGGGGACCGGTGAGCGCGGCCACCGCCGCGTGCTGTACCGCCCGGAAGACGCCGGAGTCCACATTGGTCTTGAGCGCGCCCAACGCGCCTACGGCCTCGGCGCATCCTGCGGCAAACCCAACCCGCCATCCGGTCATGTTGAACGCCTTGGAAAGCGAGTGAAGTTCTATCGCCACCTCCCGGGCGCCGTCCACCTCGAGGATGCTCGGGGGGCGGTAGCCGTCGTAGGCGATCTCGCAGTAGGAGTTGTCATGCGCGACCAGCAGATTGTGGCGTCGTGCGAACTCCACCGCGCGCGCGAAGAACTCCAGATCGGCGGTGGCACCGGTGGGGTTGTTGGGGTAGTTGAGAAAGACCAGCCGCGCGCGCCGCAGAACCTCCGTGGGAATGCGGTCGAAATCCGGCAGGAAGCCGCGGTCGGCCTCCAGCGGCATCGCCACCACTTCGCCCTCGGCCATTATCGTTGAGGACCGGTAGACCGGGTAACCTGGATCGGGCACGAGCGCGACCTCGGAGGGGTTCAACACGGCCCAGGGCAGGTGTGCCAGGCCTTCCTTTGAGCCGATGAGCGCCAGCACCTCTTGCTCAGGATCCACGCGCACGCCGAACCGGCTCAGAATCCAATCCGCGGCCGCCCGCAGGAACGCCTCGGTTCCCCGGTAGGGCGGATACCGGTGCGTGCGCGGGTCCTGGGCGCCTTCCTCAAGGGCACGTACGATGTGCGGCGGCGTCGGCAGGTCGGGATCCCCTACCCCAAGGTTGATCACATCCACCCCACGAGCTTCCAGCACGGCCTGCTTGCGGTCGAGGTCGGCAAACATGTAAGCGCCGATTCTGCGAAGTCGCTGTGACTGCATCACGCCTCCACTTGTCTGAACAGCATCGAGTTCATGATAGCATGCACGCGATCGATCGCGCTTCCCTGCGTCAGATCGGTTGCATCCACCCACCGGATCCGTGCATCGCGCCTGAACCAAGTAAGCTGCCGTTTCGCGTAGCGGCGCGTGTTGCGCTTCAGGCGCCGGACGGCCTCGACGGCGTCGTAGGCACCCGTCAACCATCCGGCCATCTCCTTGTATCCGAGCGCCTGCATTATCGGGGCGGTCAGAGGAATGCCTTGATGCAGCAGGCGCCGGGTTTCTTCCGCGAGCCCGGAGGCCAACTGTGCCTCGACGCGCGCGTCAATGCGCCGGTAGAGGTGCGCCCGCTCCATCGTGAGCCCCACCATCGTCACGGTACCGACTACACTCCCGATGCCCTGGTTCTGCTGCGCCGATATGGGGCGCCCGGTCCGCAGGACAACCTCCATCGCGCGGATCACCCGGCGCAGGTTGTGTGGGTGGATGCGGGCCGCCGCGCCCGGATCGAGGCCGGCAAGTCGCGCGTGCAGGTGTCCGGGCCCGTGGCTTCGCTCTTCTGCCTCAAGGGCGGCGCGCAGCGCAGGGTCCGGAGACACAGGCGGAAGGGCGAGATCGTCCACGACCGCGCGGATGTAGAGGCCTGTCCCTCCCACCAGCAGCGGCAGCCGGGCCCGCGCGCGTATGTCGGCCAGCGCCTGCCGGGCCAGCCGTTGGTAGTCGGCCAGGGTGAACGCCTCGTCTGGATCGGCCACGTCGAGCAGGTGGTGCCGCACGCGGCGGCGCTCGTCAGGGGTCGGCTTGGCCGTCCCGACATCCGCGCCGCGGTAGACCGAGCGGGAGTCGGCCGCGACGATCTCAGCGCCCATGCGCTCAGCCAGCGCGACGGCCACCGCGGTCTTGCCCACCGCGGTCGGGCCGCACAGCACGGCAAGGCGGTCGGCTGCGGCTATCCTCTCAGGAACCATCGTTCGATCTGTTCGCGGGAAACGGCGATGATCGTGGGGCGGCCGTGGAAGCACGTGAACGGATCCTCGGCCGCGTTCAGGTCGGCCAGCAACGCCGAGACCGAATCGGGACTCAGCCTGTCTCCGGCGCGTATCGCTGTGTGGCAGGCGGTCGCGATGGCAATCCGCTCCAGGGGGTCCTCCTCCCCATCCCCCTGAAGACTGCCTATCGCGCGCAGCAGGAGGTCCGCGCCCGGAACGCCTGGGACCGTCGCCGGCACCGCGCGCAAGATGGCGGTGCCAGCGCCAAACGGCTCAACCTCGAAGCCCATCTGCGCGAGGTGGTCGCCGTGGCCGATCAGCATCGCCATATGCGAGGGCACGAGCTCCACGGCCAGAGGAATCGCCAGGCCCTGGCTCGTGAGGCTTCCTCTGCGGCGGGACGCGATGAGACGCTCGTAGAGGACGCGCTCGTGCGCGGCATGCTGGTCAACGAGATAGAGACCATCCGGGCCCTCGGCCAGGATATACGTGTCGAGGAGCTGGCCGATCGGGCGGAGCACTGGCATGCGCTTGGCAGGCGGAGCCGCATAGGCCGCTCCGGCCTCGCGCGCAGCGGCCTCCCCGACTCCCCGTAGCAACGAAAGCATCTCTCCCTGGGCAGGCATCCCCAGGACCTTGGGGCCCGCCGAGCCCGCCGCCTGACGGATGAGCGGGCTCGACAGCAGCGCCTCCCTCACGCCGTGGGCCACGGCGCCGAACAGCCGGGATTCCTCCCGGAACCGCACCTCCATTTTGCGCGGGTGGACGTTGACATCGAGTGCGGCCGGATCCACCTCTACGAAGAGCGCAAAGACCGGGAATCGTCCCACGGGCATCAATTGCGCATAGCCCTGCTCCGCTGCTCTACGGAGGAGCGCGCTCTGGACAGGACGGTGGTTGACGAAGAGGTGCGCTCCGGAGCGGTTGGGCCGGCCGCGCTCCGGGCGCCCGAGCCAGCCGTGGAAGGCGCCGGCAGGCACCGTGCCCCACACTGGAATCAGGTCCTGGGCTGTCCCTGCCCCTAGCAGCTCAGCCATACGTTGACCCGGCTCTGTTCGGGGCCACCACCCGGCTTCGCGGCCGTCTGTGATCAACCGAAAGGCAACCTCGGGATGCGCCATCGCCGCGCGTTGCAGCGCCTCGGCAAGCAGTGCCTGCTCACGGGCCGGGGATCTCAGGAACTTCAGGCGTGCGGGAGTGTTGTAGAAGAGCGCGCTCACCTCCACGGTAGTCCCAGGGGGGGCACCGTGGGCACCCGAGGCCCGAGGCACGCCGCCGACCACGACAACCCGCACCGCGCTGAGAGCGTCCTGCGTCCGGGTCGTGAGCGTCACCCGGGCGACCGCAGCGATGCTGGGTAGGGCCTCACCCCTGAAACCGTAGCTCGTAACCCGCTCCAGATCTTCGACGCAGGCAATCTTGCTGGTGGCAAAGCGCTCGAAGGCCAGGCCGACCTGGTCGGGCGGGATGCCTTCGCCGTCGTCGGTCACCCGGATCAGACGGAGGCCCGCGCCCTCGGCCTCGACGGTGATCGCGCGGGCACCGGCATCCAGGCCGTTCTCCACCAGTTCCTTGACCACCGAGGCCGGGCGCTCGATCACCTCGCCGGCGGCGATGCGCTCGGCGACCGACCGTTCCAGCACATGGATCGGCGTCATTGCAGCCGCCTGTCCTTGCGTTCAGGGGCGCCGGCCCGCCTTACGCGCGCGCGTTCGCGCAGCTCCGCGAGAACCCGCAGAGCTTCCAGCGGGGTCATCGTCTCGATGGCCATGCCCAGCAGCTCCTCTTCAAGCGGTGACGCAAGTTCGAGCGCCAGTGGCAGTTGCCTGGGCCTGCGCGCCCGGGAGGGCACGGGTTCGGCATCGGCTTCGCCGGGCCGAGCCGCGGCTGCCTCGAGCTGCTGGAGGATACGGCCGGCCAGCGCGATCACCTCTCCTGGAATGCCCGCCAGCCGCGCCACGTGGATGCCGTACGACCGGTCCGCGCGGCCATCGGCCACGGTGTGCAGGAACACGATCTGCTCGCCCTGCTCCTGTACCTGCATGGCTATGTTGTGGACGCGGGGCAGCACCTCTGCCAGCTCGGTGAGTTCATGGAAGTGCGTCGCAAACAGCGTGCGCGCACCGATGTGGTTGTGCAGGTACTCGACCACCGCCCATGCCAGGCTCATCCCATCGTAGGTGCTGGTGCCGCGTCCGACCTCGTCCAGTAGAATCAGGCTGCGCTCGGTGGCGCCGTGCAGGATGCGCGAAACCTCCTGCATCTCTACCAGGAAGGTGCTCCGGCCCGAGGCGATCTCGTCCGTGGCCCCCACCCGCGTGAAGATGCGGTCGGTGATGCCCACGCACGCCCAGGCCGCCGGCACGAACGAGCCCATCTGCGCCATTACGGCTATCAGTGCTGCCTGGCGCAGCAGCGTGCTCTTGCCCGCCATGTTGGGGCCGGTGACGATCAGCAGAGCGCGGTCGCGCACGTCCAGCCGGAGTGAGTTGGGAACGAATCGCTCGCCTTCCAGGAGACGCTCCACCACCGGATGACGGCCGTCGCGTATCTCGAGGACCGGCTCGGCCGCGATCTCGGGCCTGACGTAGTCCCCCCTCTCCGCTGCCACGGCCAGGGACAGCAGCACGTCGGTTTCGGCCAGCGCCCGCGCCACCTCCTGCAGGGAAGACGCCCTCGCGGCCACCGCATCGCGAAGCGCCGAGAACAGCTCCAACTCCAGCGCGGCTATGCGCTCCTCGGCGCCCAGGATGGCGTCCTCGCGCTCCTTCATCTCGGGCATGATGTACCGCTCGGCGCCGGTCAGGGTCTGCTTGCGGACGTAGTCCGCGGGCACGAGGTGCTGGTTGGCGTTTGACACCTCGATGTAGTACCCAAAGACCTTGTTGAACCCCACACGCAGGGAGCGAATGCCGGTGCGCTCACGCTCGGAGGCCTCCAGGCCGGCTATCCAGGCCTTGCCGCCGGAGGCGGCCTCCCGAAGGCTGTCAAGCGCGGGGGCATAGCCCGGCCGGATCATCCCTCCGTCGCGCAGGCCAGCAGGTGGATCGTCCACCAGCGCGCGGGCTATGTGCGCGGCGATGTCACCGTGCGGATCCAGCGCCTCCGCGAGGCCGGCGAATCGCGCATCAGGCAACTGCGCAACCTGCTCGCGCAGACCCGGCAGCCGCTCGAGCCCCTCACGCAGGGCGCACAGGTCGCGGGCGGTTGCCGAACCATGGCCGATCCGTCCCACGAGACGGGCCAGGTCAGGCAGCGCGCGCAGCGTTCCGCGCACGGCTTCCCTGCGGATGCGGTCTTCCAGCGCGGCGCCCACGGCGCGGTGTCTCGCCGAGATCGCATCCACGTCGAGCAGCGGCCGAAGCAACCATTCCCTGAGCAGCCGCCCTCCCATCGCGGTCATGGTTTCATCCAGCACGCCCACCAGGGTATGGCGCGCGCTGCCGTCGCTGCGGTTGCGCAGCAGCTCGAGGTTCCGGCGCGTGATCTCATCCAGATCGAGGACCGACTCTGTCCTGTACACGCGCAGACCGCGCAGGTGCGCCAGAGGGCTCTGTTGCGTCTGCTGGAGGTACTGCACCAGAGCACCGGCCGCGGATGTGGCGAGGGCCAACGCCTCGCATCCGAAACCGTCCAGTGAGGTAACGCGGAAGTGATCGAGCAGCGCGCGCCGGGCCACACCCGGATCGAAGCGCCAGGCATCCAGGTGCGTCCAACGGCCCCCCGCGGTCTGCACTGCCCCGCCGTCCATGGCGGCAAGGCCGGCTCCTGTCTGGTTTGTGCCGGACGGAACCTCGGCCGCGGGGATCGCGATCTCGCGCGGGTCCAGGCGCGCGATCTCGTCGGCCAGCCGGCGGTCGGCGTCGGGACCCTCGATCTGGGTCGCCATGAAGTCCCCGGTCGAGAGGTCTGCCGCTGCCACGCCCCATGCGCCGGCCTCGCCTGAGACGGCCGCCAGGTAGCGATGCTCTCTGGACGGCAGCAACGCGGCATCCATCACGGTGCCCGGCGTGACCACCCGGGTCACCTCCCGGCGGACCAGCCCGCGCGCCTTGCTTGGGTCCTCGACCTGGTCACAGATCGCCACGCGGTATCCCCGGTCCACCAGCCGCGCCAGGTGGCCGGCGAGGGCATGGTGGGGCACGCCGCACATGGGCGCGCGCCGTCCCTTGCCTACCTCGCGGGAGGTCAGCACTATCTCGAGTTCCCGCGCCGCCACACGCGCGTCGTCGAAGAACAGCTCATAGAAGTCGCCCAACCGGAACATGAGCAGCGCGCCCGGATGCCGGGCCTTTAGCTCCTGGTACTGGCGCATCATGGGTGTCAGCGAGGAGTCGCGGGTCACCCCACAATGCTACCACAGCGGGCGTCATCCTGTTGATTCGCCCCGACCCCCCGCCTATCATGGGGCCAATACACCGCGCCGCGGTTTGAGAAGGAGATTGAACGTGGACACCCCCCCCACCATTGACCCCAAGCACCGCAGTAGTGAGATCACGGAAGGCGTCCAGCGCGCCCCGCACAGGGCGATGCTCCGGGCCACCGGGCTGGGCGACAACGACCTGCGCCGCCCGATTGCAGGCGTGGCCAGCACCTGGAACGAGGTCACCCCGTGCAACCTTAACCTCGACGTCCAGGCCCAGTGGGTGAAGGACGGGGTGCGTGCCTCCAACGGCACGCCTCAGGAGTTCTGCACGATCGCCGTCAGCGATGCCATCGCCATGGGCCACGAGGGAATGAAAGCCTCCCTGGTCAGCCGTGAGGTGATAGCCGACTCGATCGAGTTGATGGCGCGTGCCCAGTGTTTCGACGCGCTCGTGGCCATCGCCGGGTGCGACAAGAGCCTGCCCGGATCGGTCATGGCGCTAGCCCGACTCAACCTACCCGGGGTCTTTCTCTACGGCGGCACCATCATGCCGGGCGAGTTTGAAGGTAGAGACGTGACGATACAGGACGTCTACGAGGCAGTCGGGATGCACGCGCAGGGCCAGATGACCGCCGAGGCAGTGGACGCCCTGGAGCGCCGCGCCTGTCCAGGTGCCGGTAGCTGCGGCGGATTCTACACCGCCAACACCATGGCCGCCGCGATGGAGGCGATTGGTCTGTCGGTGCCCGGCGCGGCCTCGATCCCTGCGGTGGACCCCCGGCGTGAGCAGGCGTGCCGCGCCAGCGGGGAGGCCGCGATGAAGATGCTGCGAGACGGCATCCGGCCGCGTGACATCCTGACGCGGGAGGCGTTCGAGAACGCGATCCGCGTAGTGGTCGCCCTGGGTGGCAGCACCAACGCGGTGTTGCATCTCCTGGCAATAGCCCATGAGGCCGGCGTCGCCCTATCCCTGGAGGACTTCGACAACCTCAGCCGCGCAACGCCCCACATTGGCGACCTGCGCCCGGGCGGGCGATACGTCATGGCGGATCTCGATCGTGTCGGAGGCGTTCCCGTCGTGATGCGCGCGCTGCTCGACGCTGGCCTGCTGAGCGGAGCGGCGATGACCGTCACCGGGCGCACGGTGCGTGAGAACCTCTCCGGCGTGAAGGCGGAGGGCTGCCCGGTCGTCGTACCGGTGAGCCAGCCGCTGGAGCGCGAGGGTGGTCTGGCCGTGCTTCGGGGCAGCCTGGCGCCGGAGGGCGCCGTCATCAAAACCGCGGGCGTGACCAAGAAGACCCACCAGGGGCCGGCCCGTGTCTTCGAGCGCGAGGAGGATGCGTTCGCCGCAGTCATCAAAGGGCAGATCGGCGCCGGTGACGTGGTTGTGATCCGCCACGAGGGTCCGAAGGGCGGACCTGGGATGCGCGAGATGCTCGCGGTCACCTCGGCGCTCGTCGGCCGCGGCCTGGGCCAGGAGGTGGCGCTGATCACCGACGGCCGCTTCTCCGGCGCCACGCGCGGCGTGATGGTCGGACACGTTGCACCAGAAGCAGCCGCAGGCGGCCCGATTGCCCTGGTGCGTGAGGGCGACACGATTCTTGTTGACATCCCGAACCGGCGCCTGAACCTGGAGGTGCCCTCCGACGAGATCGAACGGCGCAGGCATGCATGGACGGCGCCGGTTCCCCGGTATGCGCGCGGGGCTCTGGCCAAGTACGCCCGGCTGGTGTCCTCGGCGGCGCGCGGTGCGGTCTGCGATACGTTCGATTAGAGAGGGAACATGATCAAGCCGCGCTGCGTAGAAGCAGAGAGAACGGAGAAGCCGAGTTATCTCGGAACCGGGAGGATGAATATGCGCACCGCGCGCGTGGGGGCTTTGATCCTAGCAGTAGCACTTCTCGTTGGGGCGACGGCCACCAGGGTCCAGGGGCAGGACATCTTCGGGATAATTAAGACGCTGGGGATCGGCTACGCCGTGCGTACCTTCGCCCCGCAGATCAACTCCTTCATCAACGACCTGCTGCAGAACCGGGGTGTCGCGGTCCGGGAGCAAACCAAGGTGGTCCCGATACTGAGCATCACGATAGGAGTGACTTCGCCGGGGGCCGCATACGTCGGGGCCGCGCAGGTATCAGGACCCGCGGCCGCGGTGGATCGCGTGCAGGCCGTGGCCGTGATCGAAGCGGACTTCCAGGCGGCGTTTCGGATAAAGGCGCTGGTGCCCGTGGACAATCTGAAACCCTGGGAATCACTACGCCGTGTGCCCGGCGTGGGAGTCTCGGCGATTGTGGATATCAGAATCTAGTGGGATTGATCCGGTTCTCCCACTCGGCCTTCCTGGGTTCCGCGCACCGGACGACGGCGCGCTTTGGCTCCCAGTCGTCGGGCGCTCCAAACAGCCGCTTGGGAAGCATCAGCAGCGTGCGTACAGGGATGCTTGTTGTCTCGAGGCCGTAGCGGTCGTCCAGGACCACCGAGCACACGCTCCAGGTGTTGTTCGTGGAGTTCCAGATGTGGATCTCATTGCCGTCGAGTCCCATGGCGACCCGCACGCCCCTGGCGTGGTCCACCGCTCGAACGATGACGGCACCGGTGGCCACGGACACCGCGACCACCATGAGAAGGAGAAGACTCTGCGTCGTGCGTGAGGATGGGAACACGCGCCTGCCTCGCTCGGTTGTGGCGGAGGGCCCTGGGAATCGAACCCAGCCTGGACCTTCCGGCCCAGCGACCGGTTTTGAAGACCGGGGCCCGCACCGGCGGACGCTGCCCTCCGCACGATGGCCGGGCCGTAGGTGCATTGTACGTCCACGCGGCGTGACCGGCAAGGCGTGGGAGTCCGTAATCTGGAATCCGGTGACCGATGGAGGGACCAGGCGGCCTCTGTCGTAGTATCGAGTAGGTGAGCGCCATGCAGACGCGATGGATCCTGGCCATGGCTGGCGCGCTGGTTCTGGCAGCGTCCGGCACCTCCCTTCTTGGTGGCCCTGCTGACTGCGCCATCGTGGACGGCACCGGCATCGGTGGCGTGCGGCTCGGCATGACGGCGCGTGCCGCTCTGGCGATCACGGGTGCACCTCTGCGCGAGCAGGCCGTGGGATCGCGGGTGACCTACGCCCTGCGCGACCCGTGGGCGCAGATGATCGCCGACTACGGATTCGTGGAGAGGATCGCGACTAGATCGGCAGCGTGCCGCACCGCGCGCGGGGTCGGCCCCGGCTCCCCTGGTGCCGCGGTGCGCACCGCCTACGCTGACGCGGCCGCCAGCATCACCACTACGCTTCCAGAAGGAGACCTCCTATCCTACCCCTTTGCTGGCGTGGCGTTCCTTCTGCGCCGCGACAGGGTCGAATCAGTGGAGGTCTTCAGGGCCGAAGTAGGCCTGCGCGCCACCCCGGCGGCGCCCAGGCAGGCAGCCCCAGGGGCCCCCAGTCCCACACGCACCGCGGCTCCCGGGGGCTGGAGCGTTCGGGCATCATCTGCCCGCGTGGAAGATACCACGCTAGTCGTCACCGGCACAGTTGAGAACCGCGGCCGGCCAATGGTGGTCTACGCGGAGGTGCGGGCGTTTGACGAGGCCGGCCGCCGCGTGGCAGAGGGATCGGCCCCGCTGTATCCCAACCCGGTCCCCAGCGGAGGGACCTCTGGCTTCGAGGTGCGCCTTCAGGTGACCGATGTGGTCCGCCGGTATACGGTCACCATCAGGCCGACCGGACAGATCACCGGTGCCCTGGCCGAGCACGCCGGTGAGATCAAAGGCCTGGCGCAGTTCGCGCAGATCATCGGGAAGCAGTTGGAGGCGTCGGTGCAGTGGGTGGGCGGCACGCAGGGGTTCGTGGTGGTCGTGAGCAACCGCAGCTCGGTGGCCGTGGCCGGCGCCAGGGTCGTGGTTCAGATCGAGGGCACATGCCGCCTGGCGCTGCCGGCTCCCAGGTTCGTCCAGGACAGCCGCACAGGGAGTGCTGCTGTCGGCGCAATCCCTCCGGGCGGATCGGCCCGGGCCGCAGTTGATCTATCCCCGGGCATATGCCAGGAGTTCACCTCCTGGTCGGCCACCACGCGCATAGCAGACGTCCGCGTGACCGACTAACCGGACGGCCACAGCGGCCGCTCGGCCAGGGGGCCCAGGATACGCCGGTCGCCCACGCGCCGAGTCGCTCTAGCGGAATCCAGGTACTCCAGAAGCGCCAGGGCGGTCCTGCGATTCGTCTGTAACCGGTCCCGCAGCGACGCCACGGTCACGTCGGTTCCCACCCGGGCCATCTCGACGACCGCCTGTCGAACACGCTCGGCGGTTGCCGCGGCCAGCCGGAGGTCGGGTGCGACCTGCACAACCAGGCCCTCGTCGGCAAGCATCTGGAAGGCCCGATCCACCGCGTCAGGAGGGCCCAGGAGCCCAATCTCCTCGGCCGGGCTGGGTATGACACCCCGGCGCTCCAGAAGCATCAGGAGGGCCTCCCGCACGCGCCTGTCGCCCTCTCGAACCTGGGGCACGTGAGAGGCCAGCGCCACTAGGCCGCGGGCCTCGGCCAACCCTCCGCTGCCCAGCAGATCCGAGACCACAGCGTCAAACAGGCGGTCCGAGGCGCCTGCCTGAACCTTGCTCTTGAGCTCCTCCCGCGGCATACCGCGGCGCCACGGCACGGCCCGGTGGTGCCTCCCGAGCGTTTCCTCTATGATCCTGCGGGCTTCGCCTACGACCGATGCCGCGTAGAGCCGGTCGCCCACGGTCTGTACCAGGCCGTCTGCCAGCGCCTTCGCGAGTGCCTCTCGGGCGGCACCCTCGGGCACGCCGGACGCCGCTGCGACCTCGGAGGATGGCATCCCGCCACGGCCGCGCGCCGCAACAGCCGCGGCGACCAGTGCACCAACCCCGCCCTGCTCCACGGCTTCCATTTCTGCCGCATCCCCTGCCCGCCTGCGGCGCTGGGGCGGCGCCGGGTTCAGGACGATGCCGCCGCCTATTGTAATGGTGGGCGAGTAGCGCCGCACTACGAACCTGTCGCCGTGGACGGCAACCACGGGCCTGTCCATCCGGAGTTGGGCCAGCCCCTCCTCCCCAGGCCCCAGCGCAGTACGGCCGATCAGCGCCACGCGGGCAATCGTCTCGCCGGCGCCGATGTGAACGTGCAGCCGGGCGGCGTGCCGGAGCGTGGGCGCGCGCGGTAGCATCCTCAGCCTGACGTCCAGCCGGTCGGTGACCCGAAACGCGCCGGGTGTTGCCAGAACGTCCCCGCGGCAGACCTCGCTCTTCTCGATCCCGGCCAGGTTGACGGCGGCGCGGCTCCCTGCCGTGGCCTCCTGAACCGGCTCGCCGTGAACCTGGACTCCGCGCACCCTGGTCTCGCGGCCCGAGGGAAGCAGCACGAGCGTGTCCCCGTACCGGACGCGCCCGCTCCAGACCGTGCCCGTCACCACGGTCCCAAACCCTTGCATGGTAAACGAGCGGTCCACAGGCATGCGCACCGGTCCGTCGGCCGATCTTGCCGGCACCCCCTCTACCATCCGTTCGAGCACAGCCACAAGGCCTGCCAGCCCATCGCCGGTCTTCGCCGAGACGCGGACGACCGGCGCCCCGTCCAGGACCGTGCCAGCAACTAGCCCTGCCAGGTCCTCCTCGACCGCAGATACCCATTCAGGATCAGGGGCCAGGTCCATCTTGTTGATGACCACGACGCCGCCCCGGGGGCAGAGAAACCGCAGAATATCCACGTGCTCCCGCGTCTGGGGCATCGCACCTTCATCTGCGGCTACCACGAGCATGACCAGGTCAATACCACCTGCGCCGGCCAGCATGTTGTGGACCAACGCCTCGTGGCCTGGGGCATCCACGATACCCACGCGTCGGCCCCCGGGCATGTCCAGGTGCGCGAAGCCCAGGTCGAGGGTCATTCCACGCCGCTGTTCCTCTGCCAGCCGATCGGGGTCCGTGCCGGTCAGCGCCCGCACCAGCGCGCTCTTGCCGTGGTCTATGTGCCCGGCGGTGCCGATTGTGACGGGATGCATCAGCGGGCGGGGGCCGCGGCCCTGACCAGGGCCGGCAGCCGCCGGTCCTCCCCGGGCAGCACTGCCAGCACGTCCAGGAGCAGGGCTCCCTCGCGGAGGACCCCGACTACCCCCGTGGATCCCATCCGCAGGCGCGACGCCCACTCCTCAGGCCGCGTTGATGACGGGCGAATCCGAACTGCCCAGGAGGGAATATCGGCGCCGGGAAGCGTTCCCCCTCCTGCCTCCCCGCAGGTATCCACGACATCCACGGAAGCCACCTCGCCGATTCCCTTCTTGATGGCCCTGGCCAGACGCAACGCCAGCCTGCGCCTGGCTTCCGGGGTGCGGGCGAGCAGGGCGAGTATGGGGATCTCACGCCAGGCCCGATCCGGCTCCAGGTACGCGCGCAGGGTCGCTGCCAGCGCGGCCAGGTCCATCTTGTCTAGGCGCGCGGCCCTGGCCAGCGGGTGGCTGCGGCAGCGATCCACGGCGGCGTGCCGTCCCACGAGCAGCCCGGCCTGCGGCCCGCCCAGGAGCTTGTCGCCGCTGAAGATGACCAGATCCGGGCCTTCGGCAACCGAGGCCTGCACCGTCGGCTCCGCCGGAAGCCCGACGCGGGCCGTCTCGACCAGGCAGCCGCTGCCGAGGTCATGAACGACCGGTACGCCGCGGCGTCGCCCCAGTTCGACAAGCTCGGGCAGCGTCGCGTCGTGCACGAAGCCGCTCTGCGCGAAGTTGCTTCGATGGACCTTCAGCAGCATCGCCGCGTCCGGGCCCAGGGCCGCGGCATAGTCGGAGAGGTAAGTCCGGTTGGTCGTGCCCACCTCCACCAGACGGGCGCCGCTGGAATGCATCACGTCGGGCAGCCGGAATCCACCGCCGATCTCCACGAGCTCGCCGCGCCCGACCAGCACCTGACGCCCCGCGGCCAGGGCCGCCAGCGCAAGGACCACTGCCGAGGCGGCGTTGTTCACCGCAAAACCTGCCTCTGCCCCGGTCAAAGCGATCAGCAGGGGTTCCACGTGAACGGCCCTGTTGCTGCGCTCGCCGCTCTCCAGGTCTATCTCCAGGGAGCTGTAGCCGGATGAAACCGCTTCCACCGCGGCCTGCGCCGCCCTCGAGAGCGGCGCGCGTCCGAGGTTGGTATGCAGGATGATCCCGCTGGCGTTGATGACGCGCCGAAGACCATCCCCGAACTGCCGCCGCAACAGGGCGGCGGCGCGATCCACGATGGCCCCTGGATCCACGACTGCCTCTGGATCCACGCCCCTCTCGCCCTCCTGGAGCGCGCGCCGCGCCTCAGCCACCGCCTGCTGGGAGGCGAGCGTGGCCACCCTCCTGGGGAACTCCTCCAGCAGCCCGCGCCTGCGCAGTTCTGCCACGACCCGATCCACTGAGGGCAGCAGGCGCAGCGGCGGGCTGGCCTCGGTCACGGCGGATCAGCGCAGCAGCGTGCCCAACGCCGCGGCCAGGGCGACCACAACCGCTGCCACCACGACCAGGCGCAGCAGGTCCGCGCGCAGCCGTGGCATGAGGATCTCGCCGGTATCCGGGACGGCAGGGCCCCCGCCGGCTGCCGCCCGAAGGCGGGTGCTGCAACGCACGCACAGGGTACGCCCTGGGGGGTTGTCCGTACCGCACTTGGGGCACCGCATAGGAATGCTCCTCTCGTCTCTACCAGATCAGTCTTAACGAATCACCCTGCGAGCAGTTGCAGCGTCGGCGGCTCGGCCTGAGGGTGCCTGCCCGCCGCGGCCTCTCGGATCGGCGCGACTATGGATTCCGGGACATACTGGCTGCCCACGGGCACGCGCGTGGCCATGACGCCGCCGTGGAAGTCCGTGCCTCCGGTCATCAGGAGGCCCAGCCCCTTGGTCATACCCCTGTAGTGCTCCACCTGAGATGGGCTGTGGTCCGGGTAGTAGACCTCGAGACCGTCCAGACCGGCCCTGGCCAGATCGCGAATCATCTCATCATCTGTTCCCCAACCGGGGTGCGCGAGCACGGCCAGACCGCCGGCAGCGCGGATGATCTCGATGGCCTGGACCGGCGTCAGCTTGAGCCGCTCGGCGTAGGCAGGCCCTCCGCGACCGATGAAGCGATCGAAGGCATCGGCGGTGTCGCGCACGTGGCCGGCTTCCACGAGTGCCCGGGCCACGTGTAGCCGGCCGATCGCGCCCCCGGCCGCCATCGTGGCGATCCGCCCGTACGCAACCGGCACCCCGAGCGCTGCCAGCCTTCCAACCATGCGCGCCGCGCGATCCGCGCGGCCTTCTCGCAGCCGGGCGAGCAGCACCTGAAACCAGTTTCGCCGGTGATCCACGAAGTACCCCAGCACGTGGACCTCGCCTGCCTCGATGTCGCAGGAGAGCTCCACGGCCGGCCAGACCTCCACGCCTGTCTTCTTCCCCGCGGAGAGGGCATCGTCCACCCCGGCGGTCGAATCGTGATCGCAGATGGCGAGGAGTCCCACGCCCCGGGATCCGGCATCCATGACCAGAGAGGCCGGGTCCATGAGCCCATCCGATGCCAGCGTGTGGGTGTGGAGGTCAATCCGCACGCGGCTCGTCCCCGCTGAGGACCTGGATGCGTTCGATGGATGTGGCACGCCCGTCGCCCTCCACGGTCACCATTACCGCGTTGAGCATGACCGGGCCGGTGGCCACCTCAAAGCGCACCGGGAGCTGCGTCATGAACCGTTCCAGTACTGCCGTGCGGGCCATGCCGATGATCCCGTCGCGCGGCCCTGTCATTCCGACATCGGTGATGTAGGCGGTGCCCTCAGGCAGAACGCGCTCATCGGCGGTCTGCACGTGCGTGTGCGTCCCGATTACCGCGCTCACGTAGCCGTCCAGGTGCCATCCCATGGCCACCTTCTCTGACGTGGCCTCGGCATGGAAATCCACCACGACCGTGGGGAGCTCCGCGCGCAACCTGCGGGCGAGGTCACGCGCGGTGCGGAACGGATCGTCCAACTCCTGCATGAACACGCGGCCTTGCAGGTTGATCACGCCGATCCTGACGCCGCCCGCGGTCGTGATGGCCGCCGCGCCCCTTCCTGGCACGCCAGGGGGGTAGTTGGCTGGCCGCAGAATGCGGGGGTCCGCATCGAGCAGTTCGTAGGCCTCCCGGTTGTTCCAGACGTGGTTGCCGGCCGTGATAACGTCCACGCCGGCGGCAAACATCTCCTCCGCCACGCGCGCGGTCAACCCCCTGCCGCCTGCGGCGTTCTCCCCGTTGGCGATCACCGCGTCGAGACCCCGGGATCGCCGTAGCGTCGGCAGGTGCTCGGCAACGAGCCGCCTGCCTGGCTTCCCGGTGATGTCACCCACGAACAGGATCCTCACCCGGTCACCGCGCGTACTCCACGACCCGGGTCTCGCGGAGAACCGTGACCTTGATCTGGCCCGGGTACTTGAGTTGCTCCTCTATCTTGCGGGCCAGGTCGCGGGCCAGGATTGTGGCCGCGGTGTCGTCAATCTCCGCCGGCTTCACGATGACACGGATCTCCCGCCCGGCCTGAATCGCGTATGCCTTCTCCACGCCTCCGAACGAGGTGGCCAGCTCCTCGAGCGCCTGAAGGCGCTTGATGTACAGTTCGACCGTCTCCTTACGGGCCCCGGGCCTGCTCGCCGAAATCGCGTCGGCGGCAGCCACGATCACCGCCTCCAAGCATGAGGCTTCCTCCTCGCCGTGGTGATAGGCGATCGCGTTCAGGACCTCGGGGGGCTCGTGGTATCGCCTGCAAAGGTCGGCGCCAAGGGTCACGTGGGTTCCCTCGGCCTCATGGGTCAGGGCCTTGCCGATATCGTGCAGGAGCCCGGCCCGGCGGGCCAACTGGGGATCGGCGCCCAGGTGCGTGGCCAGCAGTCCAGAGAGCAGCGACACCTCCACTGAGTGGCGCAGCAGGTTCTGGCCGTAGGAGTGCCGGTACTTGAGCCGTCCGAGAACCTGGACCTCCTCCGGGTGCAGGCCGTGAACGTTTGCCTCAAACGACGCCTGCTCACCGTCCGTGCGCACGCGCTCCTCAACCTCAGCACGGGCCTTCTCGATTACCTCTTCAATCCTTCCCGGGTGGATTCGGCCGTCCGTCATGAGCTTCTCGAGCGCGACCTTCGCGACCTCACGGCGCACGGGGTCAAACGATGAGATCGTAACGGCCTCGGGGGTATCGTCAATTATCAGATCTACCCCGGTCAGGCTTTCCAGGGTCCGGATGTTCCGGCCCTCCCGGCCGATGATGCGGCCCTTCATGTCCTCGTTGGGGAGGGGGACGACCGATACGGTGACCTCGGCCGTGTGCTCGGCCGCGCACCGCTGAATCGCCAGGGCAAGGATCTCCCGGGCCCGCCGGTCGCCTTCATCCCGGGCCTCGTTCTCTATGCGACGTATGATCTGGATAGCCTCGTTCCGAGTGCTGGCTTCGACCGCGGAAAGAATCTGCGCCCGTGCCTCCTCAGAGGTCAGGCCTGCGATTCGCTCTAGTTCAACCTGCTGCGCGTGCTTCAGCCGGGTGGCTTCTTCGTGCAACTGGGCAACGCGTTGTTCGCTCTCTGCCTGATGGCGCTCGCGCTTCTCAAGGCCCTCGGTCTTCCGTTCTAGGTTCTCCTCTCGCTGTACCACACGCCGCTCTTGCCGCTGGAGGTCCGCGCGCTGCTCCCGGATCTCTTTCTCCGCTTCACGCTTGAGGCGGAACGCCTCGTCCTTGGCTTCGACGATGGTCTCCCGCTGTCTGGCTTCTGCCTCCTTCCTTGCTTCCTCAAGGATCTGTCGGGCGGCCACTTCGGCCGATCTTATTCGCGCCTCGGCGATGGTCCTGCGTAGGAGGTACCCGAGGAGGAGTGAGAGCAGGGCCACGACCACGGTAACAACGTACGGGCCCATGGCTTCGATGACGGTCACCTCCTTCGGTTGTGTTGGGTCGGTTCGGCATCACCCTCCGGTCTGGAAGGATACTTGCTGCACCTTCACTAGATTGTACCGAGCGACTGAAAACAGTGTCAAGAATCGGTCTGCGATGCCGGGGGCAGCGCGTCCCCGGCCTCCTCCGGGAGGGGGACGCCACCCAGGCCTCCCAGGCGGTCGCCGAAGCGGTCCATCGCCCGGCGCAGCAGCTCGTAGTTGCCCTGGGAGTGACGGAGCTGGGTGCCGAGCCTGCCGAGCAGATCGCGAATGCGCTCCATGTCCACGGCCAGGTGGGTCAGGCCCTCCCGGATCATCGCGGCCTGCTTCTCAACCTGGAGGCCCTTCAGGCCGTAGGCAATCGCCATCAGGTAGGCGTAGAAGGTCGTGGGCGAGACGGGAATGACCTTCTTGCTCAGGGCCAGCGAGTACAGCGCGCCGGCCTCGTCGCCGCGCATCACCGCTTCGTAGTAGACGTTCTCCGCCGGCACGTACATCAGGGCGAAGTCGTATGTGCCCTCCTGTGGCTGTATGTACTTCTCGGCGATTGACTTGACGTGCACCTGAACCTGGCGGTCAAACTCACGCCTGGCCCTCGTCTTCTCCTCGTCCGAGTCCGCCCGCATGATCAAGTGGAATGCCTCGAGGGGAAACTTCGAGTCCACCGGCACCAGGCTGCCGCCCAACCTGATCACGGCGTCCACCACCGTGCCGTCAGCGAAGCGGTACTGGGTCTCGAAGACCCCCTGCGGCAGCCCGTTCCGCAGCAGGTTCTCGAGCAGCAGCTCCCCCACCCCGCCGCGCATCTTCGGCGGCTGCAGGATCTGTTGAAGCGAAGCCAGGTCCTTTCCAAGGTCGAAGATCCGTCCGGCGGCTTCCTCGACCCCCTTCAGCCGCTCGTGCACCGTCGTCACCATGCCGGTGGTCTCGGTGAACCGCTGGCCTACCATCTGGAGGTTGGCATCGAGGCGCTGGCCCAGGCTCTCGTTGGCGCGCTGCACCATCAGCGTACTCTCCGCCAGCCGCTCGCTCACGGTCCGGCCCACCTCGTCAAGCCGCTGCGTCACCTGCCCGCGCAGGGCGTCGAGTTGTTGCTGCAGCAGAAGCATCCCTCCTGCCGGGGCCTCACGCCGCCTCTGGAGGGCCAGGGACGCGAGCACAGCGAGGACGGCCGCCGCGACTGCCGTCACCACCAGACTCACGATTTCCATGCGAGCCCGCCTCCCTCACCTGCCTGGGCGCAGGCTAGTCCTCCTCTGCCGTGTACGGGCATATCGAGGCAAAGGCGCAGTACCGGCACGCCCGGTAGTAGTCCGGGGTTGCGGCGAACTCCTGGCCGCGGATGCCGGCTGCCGACCGTTCGATCGCCTCGGTCGCCGCATCGAGCTTCGCCTGGGTGGGAGCGGCGGTTCCCACGAGCACATGCCTGGGTCCCAGGAAGTGGAGCTCCAACCGGTCAGGGGTGCGGCCATAGTGATGCCGGTAGGCGAGCGCGTAGATGTCGAGCTGCAGGCTCTCCTTCGCCCTGCGGTCGGCGTCCTTTTGGGCCCGCACGTCGGTGGTCTTGAAATCAATGATGACCACCTCGTCACTACCGCCGGAATCCGGTGCGGCGCGCAGGTCAACACGGTCCCAGCGGCCCCGCACCCGGGTGCTGCCTGCCTGAACCGCGAACTTGGCTTCCACCATGGTAGGAACCGTGCCGGACGCCTGCTGGAACGCCAAGAAGGTTCGCAGGACCTCGCGTCCCTCGGCCAGTCTCTGGTCCTCGTGCTCCCGGCTGATGAACCCCTCGGCAGCCCAGGCACGCTCGAATGCCTGGATCAGGTGCTCGGGCGCGACCGACTGTCCCCGCGCGCGCCGCCGGTTGTACTCCATGGCCCCGGCGTGAACGGCCGCGCCGTACACGACCCGGTGGTCACGCAACAGCGGAACGCGCAGCACGTGCGTGTACTTGTACTTCAGAGGGCAGATCTGGTAGTCGTCCACCTGGCGGAACGACAGGTGGACCGGTGCTTCGGACGGAAGGATGCCTGGCAACGACGGGGGCGCGTCGACAGGAGGGGCGTGCCTCTGGATGGCCTCGATCGCCGAGGCCCTGAAAGCCACCTGGTCCACCGTCGGCTCATCCAGGGCCTCCAGGATGAACCGGCTGAGCTTGCGCGGCCGGGAGTTCCCGTAGTCCCGTCCGCTCGTGAGCACCAGCCGTTGCTTCGCCCGCGTCATGCCCACATAGAACAACCGCCGTTCCTCTTGAAGATGGCCGTCCCCCGAGGGCAGGACTTCCTTGTCCCTCACCAGCTCATCGGGGATCTGCAAGGGCTCGGAGCGGCCGCGCGACGGAAACCGATCGGCAACGCAGTTGACCAGGAACACGACCGGGAACTCCAATCCCTTGGCCTTGTGCACGGTCAGGACCTGCACGCCGTCGAACTCCGTATCGGGTTCCGGGGACGGAGGATCGTCGCCGGCCGAGATCAGGTCCTCCATGCGCCGCACGAACTCGGGCACGCGATCGTACACGGCAACCTCACCGTGGCGTGCCACGATGTCGAAGAGACGCGCCAGGTTCGCCACCTTCACCTCGTCGCCGGGCTGCTCGGAGGTGGCCAGGCGGCGGATGTAGCCCGTGCGCGTGACCAGGTACTCGTACAGCACGCGCCCTGTTGGGTGGTGGCGCATCAGCGCGCGCATCTCGTCTAAGTCCTCGAGGAGGCGGGCAATGGAGACCCTGCTCTCAGGGGACAGCTCGGCGCTTAGCTCGGGGACCGTATGCAGGTTCCGGAAGGTGTGCTCCAGCGACCTGTGGCGCCGGTTCGCCTGGTTGAGTGCCAGCGCCATCTCGGTGCCGTTGACCAGGTAGAGCCCTGACGTTCCCAGGTAGTACATGCTCAGGTTGTCGGCAGGGTTGGCCAGGACGCGCAGGAACGCCAGCGCCACCCTGATCTCCTCGCGGTCGTAGAGGCCGCGCGTTCCGGAGAACCACCAGGGGATCGCGCGGAGGTTCAGGGCCCGCATGAACGGATCGGCATCGCGGTTGGCCCGCACCAGAATCGCGCAGTCCTTCGCCCGCCCGCCCGCATGGATGTGCTCGGCGATGGCCTCTGCCACGGCCTCGGCCTCGCTGGTGAGGGTATCGTGGTGGAGGTGCCTGACAAGCGGGCCGTCCGGCTTGCGCGCGCTGAGCCGCTTGTCGAGCTGGTTGCGTACCTCGAGGCGATCGGGGTTGTTGTGCTGGATCAGGCGGTAGGCGGCGTCCAGCACCGTCTGGGGCGATCGGAAGTTGTCGGTGAGCACCACCTGCGCGGCGTCGGGATACGCGGCCGCAAACCCCAGGATGTTGCTGATCGCCGCGCCACGGAACTTGTAGATCGCCTGATCGTCGTCTCCAACCACCGTGAGGTTGCGGTGCGCCGCGGCCAGGAGTTTCACGAGCTCAAACTGCGCGTGGTTCGTGTCCTGGAACTCGTCCACCAGGATGTAGCGAAACCGTTCCTGATACCGCCGCAGAATCTCGGGGCGGTCGCGGAACAACCGGAGGGGGATCGAGATCAGGTCGCCGAAGTCCACCCGACCCGCCTCGCGCAGCAGGCGCTGGTATGCAGCGTAGGTCCTGGCAATCTCGAGGTGCGCTCCGGCATCCTCCCCTGGTGCGGACCCGTCGCCGCCTGCCTGGCTGTCCAGTACGAGGCGCTCAGCGAACGCCTCGTACGCTTCCGGGGATATGTCCTCGTCCTTCGCGCGGGCGATCAGGGTGAGCAGCGCGTCAACGTACCGCGTCGGATCGCCCAGAGGCCTGTATCTCTCCAGCGGCATCTCGAAGAGCCGGTCGCGGGCGAAGATGAACTGCTCGGGCCGTGACAGCACCCGGAAATCAGGCACCAGCCCGGCCTCAAGCGCCTGCTCGCGCAGCACCCTGTCGCCGAAGGCGTGGAACGTGCTGATCCACGCATCCACGTAGCCGTAGGGCACGAGCTGGTCCACGCGCGCCTCCATCTCCCCGGCCGCCTTGTCGGTGAACGTCAGCGCAAGGATCTCAGAGGGGCGCGCGCGCCGGCTGGCGATCAGCCACGCGATGCGCCGCGTGATAACCGTCGTCTTCCCAGTGCCCGCGCCGGCCACGATCAGCAGGGGGCCGTCGCCATGGGTCACCGCGGCAAGCTGGCTCGGTGTGAGACCCTCCAACGCCCGTCCGGCCGCATCGTCGCCTGCCTGCGAGTGGTCCCCGGACGCCAGGTCGAGGGAGAGCTGGCCCGGCTGCTGCTGTCCTGATTCAGTCCGAGGAGTCGTCATCGGGGCTGCCCTCGCCGGGCGGTCCTACCTTCCGAAGAGCGCGTGCGATTGTGCCGGACGAATAGCCGCGGCGCTGCAACCATCCCACCAGGCGCCTCCGTGCGACGTTTGGAGGAAGCCCCCTCAGGCGGCGCAGGCGATCCCCTGCCTGGCGCAGTGCCATGGCCTCCTCCTGTTCTGGAAGCAACTGAGCCGCCAGCGCCTCGGCAATGACCGCCGGCGCAACGCCGCGTATGGCCAGCTCCGTTCGTAACCTCCGCGCGCCGCTGGGCCGTAGGGCCAGGCGGTCGGCGATCCACGCGCGCGCGAACCGCGCATCGTCTATCCATCCTGACCGCGCGAGTTCGCCGATTGCGGCAAGTGCTTCATCCCGCGGCACTCCCCGCCGGCGCAGCGCGCTCTCCAGCTCCGCGCGGCTGCGCAGCCGCCGTTGCAGAAGGCCCAGGGCTACGGTCCTGGCCCTCTGGCGCTCCGCGGCGCTGACAAGACGGCCGACCACCTCCGGGGCAATGGCCTGGCCCTCGGCCAGGCCAAGCGCACCGACGGTCCGGGCGTCTACCTGGAACCGTCCGACGCCCTCGATCTCTACCCGGCACACCCCGGGCTCGCGCGCGGAAACCCGCAGGCGCGCCACCCGCGGGCTCATGCGTCCGGCCGCAGGGCTGCGCTCCGTCGGCTACCCTCGAGGCTTCGCCGGCACCAGGCGCGCCGCTGGCGCAGGGCGGGCGGCAGCCGGAGCGGGTCGGGCTTCCGGTTCGGCCGGCGAGGCCACCGCGGCCTCCCTTGTGCGAAGCAGTCCGCGGGACTCGCGCACGCGGCGGTCAATCTCGCCGGCTACCTCTGCGTTGCTGTCCAGGAACTCGCGCGCGTTGTCGCGCCCCTGTCCCAGACGCAGGTCGCCGTAAGTGAACCAGGCCCCCGAACGCTGGACCAGACCCGTCGCCGTGGCCACATCGAGGATGCTCGCGCTGCGCGAGATCCCGTGGCCGTAGTAGATATCAACCTCCGCATCGCGAAACGGAGGGGCGACCTTGTTCTTGACGACCTTGACGCGGGCCCGCATCCCCCGGACCTCGTCCCCGCTCTTGAGGTTCTCGATCTTGCGTATCTCCATGCGGACCGACGAGTAGAACTTGAGCGCCCTGCCCCCGGTAGTGGTCTCGGGGTTTCCGAACATCACCCCGATCTTCTCGCGGATTTGGTTTATGAAGACCACGATCGTGCGCGACCGGCTGATGGTGCCGACCAGTTTCCGGAGGGCCTGCGACATGAGGCGCGCCTGCAGCCCGACGTGGGCGTCGCCCATCTCGCCCTCCAGTTCCGCGCGCGGCACAAGGGCTGCCACGGAGTCCACGACGACGACGTCCACGGCGCCGCTGCGCACGAGGGTCTCGGCTATTTCCAAGGCCTGCTCACCGCTGTCGGGCTGGGAGAGGAGCAGGTTGTCTACGTCCATTCCCACTGCTTTTGCATACGTGGGATCGAGCGCGTGCTCCGCGTCAATGAACGCCGCGACGCCCCCTTCGCGCTGCGCCTCAGCGATGATGTGGTAGCCGAGCGTGGTCTTGCCAGACGCCTCAGGGCCGTAGATCTCGACCACGCGTCCCCTGGGAACGCCGCCGACGCCCAGCGCCAGATCGAGACCCAGGGCCCCGGTCGAGATGACCTCGACCTGGAGCCTTGCGCTGGCTTCGCCCAACTTCATGATGGAGCCCTTGCCGAACTGCTTCTCTATCTGGGAGAGGGCCAGGTCCAGAGCCCGTTGGCGCTCAGTCATCTCCTCCGACCTCCCCATAACACAGTAGCCAAAGAATACCAAACAAATGTTCGCGTGTCAATCCCGCAATCGCTCCCCGACCCGGCCGATATACCAGATTTGGGGCCTACGTACCCGTGGAGTTCAATCCGTGGCCCAGAAGGACCTTCTCCCGAGGCGTGTAGATCGGACCGTCAGGCGTCAGCCGGCTCTCCATGACGGTAACCGCCCTCACCCACTCCTGACCGACCGCGGAATCGCGGTGCGCCCGGACGGCCCGCACCAGATCCCCCCACTGGCGGTTGTCCTTTGCGCGGCCCAGGGTCAGATGGGGGCGGAATGGCTTTGGATCTGACGGCAGGCGTTCCCGGTCCAGCGCCGCCTTCACTTCCCCGGCCAGGCGCCCGAGGGCCTCAGCCCCCTCGGTGCATCCGACCCAGACCACCTGGGGCCGCTCCAAACTTGGAAAGGCACCCAGGCCGCCAATATACACCTGGAAGGGCACGATCCGGCCGGCCGCGTTGCGCGTCGCCACGACCGCGCGGGCCACCTGTGCGGCCGGGATCTCGCCCAGGAAGGACAAGGTGTAGTGCAGGTTTTCCGGCCTGACCCATCGGAGCGCAGCCCCGGCCGTACGCAGCCGTTCCTGTATCTCGGCCACCAGGCGCCGGGATTCGTCGCTCAACTCAACCGCAATGAAGGTCCTGTAGAGGGTCATCGCTCAAGCACCGAAAGCCGGATGAGGTTGAGCGCGGCCTGTGCGGCCAGGTGGCGTATTCCTGCTCTGCCGGCCTCGGCGCCGAAGCGAACCTCCTCGGTGCGCGTGCCGGCGTCCGTTGCAGTGGCGAGATACACCAGCCCGACCGGCTTGGCCGGCGTGCCGCCGTCGGGCCCGGCTATGCCCGTGACGGCCACGCCGACGCGGGCTCGCGCCCGCGCCCGGGCGCCCTCGGCCATCGCCCCGGCCACCTCGGCGCTGACAGCGCCGTGCGCGGCGATGGTCTCTGCCTCCACGCCGAGATCACGTACTTTCGCCTCGTTGCTGTAGGCCACAAACCCGGCCAGCATGAACGCCGAGCTGCCCGGGATCTCGGTCAGGCGCGAGGCCAGCACGCCTGCCGTGCACGACTCCGCGATCGCCAGGGTCAGTCCTCGCTCAATCAGGAGCCGGGCTACCGCGGCCTGCAGCGTCTCGTCGTCCACGCCGAAGACCGCATCCCCAAGTCTCTCCCTGAGCCCGGCTTCGGCCTGGTCTATCAGGGCGGATGCCGTGGCGGGCGGACCCTTGGCCGTGATCCGCAGGTGAACCTCCCCCAACTTGGCAAGCGGCGCCACCGTTGGGTTGGCGCCGTGCACGAGGTCCCGAACCCGTTCCTCGACCAGCGACTCACCCATGCCGGCGATGCGCAGCACGCGCGACCGGATGACCTGATCTCCAACGCGCTCAGCCAGCCAGGGCACCAGCCCATCGGCGACCAGCGCCTCCATCTCCGCCGGCACACCGGGAAACATGAAGACCACCTGCTGGCCGATAGGAACGAGCAGGCCCGGCGCGGTGCCTCTTCGGTTTGGAATGACCTGCGCCCCAGATGGTATCTGGGCCTGCCGAAAGACCGAGGCCACGGGCGTTCGGCCGCGCCTGGCGAAGAAGCCGGCGATACGGTCGGCGGTCTCCTCGTGGCGGACCATCGGCAGCCCTGCGGCGAGCGCCACTGCCTCGGCCGTAAGGTCGTCCTCGGTGGGCCCCAGGCCTCCTGTCGTGATCACAAGATCCGACCGTGTCAACGCGAGGCTCACGGCCGCGCGGACGCGCTCAAGGTTGTCGCCCACGGTCTGCTTCGCGAGCACGTCCACGCCATAAGATGCCAGGAGCCTCGCCAGATAGGTCGCGTTTGTGTCGGTGATCTGCCCGAGGAGCAGCTCGGTACCAACGGAGATCAACTCAGCGCGCATCGCGTCCTGACGACTCCCCGACGCCTCTCACGGAGGTGCGCCCGGCTGGAAGGTTCGATCCACAACCTCACCCGGCCGCCCGTAGGTTCCGAGTGCAGATCCGTTCACAACCAGGGTAACGGCGCCGGCGTTGCCCGCGCGGAGCGAGATCGGGGTTCGGCTCTGCCACCGCATCACGCCTCCGGCATTGATGAACCCTTCGAAGAGGGTCCCCCTCCCGGCCTGAACGAGCAGCCAGGATCGGCCCGTCGCCCGCACCTCGACCGTCACTTCCCGGTCCGCGGGCGTGGCGCCGGATGGTGGCTGCGCCTCTCGTGGCCCCACCTCCGGAGGGGAAACCGGGGATGGAGCCGGGGCCGCCGGCGTGGCTGCGCCATCCGGCGGGGCGGCCGACGGCACGGGCTGCGCGAACTCCCGCAGCTGCAGGGTCATGAGAACGACCGTTGCGAGAAAGACAAGGAGCGCCACGAGCACGAGGGAGATCGCGCGCCGCTTCAGCGGCGACGTCGCTGCCACCGTAACGATAGCCGATCCCATGCGCTGCCAGCCCTCCGGCCGTTCTGCTCCCTCCGCTGCCATGGCCGCGTTGAGACTCCGTACCAGGGGCTCGGGATCCACGCCCAGCTCGCCTGCCACGGTCCGCAGGAACCCGCGGGTGAACGCCACAGGAGGCAGCGCGCCCAGGCGCCCTTCCTCGAGCGCGACAAGGTAGCCGGTGCTGATCTTCGTGCGGGCGTGCAGCTCGGCCAGGGAGATGCCGCGGGCCGCGCGTGCTGACCGCAGGGTGGCGCCGATTTGGGCGGCGTCGTGCTGGTCCTGGAGCCGCGGCGACGTTGTCACGTTATCCTTGTTTTCCTTTTCCGTGCCGCGCGTCCCTGCCCGGGTGGGAGATCTCCACGGCCACCGCCGCGGCCAGCGATGCGTTGGCCTCCAGGACGGCAAGGTTGGCAGCCAACGCCTCACCTTCCGTGACCTCGGCGATCTCCCTCAGCAGATAGGGGGTCAGGGCTGCGCCGCCCACCGCCGCGGCCCTGGCCCGCTCCAGAGCCGTGGTGACAGCGCGGGACAGCCCCTGCCCATCCATCGCGACCTCCGGAGGAGGGGGCTGCACCACGAGCAGCGCCGACGGATCGCGCATCTCTGCCTTGGACTTCGCGATCGCGGCCACATCGCGGGCGGTCTCGACGCGGCATGACACCGCGATGCCTGTGGAGCGCGCCAGGAACGCGGGCAGCGTATCGGTGCGAAAGCCGACAACTGAGACACCCAGGGTGTCCAGGGCCTCCCAGGTCCAGTGGGGATCGCAGATCGCCTTGGGTCCCGCGCACACGACGACCAGCGGAAAGCGGCTCAGCGCAAGCAAGTCCGCCGAGATGTCCCGGCTGGCCTCGGCCCCGATGTGAACCCCACCGATCCCACCGGTGGCCATCACCCGGATGCCCGCGGCATGGGCGGCAACAAGGGTGCCGGCCACCGTTGTGCCGCCGGACTGCCGCAGCGCAACGGCCGCACCCAGGTCACGCGAGGAGATCTTCACGACGCCCGCATCGAACAGAAACCCTACGTCGGAAGGATCAACCCCGACCTCCACGCGGCCCTCTCGTACCGCGACCAGGGCAGGAACCGCTCCAGCGATCCGAACAGTCCCATCTAGGCGACGGGCCAGCGCGCGGCCCTGCGCCTGCGGCAGGCCGTGCGAGAGCACAGCGCTCTCAAGAGCCACCACCCCTCCGCCTGCGTCGAGGGCGGCGGTGATCTCCGGCGCGATGCGAATCCAGGAGGATGCGGGCGGGGTCATGTCCGCAGTAGGGCGGCGAGCGCCGCCGGGGTGTTTTCGGAAGATTGCACCACGCAGGCCGCCGCTGAAACGGCCAGACCCGCCGTCTGGGCCGGTGTCATGCCGGTCAGGTAGCCGTGCACCGCGGCCGCAGCGACCGCGTCGCCGGCTCCGGTAGGATCCACCATGGAAACGCGGACGGCCGGCTCGAACGCCATCCCATCAGGCGCCACCACGCCGACGCCCCCTTCACCCTGCGTGATAACTGCGCGACCGGCGCCGGCAGCCACCAGCGCAGCGCCCAGGACCTGCCAGTCTGGCTCCCCTACCACCCCTGCCAGGACGCCGGCCTCATCGCGGTTGCACACCACTGCCGCAGCGCCGCGGAGCGATGACCGTAGCCGCACCGCTTTGTCAGGCGAGGTGGCCAGAAGGACGCGCGGCACGCTGTCTGCCATCGCTACCAGGAATGCCTGGGCGTCCTGTGAGAGGTTGGCGTCGTTCACGAGAACCCCGGCCGCGGCAATTGCCCGACGCCAGGGCTCCAAGTCGGCCGGGCGCAGCGACTCCACCGGCCCGGCATCGGCGACGCTCCAGGAGGCGTCATTGCACTTCCCCACGGTAACGAACAGCCCTGTGGGCTGCGGGCGGACCAGGAGACCGCCCGTATCCACGCCCTGACAGGCCGTGGCATCCACCAGCCAGCGGCCCAGCGGATCGTCCCCCACCGCGGTCAACAGGGTCACCCTGTGGCCCAGGCGGGCCAGGTTCACGGCGACGTTGCGCGCGGCTCCGCCGGGCAGCAGCCGCGCCTTCCCTGGCACGGACCGGCCCGGCTCCAGCGTGCCCGAGGCGGTGGCGCGCACGTCCACCAGCGCACCGCCGACCAGTACGATGCCGCCTTGCATCATGCGTCTCGTTGGCCGGGCGGTCCCTGAGATGAACCCCGGGCACCGATTGAAAGCACCTGGTCCACCAGGTACTGCTTGCAGAAGTCGCCCGAGCTGATCCACCGCATGAATCCTTCGGCTCCAAGAATGGAGCGCCTTATCTCGGCCGCGGACATGCCGGCGGCGCGCAGCCCCACAACCCGCTGGCAGACCTCCTCCCAATAGGCAAGCTTGCCGCGCAGGGCTCCTCGGCCGTCGTCCATCACCGCGCCGAGGCCGCAGAACAGCCGGGTGACCGGGAGGGCGGCGACGCGGCGCAGCGATTCAAGACTATCGCCCAGCCGCTCGTCCCGTCGCAGGTACTTGACCCGCTCACCCAGGAACAGGTCGGCACTGAACAGCCAGCCCTCCCGCTCCTCGAACAGCACCACCTGGTCGGTGCTGTGTCCGGGCGCATGGAGGACGTGAAAGGAGTACCGGTCTGTGGCAACGCTGTCTCCCAGCGGAAGGGGATCGTATGGGGCCGGCCTCCCCCACACCACCCGCCGATAGAGCGGGAGGTGCGCATCCGGGTGCCGCAACCGCTCGATCCCCAGTGGATGGATGTGTGCCTGGACCCCGAAACGTGCGCCTATCGCCGCGTTCCCTCCGACGTGATCCTCGTGATGGTGCGTGTTGACCAGTTGCGTGAGGCCGCTTCCGTCCAGCGCCGCCGCGAGCTCACCGGCCGTATGCACGCAGCCCGTGTCAATCAGCAGGCCGTCCACGTGATAGGCGCACGTCCAGTAGAGGGGCCGCCTGGCCAGGGCCCGCGCCATGCGGATCTGGGTCACGGGTCCGTACCGGCGGATCAGTATCACGGCCTTACGCCTCCTCCTTGGTGTACGGGATGCCGTCCGCGGCCGGAGGCACAGCCCTCCGCATGAAGCCGGCCAGCACAAAGATGGTCGCGATGTGCGGCAGCACGGTGATGAACTGGTAGGGGATACGCGTGTGCACGACGCGCAGGCTGAGCGCGTCGAAGTACCCAAACAACGCCGAGGCCCCCAGGGCGCCCACCGGCCACCAGTTGCCGAAGATCATCGCGGCCAGCGCGATGAAACCACGGCCCTGCGTCATCCCTTCCAGGTAGCCCCGGCCCTGCTCGATCGACAGATACCCGCCGGCCAGTCCTGCCAGGGCGCCGCTTATGAGCACGCCCGCGTAGCGCATCACCGTCACGTTGATCCCAAGGGTATCCGCCGCCAGCGGGTGCTCGCCAACCGCCCGCAGGCGCAGCCCAAATACGGTGCGCAGCAGCACCCAGTGGCCGAGCCCCAGGAGGACCAGTGCAGACGGGATTACCGGCGAGATGCCGGTGGCAAGCGGAGCCAGGGCCGGCACGTCGCGCAGTACGGGCACGCTCCACGGCTCGAACCCGTTGATGCCGGGGGATTGCGTGGCCACGCCGAAGAAGAGGATGTTCAGGAACCGTGCCAGTCCAACCGCCAGCAGGTTCAACACCACGCCGCTGATGATCTGGTTCACGCGGAATGTCACAGCCACGACGGCGTGGACGAGCGAGAACAACACGCCGGCGGCCATCGCCGCCAGCATGCCGGCCACGGGCGCGATTGCGTGCGTGGCGCCGGCCTCGGACCCATGGACGGGGAGGATCGTGGCGACCAGGTGCGTCACCGAGGCGCCGAAGAACGTGCCCATTATCATGATGCCTTCCAGCCCGATGTTCACGACGCCGCCACGCTCGGAGTAGACTGCTCCCAGGGCGGTTAGGAGAATGGGCACCGTCAATCGCACCGCCGAGGCCAGCAGCGCCACGTTCAGGAGGGCGGCCAGCAGTTCCACGGCCTACCCCCCTTCCCCCACAGTTGCGTCGGACGGCCCGGCTACCGCGCGCTCGGCCTCGCGCTTGCGTTGCGCGCGGACGTAGCGGGTCACCAGCTCGTACCCAACCACGATCGCCAGGATGATCACCGCCTGCAGGATCGTGATCACCTCGCGCGGGACCCCTGAGAACACTTGGACTCCCTGCGCGCCCCGGTCCAGGAAGCCGAAGAGCAGCGCCGCTGGGACGACCCCCAACGGATCATTCCTGGCCAGCAGCGCCACCGAGATCCCCAGGAAGCCCAGTCCCTTTGGGAAGTCAATGTCGAAGTATCCAAAGAACCCGAGCACGTCGGACAGCCCCACCAGTCCTGCCACGGCGCCGCTGGCCAAGAACATGTAGAACTGCGTGCGAGCGATCCTGATGCCGGCGGCCTCGGCGGCATCAGGGTTCAGCGCCACGGCCCGGACCTCATACCCGAAGCGCGTGCGGGCCAGCAGATAGGCCGCAGCCAGGCACAGCACCAACCCCAGCGGCAGGAACCAGTTGAGCGCCGAGTGTTCCGGGATCCCTATCCCCACGAGCTGCAGCACCGGACGCAGCAGGGGAATGCGGGCGCTGTCCTCAAAGAGCGGGGTGCGAACGCGGGGCGTGCCCGCCTGCGTCGGGTCGCGGAAGACATCGGCGAGCAGGTACAGGACCAGAGCGGCGGCGATGTAGTTCATCATGATCGAGGTAATGACCTCGTGCGCCCCACGCCGGAGTTTGAGCACGATCGGAAGCAGCGCCCACAGCGCCCCGCCTGCGACGCCGGTCAGTACCGCCAGGGGCAGGTGGATGGCTGCGGGCAGTCCACGCACGCCAAACGCGACATACGCCGCCGCGAACGCGCCCACCGCGTACTGCCCCTCTACCCCGATGTTCCATAGATTCGCGCGAAATGAGAGCGCCACCGCCAGGCCGGCGAACGTCAGCGGGGTCGCTTTGAGAAGGATCGCCGCCACGCTGTCGGACCGGGTGAGGTTGAACCGCAGCATCAGGCCGTAGACTTCCAGGGGGTCCTTACCGATCGCCAGGATGATCCCGGAGGCGACGACCGCTCCGAACGCGATGGCCAGCAGGGGCGCCGCGGCCTGCAGCACGGCCAGCCGGACCCGCGTGCTCATGCCGGCACGCCCTCGGCGCGCTTGGCGCCGGTCATGTACAGTCCGATCTCACGCGGCGTGACGGTACCCCGGGGGAACTCGGCGACGATGGCCCCTGCGTGCATGACCGCCACACGGTCGGCCAGCGAGAGGACCTCCTCGAGCATCGCCGAGACCAGGACCACGGCCATCCCGGCAGAGCGGGCCGCCAGGATCTGACGCCGGACGAACTCGGTGGCGCCTATGTCCAGGCCCCGCGTTGGCTGAGCCGCGATCAGCACCGACGGCGCGAATCCGAATTCACGGGCGACGATTACCTTCTGCTGGTTGCCTCCTGAGAGCGCCAGCGTGGGCGTCCGGAGCGACGGCGTACGCACGTCGAACCGCTCCGCCCGTTCGCTCGCGAAGCTGCCGATGGCGCCGCGATCGAGCAGGAATCCACGTCCGAACTCCGGCCGGACGTGGTGCCCCAGGATCAGGTTCTCCCACACCTCCAGGGGGAGGACCAGACCGCGTCTGTGCCGGTCTTCGGGGATGTGGGCCACACCCATCAACCTGATCGCCCGGGGCCCGGCCTGGGTCAAGTCCTCTCCCATTATGCGCAGCCGCCCGGCCGCCGGTGCCCGCAGGCCCACCAGCGTCTCCACAAGCTCGCTCTGACCGTTTCCCTCAATACCGGCGATGCCCAGGATCTCCCCTGCCCTTACGGAGAACGACACCCCGCGCACCGCAGGCCTGCCGCGGGCTCCCGGCACGGCCAGGCCCTCGACCTCCAGGCGGACGGGACCGGGTTCTACCGGCGGCACCTCGAGTTCCATCAGAACGGGACGCCCCACCATCATCTCGGCTATCTGGGCCTTGGTCGCGCCCGCCGCCTCGAGGGTGCCGACAACGCGGCCGCCGCGCAGCACCGAGATACGATCGGCGATGTCTAGGACCTCCTCCAGGATGTGGCTGATGAACAGGATGGTCTTGCCCTCCGCGCGCAGACGCCGCAGGTTGGTGAAGAGGTCGTCAACCTCCTGGGGCGTGAGCACCGCCGTGGGCTCATCCAGGATGAGGATCTCGGCCCCCCGGTATAGCACCTTGATGATCTCCACGCGCTGCTGCTCTCCGACAGACAGCGTGCCGACCTCCGCATCCGGATCGAGCGTCAGGCCGTACTGGTCGGCGAGGGCGCGAATCTGCGCGCGCGCCGTGTTCAGGGACAACCGGCCCGCCCGCGCCGGTTCGGATCCTAGGATGACGTTCTCGGCCACGGAGAAGCGTGGGATGAGCATGAAGTGCTGGTGCACCATGCCGATGCCCGCGGCGATGGCTCGGCTAGGGCTGTCGAGCGTGACCCGATGGCCACGGATCGCTATCCATCCCCCGTCGGGCTCGTAGAGCCCGTAGAGGATCTTCATCAGTGTGGACTTGCCCGCGCCGTTCTCCCCAACGAGCGCATGGATCTCACCGGGCGCGACCGCCAGGGAGATGCGGTCGTTGGCCAGCACCCCTGGGAACCGCTTTGTGATCTCGGTGAGCTCGATTACGGCGGACATATGCGGAGCGGGGGCGGCGCCGCGCGCCGCCCCCGCAGCAGGCCTAGCGCTTGATCCCCTTCAGAAATGCCTCCAACTGCGTCTTGTCGGATGGAACCTTGATCTTTCCGGCAATGATGTCCTTCTTGAGAGCTTCCAGCCGCGGCACGATATCCTTCATCATCTCGCGGTTGTAGTCGTTCACGGCGTAGCCCACGCCGCCTTCCTTCAGCCCAAACGACTGGACGCCGGCCTTGTAGGTACCGCCCACGATCGCCTTGATCGTCGAGTAGACCGCCACATCCACGCGCTTCATCATGCTGGTGAGGATGCGCCCGCGCTGGTCGGGCTTGGCCGTCAGGGACTGATCGGCATCCACGCCGATCGCCCACTTCTTCTTGGCCACCGCGGCCTCGAAGACGCCGATTCCGGTGCCGCCCGATGCGTGGTAGATGATGTCCGCTCCGCGGTCGTACTGGGCGGTCGCGAGCTCCTTGCCCTTCACCGGATCGCGGAACGCCTCGCCGGTCGTCCCGGCGTAGTCAGAGAAAACCTGGACGCCGGGCTTGACGAACTTCGCACCGGCGATGAAACCGGCCTCGAACTTCTCGATCAGGGGGATCTTCATCCCGCCGACGAACCCGACCTTGCCCGTCTTGGACTTCAGCGCCGCCGCGGCGCCAACCAGGAAGGATCCTTCGTGCTCGTTGAAGAGCAGGCTGGCCACGTTGGGTTCCTTGTCAATGAACCCATCCACGATGCCGAACTTCACGCCCGGGAACGCCTTGGCCACGCGGGTGATGCTGTCGGTGAACAGGAATCCAATGCCGAAGATCAGGTCGTACTTCTCGCCGGCCAGGAGGCGCAGCAGCTCCTCTCGGTTTTCGCCGCCCGCGGTCGGCTCCAGGTCTTTCGTCTGGACCCTGGCCCCAAACTCCTTCTGGGCCCGCGCTAGACCCGCGTAGGCCATGTCATTGAAGGACAGGTCTCCCCGGCCTCCCACATCGTAGACCATTCCTATCAGCAGCTTCTTGGGGGCCTGCGCCTGCGCGGCCGGAGGACCGGCCGACCATACCAGTACCGCCAGCGCCACGAGTACCAGCGCCGCAGCGCGCACCGCGACCTGCTTCATCCCAACCACCCCTCTCTTCACCTGCTGTCTGGTTGTTCTTGTGGTACTTCTGGCCGGACCGATGGGAGTCCTTCGGGCGCCTCTGGGAGGCGCCGGCTACGATGTTGGCGGCGCCTTCTTGCGCAGAAGCCGGTCGAGATCATCGAGGCCGATCAGCACCTCGCGGGGGTTGCTTCCCTGCACCGGCCCCACGATCCCTCGGGTCTCCAACTCGTCCACGAGACGGGCCGCGGTCACGTAGCCTATGCGCATCTTCCTCTGGAGCAGGGACACCGAGCCGTACCCGGTCCGTACGACCAATCTGGCGGCCTCGACGAGCCGCTCACCGTCGGCCGATTCCTCGGTGGCCGCGGACTGCTGCGCCTCGACCAGCGCCGTGTCGTAGACCGGCGTGCCTTGCCCCCGCCACCATCCGACGAGCGTACGAATCTCGTCGTCCGCGATGTACGCGCCTTGGGCGCGGATCGCCCGGGAGACGCCCAGCGGCATGAAGAGCATGTCGCCGCGGCCCAGCAGCTTCTCCGCTCCTGGGCCGTCCAGGATCGTCCGGCTGTCCACCTGGCTGGAGACCGCGAATGCCAGACGCGATGGGATGTTGGCCTTGATCAGCCCGGTTATCACGTCCACGGAGGGCCGTTGCGTCGCCACCACCATGTGGATTCCGGTGGCCCGGGTCATCTGGGCAAGGCGGCAGATGATGTCCTCGAAGTCGGCCGGGGCGACCATCATGAGATCGGCCAGCTCGTCAACGATGATGACGATGTAGTACAACGGCTCGACGTCGGCGAGTTGGTTGTAGCTCTGGATGTTGCGCACGCCCGCCGCGGCGAACAGCTCGAAGCGCTGCTCCATTACCCTCAGCATGTCCTTGAGCACGCTGGCGGCCTGGCGGGGGTTCGTGACCACGGGCGTGAGCAGGTGAGGGATCTCGTTGTGGTCGATGAGATTTACTCGCTTGGGATCAATCATGACGAGCCGAACCTGGCGGGGGGTGCTGCGGAAAAGAAGGCTGGCAATCATCGCGTTCAGCGCCACCGACTTCCCGGACCCGGTCGCGCCGGCAATCAGCATGTGGGGCATCTCGGCCAGGTCGGCCACGATTGCGTGCCCTGCGATGTCCTTTCCGATCGCGACCACGAGCGGAGAGGTGGCCTTCTGGAACACCTCCGCCGCCAGGATCTCCCTGAGATGCACCAGACTTGCCTTCAGGTTGGGCAGCTCGATCCCGATGGCCGACTTCCCTGGTATCGGCGCCTCGATCCGCACGCTCTGGGCGGCCAGGTTCAGGGCGATGTCATTGGTGAGGCTGGTGATCCGCTGGACCTTCACCCCGGGCTCGGGCTGCACCTCAAAGCGCGTCACCACCGGCCCGACCTCCCAGTGCACCACATGCGCCTTGACCCCGAAGCTCTCCAGCGTCTGCTCGAGGGCCCTGGCGGTCTCGGCCGGGTCAACCCGGCCGCGCGCCCTGGCTCCCCCACCCTCCCCTATCATTGACATGGACGGAAGCTGGTAGTCCGCGGTGGCGAAATCGAGCCGTTCCTGCTGGCCCCGTTCCTGTGGCCTCGATGCCCTGGGTTGCGCCTTGGCGCGTACCAATGGTTCGGGTGCGTGTGGTTCGGGTGCGTGAGAAGGGACGCCTTCCGGTTCCTGGGAAGGCGGCACCTGGGGTGCCTCAGCCGTACGAACGGGCCCGCGCAGATCCGGTGCGACTGCGATCTCGGTCGGGGACTGCTCTGCCCGGCGTTCCCTGCGCAGGTAGGCCTGGATCGCAGACCAGAGAGTGTGAGCCCCTGCCTCGAGAAGACGAACCAGGCCCGCGGCAAGACGCGCGACCAGGCGCAGAAGCACGACCACGACGAGGATCCCGCCCCGCGCGGCGGCGCGGAGGCCTGCCCCTGCCGACGCGAGCGTTACGCCGGTCAGCAGGCAGAGGCTCGTCACCGTCAGTACACCGATGGCCACCCACATCCCGTTCCGTCCCAGACCCCGGGCAAGAACCCATGTGAGGCCGCCCCCGACCACGCCTCCGCCTCGCCCCTCCAGGCCCGCGCCCAGGAGATCTGCGCCGCCGGTCCAGGCGTGCAGCGCCAGCAGGGCCGTCGCCGACGCCATCAGGAAGCCCACGATCCTCCGGCTGAGGCGGGCGCGTTCGCCCGCGGCCATCAGGATCAGGCCGGCGACCAGAACGTAGGAAGGGAGGGCCGGGGCAGCCGTGCCCAACAGGAGGCGCTGCCAGCGGGCCAGCAACAGGGGGATACCGGTCGCGCCCGGCAGGTATGCTAGCCCGAGCACGATCGCAACCAGCACGAGCGCCCATCCGGCCGCCACCGGCCGGTTGTGCGAGGGCGGGCGGGACTGCCTTCGCCTGGCCATTCCGTCTACCTCGCCGTCAGCAGAACCAGCAGGCCGACCAGCCAGCAGTAGGCGCTGAACGCGATCAGCCGGTGGCGTCTGATGAGATCAACCAGCCACAGGATGGCCAGCCCGCCCGAGATGCCGGCTACGACCGCGCCCGCCAGCAGTTCTGGCGGCGCATACCCCATGCGTGTGGCCATCCCGGCGTCCTTCAACGCAAAGGCGCTGGCTCCTGCGATTGCCGGGATGGACATGAGAAAAGACATCCGGGCGCTCTCGGTGCGCTGCAGGCCGAGCGCCAGGCCGGCAACTATCGTGACCCCTGATCGCGAAATCCCCGGCACTATCGCCAGGGCCTGTGCCAGGCCAAGGACCACGCCATCCCTTGCCGTGACCTCACCGGCAGATCTCGTGCCGCGTTCGCGGCTCCAGAGCAGGATCAGGCCGGTTATCAGGAGTTGTACCGCGGTAGCGCGGACCGATTCGAACATACGCTCCAGCGGACCGGCAAGCGCGAGACCCAAGGCGGCTGTTACCGCGGTGGAGATCACGATCGCAACTGCCATCCGGGCCGCGGGATCCGGAGGGTGTACGCGCGGCTCTGCGGCCCCCCGCAGGAGCCCTGGAATGCTGCGGACGATCCGGAGGACGTCCGGCCAGAACAGCACGCAGGCAGCAAGGGTGGTGCCGATGTGCAGCGCGGCCTCCAGCACGAGCCCTGGCCTGGACATGCCCAGGTAGTGCTCGGCGAAAAGCAGGTGGGCGGTGCTGCTGATGGGGAGGAACTCGGTCAGCCCCTGGACGATTCCAAGAACCACAAGGTCGAGCACGGGCACACCGGCAGGGCTCACGCTTGGGCCGGCATCAGGCCCAACGCGCGCAGCACAACCTGAATCTGCTCCTCCTCCTTGGGCGTTGCATCCACCAGGGGCAGCCTGACCCGCCCGCAGTCGAGGCCGGCCAGCCGCAACGCGGCCTTCACCGGTACCGGGTTGGTGGTTATGAACAGCACCTTGAAGAGCGGCCACAGGCGGCGGTGCAGGCGCAACGCCTCTTCGACCTTGCCGGCGAGGAAGGACTGAATCATCGCCTGGATCTCAAGGCCGGCCAGGTTCCCGGCGACGCTCACAACCCCCACTGCCCCAACCGCCAGTTTAGGTAGAGTCAGGCTGTCGTCGCCACTGTAGATGCTGAACCGATCAGGCGTCCTCACGCGGATCTCCGACACTTGGTCGAGACTTCCGGCGGCTTCCTTGACGGCGACGATGCTTGGGATCTCGGCGAGACGGGCTATCGTTTCAGGCATGCAGTTCACACCGGTGCGGCCCGGGATGTTGTACAGCATCACCGGCAGCGGCGTGCTCTCGGCGACGGCCCGGAAGTGGGCGTAGAGCCCGTCTTGCGACGGTCGGTTGTAGTAGGGGTTCACCAGGAGCAGGCCGTCTGCGCCCGCGCGGTGCGCCTCCTTTGACAGGTGGATCGAGTGCGCGGTGTCGTACGTTCCGGTTCCTGCGATCACCTTGGCCCGGTCGCCGGCCGCTTCCTTCACCGCGGCGAAGAGCCGGATCTTCTCGTCATCGGAGAGCGTCGGAGACTCCCCGGTGGTGCCGGCAACCACCAGGCCGTCGTTCCCGCTCGAAATCAGGCGGCCGGTCAGCGCCGCGGCCCCGGCGTAGTCAACCCGGCCGTCGGCGTCGAACGGCGTTACCATTGCGGTTATCAGGTGGCCGAAGAACGGCATCGTCATCCCCCCTGGTGCCGCGCTGTCTCCCCGCGGCGAAACAGCATGCCTGCTGCCAGCATGTACTCGGCGATCTGCACCGCGTTGAGGGCGGCGCCCTTGCGCAGATTGTCGGAACAGACGATCAGGCTCAGCCCGTGCGGGTCGAAACGGTCGGCCCTCAGGCGGCCAACATACACCGGGTCTCTTCCAGCAGCCAGCAGGGGTGTCGGCACGAGGTCGGCCGAGGGGTCGTCCACGACCTCAACACCGCGTGCCCCTCTCAGGACGGCCCGGGCCGCGTCGGGAGCAAGAGGTCGGGCCAGGTCCAGGTGAACCGCGAGCGTGTGTCCCACCAACACGGGCACGCGCATCGCCGTCACGCTGATCAGGAGGTCGGTGGCCAGTATCTTCCGCGTCTCCGCAACGATCTTGTTCTCTTCCTCGGTCTCGCCGTCCGATTCCCATCTCCACTGCGGCCGGACGTTGAAGGCCACGGGCGACGCAGTCCCGGCGGCCGCGGTGATGCGATCCGCGTCACCGGTCTCCAGAGCATCGGTGGCCTCGAGCAACCCCTGGCTCTGCGCCAGGAGCGCCCGCATGTTGTCCGCGCCGCCACCGGAGACCGACTGATAGGTCGCCACGATGCAGCGACGGATTCCTGCGGCATCGTGTATCGGCTTCAGCGCCATGACCAGGGCCGCAGCGACGCAGTTCGGGTTGGCGATCACACCCTGGTGCCCGCGCAGCGCGCCGGCGTTGACCTCCGGGACAACGAGGGGCACCCTGGGATCCATTCGCCACGTGGATGAGTTGTCCACCGCGACCCCACCGGCTTCGGCCACCGCCCACGCCAGGCGCCGGCTGGCGTCGTCGCCTCCGGCAAACAGCACTAGATCCGACTCCAGCACGCCGTCGCCGGTCTCCTCGACCGGGACCGCCCTGCCGCGAAAGACCACGGTCCGGCCGGCGGACCGGGCAGTGGCAAACAGCCGCAGCGAGGCGGTGGGGAATCCCCGCTCCTCTAGAATCCGGACCATCGCGCCGCCCACAACGCCGGTGGCGCCGATCACCGCAACACGAAGTCCGCCGACCATCACTGCCCCTCCGGTTGACTAGCGCAATCCTAGCAGGTGCTCCAGTCCGTAGACCAGGCCGCTCAGCTCGGGCACGCGGCGGACCGCCAGCAGCAGCCCGGGCATGAACGACTCCTCGCTCGTGGAGTCGTGCCGGATCGTGAGGACCTGGCCAGGGCCACCGAAGATGACCTCCTGGTGCGCGACCAGGCCGGGCAGACGTACGCTGTGCACGCGGACCCCTTCGACTACGCCGCCCCGCGCGCCGGTAACGAGTTCCTCCCCGGATGGGGCAGCGGCCGGCAACGCGGTGGCCGGGGATTCGGCCCGGACCGATGCGATGGCGCGCGCGGTCTTCTCCGCGGTGCCCGAGGGCGCGTCGCGCTTGCGGTCGTGGTGTAGTTCGATGATTTCCACCTGTTGAAGGTGGGGCGCGGCAAGCCGGGCAAACTCTATCATCAGGACCGCGCCGATCGCGAAGTTGGGAGCGATCACGGCACCGATCTTGCTCTGGGCCGCCAGTTCGCCCAGGAGCTCGATGTCGCTCGCAGGGATCCCGGTGCTTCCCACGACCGGCCGGATGCCGGCCTCGATTGCTGCGCGGGCGTGATCTGCGGCCACCCGCCCCGGTGCGAACTCCACCAGCACGTCCGGGCCCGCGGCGATGATGGCTTCCACGGAGTCGGTTACCGTGACACCCAGGTGCCTGGAGCCGGCCTGCTCTCCGGCATCTTGCCCGATTGCCTGGTCGCGCTCCAGGGCGCCAACCAGGACCATATCCGGCTCGCGAGCGATGGCGCGGATCGCGGTCCGGCCCATACGACCGGCAGCACCACTGACGGCAACACGGATCGTATCCATGACGGGAGGCGTTCGACGCCGCCAGCAGGAATTCCCTTTCAGGCGGCGCCCTAGTTTCTGAGACGGGGTTCCGGGCTCCTATTGCCGGGTTGCCAGGATGCCCACCGACCGGTCGAAGGCACGTTCCAGCGGCGCGCGCGGGGTGCCGTGCACCCCGAACGGCCCTATGGCGGCCATCGCCATCTGGTCGGGCGTGAAGATCTCGGCTGCCATGCGTTGCACCGCGGCCCCGTCCACCGCGTCTATGCGCCCCAGGATCTCGTCCAGGTCTATCTGCCGGCTGTGGTAGAGCTCTGAGCCCGCCAGCTTGTTCATCCGGCCGCTGGTGCTCTCGAGCGGGAGCATGACGCTGCCCTTGAGCGACTCCTTTGCGCGCTGCAGCTCGGCCTCGTCAAGAGGATCGGACAGCGCCGCGATCTCCTCCATGATGAGGCGCACGACCTCAGGGCCGTTCTTGGGACTCATGGCCGCGTATACGACCGAGAGCCCGCCCTCCCGGTACGAGGCCGGATACGACGCGATGCTGTACACGAGTCCGCGCTTCTCCCTGATCTCCTGGAAGAGGCGGCTGCTCATCCCTCCACCAAGCAGGTTGTCGAGCACTGCCAGCACGTACCTGTCCTCGTCGGCCGCCGAGCAGCCTCGCGTGGCGACGCAGAGATGCACCTGCTCAATCTCCTTCGATCGGATGGTTACCGCCGGCGTCAGCGAGGGACGGAGAGTCTCCTGCGTGACCGTTCGGCCGTCCCACTGCCCGAGGTGGCGCGCGATGAGCTCCGTGGCCGCCCGGTGTTCAACGTCCCCTGCAACAGCCACGAGGACGTTGTCGGGTCTGTAGCGCTCCTCGACGTACCGAACGAAGTCGGCGCGCTTCAGACGGGAAACGGTCCTGCGCGTCCCGATGACCGGCCTGCCGAGCGGGTGCCCGTTCCAGATCGTCTGAGCGATCAGGTCCTGCACCATCGCGTCCGGCGAATCCTCGTACATCTTGAGCTCTTCCGTGATGACCTGCCGCTCTCGCTCGATGGCGACGGGATCGAACGAGGAGTTGAGCAGCATGTCCGCCATCAACTCCACGATCGGTGGAAGGTGATCCGCCAGCACCTTCACATAGATGCAGGTGTGCTCCTTGTCGGTGAAGGCGTTCATCTGGCCGCCCAGCGCGTCCACCGCCTGGGCGATTGCCAGAGCAGACCGGCCGCGCGTGCCCTTGAAGAACAGGTGTTCTAGGAAGTGCGAAACGCCGTGGACCTCAGCGGCCTCGTACCGTGACCCGGCCCCGATCCACAGGCCAATCGCCGCGGTGCGAACCTGCGGCATGGCCTCGGTCAATACCCGAATGCCGTTAGGCAGCACCGACCTATGCGTCGGATCCATCGAGGCCTGCCGCGGTTCGGTTACGGATGCGGCCTGCGGGGAGGCCTGCCGCTGCCATCGCGCCGTCGCGGCGGGCGCCCGCCGCGGGCGTCACCTGGACGCGGACGGGGTGATCGCGGCCTGTGCTCTACGTCGGCTGGCTGGGGCTCGTCGGCCTCCTCCTCCCATCCTTCCGGGGGAGGCTGCGTACCGCGGTGCGTAAGGTTGACGCGACCCAGACTGTCAATCTCCTTCACCTTCACCTGGAGCTCATCGCCCACCTTGACCACGTCCTCGACCTTGTTGACACGGCCGTAGGATAGTTCAGAGATGTGCACCAGGCCTTCCTTGCCGGGCAGCAGCTCGACGAACGCCCCGAAGTTCAACACCCGCGTAACGCGGCCCTGGTAGGTCTCTCCCACCTGCACCTCGCGGACGATGCCCTCGATCATGGCCATGGCGCGCCGGGCCGCGTCCTCGTTTACCGAGGCGATGAATACACGCCCATCCTGCTCGATGTCTATCTTGGCCCCTGTATCCGCGGTGATCTTGTTGATCACCTTGCCTCCAGGACCGATGATCTCGCGGATCTTCTCGGGGTTGATCTGCAGCGTGAGGATGCGCGGGGCATGAGCCGACAGCGTGACACGGGGGGCGGGCAGGGCGTTGGACATGGCGTCCAGGATCGTGAGCCGGGCTTCCCGTGCCTGCTCCAACGCCTCGGTCAGCACGCCCTGTCGGAGCCCGGATGTCTTGACGTCCATCTGGAGCGCGGTAACGCCCTCGCGCGTGCCTGCGACCTTGAAGTCCATGTCGCCCATGGCATCCTCGATGCCCTGGATGTCGGTGAGGATGGCATACTTGCCATCGGTCCCTGAGATTAGCCCCATGGCAATCCCGCCCACGGCGGCCCGGATGGGAACGCCCGCGTCCATCAGCGACAGGGTAGAAGCGCACACCGCAGCCATGGACGTGCTTCCGTTCGATTCCAGGACCTCGGAAACCACGCGGATCACGTAGGGGAACTGCTCCTGATCAGGGATCATTCGTTCCAGCGCCCGCTCGGCCAGGGCACCGTGCCCGACCTCGCGGCGGCCGGGGCTGCGCAGCGGACGGGCTTCACCCACGGAGAACGGTGGGAACGAGTAGTGGTGCATGTAGCGCTTCTCTTCGCGTATGCCTATGTCATCCAACCGCTGCCTGTCGTCACCCGTTCCCAGCGTAGCAATCGCGAGGACCTGGGTCTGCCCCCTCTGGAACAGCCCAGACCCGTGCGCGCGGGGCAGCAGGCCCACTACGCATGCCAGCGGCCGGATCTCCTTTGTTCCACGGCCGTCCGGCCGGACTCCATCCTCGAGAATCCTGCGCCTGACCGCTTCCTTTGCGACGGAGGAGATGATTTCGCCGATCGCTCCGGCGGCAGACGGTAACTGCTCGCCGATCTTCGCGGCCACCTCCGTCTCCACGGCACGCAGCGCGTCCTCTCGCGCCAGCTTCTCGGGGCTGGCCAGGGCCTGGAGCACAAGTGGCAGGGCCGCGCTGCGAACCGCGTCCTCCATCGCCGGATCGTGCTTCACCAGCGATGGGACGCGTGCGGGCTTGCCGGCTGCGGCCGCCAGCTCGCGCTGCGCGGCCACGATGCGGCGAATCTCGGAGTGCGCCCGCGCGATCGCCTCGATCAACCGTGATTCGGGTACTTCGTCGGCACCGGCCTCAACCATGATGATGGCGTCTTCGGTCCCGGCTACGACCAGGTCGAGACGGCTCTGCTCCTCCACCTGGCGAAGGGTAGGGTTCACCACGAGATCGCCCTCGATCAGGCCCATCCTTACCGCACCAATGGGCCCTCCGAACGGGATCCCGGACAGAACCAGCGCAGCGGACGCGCCGTTCACCGCGGCGATGCCCGGGTCGTTCTCCTGATCGGTGGAGAGCACGGTGGCAACGATCTGGACGTCATTGCGGAATCCCTTGGGAAACAGCGGACGGATCGGCCGGTCAATGAGGCGGGAGGTCAAGATCGCCCTCTCGCCCGGGCGCCCTTCCCGCTTGAAGAAGCCGCCAGGGATCTTCCCGGCGGCGTACATCTTTTCCTCGAAATCGCACGTCAGAGGGAAGAAGTCTATCCCTTCCCTCGGGGTGTCCGACATCGTCGCGGTCACAAGGACGACTGTCTCGCCGCACGTTACCGTAACGGCCCCGGAAGCCTGCTTTGCCAGCAGGCCGGTTTCAAACACCATCCGGCCAGTGCCGATCTCGGCCTCAGCGCGGCGGACCAACGCTGCAAGGTTCATGAGGATATCCCATCCTTCCCACACGGACTAGGGTAGTATCGTGCTGGTTCCCGTGAATCGTGCTGGGTCCCGGGCGCGCGTGGCAGCCCGGAGTCAGCGCCGCAGGTCCAGCGATTCCACAATTCGCCGGTAGGCGGCGATGTCGGCCCTCTCGAGATAAGCAAGCAGCCGCCGGCGCTGCCCCACCATCTTCAGCAGGCCCCGTCGTGAGTGGAAATCCTTTGCGTGATTCTTGAGGTGCCCGGCGAGGTGATTGATCCGTTCGGTGAGCAACGCGATCTGCACCTCGGGTGATCCTGTGTCCTCGTTGTGTCGCCGGTACTTACCGAGGATTCCCTGCTTGGCCTCACGCTTAAGCATCTTTGCTCTCCTCAATCCCGCACGGGCGGGATGTCAAGATGACGAACGCCCGCGGCCGGGAGGGCGTCGGAGCAACGCGCCTCCCCGCCGGGGTCAGAGCAATCGTAGCACACCGTCTCCAGGGGCGCAAACCCTTTCGCCCTCACCCGTCCGCACCGCTACCTGTACTCTCCAGGCATGCCCTAACGGCAATGAGATCCTCTGCCATCCGGACCTCTAGGGTCTCGCGGTCCGGGAATCGCCGCTCATCTCGAAGCCTGGAGACGAACGCCACATCAACCGTCTGCCCGTAGAGGTCCTGGTCCGCATCCAGCAGGTGCGCCTCCATCGTCTGCGGTCCGGCGCCGAACGTCGGCCGCACGCCGATGTTAACCGCGGCCATGTGAATCTGGCCGGTTACGGTGGCATAGGCGGCATAGACTCCCGGGCACGGCACCACCTTCTGCGGGCTGATCTGGAGGTTGGCCGTGGGCACTCCCAGGACCCGGCCGCGTCCGTCGCCTGCAACGACCTCTCCCCGGACCGTGTACCAGCGGCCCAGCCATTGGGCAGCGGTCCTGACGTCTCCGACCCGAAGACGCTCGCGGATCCCGCTGCTGCTGATGACCGCTCCGCCGTTGTGCACAGCCGGCACGACCGTCACACCAATCCCCCGAGCACCGGCCCACCCCTGGAGCATTGCGATGTTGCCCTCGCGACCGCGGCCGAAGGCATGGTTGGAGGACACAACCATCTCGCGAGCCCGGAGCCGGCCGGACAGCATCTCCAGCCAGCCAGCGGCCGAAACCTCGCGCAATCCCGCGTCGAACCGTACGATCAGCAGCGTGTCAATCCCCAGGGGGGCGAACAGATCGGTCCGTTCCTCGATCGTTGTCAGCAGGAAGGGCTGGTCCGGCGGCGCGACCACAGTCAGGGGGTGAGGATCAAACGTGGTGGCCACGGACCGCAGGCCTCCACGCGCGGCAGCCGACCGCAGCGCGGCAACCACCGCCCGGTGTCCCAGGTGGAGCCCGTCGAATGTCCCCAGGGCCACGGCGGCCGGCCCGGTATCCGAAGGCAGATCCTCCAGCCCGCGTACAACGTTCATCGCGCGCCTGTCCCTCTGAGAACGCGAGACGGAAGCAGACGCCCGGCCTCCACGCGGCCCACGGCCACCAGACCCCGCTCGTCACGGAGGCGGATCGGCAGGTCCGCTGGCAAACTTGCCCACCCGGGGATCTGGAACAACGGGATCGCCATACCATCCAATACCTGGCGGCGTTGAAGTGCTGTGAGATCCACCACGGGCAGGTGATTCAGGGCCTCATCAGGCGGCACCAGAAGGCGCGCCAGATCCTCGGCCCCGGAGAGCTCCTCCAGCGTGAGGCTGGAGTCGAGTGTGAAGCGACCGACGCGCGTGCGCAACACGAAGGAAGCGTGCCCGCCTACGCCCAGCCGCCTGCCCAGATCGCTGGCCAGAGCCCGAATGTAGGTTCCCTTGGAGCACTCCACCTGCACCAGCGCGGTAGCACGGGGCCCGGGGACGAACTCCAGCAGGCGAATCTCGAAAACCGTGACCTGGCGGGGAGCGACCTCCACGACCTCCCCGCGCCTGGCATGCTCGTAGAGTCTGCGCCCTGATCTGCGCACAGCCGAGACCATGGGTGGGACCTGCTGGATCGCGCCCACGAACTCCGTCAGCGCCTTCCCCAGCGTACTTGCGGTTAGGCCAGAAGCATCGCTCCCGCCCACCACTGCACCGTACGCGTCGCCGGAATCGGTCTCAACGCCGAAGGTGAACTCGGCGCGATAGCCCTTGGGCTGGTCCGACAGAAACTCGGCGATGCGCGTTGCCCGGCCCACGCAGAGCACGAGCACACCTGAGGCGCCGGGGTCGAGTGTTCCGGTGTGCCCGATCCTGCGCACCCCGGTGAGCCGCCGCAGCGCGTCAACCATGTCGTGCGAGGTCATCCCAGGCGGCTTGAGCACGTTGACCGCCCCGGAGATGTGGGCCGGGTCCGGCGTCAGGGGTCTACGCGTCATTCTCCACCGAATGGATCGCGCGTGACGCCGCCGAGCGTACGCGTGGTGCGGCTTCCTCGATGGTGCAACTCATCTGGGCTCCGGCTGCTCCGGCGTGTCCTCCGCCACCCAGTGCACGGGCCATGAGGTCGGCGCGCACACCGTCCCTGGCCCGAAGCGAAACCCGAACGGAGTTCCCCCGATCTTCCAGCACAACGGCCAGCCGAACGCCCGAGATCGTTCGAAGCACAGCGGCGATTCCCGCAACGTCATCCGACCTGGCACCGGCAGCGGCCAGCATCGCCGGTGTTACGATGGTCATGGCTATCGCGCCGCCCTCGTAGTGCTGGACAGCAGCCAGGGCGTGGCCCAGGAGCCGCACAGCGGGCGCGGGCTGTTGCTCGTAGACCGCGCGCACAATCTCCCCGAGGCTCGCTCCCAGTTCCATCAACTCCGCGGCCAGCCGAAGCGCGCGGGGCGTCGTGTTGGCGAACCGGAAGACGCCCGTATCCGTCACCAGGGCCGCCAGCAGGCAGGTGGCGATCTTACGATCAACGCTCACTCCCATGGATGCAATCAGATCCATGACCAGCTCGCCAACCGCCGAGGCCTTCGGATCCCAGTAAGTCAACTGGGCATCCAAGGGGGACTCGCTGTGATGGTCAATGGCGACCAGAGTCCCGGCGCGTTCCAGGACCGGCGCCAGACACCCGGCCCGATCCGGGCTACTGCACTCCAGCGCGACCGCGACAGGAATCCTCACGTCGTCGGGAACGCCCCTGACCACCCTGCTCGCACCGGGCAAAAACGCGAGGGAGTCGGGTACGCCGTCCTCGCACGCGACCGTCGCGTCCACGCCGATCTTCTCTAGCGCGCCGGCCAGCGCAAGGCCGGCGCCCAAGCAGTCACCGTCGGGGTCCAGGTGACAGACGATCAGCACCCGGCCGCTGGTCCTAAGCGTCCGGGCTATGGTCTCCCGAGGGTCCACGCGCTCCCTCCTGGTCAACTTCACGCAGCAGGGACGACACGCGGGCCCCGCGCTCGATGGACTCGTCGAGGCGGAAGAGGATCTCCGGCACGAACCGCATCGCCAGCCTGGCGCCCAGCTGGGAGCGGACGTACCCCGTTGCCCGATTCAACCCTGCCATCGTCCGCTGCTTGGCCTCCTGGTCACCGAGCACGCTCACGAATATCTTGGCGTGACGAAGGTCCCCGCTGACCACCACGTCGGTTATGGAAATGAACCCGATGCGCGGGTCCTTGAGGCCCTGCCGGATAATGTCGCTGGCCTCGGTTCGAATCACCTCGGCAAGCCGTTGGGCGCGGGTGCCAGCCATTGTCTCCTGCTCCATCACCGGATTTCGACCTGGAACTCCATCACGACCAGGTCCGCCTGGCGCTCGACGAAATCGGCCACCTTGGCCAGGACTGCGTGCGCGTGGCTCGTGGAGGTCGAAAGACAGGCGAACGCAACGGTCGCGCGTCGCCAGTTGTCCTGGTGGTCCACCTCGGCGGCGCAGACACGAAACCGGTTCTGCGCCCTTTCAATCAATCCCGTGACCAGACGGCGCTTGTCCTTCAGCCCTCTTGCGCCTGGCAGGCTCAGTTCAACGCGGACGACGCCGACGATGATCTGCCCATCCTCCAAGCCCTTCCCGCGGACTTCTACGCGGGTACTTCCTGCACCTCATACGCCTCAACCAGATCGCCTTCCTTGACGTCGTTGAAGCGTTCCAGACCGATGCCGCACTCGAACCCGTCGGACACCTCGCGAACGTCCTCCTTGAACCGGCGCAACGAGCCGATCCGCCCATCGTACACCACGACGCCGTCCCGGACGATCCGGGCCTTCGCGCCGCGCACGACGCGACCCCCTGTCACGTACGACCCGGCGACCACCCCCAGGCGAGAGATGGTGAACACCTGCCTCACCTCGGCCTGCCCCAGGACTACCTCTAGGACCTTCGGCGCGAGCAGGCCCTTCTGCACGGCCGCCAGGTCGTCAAGCGCCTCGTAGATCACACGGTACACGCGCAGGTCCACGCGCTCTTCCTCGGCGATCCGCCGCACCTGGGCTTCGGGCCTCACGTTGAACCCTACAACAACGGCCCGGCTGGCCGAGGCCAGCATGATGTCCGATTCGGTCACGTTGCCGACCGCCGCGTGCAGGACGGTAACCTTCACCTCAGGCCCGGATAGCTTGGGAACGGCCGCCTGAAGTGCCTCGACCGACCCGTGCGCGTCGCCCTTGATGATGACGCGCAACTCCTTAGGCCCCTCCCCTGGCGGTGCGACCACCCCGGGATGCGCCGCGGCCTGCTCGGATGCGCGACGGCGATCCCGACGCTCCTCCGCCGTTGCCCGCGCGATCCGCTCGTCGCGCATCGCTTCCAGGAGGTCGCCGGCCTGGGGGACTTCCACGAGCCCCAGGACCTCTACGGGCGTCGAGGGCGTCGCTTGATCCATCCGGGCGCCCCGCGCATCCATCATGGCTCGGACGCGGCCGTGGGTCTCCCCGGCAACAACGGCGTCTCCAACCCGCAGGCGTCCTTCCTGTATGAGAACAGTCGCCACAGGTCCCCGGCCCCGGTCCAGGCGGGCCTCGATGATCGTCCCGCGCGCGGAGCAGTCCACGTCGGCGCGCAGATCCTGGAGTTCGCTCACAAGCAATATCATCTCGATCAGATGGTCCAGCCCGGTCTTCTGTCGGGCGGACACCGGCACCATGATCGTGTCTCCGCCCCACTCCTCCGGCACCAGACCCAGGTCGGCAAGCCCCTGCTTGACGCGGTCGGGATTGGCCTGGGGCAGGTCCATCTTGTTGATGGCCACCACTATGGGCACTCCTGCCGCCCTGGCATGGTTGACCGCCTCGACGGTCTGGGGCATGACGCCGTCGTCGGCCGCCACAACCAGCACCGCCACATCGGTCACCTGCGCGCCGCGCGCGCGCAAGGATGTGAAGGCAGCGTGCCCCGGCGTGTCAATGAACACCACTTCCCGGCCGCCGGACTGTACCACAGAAGCCCCGATGTGCTGCGTGATTCCTCCGAACTCCGCCTCCGCGACTCGGGTCTGGCGGATCGCATCGAGAAGCGTCGTCTTCCCATGGTCAACGTGCCCCATGACCGTGACCACGGGCGGTCTGGCGACGGCACCCTCACCTGCGGCCACGACCATCCGATTGATCTTCTGCACCGCCTGCTGCGCTGCCGGCACCGGCCGCGGCCGGTGCACAACGGTGCCTAGCGACTCGGCGACCTGGGTGGCCATGTCCGCCGGGATCTGTTGGTTGATCCCGGCCAGAACGCCCTGGTCGAGCATACGCCGCACGATCTCACCAGGTGCAACGTTCAGCCGCGACGCGAGTTCGCCCACGCTGATCGGACCTGTCAACTCGATCTCCGCCGTGACCGGGAGAACCGCCTCCACCGCGGTGATCTCGACCGGACGCGCCCGCACGCGTCGCCTGCGACGGGGCAGGCGGAACACGGGCCGGCGAGGCTGAATCGCGGGCTTGCCGGGCGGTTTGCCAGGACCCGCGGGCGGGCGGCGCCTGTCACCCGTGTCCGGAACCCTCGGCGGGAGGACTATCGGCGGAGGAGGCGCACCGCGACCGGCCGGCTCGCGTGGCGCCTCCTTGACGATTTCTCGCTTGGGCGGCCTGACCGGCTCGATCTTGACCTCCCTCGGCCGCGGAGGCGACGGGACAACCTTAGGCGGCGCAGGAGGCGCCTCGACGACGCCCGCGGCCGCATGCGGAACTGGTGCGGGCGTCACCGCTGCGGCAGGGGCTGCGGCGGCAATCACGACATCTGCCGGAGCAGCGGGGGCCACTGGGCTAACGGGGATTGCGGCGGCTGCGGGAGCTGCGGGGGCCGCGGCAGCCGGACGGAGTTCAGGCACTGCCTGGGGCTGCGGCACCGCTGGCGCCTCGGGAGGCGCGACCGGCTCTACCACCGGCTGCGGGGGAGGCACAATCTTCCGCATGCCCAGTATCCGCTCCCCGGTTGGGGTCTTGGTCTCGGGCCGGATCACGACAGGCGGTGGCGGCGCTGCGGCGGCGGGAGAGGCGGCCTGCTTCTTCCCCTTGGAGGGCCGCGTGGCAGCAATGTGCACCCGGACGCGCTGTTCGGCCACCACGCTCAGGCTGCTGCTGTGGCTCTTGACCGGCACCTTTAGCATCGCCAGCACATCCACTAGCTCTTTGGTGCTCAGCCCCAGTTCCTTTGCCAGTTCGTACACCCGCATCCAGCGGCCTCCTCTAACCCCGACCCGGGAGCTGCGCGCCGCGGTCAGCCGCCGCGCGCAGCTCCTCGACGATCGCCTCAGGGACTGCTATCTCGAGCGCATGCTGCAGCCGGCGCTCCCGCACCGCTGTCTCGGCACAGGCGGTATTCGGACAGATGTACGCCCCGCGCCCAGACACCTTTCCCGTCAAGTCCACGCGCACCTCCCCCGCAGGCGTGCGCACTACCCGTACCAGTTCACGCTTCGGTCGCACCTGCCGGCAGGCAACGCATTGGCGCTGTGGCACGTGCCTGGCCGGTGACATCTGTCCTGCCCGCCCGCTATGCCGGTGGCTCGTCCGCGGCGACAGGGGCGGCGGCTGTCTCGGCCAGGACCGGCTCTTCCTCAGGGAGATCCACGAAGATCTTCTGCGCCTCGATCTCCCTGATCTGCGTCTCGTTCTTGATGTCAATGCGCCAGCCGGTCAGCTTGGCCGCCAGCCGCGCGTTCTGGCCCTCGCGTCCGATGGCAAGCGACAACTGGTGGTCCTGAACGATCACAAGCGCCGTCTTGGTCGGCTCGGAGATCTCAACCCGCACCACCCTGGCAGGGCTGAGCGCGGCCGCGGCGAACTGCGCGAGGTCTGGGCTCCAGGCGACGATGTCTATCTTCTCGCCGCGGAGCTCGTCCACGATCGCCTGCACGCGCGATCCCTTCGGCCCGACGCAGGCACCCACCGCGTCCACGTTGCGATCCCGGGACGCGACCGCGATCTTGCTGCGCGTGCCGGCCTCGCGAGCGATCGCCTTCATCTCCACGATTCCCTCGTAGACCTCCGGCACCTCTATCTCAAACAGCCGCTTGAGCAGTCCTGGGTGGGTGCGCGAGACCACGATCTGCGGACCCCTTGTGCCCTGTCGCACCTCGACCACGTAGGCCTTCACCCGCTCACCCTGCCTGTATCCCTCACGCGGGATCTGCTCCGGGGGCGGCAGCACGGCCTCGATGCGGCCGAGGTCCAGGAAGACGTTCTTCCGCTCTATTCGTTGCACGATGCCGGTGACGATGTCGCCCTCACGGTCGCGGAACTCCTTGTAGACCATCTCCCGTTCTGCTTCACGGAGCCGCTGGACGACAACCTGCTTGGCGGTCTGCGCCGCGATGCGCCCGAAGTCCTTGGGCGTGACCTCGACCTCAACCATCTCGCCCACCTGGGCCGTGGGGTCCCACTCACGCACCTGTGCAAGCGCGATCTGCAGCGTCGGGTCGTCAACATCCTCCACCACGGTGCGCACCTGGTAGGCCCGCATCTCACCGGTCGCGCGGTCCATCTCGATGCGCATGCTCTGGGCGGTGGCACCGAAGTTCTTCTTGTATGCGGACAGCAGGGCCGCCTCGATCGCGTCTATGATGACGTCCTTGCCGATGCCCTTCTCTTCCTCGATCTGATCGAGCGCCCGCAGCAGCTCCAAGTTCATGACCTACCGCGCCCCCCCTTGGCAAGATCTTGACGAAGATCCTCCATCCCCACGACCAACCGCGCCGAGGCGACCTGCTCCAGCGGCAGCCGCACCGACTGGCTCTCCACATCCACAACAACGCTGCCGGCGTCAACCCCGGCCAGCCGTCCCTTCCACCGACGGCGCCCATCCACGGGTTCGCGCGTCTCGAGCTCGATCTTGCGCCCCGCGAACCGGCGGAAGTCGCCCTCTCCGTGCAGCGGCCTGTCCAGCCCCGGCGACGCAACTTCTAGAACATACGCGTGCGGGATCGGGTCGTGCAGATCCAGCGCGCGCCCCAGTTCCTCGGAAATCCTGGCGCACGCATCCACGGTCACGGGTTCCTCCCCCTCCACGCTGACCCTGATTAGCGGGCGCCGCCCTTCCCCGACGATCTCCACGCCGGCCAGGACGTACCCCCACCGGCCCGCAACCGAAGCGGCTAGGCGCTCGACTTCGTCCTTCCATGGTGCGTGTCGCACGTACCCGTCTCCTCACCCCGCCGCATGAAAAACGAGCGGGCAACCTCACCCACTCGCAACGACATGCCTGCCGGCGGAGAGCCGGACGCGTTCTGCAGCGGTCTTCGCCGCAATGCTACCACAACGCCTAACGGCCAGGCAAGGCCTTGGAGCGCAGGGCAGCCGTTTCGGAATTTGGAGCCGGAGAGGCCAGCGCCCTGTCGCACGTCGGGGCCGTTCAGGCGGTGTTGTGGCGGCGGCTGCCTGTCGGGGCATTTTCGGGGGACTGTGCCAGTGCGCCGGGA